>Ga0160495_100019_pt1 | contig 371502 bp, 323 predicted proteins | sample DID4MG_4_FD_108251 | JGI IMG/M metagenome (GOLD analysis project Ga0160495, IMG submission 108251) | Enriched soil microbial communities from UW Madison campus, WI, USA - DID2933_E24_FP4 MG | ecosystem: Environmental > Terrestrial > Soil > Unclassified | place: USA: Madison, Wisconsin...
ACAATTAGATGGGCCCTTGTGCGTGTCTAAAGAAAATTGAGATTAAAATAATCTTATACATATATACTATATATTATATGTAGAAAGAATAAACCCGACAGGTTTTGAAAATCTGTCGGGTTGAGTACTTATATAATGAGAAATTAATCGAAGCGAATTGCCTTTACTGGAGATATTTTGGTTATTATATATGAAGGAATTAATAACACCAAAAAACATACGGTTATAGTTAATAAATTCAGTAAAGCGATATATCCAAAATTCAAATAAACTGGAGCTTGGTTCACATAATAGTTTTCAGGGTTTAGATGAACTACTCCAAATTGCTGCTGAATAAGAAGCAATGCAATACCGATTAAATTTCCCCAGAACAATCCTCTTACAATTAAATAGAATGCATTATAAAGAAAAACTTTTCGAACAGTCCAGTTATTTGCTCCTATCGCTTTGAGAATTCCTATCATTTGAGTTCGCTCTAAAATAAGAACCAAAAGCGCTACAACCATATTAATTGTAGCTACTAAAATCATTATTCCTAGAATGACTACTATATTAAAATCAAAAAGCTGCAACCAGTCGAAAATATAACTGTATTTTTCTGTAATAGTTTTTGCGTCTAAATTAGACGGTATTTGTTCGTAAATATGATTTCCAGTTTCCTTAATGGTCGTGAAATCTTTTACAAATACCTCAAAGGCTCCTATTTGATCCGGATTCCATTTATTGATTCGCTGAATATGACGAATATCCCCAATTATATATGTGGCATCAAAATCCTGAAATCCTGAACTAAAAATTCCTGCAATTTTAAATCGACGGATATTCGGCAATTTTCCTTGTTCTTCTTTTACGAAAAAGGTATTAAAGCTATCTCCTAATTTTAAATTAAGCCGATCTGCAAGAAATTTCGAAATAATAACTTCTTCATTGAGTGTTTTCGAAAAATCAGGCAATTTTCCTTGTACTAAATATTCTTTTATATTATTCCAATTATAATCTGCTCCTATTCCTTTAAAAAGAATTCCTTCAAAAGCATTTTCTGTTCTAATTATTCCTGCTTTACTCGCGATTGCCTGAATGTGACTTACTTCTGGAACGGATTTAAAATTGGGATAAAAATCCTGTTTTTTTGAAATTGGAATTAAAGTTATCTCTGAATTATTATTGTCGTAATTCGAAATAATAATCTGACCATTGAATGCTGAAACTTTTTCACGTATTTTTTGCTGCAGACCAATCCCGGTCGCAACAGAAACTATCATCATAATTATTCCTATTGCAATTGCCGAAATCGCAATTTTAATAATCGGTGCCGATATACTGCTTTTGTAATCTTTTGCAGTGATGAGTCTTTTTGCTATAAAGTATTCTAAATTCAATTTTTAATTTCTGTTATAATTTGTATTTCTTATTTAATTCGAGATTATTCAAAAGTACATCTAAAAAATGTAAAGTATATAATGATAAAGAATAATAGCATTAAATGATTAAAGCGGTAATTTCTTTTTCATTTCTTCCACTATATTATAAGCTGCAGGACAAATTGCTACGTTCTTTAAAGTCAAATCGGCAATTTGGTGAAATTTCTTGCGGTCTGTGTGCGGAAATTCACGACAAGCCTTTGGTCTAACATCATAAATCATACAATAATTTTCACTGTCTAAAAAAGTACATGGAACACTTTGTAATACATAATCCTTATCTTCATCAATACGAAGATACTGCTCAATAAACTGCTGCGGTTTTTGTCTAAAAGATTTTGAAATTCTTTCAATATCGGCCAACGTAAATAGTGGCCCAGTTGTTTTACAACAATTGGCACATTGCAAACAATCCGTTTTTTTAAATTCGGCATCATGCAGATCCTGCATAACGTAATCTAAATTTTTTGGCTGTTTCTTTTTCAGCTTATCAAAATACTTTTTGTTTTCGATATGCTTATCTTTGGCTAACTTATGTAAGTTATTTAAAATTTGTTTCAAGTTTAAAATTTAAAGTTGAGCTGCAAAATTAAACAACTTTAAACTTGAAACCTTAAACTTTGAACTAAAAAACGATGAAAGATCTTTTTGGGAAAGCTATGTATGACTTCCAAACCAATAATTCGCCAGAAGATATTATAACTGAAACCTCTATTTCTGATGAAGATGAAATGAGTGTAGAATATTTGTTTCGATCTTATGATGAAATGCCAAAAATTGAACAAAAAGCTTTGCAGTTAACAATTGGGAAGACTTTAGATGTTGGATGCGGCGCCGGAAGCCATAGTTTATCTTTGCAAAATGATCGTAATTTAGATGTTACTTCTATTGATATTTCTGAAAAAGCTATTGAAACCTGCAAACTTCGAGGTTTGAAAAATGTTATTGTTCAGAATATATTAGATTTTGAAGGCACAAAATTCGATACTATTCTTTTATTAATGAACGGCACCGGCATTTTTGGCAAATTAGAAAACTGCAACAAGTATCTATTAAAACTAAAATCTCTTTTAAATCCCGGCGGGCAGATTTTAATTGACAGTTCTGACATCATTTATATGTTTGATGAAGATGAAGACGGCGGCAAATGGATTCCATCTGAAACAGAATATTATGGAGAACTAACTTTTACTATATCGTATAAAGGAGAAAAAGAAGAACCTTTTGACTGGTTATATCTTGATTATAACACTCTTCAAAACGCGGCAATTGCAAATGGTTTGAAATGCGAACTCATTATGGAAGGTGAACATTACGATTATTTAGCTAAACTTTCGATATAACAAATAACACTTTTGGACAATGACTGAATCAGATTTAGAAAAATTAAAATATCCAATTGGAAAATTCAATGCGCCGGAAATCTATACTTCTGAATATATTTTAAAAAACATTGAAGAGATTGCTTCTTTTGCCGAAAAATTAAAAACAGAAACTACAGGTTTAAACGATGAACAATTAGACACTCCTTACAGACCCGAAGGATGGACAGTTCGACAAGTAATTCATCATTGCGCCGAAAGTCATATGAATTGTTACATCAGATTAAAATGGGCTTTAACAGAAAATAATCCGATTATTAAACCTTATGATGAAAAAATGTGGTCTGAACTACCGGATAGTTTAACGATGCCTATTGCTCCAACATTAAGTTTATTAGAAGGACTGCACTTTAGATTAGCCTACATTATGAAAAATTTATCTAATATTGATTTAGAAAAATCTTTTATCCATCCGGAAAGTAATTCTGAAATGAGATTAAAACAAATTATCGGATTATATGCCTGGCACGGAAATCATCATTTAGCACATATTGTAAATTTAAAAAAATATAAAGGCTGGAAATAAACGAAACGTTTCCTTTTTACACAATGTATATTTATTACATAAAAAAAAACTCTCCAAATAGGAGAGTTTTTTTTATGCCTTAAGGGATATTTAAATATTTATGCGTTTGAAGCGAAACTCTCCATTTTGGATTATTCATTACATAATCAACAATCAAAGGTGTCATTTCTTCTTTTTTACTCCATTCAGGCTGAAGAAACAAAATAGCATTATCATTTACTAATTCTGCCTGCTCTTCTGCAAAAATAAAATCATGCTTATTATAAATAATCACTTTTAACTCATGCGCATTAGCATAGACATCTGCAGTTGGAAGCTTATTTTTCTTTGGAGAAAGACAAATCCAATCCCATGTTCCAGATAACGGATATGCTCCTGAAGTTTCAATATGAACTTTTAAATTTCTATCTTTTAATTGCTGTGTAAGCAGTGTCATATCCCACGTAAGCGGTTCTCCACCTGTAATCACAACGGTATTAGCATAGCTGGAAGCATTATTTACAATTACATCAATATTTGTTGGCGGATGTAATTCTGCATTCCAACTCTCTTTCACGTCACACCAATGACATCCAACATCGCAACCTCCAATTCTTATGAAGTAAGCAGCAGTTCCGGTATGAAAGCCTTCTCCTTGTATGGTATAAAACTCTTCCATCAAAGGCAGCATTGCTCCTTTATTTACTTCTAATTGTATTTCTTTTGGTAACATTATTTTAATTTAATGTGCAAAGATAGTCAATTAAATACGGAACAAAAAAACCGATAGTTCAAAGAGAACTATCGGTTTAAATAAATTTAGTTTAAAACTATATTATTTTAAAGATTTCACAGACTGTGTAGCATAAGCATTTGTTGGATCTAAAACCAACGTTTTATTAAAATACTCAACTGCTTTTGCCTTATCAGTATTAGCATAACTTGCACCAATACTGTTGTAAGCCTCAACTATTTTTTTAACTGTAGCAGGTTTTGCTAATTCTTCAGCACCTTTTGCAGTAATGTTAGCAACGTAAGTTTCGTAATTTTTAACAATTTGATCTTCTTTTTCTAATAAATTACCTATTCTTCCTTTATAAAGATAAGCTTCATCATAAGATGGAGAAGCCACTAAAACTCTGTCGAAAGCAGCATCTGCCTTAGCTAAAGCCGCCGCAACTTCAGGTGAAGCAGCTTTTTTATCTAAGTTTGCATAGTAAAGAGCAATACCATAGTAAACATTGTCAGTCAAATAATTTTTTGATTCTGAATTAGAAGAACTTAATTCATAAATAGCTGCAGCCTGTGCCCATTGCTTTTTACCAAATAATTCTTTACCATAATCACCAAGTTCTTCAACTACTAATGGCTCTAATTCGACAGCTTTTTTAATATTAGCAATACCCGCATCAAATGAAGCCTGATCTACAGCACCTTCAGCATTTGTTCCTTTTTTGATTTTTGCTAAACCTAAATACATATAATCACTTCCAATTACTTTGTTTGTTGGAACTTTAATGTAATCTTCAAGAGATTTAATAGCTACATCAACGTTTCCATTTTCATAAGCCGCATATCCTAAATATCTAAAAATTCTAGGATTTACTTTATCCTCAGCAATCATTTTGTTAGCAACAGTTTCTAAGCTCTTGTAATCTTTTACCAAAATCAAGAAATCTGCATGACGCATTTTAGAATCTAAAGAGTAATCTGTTAAGCTTAAGTATTTCTCGTAGTTTGTAATTGCATTTTGCAAGTTAACTTTAGCTGTAGAAGGTTTGTTTCTTCCCCATTTGTAATATGTTTCAGCTAACTCTCTGTAAACTGGACCATAATTTGGGTTTAAAGCAATAACTTCATTAAAAGATTTAATAGCTTCATCATATGATTTTGCTCCTTTTAATAAAACACCTAATTGCATTTTTGCTCTTAAAAGTGTTGGATCTGCTGTAAAAGCATCACGATAAGCTTTGTAAGCCTCGTTTTGGTTATTTGATCCATAATAAGCATCTCCAATAGCTAAAAGTGCAGTTGCGTTTTGAGGATCAATTGCTAATGCTTTCTTTAAACTTGCGATTGCATTGTTATAATCCGGATTTACTGAATTTGTGTATGCTTTTCCAATGTAAATAAATTCATCTACATCTTTACGTTTCATATCTTTTGTAGCTAAAGCAAAGTTTGCCTGAGCCGCAGCAGCATTTTTATTATCAAGATCTAATTGTCCTAAACCAATATAGTTTAAGTTTTTCTTTTCAGATGCTTCTATTCCGTTTAAATAATAAATCTTAGCAGAATCTACAACACTTTGATTTAAATATACGTTTCCTAAAACAAAATTTGCTTCTCCATCAGATGGTTTAGCTTTGATGATTGATTTAAGCAACGACTTTGCTTTTTGAAATTGCTCAGCATCTATTGCCTTTTTAGCTTCTTTGATATCTTGCGCTTTTACTACAGAAGCCGAAGCAACTAAGGCAAGACTAAAAATTTTAAATTTATTCATCTTTATTGTAATTAATTTATTCGTTATCTTTTAAAAGTTTATTTCTAATTTGAAGTTTTCTTCCAGGCGTTCTAACTGGCAGTAACCCCGACTTTAAAACTATTCTTTGTCCAATGTCTCCAGCAATGAATGAACCAAAGCCCATTCCTAAACCATTATACCCTTGGCAATTTATAATAAACAAATCACGTGCCAAAGGATATTTAACTTCAGCCAGGTCATTTTGTGTTGGGCTGTAATATTTATCACTATTCAGACCTTTAACACTTAAAACATTAATTTTTTTCACAACATCAATCATATTTGGCGAAGGCTGTGATAACCAATTAACTCCAACTACACCAATCATTCCTTCATTTTCAGAAACAAATTTGATTACCTCGTCATTTGTTTTAAATGAAAAAACATTCTCTGTTGGAACATTTTGAACTTTAGCCAATTCTTTCATGTATCGAACTGTACTAGAGTTTGGATTATCAAATACAAGACCTTTAATTCCTGTATTTGCTTTTCCCTGCATAAAATCAATTACCGATTTCAACGCAATTAATGTATCATTATTGCTTTTACTCGAAATTAAAGCAATTGCATCTTTTGCAAAGGGAGTAACGCGGGGCTTGATTTTACTTTTTTCAAATCTGCTGATTTCTTCTTTAGTCAGATCTCTGGTTGTTACTACAACTTTAGCTTTCTGATTTAATAAATCATTTATTAATTCGGCTTCAGATTTTGGCTTAACTGTAATTTTAGCACTATAATAAGTTCCTTCAAAAACAGCCACCTGATCGTCAACGATTGGTTTTACAGTTTCATCAACTGTAACATCTAATGTTCCCTTCAAAATGGTTTCTTTATTAGATTCATTCTTACTTTTTTGGTTGCACATGGCAAACAAAAAAACAAAAACAACCAAACCTAAAAACTTACTATACTTCAGCATAATTATTCTGCATTTGAATTAATTAATCTTAAAAAACGGATTGCCGAGTAAACGATTAACAATCCACCAAAGGCATATCTGTATTTAGCCTCCATATTTAGGGGAAGTTTTTCCCAAAACATAATCATTAAACCAAGTACAAGATATATTAAAAAAAACAGTATTCCTAAAACAAGAAGAAATCGCTCTTTGAGCGATTTCTTCTGAATATTATTAAGCATATCTTTTAACATTATTCTGCAGATTGAATAGTAATAGGTAAAGAGTAAAGTACTCTCACTTTTTTACCATTTTGCTCGCCGGGAGTCCATTTTGGACATTTTTTAAGAACACGAATTGCTTCTGCTCCTGTACCATAACCGATATCTCTTAAAACTTTAATATCTGTTAATGACCCGTCTTTTTCAACTACGAAAGTAACGTAAACTTTACCTTTTAGACCTTCTTCTTCTGGAGTCTTGTAATTGTTTCCTACGAATTTGTAGAATTTATCCATACCTCCAGGGAAATCAGGTTTTACTTCGATACCAGCTGTGTTATATACACTGTTATCTTCTTCTACTACCTGAGAAACTGGTCCTTTTCCTACTGGCTCATCTACAGTTAAAACTGCATCTGGATCTCCTTTGATAGTCTCAGAACCTACTTTCTTATCTTTAAGTTCCTCTATTTTTGGAGGATCTTCGGTAACTTCGTTTGCCTTAGCAACAACCGGCTTCACGAATTTCACCTGATCCACTTTTGGCGGCGGCGGCGGTGGCGGCGGTTGATTTGGTTTTATCTCCTCTTTTGGTTTAGGAGGTAATTTTACTGTCGCAATCTTGATATCTGTATTTGCATCTTCTTCACTAGAATCTGGCAAATAGCTCGCAATAAGAGGTGCAGCAATAGCAAAGCTAAAAAAGATAGAACCTAAGACAAGTGCCTTAACTGTGGTTTTACCGTTTGATTTTCTCAGCTCGTATGCGCCGTATATCTTATTACGTCCTTCGAATACGATATCAAGCCACTGATTTTTTATAATATCTAATTTCATTTTTCTTGATTATTAGGATGTTAAAACAAGACAGTCTTACTGTGGTAAACCTGCCAATTTTGCCTCCTCAGGACTAAACTCAGGAACAATTGCATAAGTATCTACTCCAGCAATCGCCATTTCATCCAACATATCAACTAAATTTCTGTAAGTTGATTTTTTAGTTGGTTTGATAATAACGATAATTCCGTTTTTAGGTTTCCCCAAGCTTGCAGAATATTCTAAAACAGATTTTTTTCTTTTTAGAACTTCTCTACGGATACCATCTTTACCATATGCGATATCTTTTGGTCCAGCAATTGGAGATGATAATAATCCCATATAATAAGTTAATTTATTATTTTCTCCCAATATCACTGTCATAGTACGATTCTCATCTACTTTGATATCTTTATTCTTAGTAGGATCGTCGTCTTTATCTGGCAATGACAAATCCATCGATTGAGGTTTTGACAACGATGTGGTTAACATGAAGAATGTGATCAATAAGAATGCCAAATCCACCATAGCCGTTAAATCGACTTTCGAACTTTGCTTTTTGCTTCTTACTTTGCCACCTTTTCCGCCACCACCGTCGCCGGTATTTAATTCAGCCATTTAGTGTATCTTTTTTTAATTAAAAGTCTTTTCCTCTCATTCCAGTAACTAAGTTAAAGGAATTGATTTTCTGATCTTGTAAAATATCCATAATCTTTTTGATTTGAGGATATTCTTCTTTCGCATCTCCTTTGATTGCAATTTGCAATTCTTTATCATCAAGGTCAATTGTAGCTCTTCTTGAAACCAAAAGCCACTCTTTAAGCTGATTGTCTATAGAATCAAATGGAATTCCAGGTTGTTCTGCTTTAACTCTATCAGCAGCTTTCATATCGATGATTTGCTTTAAACTTGTAACTGGTACACCGAAGTCATCCATCAAGGCAAATTTCTCTTTATCTTCTTCTGAAAAAGTTACGCCGAATTTTGCTCCCATTCCTTCAAGAGTTTTTTTACGAATCTCTCTTCCTTTGATATCAAAAAACACTTTACTTTTCCCGTCTTTACCTTTACCTATTGTAATAATTGCCAAATCTGAATCTGGTAATTTACTTTGTACAGTAGAAGAAGGCATATCTACAGGAAGTGCCTCAGGCACCTTAGCAGTAGCGGTCAAGATAAAGAACGTAAGCAAAAGGAACGCAACATCACACATCGCAGTCATATCTGTCGACGTTGACTTCTTTTTCATTTTTATTTTAGCCATTATCTTTTATTTTTTTATTTTGATTATAATTATTTCTAATTATTGATCAAAAATTAATTATTGTCTTAAACTTCCTCTGAATTTTCTGTAAGTATTAACGATTGTAGTACCAGCCTCATCGATAGAGTAAGTTAAATCGTCAATTTTAGCAGTAAAGAAGTTGTAAGAGATGATCGCTAATACAGAAGTAGAGATACCTGTTGCAGTGTTGATAAGTGCCTCAGAGATACCTGTTGCAAGAGCAGCCTGGTCTGGAGTTCCAGCAGAAGCTAACGCACCAAACGCTTTAATCATACCTGATACAGTTCCTAATAATCCTCCTAAAGTACCTAAAGATACTAAAGTAGAGATAATAGTCATATTTTTTTCTAACATTGGCATTTCTAATGAAGTTGCCTCTTCAATTTCTTTGTGGATTACTTCTGAAGCTTCTTCGCTGTTGAATCCTTCTTTTTTAACGTCTTGGTATTTAATCAAAGCAGATTTAATTGCATTTGCAACTGAACCTTGTTGTTTGTCACATGAAGCGATAGCAGCCTCGATGTTTCCTTCTTTGATACTTCCTTGTACACTTCTCATGAATGCATCTAAGTTAGCTTTTCCAGCAGCTTTGCTGATAACTGTGAATCTTTCAATAGAAAAAACAACAACCATTAAGAACATACCTAATAATGCTGGTACAATGAAACCTCCTTTATATACCATACCTAAAGTATTGATTGGGTGACCAGTTTCAGGATTCCCTCCTTCAAAGTTAGCAGGAGAACCCATCACGAATTTCCAAATAATAATCCCAACTAAGATACACGCTACAATAATGATCCCTGTAATCATTCCTCCCCCATTTGAAGTGCTCTCTTTTTTAACTTTAACGTTTGCCATTTTTTTAAATTTTAATAGTTTTAAATAATTTTTATTTTTTAGTTATATTTAACTTGTAGGGTAGCAAATTTATACGTTTAGTTTAAATAAAAAAACTTTTTTTAATTTTATTGAAGGAAATTTAACGTCAATTTAAAAAATATCTCATTAATTTGCCGTGATCATTTTTATGATAAAACAAAAATAAAGGCGAATAATAAAAAATTTACAACGTTTTAGTAAATATTCAAACAATCCTTTGAAATGTTCTTAAAAAGCTGCGAAATTATTTTTTATGTATTTTTCAATCAAAAACGGCATTTTCCTACTAAAAAAAAGACGCTAAATTTGTTAAAAAAACAAGCAAAACTCTTATAATCATCTAAATTACAAATAAAACATGAATAAAAAGGACAATTTCATTCAAGACATTAATAATGGATACTCCGCCAAAGGCGACTCTATAACGCTTGGAGGTGCAATTTTAGATGGAGAAGCTATTGCTGAGGCACATGTAAAAATTCCTCTCAAAACATTAAATCGTCATGGACTTATTGCCGGCGCAACCGGAACCGGAAAAACGAAAACAATCCAGGTTTTTTCTGAACAGTTGTCGAATGCCGGAATTCCTGTTTTAATGATGGATATAAAGGGGGATTTCAGCGGTATTGCAAAAGAAGGAAAAGAAGAAGGTTTTATTACAGAACGCCATGCCAAAATAAACCTGCCTTATAATGTAAGTGCGTTCCCTGTTGAATTAATGTCACTGTCTAAACAAAACGGAGTTCGTCTGCGCGCCACGGTTTCAGAATTTGGTCCGGTTTTATTTTCAAGGATTTTAGATTTGAATGATACTCAGGCCGGAGTTGTCGCGGTTATCTTTAAATATTGCGATGATAAACAAATGCCTCTTTTAGATTTAAAAGACATTAAAAAAGTAATCAATTATATTACCGAAGAAGGTAAAGAAGAAATCGCAGCAAGCTATGGCAAAATTTCTACTGCTACTACAGGAACTATTCTTCGAAAAATTATAGAATTAGAACAGCAGGGCGGGGATTTGTTTTTTGGTGAATTGTCTTTTGAAACCGATGATTTAATGAGAATCGATGAAAACGGAAAAGGATACGTAAATATCATCCGCTTGACAGACATTCAGGACAAACCAAAATTGTTCTCTACTTTTATGTTAAGCCTCTTAGCAGAAATCTATCAAAAAATGCCTGAAAAAGGTGATGCCGAACAGCCAGAGCTGGTCATTTTTATAGATGAAGCACACTTAATTTTTAACGAAGCCAGCAGAGCATTATTAGAACAAATCGAAACGATTGTAAAATTAATTCGTTCAAAAGGTGTGGGTATTTATTTTGTAACTCAAAACCCAATGGATGTTCCAAGCGGTGTTTTAGCACAATTAGGATTAAAGATTCAGCACGCGCTTAGAGCTTTTACAGCAAACGACAGACAGGCGATTAAAAAAACAGCCGATAATTATCCTACTTCTCAATATTATAAAACAGACGAACTTCTTACTGGTTTAGGAATTGGAGAAGCCTTGGTTACAGCCCTAAACGAAAAAGGTATTCCAACACCGCTTGTTGCCACTATGATGCGCGCACCACAAAGCCGAATGGATATTTTAACTCCTGCAGAAATTGATGAAATAAACAATAAATCAAAACTGGTTAAGAAATACGAAGAAGAAATTGACCGCGAAAGTGCTTTTGAAATTCTAACGAAGAAAATAAACGATGCTAATGAAGCTGCCGCACAACGCCAAGAACAAGCTCCCGCGAAATCTTCAAAAGCAGAACCAAGCACTACAGAAGTAGTAACCAAATCAGTTATAAAAGTGGTTACAAGCGCAACTTTTATAAGAGGCGTATTTGGAGTTTTATCAAAATTTTTAAAGAAATAAAAATCACACTATATATTAAGGTATAAATAACAAACCCGATAGTTCGAAAATTATCGGGTTTTTATCTTATAAATATTAAGCTTAAAAGAATATCTACACCTTTAAAGATTACGCATTTTGAAGCAATTCCAGAATTTTATTTTCAACTTCGGGTGTGTCCCAAATTTTTTCAATATTATCTAATTTTAAAACTTCTTCCATAATTCCGTTTTGGAAATCACCAATAGCAAGAGCCTCGGCATACGGGCGGTCGCTAAAAGTAACACGACTGTAAAGCGGAATCCATTTATCCGGATGTTTATCTGAGAATACTTTTTCTATTTTCTTTTGTAATAAGAATTTTTCATCTGCTGTTTTAGTGCTCATTTCCATGAAATTTCGGTATGAAAGTTCAGCAATAGCATCAGCATTTGGTTTACGTGAAATTTGATATTCAGTGAAGATTTTTTTCCAGTCATCTCCAAATTTTTCGATCATTTCGTTTAAAACCGTAATATCTTCAAAACCGGCGTTCATTCCCTGTCCGTAAAACGGAACAATGGCGTGGCAGGCGTCTCCAATTAAAGCAATTTTATTTTCGTAAGTCCATGGAAAACATTTCATGGTTACCAAAGTACTGGTTGGATTTTTAAAGAAATCATTTGCCAGTTCAGGAATTACTTCAATAGAATCAGGAAAGTTTTTTTCGAAGAAATCTTCTACCATTTTTCTATCTGTAAGTGATTCAAAAGAATTTTCACCTTCAAAAGGCATAAACAACGTACAGGTAAAACTTCCGTCAAGATTAGGAAGTGCAATTAACATATACTCGCCTCTAGGCCAAATATGAAAAGAGTTTTTATCTAATTTGTGAGTTCCGTTGGCATTGGCAGGAATATTCAATTCCTTATATCCCATATTTAAAAATTCCTGAGAATAGTTAAACATACTCTGACGCTGCATTCTGTGACGGATTCTCGAAAAAGCACCATCGGCACCAAAAACCATATCATATTTTCTTTCTTCCCACTCGCCTCTTTCAGTCTCACCTATATGTAAAGTTGCATCGCTCAGCGTTACATCCCAGATTTTTTGTTCAAAATAAAATTCTGCTCCGGCGTTTTCGGCCAAATCAATCATTTTTCGATTTAACCTTCCTCTTGAAATAGAATAAATCGATTCGCCTTCTTGTCCGTAATTCTGAAAATTCAGTTTATCTACTAAATGAATGGCGCGTTTGTCCATAGGAATTGCAATTTCTCGAACCGCATCGCCCACTCCAACTGCATCAAGTGCTTTCCAGCCTCGGTTAGACATTGCCAAATTAATGGAACGTCCAGAAAAATTTATTTTGCGAATATCAGGACTGCGATCATAAACATGAACCGTGTGACCTGCTTTTTTAAGATAAATTGCCAGAAGCGATCCTACAAGTCCAGAACCAACAACAGCAATTTTTAGTGAAGTTTGCATCGAGGGAAATCTAATATTGGGTCGTAAAAATAACTAATAATTGTACATGAGCTTTAAAATAACGCAATTATTTACTGTTGAAGTTTCTAAAGAAGCTTTAAATCATGCAGGTTTTCAACAAAAAACCGAATTAGACAGTCTAATTTATTTCAGATTGTGTTTTTATAACAAATTGTTATTTTAATCGATTTATTCAAAAAAATTAAACAACTATTTTCGCTTTTATAAAATAGAAATCATGAACAGCGAAATATTACAATCAGCCATCATATTAGAAAATGAAAAAGTGCTTTTAATTCCTTTTGAAAATGAACGAAATATTGAACTCAAAGAAATTATTTTTGATGACGAAATCTGGAAATACATGGGAATGTATGTGAGAAACAATCAGGATTTTGAAAATTACATTCAAAGCACATTAAAACAAAAAGAAGCCGGAATTTGTTATCCATTCCTAATTATCGATAAAGCTACAAATAGAGTTGCCGGAAGCACGCGTTACGGTTATTTAAACCACACAAGTCAAAAATGCGAAATTGGCTGGACCTGGTACGGAAAAGATTTTCAGAGAACCGGACTAAACAAAGCCTGCAAATATGAATTACTGAATTTTGGATTCGAAAATATTCAATTTAAAAGAATACAATTCAGCGCCGATCTTGAAAACATAAGATCACAACGCGCCATTGAAAATCTAGGAGCTTTAAAAGAAGGTCTGTTCCGAAATAATTATGTTGATTCTGAAGGAAACAGCAAAGACGATGTTTATTACAGCATTATTTTAGAAGAATGGCAAAGCACGAAACGAGATTATTTTGAAGAGTTTGCTTAAAATACAGTAATTTAGTCTGCATTTATAAGACTTTAAATCATTCGCAGACTAAATTTCAAATGCAGTTATATTCAGAATATTATGTAAGCCCAAAAACCGAAAGGTTTGTCAATAAAATATGGTGTCTGGATAACAGCATCGGCGAAAGCCTGATCGAAAACAAACTCGTTCTGCCAAACGGATGTTTTAATCTGGCTTTTATAACCGGAAATTCTATCGAAGTTCATACAAGCAAAATGAAATATGAAATGGGCGAAGGGATTTACTTTTGCTCGCAAATGACCAATAAAGTTTTGGTAAATATGCAACCAAAAACCAAGGTTATTATTGTTCAGTTTCATACTTGGACACTTTCTATGTTTCCAAAATATGATTTGAGTGATTTTTTAGACTCCATTATTAAAATTAATCCCGAAGAACTTCCTTTTAAAACTCAGATTGATTCAGATATTGAAAGCCTATTAAACACAATTAATATTTATTTTGAAGAATTGTCTGGCTTACATTCAGAGAAAAATGTAATTGAAAAAATCTGTGAGATTATTAAAAGTCAGGAAGAAGAAATTTCAGTTTCAGAAATCAGCCGGGATTTAAAATTATCACAGCGATTACTTCAAATAAAATTTAAAACCGCAACGGGATTAACGATTAAAAAGTACATTCAAATTATGAAGTTCAGAAAATCAGTTGACCAAATGGTGAATTCTGATTTGGAAAAACTCAAATTAACCGATGTTGCTCTTTACAATAAGTATTTTGATCAGTCGCATTTTATAAAGAAATTTAAAGATGTAACTAAAACTACTCCTAAAATGTTCGATCCTAAATCGTATTTTCTTTCTCATAAAAGATAAAATTTCGCATTTGTACAATTTTGTGAATAATGATTGATTTAATTTTGCAAAATCATCAATCATCAAATCACACAAATGAAAATCAATCCTTCTTTTTTTCAATTAAAAACACTTTTAGCTGGAATTCTATTCTCTCAAATCCAATTTGGATTTTCTCAGGAAAATGAAACCTCAGCATTGTATAAAACCATTATGTCAAAAGACAGTCTTTTGTTCAATATTGGTTTTAATACCTGCGACGTAAAACAATTTGAAAATCTTTATACCGAAGATTTTGAGTTTTATCACGACAAAGACAGTATTTCTGATAAAGCACGATTTTTAAAAACACTTAAAAGCGGGATTTGTTCTCCAACCAGAAAATACAATTATCGCAGGGAATTAATTAAAGGAAGCACCGAAATTTATCCATTATACAAAAACGGCATTTTGTATGGTGCTATACAAATGGGCGTTCATAGATTTTATGAAAGTTCAGAAAGTAATTCTGAACAGGCAGGAAGCTTTGCCAAATTCACGCATTTGTGGCTTTTAAAAAATAAAGAATGGAAACTTGCCCGTTCGCTTAGTTACAACCATCAAATGACGAGTTCTACAGCCGGAAAATCAAATTTGTTTGATAGTGATCCAGAAACAGAAAAATGGCTCAAAGAAAACAATATTCCTGCTTTGGGAATTGGAATTATTACTGATGGAAAACTAAAACAGGTAAAAGTTTTTGGAGAAATTAAAAAAGGAATTTCTGCTCCATACAATACAATATGGAATGTTGCTTCTTTAACAAAACCTATAACAGCCATTATCGCTTTAAAATTAGTAAGCTCTGGAAAATGGGATCTCGACGAACCGTTGTATAAATATTGGACAGATCCTGATATTGCAAAAGATCCGTATTTAAAATTATTGACAACGCGAATTGTTCTGAGCCACCAGACTGGTTTTCCTAACTGGAGGGATTTTAACGAATCTAAAAAACTGGATTTTAAATTTAAACCCGGAACTCAATATCAATATTCAGGAGAAGGTTTTGAATATCTGCGAAAAGCACTAGAGAAAAAATTTCATAAAACGTTAGATCAACTGGCTTCAGAATTAGTTTTTGAACCTTTAAAAATGAACGATTCTCAGTTAATCTGGAATGATAAAATCGATCTTTCGCGTTATGCCATTGGTTATGACAATAAAGGAAATGCTTATGAACCAACAAAAAACAAATCTGTAAATGCTGCCGACGATTTATTAACTACAATTGAAGATTACAGCAAATTTTTATGCAGTATTATGAATGGCGATGGCTTAAACAAAAAAGTTTTTGATGAAATGAAATCGCATCAGGTTTCGACAAAAAAGAACAAATACTTTGGTCTTGGTTTCGAAATTTACGATTTAGGAAATGATAATTATGCTTTATCGCACGGCGGTGCAGACAAAGGTGTGCAGACCATTTTTATTTTACTTCCTAAAACAAAACAAGGTTTGGTAATTTTTACCAATGTTGATGACGGATATAAAGTTTATGAAAACATCGTGACTCATTATCTGGGAGAAAATGGTCAAAAAATAGTTGATATAGAAACCAAGTAAAATCTTAAATCAAAATTAGCATGATAAAGCTTTTTATACTTATTCTGATGTTTTTAAGCAAAATCATATAGAATAATCAAAATTAAGATTTTAAATAAAAATTAAAAGCGAATTCTGTTAGTTATGAGCATAAACTCTCACACCCTTTTTAGGTTTATGCTCGAATTCGTTACGATTGAAAAATAAAAATGAAAAAAAACGATTATTTGTGAAACCAAAAGCAAAATCAATCGTCTAAGATTTTAACGGCTTAGATTAAATTCAAATAAAAAAAATCGTAATTTCGATTGAACTTACTGATTATCTAAAAGTTATAAAGTTTCAATCATCAATCAACTAAACGAATCATTTTAATTTTAACCATCATCATTCATCATGAAACAATTAATCAAACCAGTTGTAATCTGCTTAATATTGCTTTTTACTTCAACAATTTTTGCGCAGAATAAAGCTCAGCAAATCGAACAGCTTTTAGCCAAATACAACGAGTACGGTCAATTTAACGGATCAGCTTTAGTGGCCGAAAACGGAAAAGTTATTTTTAAAAAAGGTTTCGGATCTGCTAATATGGAATGGAATATTCCAAACCAGCCAGACACTAAGTTTAGACTAGGTTCTATAAGCAAACAATTTACGGCCCTTTTAATCGTAAAACTTGCCGAAGAAGGAAAATTAAAACTAGACGTTCCCGTTACAACTTATATTCAGGATTATCCAAAAGAAAACGGAAGCAGAATAACCATTCATAACCTGCTTACGCATACATCTGGAATTCCAAATTACACAAACGCACCAAATTTTTTAAAAGAAAAAGCCAGAAACCCTTATTCTCCTGCTGATTTTGTAAAAACATTTTGGAATCTTCCGCTTGAGTTTACTCCAGGCGAAAAATTCAATTACAGCAATTCAGGATATTTTTTATTAGGATATATTATCGAAAAAGTTACAGGCAAAACCTATGAGCAATATTTGCAGGAAACCATTTTTACACCTTTAAAAATGGTAAATTCCGGCTATGACCACAGCGATGTTATTTTAAAAAACAGAGCAGCCGGTTATGAGAAAAATGGAAAAGTAATTGTAAATGCTTCTTATCTTGATATGAGTATTCCGTATGCTGCCGGTTCATTATACTCAACTGTAGAAGATTTATATCTTTGGGATCAGGCTCTTTATACCAATAAACTGCTTTCAGAAAAATCTATGGAATCTTTGTTTAAACCTTACATAAAAGCATGGGGCGATGAATTTTATGGTTATGGATGGTCTATTGAAGATGTAAATAACGGAGATAAAGGCAAATTAAAAGTTATTGAACATGGAGGCGGAATCAACGGATTCAACACTATTATTTCTCGTATTCCTACTGATAAGAATCTGGTAGTTTTATTAAACAATACAGGAGGAACTGTTTTGGGTGAAATGAACGATGCTATTCGTGCTATTTTATACAATCAGCCATTTAATCAGCCAAAAAAATCAATGGCTCTTGATTTATTAGACATTTATGCGAATAAAGGCGTAACAGGCGGAAATGAAGCGTACAAAAAATTAAAAAACGATCCAACTTATGCAATCAAAGAAGGCGATATGAACAGAGTAGGATATCAGTTGCTGCAGGAAGGAAAAAAGAAAGAAGCTATCGAAGTTTTTAAAATCAACGTTGAAGCTTTTCCAAAATCAGGAAATGTATATGATAGTTTAGGAGAAGCTTATTTAGCCGACGGCGATAAAAAAATGGCCATTGCCAATTATTCAAAATCGGTTGAGTTAGATCCTTCAAATGAAGGCGGCAAAAAAGTATTGGAAGAACTTTCAAAAAACAAAACAAAGTAATCTAAATTACACTTTATAAAAATTAACTTGGCTGGAATTGCATCAATGCGTTTCCAGCCGAGTTTTTTTTGTTACAATTTCTAACATTCAAATTCGATGATTTAATTATTTAAAATACTATTTTAGCCGTACCCAAAATAATAATTTAACCTATGAAAAATTCTAAAAAGTACAGTTTTCTGGCTGTATTGTTCTGCCTGTTTATTTCTTCTAAAAGTGTATCGCAAACTAATTATACCGGTGTCGCAATGCCATCACAGCAAAACAAAATTATTATAGACAAAATTGTCGAAGCGGTGCATTATAAAAATTACGTTATTGATTTTTGTGTATCTAAAATTAAAGAGGCATCTGCCAAAGAAAAATGGAACGAACAAAAAGCAATACAGATTACGGAAAGCATTAATTATAAAAACTTCAAAGATGCCGTTTATAACAGTTTTGTTGTTTTTGATGAAGTTGAACTGGAAACATTATTAAAAGCATACGAAAGCGATACTGCTTATCAGACTATAAATGTCATGACCAACAATAAAGTACTTATTAATAATTTGAAGATTTTTGCCAGCGATATTGTTAAGGGGAAATATGTTATTCAATAAAGGTTCTGAGGTTCTGAGCGGCTAAGATACTGAGTGGCTAAGTTTCTAAGTTTCAATCTTTGTAAAGTTTAAAATTTTACAAAGATTGAAAAACCTGAAATTTCAAAACTGAAACAAAAACTACTTTTTTGGTTTAAAAACCAGTTTTGTCGACGTTTTTATAATTTCATCTTTATTCAGTTTCATTTTTCTGAATTTTCCGGCGTTGTACATTTCAGCCTGATCGTCGTAATGTTTACTAAATGGATTTCCGGATTGTCCTGTTGGCAGAATACTCCAGCTGTTTTCAATATCAGAGAAATCGACAATTCTTCTCGTCGAAGGTCCGCCTTTTACATAATACTTTCCATCATTAGTATAACCAAAAAACAAATTGTTAATCACTTCATTTGATCCCGGCGATGCAAAAGGACCAACATTAAATAAACCGCGAAGTGCTGCTACTTTTCCTAATGGATGTTCGTGTTCAACCGTATGAACTGTTCCCCATTTCCAGTCTTCAATTGTACTTCCTAATTGTTCATCAATTGCTTTAACAGTTTCATGAAAAGATTTAGAAATAATATCTTTTCTGGTTTCTTTTACATTTTTGGTTTTGATATTATCCCACCAAACCGAATTTTCATTTTTAACCTGCTCTGCAATTACTTGTTTTCCAACAGAAACACCTAAGAACAAATTAAAATTATCTTCGCCCATTTCGTCTTCAAACGTGTTTTTTAAATATTGGTAAACCCATTTATTGTAAATCGTTGGTGCGACATCTTCCAAATTTGTTGTTCCTTTCCATGATTTTAAAATTGTAATCGCTTCTTTTTCTTTTGCTGAAATCGAATTAAGATCAATATTTGAAATTAAATTTTGAACTGTTTCAACTGCAACATCAGAAGTATTATCATAAATCATTTTGCTAATCGCTTCTTTATCCCAATCAGATTTGGCATCCATTAAACCAGAAATTCTTTCGGCACGGTCTTTTGGCAGATAATAACCCGGATACAAATAACCATCTATCGCCTCAGGCTGATTATTAGCAGAATATACATATCCCCATTTTGGATTTTCTGCTGATGGATTTTTTTCAAAATCTAAATATTCTATAATATCATCTTTGCCCGTAGAACCGTCTAAAATTAAATGTGTATTTACGCCTTTATTGTGTTTATACAATTTCCCACTTGCCCACCAGCCTACATTTCCTTTGGCATCGCCGTACATTACGTTTAACCCCGGCGCAGCAATTAAACTAACCGATTTTTTAAAATCTTCGCGGTTTTTAGCATGCGAAAGTCCATAAGCCGCATCGAGAATTTGAATAGGCTGATGCGTATAAGTCCACAACATTGCAATTGGATTTTTACGATCCAGACGTTCCAATAAATCATTCATAACTGGGCCATGTCGGCTTGACTTAAACGTTAAAACAACATCAGAAGTATCTTTAACTTTTATAGTCTTTTTTCGAATTTCATATTTGGCAAAACCTTCCGGTGTTTGATATTGACTGGCATCTCCGGCTTTATTTTTTTCCTGATAAAAATCGATGTCATCATTTTCAAACATCGTTAAACCATAAGCATAATCGCGGTTGTGCGCCAAAAGCGGAAACGGTGTTCCGGCCAGATAACATCCGTACAATTCATGTTCCGGCGTTACCAAATGTGCTTCGTACCAGGTTCCAGGCTGTGAAAACCCAATATGCGGATCATTTGCAAAAATCACTTTACCGCTTTTTGTTTTATGCGGTCCGGCAACCCAGCTGTTACTCCCAATAAATGGCGGAATTGGCGATTTATCTAACAAAGCAGTAATCGATTTAGAAACCGCTGTATAATCTTCAATATCTGTTTTTGAACTTTTTATTTGTGTCGTATTAAATTCACCTTCAATCCCTAAATCTTTTAAATATGCGGCGCCGTATCTATTTTTAATATCAGTTAATAAAGGATCTGTTTTTTGAGCCATTGCAAAACTAAAAGACATATAACCAAAAATATTGTAAACATCTTTTATGGTAAACTTTTCTTTTTTTACGCCAACAAGAGTAAATTCAATCGGTGTTGTTCCTTCTTCTAAATATTGGTTTATGCCATCTAAATAAGCCATTGTTAATTGGTAACTTGGACTGTTTTTATCTAATTTAGCTATGGCTTTCGCCGAAGCTTCTTCAATACCAATTCCTGCAAAAAACTTATCGTTTTTAAGAGCAACCGATCCGAAAATTTCAGATAATTTTCCCGGAGCAATTCTGCGAAGCAATTCCATCTGCCATAATCTTTCCTGCGCATGAACGTAGCCAAGTGCAGTCATGGCATCTTTTTCAGAATTGGCATAAATATGAGGAACTCCAAATTCGTCAAAATAAACGGTGGTTTCTTTTTCGAGATTTTTCAGTGTTAATTCACCTTCGTATTTAGGTTTCAAATGAAAAATATAGGCACATAATCCTATTCCCAAAACAACAATAAGTACTAATAAAACCAGCAGAAATTTTTTAAATCTTCTCATATTTCGCAAAAAGTAAAACTATAAGGTTTGTAAAATGATGTAACCAAAAAGAAGAATAATGTAAAAATCATTCTTTTTAAAAACTCTAAATTTATGTATTTAAAATTAATACTATAAATGTCTGTGTATAAAAAAATAGCGATTGCAGTAATTTCTCTTTTTGTACTTGTAATTTTTGTCAATATGGGTTTAAATTACTGGATAAAAAAACAGCTGCCAATAATTATTCATGAGAAAAATAAAACTGCCTACAACATCAATTACGAAAAAATTGAAGTTTCTCTTTTCTCCCGAAATATTTACGCGCAGACTTTATTAGTGAGCCCGAAAAATGAACCTAAAGACAGTAAAAACGGACTTTTTTCTAAAATTGAATCTATAACAATAAAGCATTTCAATATTTGGGATTTAGCTTTTCGCGATATTATTCAGGCCGAAAGTATTATCATCAATAAACCCAGAGTTATTTTATATAAAAAAGGCGAAAAGCTTTTAAACAACAGCAAGAGTATCAAAAACGAAATTGTTGAACCGTTTCAAAAAATCATTGGCGTTTCGAACATTTATTTAAACGACGGAACGGTTGATGTGGTTTCTCTTGACAGCCAAAAACCTATTTTCAGCATAAAAAAAATCATTTTAAAACTGGAAGGAATTTTAATTACCGATACAACTTTAAAAGAAAAAATTCCGCTTCAGTTTAAAAAATATGCTTTGGTTATCGACAGCTTATTTTACAGGCCAAGTGCTTTTTATCATATCAATATTGGAAAGATTAGCACCGAGAAGAATTTTTTAAAAATCAATAATTTCTCCAATCTTCCTCAGTTTACCAGACCAGAATTTGTTAAACGCTTAGAGAAAGAAAAAGATATTTACACCTTAAAATTTGATTCGGCACAAGTTGCTAAAATGGATTGGGGTTTTAAAAATGATCGTTTTTTCTTTAAAGCAAATTCACTTGTAATCAATCATTTTGATGCCAATATTTACCGTGGCAAAATGCCGAAAGATGATTTAAGTAAAAAATATCTCTACAATCATTTATTGCGAAATTTAAAATTTCCACTGCAGATTGACACGCTTCAGGTTTTAAAATCAAAATTGGTTTATGAAGAAGAAATTGATTTTTCTAAAGGTCCGGGAGTATTAACTTTTACCAAATTTAATCTTCAGGCAACTAATCTTCGAAGTGGTTTTGGACTTAAAAAAACCAATGATGTAAAAATAAAAGTGAAATGCATTTTCATGAAAAATTCGCCGCTGGATGTTGACTGGAGTTTTAACGTTCTTGACAAAAATGACAGTTTTCATATTCAGGGTGTGATTTCAAATTTTGATGTTGCTGCCATGGGACAATTCAGTAAACCCTATATGAACGCTTCATTTACGGGAGCTTTTCATAAATATCGTTTTAATTTTTACGGAAATGATAATGTTTCAAAAGGAAATGCTTCATTAGATTATGATGATCTCAAAGTAAAATTATACAAAAAGAAAAACCCTGAAAAAGAAGCCAAGCTTAAGTCTGCTATTGCCAATTTACTGGTCAAAAATGATTCGAAAGACAAGGCTAAAACTGCCGATGTTGAAATTGAACGTATTCAGGAAAAATCATTCTATAACTTTTTGTGGCGAAGCATTGCAGAATCTTTAAAGAAGATTTTGATTTAAATATTTTTCAGCCACGACCCGAACGAAAGCGAAGCAATTCAAGAATTTCATTTAAAATAATTCGTGAATTCGTGGCAGAAAAAGCACCTCAAAAATTTACAACCTGACAATTATCAGGTTTTTCAAAAAAATATTTTTTTTCATTTGTCTTTATTTTAATCTGAAAACAAATGACAAAAACACCATTACACACTTTTCATATTCCGGTTATGGGACTTGCATACACGATTGACAGTCCAATTCGTGTAGCGCAATACGGAATTTCGTCTGTTATTGCCCTTGCCGATGATGATCTTATTGAGAAGATGCGTAACTTTTATAGCACTAAATTTAATATACCATACGAAGAAATCACTCAGAAATTTCATGATTATCGTGCTGAAAGAATTACTTCTTATTTAAATTTAGTCGATAAAATTGTAAAAGACAAATTCGAAAGTTTTAAAACTGAACTTACGGAAAGCAAAACAGCTCTTGAAAATTTTATGTCGATGCTGCCTAACACTTCTGACATTAAAAAAGGTTTTCAAAATTTACTTGACGACGGAATTGCTTTTAAAGAAAACATTCAGCATTATATCGAATCGCATCTTTTTCCGGGCGACATAGATGTAAATATCATGACAAAACTGGACAAAGATAATTTTATTAAAAATGAACAGCTTCCAATTGAATTTAATGATGCTCATGCTGCTTTAAGAGGTTTTGCAAACAGTAATCTTGCATCGTCTGTTGTGCTTTCTGCGGGTATGAATCCAAGATTATTTGGTTACTTCGAAAATTTTAAAGACTTTTTTCCAAATGAAAAAAATGAGCTTAAAAAGAAAATCATCTTAAAAGTAAGCGATTTTAGATCGGCGATGATTCAGGGAAATTTTCTCGCCAAAAAAGGTCTTTGGGTTTCAGAATACCGAATTGAATCAGGATTAAACTGCGGCGGTCACGCTTTTGCTACTGACGGACTCTTATTAGGTACTATTTTAGAAGAATTCAAGCAGAAAAAAGATCAATTGGTACAATCTGCCCATGATTTAATGATTAAGGCTTTAGAGCTCAAAAATCAGCATTTTCCAAAAAATCCTCTTGAATTAAAAATTACGGTTCAGGGCGGTGTGGGAACTGCCGAAGAACACGAATTTTTACTAGATGAATACAAAGTAGATTCTGTTGGCTGGGGTTCTCCGTTTTTATTAGTTCCCGAAGCAACTTCAGTAGATCAGGAAACCCGCAATTTATTAATGAATGCTAAAGAAGATGATTTTTACTTAAGTAATATTTCTCCGCTGGGAGTACCATTTAATACTTTGAAAGGAACAACAAATGAATTTTTAAAGCAAAAACGCATTCATGAAAACAAAGCCGGAAGTTCCTGCCCAAAGAAATTTTTGGCTTTAAGCAAAGAATATGATCCGCATGGAATCTGCACGGCATCTAAAAAATATCAGGATATAAAATTAGAAGAATTAGAAGCCAAAAAAGACTCTTTATCTGTTGATGAATTTGAAAAAAGCAAAATCAAAATAACCGAAAAATCGTGTTTGTGTGTTGGTTTGGCTAATGCTTCTTATCTTGAAAATGATATAAAAATAAAAGGTCAGGCGCAAGGTGTGGTAATTTGTCCAGGACCAAATCTGGCTTACTTTGATCAGGAAGTTTCTCTAAAAGAAATGGTACAGCATATTTATCAGGAAAAATCAGTTTTAAGAACTGAGCGTCCAAATTTATTTGTGAAAGAATTAAAAATGTACGTTGATTATTTTAGAAATGAAATTGAAACCATTTCCGGAGAAGTAACGGCGAATCAGATTAAAAAATGGAATTCTTTTAAATCGAATATTTTAGAAGGAATTGAATATTATCAAAACCTTTTTTCATCTGTTTTATATTTTAAAAACGATGAAAAGAAAATTAAAGATCAATTTGATTTTTATAAAGCACAATTAAATGCCATTCAAATTCCAAAACTGGAATTAGTATAAGCCAAACCGCCGATTTAGAAATCTAAATCGGCGGTTTTATTTTTATTTTATAGGATTCTAATTCTGTTCTTTTTTCTTTTTGCTGTCGATAACAGCACCAGTTCCGGTACCTAATGCAGCACCTGCCAAACCTCCAATAACAGCACCTTCTCCTTTTCTTTTACTAACAATAGCTCCGGTTGCAGCACCTACTCCGGCTCCAATTACGGCACCTTTAGCAGTTGCACTCCAGCCTTTCTTTTTAGGAGCTTCTGCTGTTGTAGCGGCAGTACTTCCATTTGCTTGCTGATGTACTACGACAACTTTTTCTTTTTGAGCTTCAACTTTCTGCTCTTCTTTTATCCTAGCCATTTCAGTCTTCATTGAATCGATAACACGTTGTTTGTTTATCTCAACTTTCATTGAATCAATACTGGCTTGTTTGGCTTTATTGATATCTTCCTTACTTTGATTTTGACATGACATCAAAAGTATCGCTGCTAATAAAACATATAAGCCTTTCATGATCGTGGTTTTTAAAAATTATACACTACAAATTAATAAATATCTGCTATATTGATTATTACAGAATTTTTTGGAAAGTTTATAAGATTTAAAGCTACTAAGGATTTGAGGTGCTAAGGTTCTAAGTTTTTAAGTTTCTATAAAACTCGCAAAGACGCAGATACACAAAGTTCTTTTTAATTTCTCTAATTAGTAATTAAACTTTATGTCTTCGCGTCTTTGCGAGAAATTTATATAAATATTATTTTCCTAAAATTCCTTTTTTAAGAATTTGTCCGAAGTCGTACATGTCTTCATAAGAGCAGTATAACGGAACTGGTGCCAGACGAATTACATTAGGTTCACGCCAGTCTGTAATTACTCCGTTTTTCATTAAATAATCAAATAAAGCTCTTCCTTCTCCGTGAAGAAAAACCGATAATTGCGATGCTCTTTCCTCTGGATTTGAAGGTGTGATGATTTCAAAAGTACTTTCTACTTCTTTATCAATTTCATGAAGAATAAATTCTAAGTAAGATGTAATATGATCTCTCTTTTTAATTAAAGCATCCATGCCAACTTCTGCAAACATTTCTACCGAAGCTAAATAAGGCGCCAGAGAAAGAACCGGAAGATTACTGATCTGCCATCCGTCGGCACCATGAACCGGATCAAAGTTTGGTTCCATTTTAAAACGGCGTTCTTTATTATGTCCCCACCATCCGGCAAATCTTGGTAAATCAGAATTATGATGTCTTTCATGAACAAAACAGCCCGAAGCATTTCCTGGTCCTGAATTCATATATTTATAACTGCACCAGGCAGCAAAATCGACATTCCAGTCGTGAAGCTCTAATTTGATATTTCCGGCTGCGTGTGCTAAATCCCAGCCTACTTTTGCTCCGGCTTTTTGTCCTGCCGCAGTTATCGTTTTAATATCAAAAACCTGTCCTGTATAATAATTAACTCCGCCAATTAAAACTAAAGCCAGCTCATCGCCTACTTCTTCAATTTTAGCCAGAACATCTTCTAAACGAATATTATGTTCGCCTTCACGGCGTTTAATTTCTACAATCGCATCTTCTGGTTTATAGCCATGAAAGTTTACCTGACTTTGAAACATATATTGATCTGACGGAAATGCTTTTTCTTCGCAGATAATTTTATAGCGTTTTCCTTTTGGCTGATAAAAAGAAACCATCAGCAAATGAAGATTTACAGTCAAAGTATTCATTACTGTAACTTCTGACGGAAGCGCTCCAACAATTTTACTCAACGGTTCTGAAAATCTTTCCTGATAATCCCACCACGGTTTTTGTGCATAAAAATGACCTTCAACCGCAAGTTCAGCCCAGTCATTCATTACTTCATCGATATATGCTTTGGTGCGTTTTGGCTGTAATCCTAATGAGTTTCCTGTAAAATAAATTACTCGTTTATCATTTACTTTTGGAAAAATAAATTGTTCCTGATAATGATTTAATGTGTCTTTCGAATCCAGCTCTCGTGCAAATTCGCGTGTATTTTGAAAAGTCATTGTTTTTTGTTTTGCTCGCTAAAATAACAAAATTTGTTTGTTTTGTTTCAGGTTTAAGGTTTGAAGTTGAAATACTTTGTGTTTTTTAACTGCAAAGTTCGCAAAGATTTTTTATCAGGGCTAACATTTACAAACGCTAAGTTCGCAAAGCTTTGCGCTCTTTTGCATTTGGCAAACACAAACTGAGCAAAAAAACCTTGCGGACTTTGCGGTAAATTTCACAACGAATGTCAAACCATTAAAAAACAAAAACCCGACAGGTTATGAAACTTGCCGGGTCTTATTTATATAATAAATTCTAATTAAAGAATTAACATCGCGTCTCCGTAAGAATAGAATTTGTATCCTTCTTTGATTGCTTCTTCGTATGCTTTTTTCATTAAATCGTGTCCACAAAAAGCAGAAATCATCATTAATAATGTTGATTTTGGTGTGTGGAAGTTTGTAATCATACAGTTTGCAATACTAAAATCGTGAGGAGGGAAAATAAATTTGTTTGTCCATCCTTCATACGGATTTAAAGTATTTGCAGAAGAAACAGAACTTTCGATAGCACGCATAGAAGTTGTTCCAACTGCGCAGATACGTTTTTTCTTTGCTTTTCCTTCGTTTACAATATCACAAGCTTCCTGAGTAATGATTAATTCCTCAGAATCCATTTTGTGTTTAGATAAATCTTCAACCTCAACCGGGTTAAAAGTTCCTAAACCTACGTGTAAAGTTACTTCAGCAAAATTTACTCCTTTGATTTCTAATTTTTTCAAAAGGTGTTTTGAGAAGTGTAAACCAGCAGTTGGCGCTGCTACAGCTCCTTCTTCTTTTGCGTAAATAGTTTGGTATCTTTCAGCATCTTCCGGAGTAACGTCTCTGTTGATATATTTAGGAATTGGAGTTTCTCCAAGTTCTGTTAATTTATTTCTGAATTCTTCATAAGAACCATCGTATAAGAAACGCAAAGTTCTACCACGAGAAGTTGTATTGTCGATTACCTCAGCAACTAACGAATCGTCATCACCAAAATAAAGTTTGTTACCAATACGAATTTTTCTTGCAGGATCTACTAAAACGTCCCAAAGTCTTTGCTCAGAGTTTAATTCTCTTAATAAGAAAACTTCAATTCTTGCTCCGGTTTTTTCTTTGTTTCCATACAAACGCGCAGGGAAAACCTTTGTATTATTTAAAATTAAAACGTCTCCGTCATCAAAATAGTTGATAACGTCTTTAAACATTTTATGTTCGATTGTGTTTTTTTGACGATCAATTACCATTAAACGAGATTCATCTCTATTTTCTGCTGGAAATTCAGCTAAAAGTTCTTTTGGTAAATTGAAATTGAAGTGTGATAATTTCATATTTGAATTGTAGATTTTTAAATATCTATTTTAGACTTATTTATCCAAAATTTTAAATCGGATGCAAATATACGATTGTGAGATAGGCGTTGTCAAGTGTTTTGACGTTTATTTTTAAAACTCCTTGATTTACTGAGGTTTGAAAACCATCAAAAAAGCATTTTTTTAACAAAAAAAGTATTCGGCAATTACTGTCATTTCGACGAAGGAGAAATCTCTGTCAGTAGCTCCACAACGAAAATTCAATCTTTGTTGAGTTTCTAGCGAAGATTTCTCCTTCGTCGAAATGACAAACTTTGTGACTACAGTAAAACTTGCGTATAAAAAAACCTCTGGTTTTAACCAGAGGCTATATTTTATACTTTTATGTAAAGTTTTTTATTAGATCAAATTTTCACAATTCTGAAATTTGAAAATTTAAATCTTTTAAATCATTCCAGAAATCCGGGTATGATTTTGAAACAACTCCTGCATCATCAATAATAATTGGAACTTTTACTGCTAAAGGTGCAAATGCCATAGCCATACGGTGATCGTTGTATGTAGCGATGTGCACATCATGATTAATAGTTAAAGATCGGTTTAAAGTTAGACTGTCATTAGTAACAGAAATATCTGCTCCTAATTTTGTAAGTTCTGTTTTTAGAGCTTCTAATCGGTCTGTTTCTTTAATTTTTAAAGTATGAAGTCCTGTTAAGTGACATCCAATTCCTAAACCTAAACAAGTAACTACAATTGTTTGGGCAATATCTGGTGTATTATTTAATTCAAAGTTTACATCTTGATAATTAAATCCAGACACTTTTTCCAAAGTCATTTTATTATTTTGGAAAGTCGTTTTTACACCCATTTTTTCATAAAGAGACACTAATTCTGAATCTCCCTGAAGACTGTTTTCTTTATAACTGCTCAAAGTAATTTTTGCAGCATCAGACAAAGCAACAAGGCTGAAGAAATAAGAAGCCGAACTCCAGTCAGATTCTACAACCATTTCTTTTGTTTCTACAGATTCTTTTGGAAAAACCTTAATTACGTTTCCTTCAAAACTAGTTTGGATATCAAGATCATTAAGCAAAGCCAAAGTCATTTTGATATAAGGAACAGAAGTAATTTCACCTTCTAAAGTTAATTCTAAACCATTATCGAGTTTTGAAGCCACTAATAAAAGTGCCGAAATATACTGACTGCTGACGTTTGCTGCCAAAGTTACTTTTGAAGCCGTAACTTTTTTTCCTTTAATTCTGATTGGCGGATAACCTTCTTCTTTCTCATACGAGATTTCAACTCCTAATTGCGCTAATGCTTCAACCAAAATTTTAATTGGTCTTTCCTGCATTCTGCTTGATCCGGTCATTACTACTTCACGACCTTCGTTTACGGCAAAATAAGCTGTAAGAAATCGCATTGCAGTTCCTGCATGGTGAATATCTACAATTTCGTCATTTCCAATTAAAGCTTTCTGCATTACTTCGCTGTCGTCTGAGTTTGAAGTATTGGCTAAAGTAATATTAGGGAATAATGCTTTAAGAAGTAACAAGCGGTTCGTTTCGCTTTTTGAACCGGTAATATTTAGCTGCGAATCATCAATTGTGAATGGTGAATTCGTCGTTAATTTTAAATTCATGATATTAGTTATGAGTTGCAGATTATGACTGACATAATCGAGGCACGCAATTTACCACTCCTCGTTCGTAAATCAAAATTCACGCTTAAATTTCACAATTATTTCAATTTATCATTGTTTTTGTGACGATCTTTATCTCGAACCGATTTTAAATCCATTTTTTTATCAAAAGCTGCTTGTAAATCGATTCCGGTTTGATTAGCCAGACAAAGAACTACGAAAACAACATCTGCCAGTTCTTCGCCTAAATCTTTGTTTTTATCACTTTCCTTTTCTGATTGTTCTCCATAACGACGTGCAATAATTCTGGCCACTTCGCCTACTTCTTCTGTAAGCTGTGCCATATTGGTTAATTCGTTAAAGTAACGAACTCCGTGTTCTTTTATCCAGGTATCAACGTCTAGTTGTGCATTTTTCAAATCCATGATTCTATTTTTAAGCAAAAATAAGCCAAACTTAATTTTGCTAAATTCTTTTTAATACAATTTTTTCAGTTTCTTTTGCGATCAAAACTTAGGAATACTCCTTTAGAAATAATATCAACACGCTTATTAATCCCTATTTTTACTATCCATAACTATGGTTACAGGCCCATCATTTAAAAGGCTGACTTTCATATCGGCACCAAAAATTCCGGTTTGGACTTTCTTTTGAAATTCTTTTTCCAGAGCTTTAACAAAGTTCTCATACATAGGAATGGCAAATTCCGGCTTTGAAGCTTTTATGTACGAAGGACGGTTTCCTTTTTTAGTAGAAGCGTGAAGTGTAAATTGAGAAACCACAATGATATCGCCGTCGATATCCTGAACTGAGCAGTTCATAACATCATTTTCATCGCCAAAAATCCTCATCTTTATGATTTTCCCAACAAGCCAGTCAATATCTTCTTGTGTGTCGGCATCTTCTATTCCAATTAAAACTAATAAACCTTTTTGAATGTCTGCTGTTTTTTGACCTTCAACAGTTACTGATGCTTCTAAAACTCTTTGGATTACTACTTTCATTATGATTTTTGAATTGGGGTTAATACCACAGATTAAAGGATTTTACGGATTTAATATAGGCATTAGATGCAATGCAGTGCATCTCTACAATATACTGCATTTGGAATTTGGGATTTTTATTGACAAAGATTGAAGTTGGAATTTAAAAATTCTACTTTCTAGTTTCATCACTCGCTGCACGATCTTCGCCATAAATATCGGTACGGTAATGTTCTTCATCACCTTCCAATATTTTAAGATAGCTGTTGTAGCGCGACCAGGCAATTTCGTCTTTTTCTAAAGCAGCTTTTATAGCGCAATGTGGTTCTTCTTTATGCAGACAGTTATTGAATTTGCATTGATCTTTTAATTTGAAAAATTCCGGAAAATAACCGCTGATTTCTGTTGGTTCCATATCGACAATTCCGAAACCTTTAATTCCGGGTGTATCGATAATTCGTGCATCAAAAGACAAATCATACATTTCGGCAAAAGTTGTAGTATGCTGTCCCTGTTTGCTTTGTTCTGAAATTACAGAAGTTTTTAAATGAAGACTTGGCTCTAACGCATTGACTAAAGTTGATTTTCCCACACCTGAATGTCCAGAAAACATACTTACTTTTCCAATCATCATTTCTTTTAGTTTATCAACTCCTTTATTTTCTGTTGATGAAATTCGGAGGCATTTATATCCTATTTCAGAATAAATATGCTGCAGATAAAGCTGATCGTCTAAAGTCTGCTCAGTTAAAGTATCGATTTTATTAAAAACAAGAATGGCTTCAATTCCGTAAGCTTCGGCAGTAACCAAAAAACGATCAATAAAACTTGTGGTTGTAGGCGGATTATCGATCGTAATTAAAAGAAAAACCTGATCGATATTAGATGCAATAATATGAATCTGTTTAGACAAGTTTACCGATTTACGAACGATGTAGTTTTTTCTTTCGTGAATGTTGTGAATTGTTCCCGTTACAGCATCTGAAGTTTCATCCAATTCATAATCTACAATATCCCCCACAGCAATAGGATTGGTACTTTTGATTCCTTTAATTCTGAATTTCCCTTTCATACGGCATTCCACAAAATCTCCATTTTCAGATTTTACGGTATACCAGCTTCCTGTAGATTTATAAACGGTTCCTGTCATTCAATTCAAATTGTTGATTTTAGATTTCTGATTTTAGATTTTAAAGTAAACCTTAAATCTTTTGCAAAGATAAATGAATATTTGAAAACCATATCAGTTATATAAGTGAATGTAACGAAGAGTAAATTTAATAACCTACACAAACAAAAATCCCCAACTCTCTTTTCAAAGTGTTGAGGATTTTAAAAAAACAATCTATTTTCAATTAATGTTATAAGAAAATTTAGAAATTCATCTTACTAAACCCAAATTAACTTATATCACTTATATGATTTAAAGAAAATTATGCGTTGAAAATTTTCTCTTGGTGTCCAATACTTTCTTGGTGGATCGCTTTGAACATTCTTAAAACGAATTCTTCAGTAAGACCTTTTTTCTCACCTTCAAGAATCATTTTTCCTAAGATTTCGTTCCAACGGTTGTTTTGAAGAATTGCAACGTTTGCATCTTTCTTAACTTGACCAATTTCGTCAGCTACTTTCATACGTTTTCCTAAAAGCTCTAATAAATTAGCATCAAGAACATCGATGTTAGCTCTTAGTTTTGTCATTTTTTGACTGTACTCATCTGTAGTATCATCCGTTTTTCTAATTGTCAAATCTTTAATGATTTGTTTTAGAGAATCTGGAGTTACTTGCTGCGCAGCATCAGACCAAGCATTGTCTGGATCGTAGTGCGTTTCGATAATCATACCGTCGTAGTTCAAGTCTAAAGCCTCTTGAGTTACTTCGAAAATCATTTTACGATCTCCAGTAATGTGAGATGGGTCAATGATTAATGGTAAATCAGGGAATTTATTTTGCAATTCGATAGCAATCTGCCATTCTGGAATGTTTCTGTATTTTGTTTTTTCGTAAGTAGAGAAACCTCTGTGAATAACACCTAATTTCTCAATACCAGCCATGTGTAAACGCTCAACACCACCTAACCATAAAGCTAAATCTGGGTTTACTGGGTTTTTCACTAAAACAATTTTATCAGTTCCTTTTAAAGTATCTGCAATTTCCTGAACTGCGAAAGGGTTTGCCGTTGTACGAGCACCAACCCATAATACGTCGATATCGTGTTCTAAAGCTAGTTTACAGTGAGCTGCAGTTGCAACTTCAGTTCCCATTAATAAACCAGTTTCAGCTTTTGCTTTTTGTAACCATTTTAATCCAATTTCACCAACACCTTCAAATCCTCCCGGACGCGTTCTTGGTTTCCAGATTCCAGCTCTGAAAACGCTTACTTTAGAATCTTTTAATTCGTGAGCAATTTTCAAAACCTGATCTTCAGTTTCTGCACTACAAGGTCCAGCTATCACAAGTGGGTGATTTAAATTGAAATCTTCTAACCACTTTCTCATTTCTTTCTTATTTTCCATCTTAATTTTAATTTTACTTTTTAGTTGTTGTTAATCCGTTTAGTATTTCTTTTATTTTATTAGTGCTTTCCATTTCTTCAAAAATGGCATTGTAATTTTCGTCTTTCAGCAAATCTCTAAACCGACTGAGATTTGAAATATATTCTTCTAATGTTTCCAGAACGTGTTCTTTGTTTTGTTTGAAAATTGGTGTCCACATTGCAGGCGAACTTTTTGCGAGACGAACCGTGCTTTCAAATCCACTTCCCGCCATATCAAAAATATCCTGTTCGTCTTTTTCTTTATTCATCACCGTTTTCCCGAGCATAAACGAACTAATGTGCGATAAATGCGAAACATAAGCTATGTGTTTATCGTGTGAAACAGGATCCATATATCGAATTCTCATCCCGATTGAGGTAAAAAGATTCAATGCTTTTTCCTGCAGTTTAAAAGTGGTTTTTTCCACTTCGCAAATGATATTCGTTTTTCCCTGAAACAAACCTCTTATTGCTGCCGATGGCCCCGAAAATTCCGTTCCGGCAATGGGATGCGTCGCAATAAAATTTCTTCTTTTTGGATGATTCGCTACTGCTTCGCAAATTGGCTTTTTAGTCGATCCTACTTCAAAAACAATTGTTTTATCACCTACTGAATCCAATACTTTTGGTAAAACCGTCAGCGCTACATCTACAGGAACCGAAACAATTACAAAATCGGCATCTTTTAAATCTTCCATTTTGCCTGCTTCGTCAATAACACCTAATTCAATTGCCTGCTGCAAATGTTTTTCGTTATTATCGATTCCTAAAATAGTTGCTTCAGGATAACGTCCTTTGATGTCCAACACCATCGAACCGCCTATTAACCCTATTCCTATTACGTATACTTTCATATTTTTTTTATTTAGAAGCATAGCTTCTAAAAATTCCAAATTTTAAAATTCCAAATTCCAATCTTTGTCGAGTTTCTTGCGGAGATTTCTCCTTCGTCGAAATGACAAACTACAGCGAAAATCTGAAATCTACATTCTAAAATCTAAAATTTTTAAAATCGTTCAATTGCTTCTTGTACTTTTTCTTCTTTTACACACAATGAGAATCTGATATAACCTTCACCGTTGCTTCCGAAAATGGTTCCCGGTGTGATGAAAATATGTTTCTCATATAATATTTCGTCAATGAACTTTTCTGATGATTCGATTCCTTCCGGAAGTTTTGCCCAAACAAACAATCCAACTCCTTCTTTATAAACTTTGCAGTTTAATTTTTCTGCAAGTTTTTCGGTTAATTCTCTTCTTCGTCTGTAAATTTTATTATTGTCTTCAAACCAGGATTTATCACATTTTAAAGCTGCAATCGCACCTTTTTGGATTCCGTAATACATTCCGCTGTCCATGTTGCTTTTTACTTTTAGGACGGCGTCGATAATTTCCGGATTTCCTAAAACCATTCCGACCCTCCAGCCTGCCATGTTGAATGTTTTGCTTAATGAATTTAATTCTAAAGCCACCTCTTTTGCACCTTCAACCTGTAATAAACTCATCGGATTATCATTCAAAACAAAACTATACGGATTGTCGTTGATCAATAATATGTTGTGTTTTTTAGCAAAAGCAACCAATTTTTCAAATAACGCTAAACTTCCTCTCGCCCCTGTCGGCATGTGTGGATAACCCAGCCACATTAATTTCACTTTCGAAAGATCTAATTTTTCCAGAGCTTCAAAATCTGGTTCCCAGCTGTTTTCTTCTTTTAAATCATAATAAACCGGAACTGCTCCTACCAAATTGGTTACCGAAGTATAAGTTGGATAACCTGGATTCGGAATTAAAACGTGATCGCCTTCGTTTAAAAATGCCAGCGAAATATGCATAATTCCTTCTTTTGAACCCATTAATGGTAAAATTTCATTATTCGGATTCACTGCAACGCCAAACTGATCTTTATAAAAATCCGCCATCGCCTGTCTCATTTCTGGTAATCCCTGATAGCTTTGATAACCATGCCCATTCTCGTCCTGAATTGCCGAAGCTACTGCTTCAATTACGGCTCTCGACGGACTCAAATCAGGGCTTCCAATTCCCATATTGATGATCGGTTTTCCTTCAGACATCAGTTGTCGCACTTCTCTTAATTTTGATGAGAAGTAGTATTCTTCAACTGTGTCTAATCGTTTTGCTGTTGTTATCATGATTCTTATTTATTCTCTTTTTCAGTTTTATTTTTTAATCCCAAACAATTGGAATTTGGTATTTTTAAATTGAAATTTGCCATTTTATGGCCTTGTATTTCTATATTCCCCAAGCACTTTAAAATATTCTGCCATTATGGTTAATAATGCTTTTGCTTTTGCATAATCTTCGTATTTCTCGAATGTTACGTCTACGAAAAATGAATATTTCCAAGGCGTTTCAATTTTTGGAAGCGACTGGATTTTTGTCAAATTCAGTTTGCAGTCACTCATTACATTTAAAACCGCTGCAAGGCTTCCTCTTTTATGATCCAATTCAAATTTTACTGAAGCTCTGTTGATTTCGCTTTCCGGCAAAAATGAATTTTGCTTTTTAATGATTACGAAACGAGTCATATTGTTTTTAATCGTTTGAATCGCTGGTGCAATAATATCAAGATCGTACATATCGGCAGCTGTCTGGCTTGCAATTGCTGCAATTCCGGTTAACTGTTTTTCCTGAATTCTTCTTGCAGTTTCTGCCGTATCTTTATCCTCAACCAATTTAATATTTGGATATTGTTTCAAAAAATCCATACACTGTAAAAGTGCCATTGGGTGCGAATGAACTTCTTTTATATCTTCAATTTTCTGACCTTTTAAAGCCATTAAATTCTGTTGAATATTTAAATAATGTTCTCCAATTATGTGTAAATTATTCTTGTCAATCAAAGCATAATTCGGGATAATCGGACCTGCAATCGAATTTTCGATCGCCATTACGGCTTGATCAGATTTTCCGGCAATAAGGCTGTCGATCAGTTCTTCAAAAGATAAACATTCATCAATATCTACATTTTCAGAGAAATACTCTTTTACAACCTGATGATGAAATGATCCTTTAATACCTTGTATTGCAATTTTCGTTGTCATATAGTCAAAAAAAAATCCTGATTTGCATCAGGATTGTATATTAGTTTTATTTGTCTTAAAATTTGATCTCAAATAACCATAGCACAATCCTGACTTCTACTAAAGAAGAAATAAAAATTGTTGCTAAAATAAAAACGGTTACTTGCCATTTTGTTTGTCTTATTGTTTAAATTCTCTGCGAATGTATAAATTATTTTCACCCCTCCAAAAAAAATATTGCATTTTATGAAACAAAAAAGGATTTCTTAACAAATTTAGCAGGTTTTGTATGATAATGTAAAAAAATAGGCTTTTTTTTGAAGCTGCTGAGATACTAAGCTGCTAAGGTTGTGAGTTTTTTTCGCCGCGAATTCACGAATTAGCGCAAATCTTTGTGATTTTAAAATCAATTTCTCTAATTTCAAACAAATTAAAAAAGATTCAAGTTTATTTTAAACCTAATCTCTTTGACCAATTTTTAGGTGAACGGGAAGTATGAAAAACACCTATTACTATTATTTCGTTCTTTTCAAATTTATAATGTATTCCGTATGGAAATCTTGAAATGAAACGAACTTTTACTGTTTTATATCTTTTTTGAAATGCATCTGGATTTCGCACAAGAGTATCTAATCCAGCCTCGAGACACAATTCAAAATCATACGACAATCCGATTCTTTGCTCTTCGTACCATATAGTACAATGTCCTCGATATCGAACAAAGCTTCTTTTGTAAAACGAATATTAGTCACTATCTAATAGATTTTAAATGAGCTTTTATCTCATCCCATGTATATAATTCGGTTTTACCTTCTTCTAAATTTTTTAGTCTAATATCAAGTTCTTTTTCAACTTCACTGGAAATGTTCAATTCTTCTTTAGACACGCTATCCCACAATTGTTCGGCCAGAATTATTTTTTCGGCATTACTGTATTGAGACAAGTTTTTAATTTCCATAATTAATAAAATTTCATTGATTACAAATTTACGCAAATTTAATAATGAAAATAATCTTGATGTCAGATTAGTTTTTTCGCCGCGAATTTCACAAATTGGCACGAATTATTGTCGGTTCAAATTTAATTTCTCAAATCATTTGACACAAATCCTAAGTAAAAATTAGTGGAATTCGTGAAATTCACGGCAAAAAAAATTTAAAACAATCCAGAAACCACTTTATTCTTAATTCCAATTTTGGTGTAATCGAAATCGAGTTTTTCTTTTAATAAAGAGGCATAGACACTCCTAAAATCAGTTTCGTATTTTAAATCACCGTTGTCTAAGTCTGCTAAGTTTGGATTTCGGCCTAGAATTGTTCCTTTATTATTGCCGCCGATAATGAACATTGGCGCCGCAGTTCCGTGATCGGTTCCGTTTCCGTTGTCTTTTACTCGTCTTCCAAATTCTGAGAAAACTACGATGGTTACATTCTGAAGAAGATTCGCCTGTTTCAAATCTTTATAGAAACTAAAAAGCGAATCGTTTAAATCTGTCAATTTTCTTTCGTGAATGGAAAGCTGATTATCATGCGTATCAAATCCGTTTAAAGACGTGTAATATACTTTTGAATTCAAATTTCCTTTTATCAAACGCGCAATCCATTCTAAGTTTTTGGATAATTCGGTTTTTGGATAACTGGTTTCCGATTTGGATTTCAATAGTGCTTTCTGAATTTCATCTGAACCTTCGGTAACCGAATTGGCGATTTTCCGAACAAAATCTAATTGCGGATTATCTGATAATTTTGAATCTTCAATTCCGCCTTTTACTTTAAATCGATTCGGATCTTTTACGGTAATCGAATTTGGTTCAATTCCTTTTAAAGCCAGATTATCAATCGAATCAAGATTTACTCCCGCTGTTGGCTGATGTCCGTTGCATTGCAAATCCAAATAACGTCCAAGCCAGCCTTCGTTTACATATTTATTAGAATCTACGGCCGTCTGCCAAATTTCCTGACTTCTGAAATGCGACCGAACAGGTTCCGGATAACCCACATTTTGAATCACGGTTAAATCTCCGTTTTGCTGCATTTGAGCAAAATCTTTTAAAGATGGATGAAATGCCATTCCTTTATTTTTTCCGACAACAGCATCTTTATTTAAAGCAATTTTTGTTCGCAAATCATAATATAAAGGATCGTCATACGGAATAAAAGTATTCAGTCCGTCGTTTCCTCCATTCAACTGCACAAAAACAACGCATTGTTCGCCGACTATCAAATTTTGCTGTGTTCCAAAAGCGTGCAGAAAATCCGGAAGGACAAGCATTCCACCAGTAAAAGTTCCTGTTAACGTTAAAAAAGTTCTTCTGTTCATGATTTCAAACTTTTAAATTAATTGATATTCGGGCAGTTTGGTAATATAATTAAATAACCGAATTACTGCAGCATCTGCATTAGGCTCTTTTGGATCAAAATCGTATTTCAAAAGGTTTTCCATGTCTTTTTGAATCGATTCGTTTGTTTTAAAAAGCAAACGATCTGACAATTCATAAATAATCGTTTTATTATTTCCATTGTCATCAAACTGAACTTTTACTTTAACCTTATTCATTTCCAAAACAGGTTTTTCAGAATCAGCACTCATTTTGTTTAGAAATTTACCTGTAATCGTTCGTCCTTTACAAAGCAAATCTGAAGTATTATTTCGCTGTAAATAAATCTGCGAAGTCAGCCACGAGTTCCCTCCGTCCCATCCTTTCACGTTGGTTTGATTGTACAAATCCATTCCCTGTTGTTTCAGGAAATATTGCACCATTCCATTATCAAAATCTTCCATTTGCAATTCATTTGTCAACTGCAAAATATAAACCAGCGGATTTTTAATTTTACTTCCGGCATTTTCTTTAGCGTATTCTTCGATAAAAATCTTCGTCAGCAAAGGCTCAATTTCAAATTTTACTTTTCTGAGATAATCGCCATAATAGGTTACTAATTTTTCTGGCGGATTATCATAAATAAACCATTTCAGTAATTTTCGGGTAATCAGATACGGAATGTTTTTCTGTTCAAAAATAATATCCACCAAATCATCAGCTTTCCAATTTCCAGTTTTCCCGAAATAGGTTTTATCGCTGTTGTCTTCTATATTTTTTCTGTAAACTGCACCATCATCGCCCACATTCAAACCTGCTAAAGCTTTCGCGCCGTTTTTAATGTCTTCTTCCGAATAATTTCCAATTCCGATCGTGAATAATTCCAGTAATTCACGACTCAGATTTTCGTTGACTTTTCCTTTTTTATTATCTCCGTTATCGAGATATCTTACCATCGCATTTGATTTGAGAATCAGTTTGGTCAATTCTTTAAAATTGCCAAAAGCATTTTCCCGTAAAATCATATTGTGCTGATAAATCCAGTAATTGACTTTTACTTTTTGTGAAGTCGAAACGAAGTGATTGTGCCAAAAGCAGACCATATTTTCGCGAAGCGGAAATTCATCCGTTCGCATTTTGTTGATCCACCATTTCTTGAGTTCAAGATTAGAGTAGACTTCTTTCTTTAAAGCTTTCTTTTTGAATTCTGAATCGGCATTTTTTATTGATTCTCGAAGTTCTTTTAATTCTGCTAAAGTTTTAGGATCGTCCTGTAGAAAATCCGGCAGTCCTTTTTCGAATTTAGAGTCGTAAGAATGCTTTAGGAATTTTTCTATTCCGAGTTTTTCTATCTTTTCGGCTTCTTTACCAGAGAAACCCAAGCGTAAGGACCAAAGACTGCTCTTTTTCATAATTTGGAAATTATTACTAATAAGACTTCGTTCTCTTTAAAAGGTTTAATTTTTTAAAGAAGCTAAGTCACTGAGATTCTAAGGTGCTAAGATTTGAAAGTGTTTGGTACTAATTTTAAACGAAGATTTTTTGGGGATATTGTTGTTTTAAATTGAAATGTTACAGTATAACAGGTAAGAAAAACGCGAATAGCCTACAAATAAAAAACTATTTAAAAATATCCTAACTTATTATTATAAAACCTTTTTCGGGCTAAAAGTTTCTTCTGACAAGCAGATATTTGCACAATAATTTACATGCAAAAAATTTTAGAAATTAATATTTATAAAATTGGATTTAATTATGAAAACCATTGAGAAGAAAAAAATGTTTTTAACCCATGATGATGGTGGAAATATATTTCAAAATTTATATTTTAATGAATGCATTTTTGACAACTGTTCTTTATCCTTGTCAAAGAACATAGAAATGTTATTTGATCATGTAACTTTAAAAGGAAAAATAGGTAATATTAAAATAAACAATTCTGGTTTTGATCTCTATGACAAACCGGAAATTCAAAAAAAATTAGACTCTTTAAGACAGGATTTTTACTCCAAAACAGATTGGGCATTAGACATATCTGAAGCAAAGTTTCTTAATTTTTCATGTGAAGGCATTCCAGCTGATATCATTAAACGCGATAATAAAACACAAGTAGTAATAAAAAGAGAAAAGTTTAATTCTATCGAAATGTTAGATTCAAATTTCCAAAAAGAACATTCGGATTTATATTTTATATTACAAATGTTTTTACGTTCTCAAGAAGAAGATATAGTATTAATAACTCCATTAGGAAGAGCTGCCAGATATCACAAACCTATATTTGACGGACTTATGAAATTAAGAAAAATGGGAATTGCGGAAGAAAACTAATTATTAAAAAAACATGAATTACATAGATCACTCACATTTAAAATCATGGTTACATAATGATGCTGTCATTATTTCAATTGATGACTCTAATGAATTCGACAAATATCTATCTAATCTTCTGTGGGATGCAACAGGAAACCTTTCTTCCAATTATGAATTTGCATCCACCTGTTTGTCTGATTTTGATTTAGATAAAAATCAACAATGGTTAAAAAAAACAAAAATTGGCAGAAATTCACATATCGTATTCTGGTATAAAAGTGGGCAACCGTCTTTAATGTGTAAAAAAGAATTTGCTCTCCAAAATATTGACACAGCATATTGGAAAACACCAGGTAAAAGATTTATGTTTGGTGCAAATATTATAAATGGTAGAGTTAATTTGTCATTTGGAGATTTATTAATTTATGACGGTAATGATATTATTAACGCACTTATCTAATAACATCATCAGGATTAAACAGATTTATTTTGTCTCATAATTTTATCCAAGATTAAAATCACAAAGCATGGCTGAATTTACAGGAGTTTTTTACGGTTTTTACAGCAATAAAAGTATTGATATTGTTTTTGATGCTCTAAAAAGAAAAATAGTTGAGATGGGGTATCTGTACAGATATAATAAATTTAAAGAAGAAGAATCATTATTTGCCTATAGAAATTCAGCAATGCTTCAACAACACGAAAAAGAAGGATACAATTTGGATAAGAATAATGAAGGCTGCTTTTGCATCGAAGCAAAGAAAGTGAACTTAAACGGAAAAGCTCTACTAACAAAATTAGATGAATACTCTGGTTTCGATCCTTATGAAATAGAATTGCTATTTAATAACATTTATTATTACTTTCTTATTTTACCTGAATCTGTCGAAAATTCAGATTTCTGTGCAAAAATAAAAAACGATTTAACGAACGTAATAAATCAAATCAATTAACCTAAAAATCTACAATTAACACCCAGGCTATCTGCTTCTTTATAGAACTCTATAACCACATTTTCATCTTCAATTTCTAAAATTATTATCTGAGAAGATCCTATTTTTTGGAAAATCCTCTATTCAAAATCTTAATGAATTATGATTTATATATTCAAATCTTTATCAAAGTTTTAAACTTTGACAAAGATCGTTAATAAGATCAGACCGTAATAAACGTATTTTATGTCATTTCGACGAAGGAGAAATCTACGTAAGAAACTCTACAAAGATTGGCGAAATACTTTACGGAGCTACTTGCGAAGATTTCTCGTTCCTCGAAATGACAAGATTGCGATAAAAGCAGAAAGTATGACCCATAAAAAAAGCAGTTACCTCACGACAACTGCTTTTTTATATATCAATTAAATCTAATCCCGATAGCTATTGGGACTAAAATCATTAAGACCCACACATTTCACAATCCTCAGGATCTGCTGCTTGTGCTTTTAATAACATTGCTTTGTAGTCTTCAACGCTGATTGCTTCACTTTCCTGAACTAAAGACGGTGTTTCCTCTTTTTTATCGTTATTAAGAGTGAATTTAATCGCATCTACAGCCGCTTTAGTTCTCAAGTAATACATTCCTGTTTTTAAACCAGACTGCCAAGCGTAGAAGTGCATTGACGTAAGTTTAGAATAGTTAGCGTCCTGCATGAACAAGTTCAGCGATTGAGACTGGTCAATAAAATAACCTCTTTGACGAGACATATCGATAATATCTTTCATCGACATTTCCCATACTGTTTTGTATAGTTCTTTTAAGTCTTGCGGGATAATATCAATATTTTGAACAGATCCGTTATGACGCATGATTTCTTGTTTCAATGTTTCGTTCCACAATCCTCTTTCTACTAAATCGTGAAGTAAATGTTTGTTTACTACGATGAATTCTCCAGATAATACACGACGAGTGTAAATGTTTGAAGTATATGGTTCGAAAGCTTCGTTGTTTCCTAAAATCTGAGAAGTCGATGCTGTTGGCATTGGCGCAACTAATAATGAGTTACGAACTCCGTGCTCTACAACTTCTTTTCTTAATGAAGCCCAGTCCCAACGACCAGATAATTCTTCATCTTTCATTCCCCACATATTGTGCTGGAATTCTCCTTGTGACATTGGAGATCCTTCGAATGTAGAATATGGCCCTTCTTCTTTTGCCATTTCCATAGAAGCGGTTACGGCTGCAAAGTATAAAGTTTCGAAAATTTCCTGATTCAGTTTTTTAGCTTCATCACTTGTAAACGGCATACGAAGCATGATAAAAGCATCTGCCAAACCTTGCACTCCTAAACCTACCGGACGGTGACGTAAGTTTGAGTTTTCAGCTTCTTTTACCGGATAGTAATTTCTATCGATTACTTTGTTCAAGTTACGAGTTACACGTTTTGTAACATTGTAAAGTGCTTCGTGATCAAATTTTCCGTTTTCAATAAACATTGGCAATGAGATCGAAGCTAAGTTACAAACTGCGATTTCATCTTTAGATGTAAACTCCATAATCTCTGTACACAAGTTTGAAGAACGGATTGTTCCTAAATTCTTGTGGTTCGATTTACGGTTTGCTGCATCTTTGTACAACATATATGGTGTTCCGGTCTCGATTTGAGATTCCAGGATTTTCTCCCATAATTCACGAGCGCGGATTGTTTTTCTTCCTTTATTCTGGAATTCGTAATCGGTATATAATTTTTCGAATTCTTCTCCGTAAACATCATATAATCCTGGACATTCGTTTGGACACATTAATGTCCAAGTAGAATCTTCCTGAACACGTTTCATGAATAAATCAGAAGTCCACATCGCGAAGAATAAATCTCTTGCACGCATTTCTTCTTTTCCATGGTTTTTCTTCAAATCCAGGAAATCAAAAATATCAGCATGCCATGTTTCAATATAAATCGCAAAACTTCCTTTACGTTTTCCTCCTCCTTGATCAACATAACGAGCTGTATCGTTAAAAACACGCAGCATTGGAACAATTCCGTTTGAAGTTCCGTTTGTACCGCGAATGTAAGATCCTGTTGCACGTACGTTATGAATAGAAAGTCCGATTCCTCCCGCAGATTGCGAAATTTTTGCTGTTTGTTTTAATGTATCGTAGATTCCGTCAATACTATCATCTTGCATTGCTAATAAGAAACAAGACGACATTTGCGGTTTTGGAGTTCCTGCATTGAACAACGTTGGCGTTGCGTGCGTAAAGAACTTTTTAGACATTAAGTCGTACGTTTCAATAACTGCTTTTAAATCGTCTAAGTGAATTCCAACAGAAACACGCATTAACATATGCTGTGGACGCTCAACGATTTTTCCGTTTATTTTTAATAAATACGAACGCTCTAGAGTTTTAAAACCAAAGTAATCGTAATTAAAATCTCTTGTATAAATAATATGAGAATCTAAAAAAGCAGCGTTTTCCTGAATCACTTTAAATACGTCATCAGCAATTAATGGCGCATCTTGGTTGTTTCTTGGATTTACATAGTTATACATGTCTTTCATCGTTTCAGAGAAAGATTTTTTTGTATTTGAATGTAAATTTGAAATTGCCACACGTGCTGCTAATTGTGCATAATCAGGATGCGCAATAGTCATAGAAGCCGCCGTTTCTGCTGCAAGATTATCCAGTTCAGAAGTCGAAACCCCATCATACAATCCTTCGATAACTCTCATGGCTACCTTTACAGGATCTACGAGCTCATTTAAGCCGTAACACAATTTTTTGATTCTTTCTGTAATCTTATCAAACATTACGGGCTCTCTGTGGCCATCTCTTTTTACTACATACATAAGCTTACCTTTTATAGTTATTGAAAAAATGAAAGTAACTAGAGAACGAACTCCAGCACTTAAACATTGCGTGTTTTTAAATTATTTTTTGAGAATTACCAAATTCTCAATAGTTACTTGTTTCAAATTCGAAATCCGAATTTAAATGCGTCAAAAATTGCTATTGAATCTGCGACTTGGGGAAAGAGATTCAACCTTAAAAAATATTTTGTAATCTTTTTTCAGCGTCTCTTGAAGAGCAGGCGCTAAAAGTATTTTTTGTTACCTAAAAATCTGCATCGAATGAAATTTTCTGAGCATCGCTGTCATTATTCATAACACCTGACTTTTGATACTCTGCAACACGTTTTTCAAAGAAATTAGTTTTTCCTTGTAATGAAATCATGTCCATGAAATCGAATGGATTTGCTGATCCGTAAACACGCTCACAACCTAATTCTACTAATAATCTATCGGCAACGAACTCTAAATACTGCGTCATTAAAGCAGCGTTCATACCAATTAAACTTACCGGAAGAGATTCTGTAATAAACTGTCTTTCGATATCTAAAGCATCGACAATAATTTCTTTAATTCTTTCTTTTGGCACTTTGTTTACCAAATGGTGATTGTGCAGGTGAACTGCAAAATCACAATGTACGCCTTCGTCACGAGAAATCAACTCATTAGAAAACGTTAAACCTGGCATAAGACCACGTTTTTTTAACCAATAAATTGAACAGAAAGCGCCTGAGAAAAATATTCCTTCAACTGCAGCAAAAGCAATAAGTCTTTCGGCAAACGAATCAGATTCGATCCATTTTAAAGCCCATTCTGCTTTTTTCTTAATTGCAGGAAAAACTTCTAAAGCATTAAACAGCTCAGCTTTTTCATTATCATCTTTTACATAAGTATCAATTAATAAAGAATACGTCTCACTGTGAATATTCTCCATCATGATTTGGAATCCATAGAAAAATTTTGCTTCAGGATATTGAACCTCGTTAACAAAATTCTCAGCAAGGTTTTCATTTACGATTCCGTCAGAAGCAGCAAAAAATGCTAAAATATGTTTAATGAAATATCTTTCGTCGTCATTAAGTTTGTTATTCCAATCTGTCAAGTCCTGGTGTAAATCGATTTCTTCAGCAGTCCAGAAACTAGCTTCCATTTTTTTATACCATTCCCAAATATCATGATGTTTGATAGGAAAAATAACGAAACGATTTTTATTTTCTTGTAAGATTGGTTCTACTTGAGACATGACAATTTTTGTTTAATTTTTATACCGAATTTTTTGCTAATTCAATAGACTACAAAGATTGTCAATTAACGTCAAAAATGAAAGTCAAACTTATTCACAATCTGACTGAGTTTTTAACAACGTTAATTTTTTGAAACGTTTTTCATACAATAATTAATTTACTGGAAATGAATCATTTAAAACCACTAATTACGTCCTGAAGCCCCGTAAAATATAGAATTTTAAATATAAAAAACAAGAAATTTAATTAAGTTTTAAAAAGTTTTTTTTTGAGTTAAAACTTAATTTTTTTGAGTCAAAATATGTAGTCAAAAAGACTATAAATATAGTCCGTTGAAGAGCGCTTTTTTTTTAAGAATTTTTAAGTTCCTGAGCTACTTTTTCAAGTTCCAAATACCAGTCTTCTCCAAAACGTCTAATAAGCGCTTCTTTGACAAATTTATAAACAGGAACTTCTAATTCTTTACCTAAAGAACAAGCATCATCGCAAATATCCCATCGGTCATAATTTACTGCTGCAAATTCTGTAAAGTCTTTTACGCGGATTGGATATAAATGACAAGAAACAGGTTTTTTCCAATCTACGATTCCTTCATTATAAGCTTGCTCGATACCGCAAAGAGCAGTTTTGCCGTCAAAAATCACATACGCGCAGTCTTTGTTATCAATAAGCGGTGTTTCAAGATCACCATCGGTTCCTGTTACCCAGGTTCCTTGTGCTTCGATTGCCTCAATTCCTTCTTTACGCAAAAAAGGTTTTACTTTAGGATAAATTTCTTCTAATATTTTGGTTTCAGCCTCATTTAAAGGCGCACCCGCATCACCATCAACACAACAAGCTCCTTTACAAGCAGACAAATTGCAAACAAATTCTTTTTCCAGAATGTCTTCTGAAATAATAGTTTTCCCTAACTGAAACATGATATTATACTGTATTTTAATAAAATGCAAAGATAGTCAAAGAAAACAGATATTGATTCTAAATTGAACCTCAAGGTCACAAAGGTTTTATAATAAGATCTCAATGCTGATTTTTGAATTATATCTTTATGAATCTTTGCTGAGTATTTTTACGATACTTTATAATTAAAACCAGAATTGTTATAAATATCACTTTTTTAACCAATAAAACATGTTTTTATAACAAAAATACATTGTATTGAAAAAACACCTAACTTTATTATCTACTTTTGCAGCAGTTTTTTAAACCTTAAAAATCAAAGCGATATGTTAGAAATCGATTTAAAAGAAATCATTACCGTTAGTATGGTGCTTTTTGCCGTAATTGATATTGTAGGTTCTATTCCTATTATTGTGAATTTAAGAGCAAAAGTTGGTCATATCGAATCTGAAAAAGCTTCGATTGTTGCCGGTGCAATTATGATTGTTTTCTTGTTTGTTGGAGAAGGATTATTAAACTTAATAGGTATCGATGTTCATTCGTTTGCCGTTGCCGGATCGTTTGTGTTATTTTTTCTGGCGCTGGAAATGATTTTAGGAATCAGAATTTATCGTGATGAAGAACCAGGCTCTGCTTCTATTGTTCCGTTAGCGTTTCCATTAATTGCAGGAGCCGGAACTATGACAACTTTACTTTCGCTGCGATCTCAATTTCATACTATTAATATTATCATCGCAATTTTACTCAATATTATATTGGTTTATGTGGTTTTAAAGTCTTCTAAAAAAATAGAAAATCTGTTAGGAGAAAACGGTCTTGGCGTAGTTCGCAAGACATTTGGAGTGATACTTTTGGCAATTGCTGTTAAATTATTCGCTGCTAATGTTAAAGGTTTGTTTGTCTAACAATTATTTTTATACTTTTACCCCCAATAAATTTATAAAATACAACTTTAAGACATTTTTTATTAAAGTTTTACTTTGATATTTTTAGATAAAACAAACAACCAATATGAAAATCTTCACTTCAATCTTAGTGCTTTTAGCATTAGCTTTAATTGTTTTTAATATTACGCTATTAGACTTTACAAATCCTTTTCAGGGTGACAGTATGGTAGCTTTTATTGGAATTGCAGCTTCTTTTTGCGCCGTATTGATTCTTTTGATTTTTAGAATTTCAAAAAGAATTGAAGAAAAAACAAACGGCAGATAGTAATGTTTGACGTTTTAATTATCGGCGGGGGCGTATCAGGAATGTCTTGCGCCTTGGTCTTGGGATCTGCCAATAAAAAAGCTTTTGTTACCGACAAAAAAATCGGAATTTTTACGCATCAGAAAAACTCTTCTTTACAAGAGGCAATTTTCTACAATGCTTATGGCATAACGCCAGGTAAATTAGGTTCTGAACTCCTTACAGAAAGCACTCAGGACTTAGCTGCGTCTTATCCGCATATCGATCAGATTGCAAATGAAAAAGTAATACGAATTGAAGGTTCTTTTCCTTCCTTTACTGTTGTTACGAATAAAAATTCTTATCAAACAAAAAATATTGTAATAGGAATTGGTTCTGCCAATACTTTTGATATTGAAGGTTTAATGCAGTATGTTGAGCCTCATAAAAAAGCATTGCCGGAAAAACAGCGTATTCAACTTAAAAATGAAGATCATAAAGTAGCCGACGGTATTTATGTAATTGGAACTTTAGCCGGCTGGAGAAGCCAGTTAGCCATTGCAGCCGGAAGCGGCGCTGCTGTTGCAACAGATATTCTTACTTTGTGGAATAACGGCACTCAGACTCACTCGCACGACAGTATTCGATAATCAAAATAAGTTTACCATAAAAAATAAAACCATTAAGAGATTAAGTTTATTAAGCTTTGAGCTGAAATTCTTAATCTCTTAATGGTTAGAATGATTTATGTCTGCAGTTATTTTACTGACACAATCTGTGTAACTTTTATATGTTTTTCGTCATCTGTTTTCCAGATTTCTCCTTTTAGCGAAACCACATCACCAATTTTTAGCTGTTTGTAATTTTGAGGTCCGCCTACATTTACAATGCTGATTGTTGCAAAATATACTTCTTTTGTATCTGTATTAACTTTTGCAGTATAACCGTCTTTTCCTGATTCAATCGATTCGACTTTACCAGAAACAGTATCAACACTATTGTTTTTTACAGAATTACAAGAAACTATAAAAGTCATTAAAAGAACAATGACACCAATTTTTTTTAGATTTTTCATATTTTAGATTTTACCCGCAAAGTACGCTTTCATTGGCGTAAGTTTCGCTAAGTTTTATTTTAATTTACTATTATTTTAGAGTCAAATTTTATGCCAGCTGAACACAGCTTCCGGCAATAACTTTTAAACCGCTTTCAAATTCTTTCCAGACTCTAATGTATTTGAAAACTCCTTGTATGGGATTATTATCGTAATTACCTTTTAATGAAATAGTAACAGCAACTACAGCCGAATCATTGATAACATTAATAATTTGATCTGAAGCCTCCAGAGAGTCAATTTTCATTTTTCCGGAACGGTAAGCATTTAAATCAAACTCTTTGGTAATAGTTTGTCCGTCCGGCATATTAAAAAGTAAATCATCATGAAGCATTTGATCTAAAACGGAAATGTCTGAATTTTTAATTGCTGTTAAAAGTTCAATCTCGGCAGTAACAATTGTTTCTTTTTCCATTAGATAAGGATTTAGCGTTATTTCTTAGGATTCTGGATTGCTTTTATCATAGCGTCATCTTTTAAAATAACATCATAATAATACATTTCTCCATATAACTGACGTGCAAATTCTGCTGTAATATATCTATTTACCAATGCTTTGGTTTTATCTAATTTAAGATCTAAGCCAGTCATTAGTATATAGTTTTTAAACTTTTTAAAATAAGCATCAGAAGTTTTCATTTTTTCTAAAAACTCATTAAACTTAAGTCCCGCAAAAGCATCACGATCTTTGTCTAATTCCTCAAAAACAAAATGTCCTACAATTCCGGTTTGAAGCAGATAAGCCACATTTTCATTTCCATGTTCAGCTTCCATTGGAACAAAAACATCCGGAACGATTCCGCCTCCGCCGTATACGATTTTTCCTTTTGGCGTTTTAAATTTTAAAGAATCTGCGACTTTTATACTGTCTTTTGCGTACAATTCTCCGGTTGCAATTCTAGATTCTGATTCTTTAAAATATTCTTCGTTTCCTTTTTTATATGGTTTTTGAATTGAACGTCCGGTTGGCGTATAATATCTCGCCACGGTTAAACGAACGGCAGATCCGTCGTTAAAATCCATTTCGCGCTGTACTAAACCTTTTCCAAAAGAACGACGTCCTACAATAGTACCACGGTCATTATCCTGAATAGCGCCAGCCAGAATTTCGCTTGCAGAAGCACTGTTTTCGTTAATTAAAACATATACTTTTCCCGTTTCAAAACTTCCTGCTTTTGTCGCGTATGTTTTCTCAGTAGTTCCGTTTTTGTTTTTAGTAAAAACAATCAGCTGTTTGTCTTTTAAGAATTCATCGGCAATAGCAATGGCTTCTTCCATATAACCGCCTCCGTTATCGCGAAGATCAATTACAAGCGACTGAATTCCTTTTTGTTTTAATCTCGATAGACCTGTTTTGAACTCGTTAAAAGTAGTTTCGGCAAAACGATTGATTTTGATATAACCTGTATTATTTCCAATTAATAAAGAAGCATCAACACTTTTAATTGGAATAACATCTCTTTTAATTTTAAATTTCAGTTTCTTTTGTTCCGATTTTCTAAAAACTGTCAATTCGATTTCAGATCCTTTTATTCCTTTTAATTTAGAAAACAAACTATCAGAAGGAAGTCTTCTGCCGTATAATTTTGTTTTTCCCGCAAACAGGATTCTGTCTCCGGATTTTAACCCAGCTTTTGCCGAAGGTCCGTTTTCGACTGGTTTTATAATCGCAACAGAATCTTTGTACATGTAGAAATTAATTCCAATTCCAACAAAATCACCTTTCATGCTTTCGGCAACCTCAGCTTGTTCGCTTGGCGGAATATAAACAGAATGCGGATCTAATTTTGAGAGTATATTATCGACAGTAAGATTAACTATAGAATCTGTATTAACGCTGTCAACATATTCAGTATTGATAAAATCAATAAGTTTATTCAGCTTGGTTTTTGAGTAATTTTTAGCCAAAAGCTGATCATCTGCGGAAGCATTTGTAAAACTTCCTATCACGGTTCCCAGAGCAAAAGTCGCTCCAATAACAATTGGCAGATATTTGGGATTAAATTTCATTATTCTTCTAAAACAGGAATATGTTCTACTTCGACACCCGCTTTTATTAAAAACTGAATTCCGGCATCATCTCGGTATCCGTCTTTATACACCACTCTTTTTATACCTGACTGGTGAATTAATTTACTGCATTCTTTACAAGGCGAAAGTGTAATATATAATGTTGCGCCTTCGCAGGATTGTGTTGATCTGGCTACTTTCAGGATTGCATTTGCCTCTGCGTGCAGTACATCCCAGCGCGTTAATCCGTCTTCGTCTTCACAGCAATTTTCAAATCCGGAAGGTGTTCCGTTGTAACCGTCAGAAATAATCATTCTGTCTTTTACGATAATCGCACCAACCTGTTTACGTTTGCAATACGATAAAAGACTCCATTCTTTAGCAATTCGCAAATAGGCTTTATCGTATTTATTTAATTTTTTTACTTCCATTTATTTTATCTGTTCCAAATAGGACTTTCGATAATCATTGGAATTACTACTCCAATAATAAAAGCCGACATTACCAGCGCCCAGTCGCGTTTTGAAAAACGAAAAACTGTCTGCACTATATATGATATTACCAAAACAACAAAAACAACAATTAACTGTGCTGCTTCGATACCTAAGGCAAACTCTCCCAAAGGTAACAATTTTGACGATGCAGAACCTCCTAAAATTGTTTTGAAGTAATTTGAAAATCCTAAACCGTGAATAATACCAAAGAATAAAGTTATAAAAAATACCAGATTTATGCTATCATTTTTTGAGGTCTTTCCTGCCGTAAATAAATGATAAAGAGCTGTTATTAAAATTGTAATGGGAATTAAAAATTCGACCAGATTTACCTTTATGGCTACGATTCCGTAAACTGAAAGGATTAAGGCAATGGTATGTCCAATTGTAAAAACTGAAACTAAAAGAAAAATCCTTTTCCAGTCTTTAAAAAGGTAAGGAACCGTTAAAGCAATTAAAAAAAGAACATGGTCGTAAGCATTAATATCAAGCACATGCTTTAAGCCTATTTGAAAATAAATCCAAAATTGTGACATAGGGAATAGAAAATTAAATAATTAGGGGTTGTAAACTTACAATTAATTTTGATAATTAAAGATTTGCATTATCAAATCGTACAATAAAAATAAGTTAAATTTTATGAGAAATTTAAAATCAATAATTTAAAAATAGACCTATATTTGTTCAATAAAAACTTATTAATTATGCCATTTTCAGAATTATTTGATAACGAATTCAAACAAAGAAACAGAGGTCATTTCTCTGCAATTGTGCGTGTTGCATTTGCTGACGGTAAAATAAGCCCGGAAGAACAGGAATTTTTGGATAAAATTGCTTCAACATTACAAATTTCAGAAGACGAATATAAAGAGATCCTTAAAGATCCGTGGAAACACCCAATAAACCCGCCTTATTTATATACACAGCGTTTAGAACGTTTATATGATTTAGCAAGAATGGTTCACGTAGATCACCACTTAGGAGATCAGCAGGAAGTTATGTTAAACCGTATGGGATTAGCTTTAGGATTTACTCCGGGCAACGTTAATTATATTGTTTCAAAAGCATTATCTCTAATCGATAAAAAAGTAGATTTAGATACTTTCCTTTTTGAAATGGAGAATATGAACAAATAATACTTAGTATTAGTTTTAAGTTTTCAATCGCAGTTTACAGTTTATACTGATGCCAAAATTGAAACTTATTAAAAAATATAAACCCGACAAGTTAAAAAACTGTCGGGTTTGTTTTTTAGGTAGACTAAAAATCTAAAAACCTTTGAATAAGAAACCCGACAGGTTTTTGTTTATAAATGCGTAATCAATTTTCAAATGATTGAAGTATCTTTTTATATTCTTCAACCTTTGGATTTTTTGTATCGTTACATAAACGATGTAATAGAAAAATCGTGTATTCTTTTGGCTGACGTTTCAAAGAATCTATTAATTTTTCTTCGTAACCTTTATGGTAAAATTTTTCTAAAAAACTTCCAAAAGGTCCAGGCCCTCCATAATCTATTTCTGGACTTCTCTCAATTAAACGAAATATTGGTTCTACAAAATCATAAGCTTCTTTCGAATCTTCTATTTCTTCAATGAGATCATATGCTGGATCCTGAAAGACATATTTATCGTCTTGTTCAACAGCTTCATTTATCCATCCTTCTAATTTTTCAATAAAATCCTTAACAGTCATAAAAACAAATTTTTATTATCTATGTAAAAATAAGAATAATATTACTTTTATGACACTTATTTGAAACTAAAAAATCCTAACAAGTTTGAAACCTTTCAGAATTATCTATGGCTAAAAACTGAGACTGAATACTATTCCACCATAAATTCCTCCGCTTTTTCCACCATGCTTTTGCTTCCGCAGAAAAAAGGAACTCTTTGGTGCAGTTCGGTTGGCTGGATTTCCATAATTCTTCCAAAACCATCTGTTGCTTTTCCTCCCGCCTGCTCAGCTATAAATGCCATTGGATTACATTCGTATAATAAACGTAATTTCCCTTTTGGCGCTTTTGAACTTGTTGGATATATGTAGATTCCTCCTTTAATCATGTTTCGGTGAAAATCGGCAACTAAACTTCCTATATATCGTGAAGTATACGGACGATCTTCTTCTTCACGCTGGCAGTACTTAATGTAATTTTTTACTCCCTGCGGAAAATGAACATAATTTCCTTCGTTTACAGAATAGATATTTCCGTTTTCAGGAAACTTCATATTAGGATGTGAAAGGTAAAATGTACCAATTGCCGGATTTAACGTAAACCCATTTACACCAAAACCGGTTGTATACACTAACATGGTTGAAGTTCCATAAATTACATAGCCTGCTGCAACTTGATTGACTCCCGGTTGTAAAAAATCCTCGCTTGTTACCGGAGTTCCTATTGGTGTTATTCTTCTAAAAACAGAAAAAATAGTTCCCACAGAAACATTTACATCAATGTTTGAAGATCCGTCAAGCGGATCCATTAAGATCACGTACTTATTATTATGACAGTTGTCGCTCCCCTGAACTGTTATAAAATCGTCGTTTTCTTCTGAAGCAATACCACAGACAATCTCACGGTTTATTAACGTCTGGATAAATACTTCGTTTGCATAGACATCTAATTTTTGCTGGTCTTCTCCCTGAATATTCTGCTCGCCGGCGGCGCCAATAATATCCACTAAACCTGCTTTGTTAACTTTATAGTTTACGACTTTTGCCGCCAAACGTATAGAGTTGATAATCCGGGAAAGTTCTCCCGACGAATACTGAAATGCTTTTTGGTTCTCAATAATAAACTCTCCCAGTGTTTTATTGCGTTCTTCCATTGCTATATCGTTATAGTTTTAATTTTAAGTCACAAATATCGCTTATTTTGTGAGAATGATTTAAAAATTATTTTGTTAGTTTGCTACTATTGTATATTTGCTAATTAATGGCAAAAAGTACCTTATAAATAAATGCTTTTTTAGCTAATAAAGACTTAATAATACGAATAAATGAATATTAGAAAAGGAAATCCCGAAGACATGAAATCGGTTTTGGGGTTAATACAGGAGCTGGCAATATTCGAAAAAGAACCTGACGCTGTAGTTATTACAGAGGAAGATTTAGTTCGTGACGGATTTGGAGAAAAACCGCTTTTTCAGGTTTTTGTGGCCGAGATTGATTCAGACGAAAGTGAAAGCGGCAAAGAAATAGTAGGCATTGCGTTATACTATTATCGTTACTCTACCTGGAAAGGTAAAACCATACACCTTGAAGATTTAATTGTAAAAGAAAAAATGCGCGGTACTGGTTTAGGTTCTGCCCTTTATTCTGAAATTATGAAGCAGGGAAAAAGAGATAATGTGCGAAGAGTAGAATGGAACGTTTTAGCGTGGAATACACCAGCCGTAAACTTTTATAAAAACTCAGGAGCCAAAATTCTCGAAGACTGGCAGGTAGTTCAAATGGACGAAGCTGGCGTTAATGCGTTCTTAGAAAAGTTATAAAAATATATTCTGCCACAGATTATCAGGATTAAAATGATTTTAAAATCTGTGTCAGCTTATCTTTAGCTTACAAATCAATTGATTAGCAAAAGATAAAAAATCTGTGAAAATCATTTTAATCTGTGGCAAAAAAAACTGCAGCATAAAAATTATAAAGTATAAAAGTATACCAGATTTCGTTTAATCTGAAATCTAAAATTAAAAATCTAAAATCAACAATGAGAGTATTTAAATTTGGTGGTGCATCAGTAAAAGATGCAGATGGAATTAAAAACGTATACGACGTTTTACAAAAAGTAGGTTATGAAGATGTGATTTTGGTCGTTTCGGCAATGGGAAAAACCACAAATGCTCTTGAAGTAGTAATCAAAAATTATTTTGATAAATCAGAAGAACTAAATTCCTCTGTACAAGAAATAAAAAATTATCACTTTCAAATCGTATTAGATTTGTTTAAAGATGAAAACCATCCGGTTTTTGCAGCTGTAAATGCTCAGTTTGCAGAATTAGAATATTTCCTTGCGCATAACAAATCTCCTAATTACAACTTTGTTTACGATCAGGTTGTAAGTTTTGGTGAATTAATTTCGACTAATATTTTAAGTCATTTTATGAATTTCATGGGCATTCAGACACAATGGCTTGATGTTCGCAACTTCATTAAAACGAATGCAAACTACAGAGATGCCGAAGTTGACTGGGAAACTACAGAACAAAACATCAGCAAAAATGTTCCAAGAAAAACATTAAACATTACACAAGGTTTCCTTGGTGCCGATGAAAATAACTTTACAACAACTCTTGGTCGTGAAGGTTCTGATTATACTGCCGGAATTTTTGCTTACTGCTTAAATGCCGAAAGTGTAACGATCTGGAAAGACGTACCTGGAGTTATGAACGCTGACCCTCGTTATTTTGAAAATGCGAGTCTGCTTAACCAGATTTCATATCGTGAAGCTATCGAATTAGCGTTTTACGGAGCAACGGTTATTCACCCAAAAACATTACAGCCGTTACAGAAAAAAGAAATTCCGTTATACGTAAAATCGTTTATCAATCCGTTATTAAAAGGAACCTGCGTTTCTAAAGGTGTTGATTTAGAACCGCAATATCCGTGTTTTATTGTAAAAAGAGAACAGCTTTTAATTTCGCTTTCTTCAATTGATTTCTCCTTTATTATGGAAGAAAACATCAGTGAGATTTTTGGTTTATTCCACGAATTCAAAATCAAAGTAAACTTAATTCAGAACTCTGCCATTAGTTTTTCTGTTTGTGTAGAAGATAAATTTGGAAACTTTAATGATTTGAATGCGATTCTTTCGAAAAAATTCAAAGTAGATTACAGCGAAAATGTAACACTATACACTATTCGTCATTTTACAGAACAAGCTGCAGAAACGGTAGAAAAAAACAAAGTTGTTTTATTAAAACAAGTCAGCCGCGAAACTATGCAGATTGTGACTCAAGAACTAAATTAATATTGCTTTATAAAAGGTAATTATTTCAATTCGATATTTAAAAAAAGGCTTCACTTTAACGGTGAAGCCTTTTAATTTTACCTCGCCCTATTATTTTCTGTCTGCTCAATTTCAGATTTTTTATAAGTTGTCTTTTTAGAATTTCCAAAACTGTAAACGGCAATTAATTTGAAATAATTACTGGTATAAGTTCTGTGGTAATAAATCTGGGTTTGTCCAACATTGTAATCTCCGGAAACCATGAACTTATGAAAAATATCATTTGCCGTAAAATTGATTCGCAGAGCATCTTTAAAAAAGTTCTTTTCGATTCCTAAAGTTACTGTCGAACGACTATTTTCTGTTCCTAATCCGTAACCTCTGTCGCCTAAATACCAGGCCAAAAGCTGGAGTTTAAAAAGCTTTGGAATCGTAAATGTATTATTTGAATAGAAATAAAACTGCGGCGTTACTGCACTAAAAACGTACGAATAGTTATGATCTACAGATTTGCTTAAATTCATGCTTATGGTATTAGTCGAATTCCACCATTTGACATTGAAAGATCTTGAAAGCGAACTAAAAAAAACATGTCCTTTTTCAAGATTAATGGCTTTTAAAACATAACTGTTTGGTGTATCTCCACGCAATGCAGCACCAGAAATAGGATCTATTTTATAAGTATAACCCATTTTAAAATCGAATTTTTTATACATCGCACCAATTTCAAAAGCATGTGTTTTTTCAGGAACTAAATTTGGATTTCCTTCAATAGTCGTAAAAGGATCCTGATATACCACATAAGGATTTAAAGCTTGATAACGTGGTCTTGTAATTCTTGAAACATACGAAAAATGCCCTTTAAAATCTTCGGAAAAATCCATATTTAAAAGCAGATTTGGAAAAAAATTCGCATAGCTTTTTTCAAAATTCTGAACTCCGTTTGCATTTGTGTACAAATCATAACTCGTCCATTCTCCCCGAACACCTGCTGATAAGTTTAATTTTTGACCAATTGAAGTTACATAATTAAAATAGGCCGCATTAATATTTTCTTTATATGAGAAATCACTCGAAAGTTCATCATCAAACTCAAATTTCAGATCGTCAACATCTGCAATTAAAAAATCAGTTCCGGATTTTACTTTGGCATAACTAAACTTCGCTCCCATTTCGAGTTTGGTTTCTTCGTTTATTTTTTTAGAATAATCTCCCTGAACAGCAATTATATTGATCGCGTTTCCTACGTTATTTTTTAAGAATCTCTGTCCGTCAAGAGCATCAACCACGCTGTTTTCTTCAATAAAATCTCGTATTGTTCCGTTGTAATTAGAATATTGAGAACCTATAAACAAGGATGACCCTTTTGGATCTGTAATTAAATTATAATTCAGATTAATAAACTGATTCAGCAATACATCATTTTTCTTAATATCGGTGGCAAAAAAACTGTTTCCGGAATTATTTTCAATAGAATTTCGGCTTTCAACAGTTCCACCCAAATCTTCAATATTGCCGCTGTAGGCCAGCGAAATATAACTTTTCTCAGAAAATGTATATTGAACTCCGGCGCTAAAATTAGAGTAATTATTAAAATCTCTTAACCAATCGGTTGTAAGAACAGATTTCATATAAATATCAGGATCAGGACGTGTTCGTGTTGTATAAAGTAATTCTCTGCTTTTTCCTAATTGAAGTCCATAATTTGAAATAAAAGAGAATTTCCCTTTCGAATAATTAAAATCGACAAGCGTATTGGTGCTTGTTCCGGCAAATTTTGAAACTGTAACATGCTGGCTTACCGATCCCATAATACCGCTTTCAATTTTTTTTTTTAGTAACGATATTTACAACTGCTTTTCCCTCGGCATCATATTTTGAAGACGGGTTCGAAATAACTTCAATTTTAACAATCTGCGAAACCGGAATGGCAGCAAAACGTTCGTAATTAATCAAAATTCCGTTTAAGTAAATAATTGCTTCCCCTTTTCCCAGAACGCTTATTTGTCCTTCGGCAACAACAACATTTGGAACTCTTCCTAATAATTCGTTTACAGAACTGCTTGTGGCAAGAACAGTTCCGTTAACATTAACATCAATTGTACCATTTGAGCTGTATTTTAATAAAGAAGGCTGACTCGTAATCACAACTTCGTTTAACTGATTATGATCTTGATTTTTGATAATTATAGAATCCGGAACAGAAAATGCCGGCGTAATTTTTTCTATTAGTTTATCTTCATCAACATAAGATTTATCCCGATTATTTTTTACTGATTGTGCTTTTATTTCAATTGATGAAAAAATCAGACAATAAATAAAAATGCCGGCTGTAATAAGAAATTTCATAAACTTTAATGATTAACAGTTTGACTTTATTTGAAACAAAAGTCATCTGAAAATCTATGAATGAGGTAACCGAAAGGGAAATCAGGAGTACGGATTTATAAATTAATACTCTTTTTTAGAGAGACTAAGGTGCTGAGAAACTAAAGCTCTAAGGTTTTTTGAACTTATTTATGATCCTTGAAGCTGATAATTAAGCGGCGTGGTTCCGGTATGTTTTTTAAAGGCTGCAAAAAATGTAGATTTCGAGTTAAAGCCAACATCATAACCCACAGATTCTAAAGTCAGTTTATCGTTTGATGTAATAATGCTGCAGGCGGCATCTATTCTAAATTCATTTATATAACTTGTAAAGTTTCTGCCAAGATTATTGTTTAAGAATTTTGATAATTGATGACTTGAGATATTAATTTCATCAGCTAAATCTTTTAAACTCAAATTTGGGTTTTTATATAATGCTTTTTCATTCATTATTTTCTGTAGTTTTTGAAGTATAACAACAGACTCTGACTCGCTTAATTTTTTACTTTTTTGAATAGAAAGCAGGAATAAATCATCTGTTCTTTTTCTGTGTAAAAGAATCAAAATAATCAGATATAAAATAAAGGTAAAAGCAACTGCTCCAGTAATACAGGAAACAAACGGAACTCTTGAAAATCCTAAAAAGTAAGCCAAAAATATTAATGCATTACCAAAGAAAATAGCGCTAAACCATTTTTCTGCAACAGAAGAACTATCATAATTTGAGATTACTTTTTGAAGCAGTATTCGGATTTCATAACCAGAAATAAAGATATACGAAAACCATTGGAAGAAAATTAAAGCCACAAAATAGTAATTCCATAAAACAGGATAATTTTGGTACGGAAACCATAATCCGATAATTAAAACTGCCAGAAACCAAATTCCTAAATGCAATTTCCATTGTTTTGAAACCGTATTATGAATTGCAGATTTTAAAACGTAATACAAAAACGGTCCAATAAATAAACAAGCCGAAAGTCCAATCTGCAAATAGTTTTTAGGCAGATCATTATTAAAATAAACAAAAACCGTAACAGTAATTCTGGTGCTTAAAACAAACAAAAGTGCGCCAAGGAAATAATTAGAAAGATATTTTTTCTTTGTAAAAAACAAAAAATACAGACTTAGAATAAATCCGTTAAAAGCGCCTAAAGCACCAAAAAAGAATACTATTTCTTTACCAATACTCATATTTAGGTTTGTAAAGCCTGAAGCTGATAATTTAGCGGCGTGGTTCCGGTATGTTTTTTAAAAGCAGCAAAAAATGTCGATTTTGAGTTAAAACCAACATCATAACCTACAGATTCTAAAGTCAGTTTATCGTTCGATGCAATAATTTTACAAGCTTCGGTTATTCTAAATTCATTAACGAAACTGGTAAAATTCTTGCCCAGATTATTATTTAAAAACTGTGATAATTGATGACTCGAAATATTAATTTCCCGTGACAAATCCTGCAAATTTAAATTTGGATTTCTGTATAAACTCTTTTCGTTCATTATACTTTCGAGTTTTTGGGCTATAATGCCTGCTTCGGGCGAATCTATTTTTTTACCTGAAATTTTCTGATTGTTTAACAAAAACAAATCGTCGGTTTTTTTTCGGTATAAAAGAATAGAAATAATCAAATACAAAATAAAAGAAAACACAACAGCACCGCCTATATAAGTCGCTGCCGAAGCTCCCATAATTGCCAAAAAGTAAAAAAGAAACAGGAGAAAGTTACCTAGAAAAAGAGTTCCAAACCACAGTTCTGAAGGACTTGTTTTTTCTTTCGTATTAAAAATTTTCTTTAAAACATTTCTAATTGTAAATCCTGAAAAAGCGATATAAACAAACCATTGAAAGTAAATTGCAATTATAAAATAGTCCCGCCATAATTCAGGATAATATTCATACGGAAATACTATTCCTGCACCAACAATTAGTATTCCCCAAAACAAAAGAATCAGTTTCCATGATTTTGGCATTACATTAATTTCTTCAACTGCCGATTTTAGAAAATAATACAAACAAGGCCCAATAAAAAAACAGGCTGTAAGTCCCAACTGCAGATACATTTTTGGAAGCTCTGGATGAAAATATACAAAAACTGATTTTCCAATCCTGATACTCAAAGCAAACAACATCGCACCCAGGAAATAATTAGTGAGGTATTTTTTCTTGGTAAAAAAGAAAAAATAAACGCCCAGAATAAGTCCGTTGAAAGATCCCAAAGCACTAAAAAAGAATAAAAGTTCTTTGCCAGTATCCATAATTAAGTTCGTTATATCGTAAACAAAGCTAAAAAGATTATTTTTAAATGAAAATAAATCCGTTATTTTATGATAACGAGATAATTAAACTAATTATGGGAAATTTTAACGAACCAAGCGAAGAAACCAAAAACAGATGGCAGAACGATCCAGACAATTGGGTATGGGGAATGTTTTATTATAATCCCGAAGATCCAAGACTTTTTCCGCCAAAAAGGATTAAGGAATTTGGATGGACTACAAACTTTGCTAATCCAAATTCTGTTCTTGTTATGACAATTCTGATTTTAGTATTGCTGATCTTCATATTATTTTCTCATTAATATCTATTAAACTATACATTTTACAAGGTAAAACTAAAACACCCTAAGCAACAATTAACAATTATAAATACTACTTTTGGCTTTTTAGAGTTAAAGTATTTATGTTGAAAAAATTACTGTTTTTGACGGTTTTATTCTGGTTTTCTGCGCTTCAGGCTCAGGAAACTGAATCACTGTACAAAACCAAAAAAGTAGTAGTTTCAAAAGACACGATTCATCTGGAAAAATTCAGCATTAACTCTGGCTTTTTTGAAATTCTAAATACTAAAAACCAAGCTGTTGATTCTGCTTTTTATAAAATCGATTTTAAAAAAGGAATACTTATTTTAAACGAAAAATTCAGAATAAACTCCGACACTTTAACTGTCAACTATCTCAATTATCCTGATTTCCTGACTAAAGAATACGGGCTTTATAATGAAAGTCAGGTGGTAAGCAGCGATGTTACGACTGAAAAGCTGTATAGAATTGACAACAGCAATGCAAAAAAAGCAACGCCTTTTGACGGATTAAGTACTTCCGGAAGTATTACGCGAGGCGTCACGATTGGAAACAATCAAAGCACCGTTTTAAACTCCAATTTAGATTTACAGATTACCGGAAAAATTTCAGACAAAGTAAGTCTTCGGGCTTCGCTTCAGGATAATAATATTCCACTTCAGGATGGCGGCTATTCGCAAAAACTCGATCAGTTTGATAATATTTTCATGGAACTTTTTACAGATGACTGGAATATCCGTGCGGGAGATGTTTTTCTGGAAAACCGCAAAACCCAGTTTTTAAGTTTCAATAAAAAGGTTCAGGGAATCTCAGCAAGTTTTGATTTTGATAATGAAAACAGTAAAACCAGTGTTTTTGCCTCGGTTTCGTTTGTAAAAGGACAATATGCCAAAAGTACTTTTACGGGTCAGGAAGGCAATCAGGGACCTTATAAATTAAAAGGACAAAACGGAGAATTGTATGTTTTGGTTATTTCCGGCTCTGAGCGTGTGTATGTAAATGGTGTTTTGCTTAAACGCGGCGAAAACAACGATTATGTAATTGATTATAATGCCGGAGAAATTGTTTTTACATCGCTTTTTACGATTACTTCTGAAATGCGAATTAACGTTGAATACCAATATTCTGAAAGAAATTATAATCGTTTGGTAACTTATGCCGGAGCGACACATGAAAATAAAAGCTGGAGTTTTGGCGGTTATTTATATTCTGAAAATGATTTAAAAAACCAGCCTTTACAGCAAAATCTTTCTACAGAACAAGTTCAGATTCTGGCACAGGCGGGCGACGATACGAATTTAATGAAAGCGCCGTCGGCATTTGAAGATTCCTATTCTGAAAACAAAATTTTATATAAAAAAATCATTATAAATGGTGTTGAAGTTTATGAATATTCGAACGATGCTGCAGACGTTTTATATAATGTAAAGTTTAGTCTTGCGGGAAATAATCAGGGAAATTATATTATACAGAATAACACTTCTGTCGAAAAAATTTATCAGTATGTTTCTCCTGTTGGTGGTATTCCTCAGGGAAATTACGAACCTATTGTACAGCTTGTTGCGCCAATGAAAATTCAGGTGGCAACTTTTTTAGGAAAATATAATCCTGATGAAAAAACGCTGGTTGATTTTGAAATCGCAATGAGTAATAATGATAAAAATTTATTTTCAGGAATTGATGATTCTGATAACGAAGGAATTGCTTTTAAAACCAATATTAAAAAACGTCTTTTTACGCGAGACTGGACTCTTGACGGTTTTGCCAATTATCAATTTGTTCAGAAAGACTTTAGATCTGTAGAACGTTTGTACAATATTGAGTTTAACCGCGACTGGAACTTAAATTCGACACTTTTAGGAAATCAAAGTTTATTGGTTACGGGCGTTAATTTTAATTTATTTGCCAAAAAAGAAACTTCAAATATTGGCTTATTTACGTATCAATTTGAAAAACTGGATTTTACAGAAAGTTATTCCGGAGCACGCCACACCACAACCGCTTTATTCAAACTTAGAAACTGGACGATTGAAAATCAGGGAAGTTTTTTAAATTCTGATGCAACGGCTTCGACTTCAAAATTTATTAGAAATCAAACCCGAACCAAATATCATTTTGGCAAAAACTGGATTGGAGGCAGTCTGCAAATTGAAGACAATCAGGAAAAAGATAAAATAACGAATCAATTTTCGGCGATAAGCCAAAGATTTTCCGAATACGGTGCTTTTATTGGCCGTGGCGACAGTACTAAGGTTTTTGTTGAACTGGGTTATTTACAACGAAAAAATGACAGTTTACAAAACGGCTTTTTAAAACATGTCAATAATTCGCAGACGTATTATTTAAGATCGAAACTTATTCAAAATAAAACTACTGATTTAGCAGTTTATGCCAGTTATCGAAATTTGGATTTTACAGATTCTACCCGAAAAAATGAGCCTTCTTTAAATTCGAGAATTTTATATAACGATCGCTTTTTTAATCAGTTTATGCAAATAGGAACGGCTTACGAAACCAGTTCCGGAACTATTGCGCAACAGGAATTTACGTATGTTGAAGTTCCGGCCGGACAAGGAGTTTATACATGGAATGATTATAACGGAAACGGAATTCAGGAATTGGAAGAATTTGAAATTGCCGCTTTTCCGGATCAGGCAAAATTTATTAGAATCTTTCTGCCTAATCAGGTTTATATTAAAACGAATCAAAATAAATTTTCTCAATCGGTTATCTTAAATCCGCTGCAATGGCAGAACGAAAAAGGAATTAAAAAACTGCTTTCTTATTTCTACAATCAGACTTCGTTTATTATGGATCGAAAAGTAAAAAGTAACGGAGACCGCCTAGAGCTCAATCCTTTTTATTCTTCAGATGAAAATATTCTTGGATTAAATTCAAGTTTTAGGAACAGTTTATTTTACAACCGAGGCAAACAAAAACATTCTGTTACGTATTCGTACCTTATTAATAATGGTAAAAACCTGCTTTCTGTGGGTTCTCAAAATGTCAAAAACAGCTCGCATCAATTACAGTATACACATTTGTATCAAAAAAGCTGGCTGTTTAATTTCTTTACAAAAACCATAAAAACAGATTTGATTTCAGAGGATTTTGTCGAAAAGAATTATGATTTAAAAGGTTATCAGCTGGCGCCAAAAATCAGTTATTTATTTTCGAGAAATACAAGTCTGGATTTCTTTTATGAGTTTCAGAATAAGGAAAACCAAATAGGAAATTTTGAAACTTTGGTACAAAATAGGCTTGGAACTTCTTTTTCATTTTCCGGAGAAAAAAAAGTAACCATAAATGGCGAGTTTTCTTTTTATGAAAATAAATTTAACGGCAATGAGTTTTCTTCTGTTGGTTTTCAAATGCTAGAAGGTCTTCAGGCAGGACAAAATTTAGTCTGGAAACTGCTTTTGCAAAAAAACATCACACAGTTTTTAGACGTTAATTTAAACTATCAGGGACGCAAAAGTGAAACCGGAAATACCATTCACACAGGCAATGTACAGCTTCGGGCTTATTTTTAATATTTTACAAAACATAAGAATTAATTGCTTAATTTTAATGTAAAATTTAAACTATAGCCACCATGAAAAAAATTGTATTACTTTGTTTTCTAGTAGTGTTATCTACTAATTTCTACGCACAGGAAACTACCGCAAAAACCACAAAAAGCAAAACTGAAGCTTCTGCAAAAAAGGCAAAATCTGATGCTGATAAAGCAAAAGCCGATGCGAAGAAAGAAGCGGCAAAAGCTAAAAAAGAAGCTTCGAAAGCGACCGAAGCATCTGCAAGCGCAGCTAAAAAATCTGCCGATAAAGAATCTGCAAAAGCAAAAAGTGATGCAAAAAAAGCAGCTTCAAAAGCCGATGATGCAAAAACAGATGCAAAAAAAGCAGCAACCAAAGCTGACGACGCTAAAAAAGACGCAGCTAAAGCAAAAAAATCTGCCACAAAAACTGTAAAAGAAACGAACGAGAAAGCTCCAAAAACACCAGACAAGGTTACGGGAGAATACAACGGTAAAAAAGTATATACAGGACCAAAAGGCGGTAAATACTACATTAACAAAAATGGTAATAAAACGTATATTCAGGACTAAGACTCTAAGTTTCTTAACATTCAGGAAAGAAAAAACCGGACTTGTGTTCGGTTTTTTTTATATAAAAATCTCAGAACCTGAGTATCTTAGCACCTCAGAAGCTTAGAAAAGAGTTAATAATTTAGTAATATGTGCGAAATAACATAAAAAGCTTATTTCTTTATCTTCGTTTTTTAAAAAGCGTTAAAAAAATATGAGCATTGACTATTCTGCAAACAAAACTATATTAGTTGCTCCGCTAAACTGGGGACTAGGGCATGCCACAAGATGTATTCCGATTATTAAAGCGCTTCAAGAAAATAATTTTATTCCAATTATTGCTTCTGATGGTGTTGCACTGGCTTTATTAAGAAAGGAATTCCCATACGTACAAACTCTCGAACTGCCTTCTTATCATATAGAATATGCTAAAAACGGCAAGAATTTTAAATGGAAGCTTATTAAGAATCTTCCAAAAATGATTACGGCCATTTTAGACGAGAAAAAAATGGTGAATTCATGGATTAAAAAACATGGTATTGACGGCATAATTTCAGATAACCGATTAGGTGTTTTCAGCAAAAAAATTCCTTCGGTTTTCATGACGCATCAATTAAATGTAATGACTGGAAACACAACTTGGTTTACGAGTAAATGCCATCAGCATATTATAAAAAAATATACAGAATGCTGGGTTCCTGATTCTAATGAAGAAATAAACCTGACAGGAGATTTAGGTCATCTTAAAAAAGATCATCTTAACTTAAAATACATTGGCCCATTAAGCCGAATGAAGAAAAAGGAAATACCGGTTGTTTACGATTTGATGATTATCTTATCCGGTCCGGAACCTCAGCGTACTTATCTTGATGAAAAACTGCAAAAGGAAGCTGCTAAATTTAACGGAAAAGTGGTTTTTGTACAGGGAATTGTAGAAAAAACACAGGAAAAATGGCAGGCCGGAAATGTTACATATTACAATTTTATGAACTCTAAACAACTGGAGCAGACTTTTAACGAAAGTGATTTTGTTCTTTGCCGTTCTGGTTACACAACGGTTATGGATTTGGCTAAACTGGGTAAAAAAGCTTTTTTTATTCCAACTCCAGGTCAATATGAGCAGGAATATCTGGCTGTAAAACTTCAGGAAGAAAATCTCGTGCCTTATGCAATGCAAGACGACTTTACGATTGAAGATTTATCAAAGGTAAAGTCGTTTAAAGGTTTGGCCCAATTTAAAAATGACATAGACTGGGACTCGTTATTTTCTGTTTTTGAAGATAAAACTGCTTGACAATTTCACATGATTCAAAAGCAGACTAAACAGATTTGCTAAAACAAAAAGCGGATAAAAATGGATTTTTAAGAAAGCAAAAATCCGTTTTTATCCGCGTGTTTTTATTAGAAATTAAACTGAGCCTGTAATCTTAAAACATTTCCCTGCTGTCTGTTGATTGGCAAAGCGCTGTCTTCAAAAGTTCTGTCGGCAATTACATATTCTGCTGTAAGTTCAAAAGCTTTAATTGGCTGCCATTCGATACCAAATTCATAATCTCTTACGACATAACTTCTGGCATCTTTTTCATATTTTTTACCTCCGTCATAATATTGAAATTTGGCAAAAGGATAAATATGCTGTTTTTTAATATCCCATTTATAGTTTAATAAAACATAACCTCCGTTAAGATCTGTTTCATCAACCGTTTTGGTTAAAGTGTTGTAACGCGGTCCTTTTCCAATGTTATATTCTGTCTGGATTCCAAAAGGTCTTGGATACAAAACAAAAGTCGCACCTACTCTTTGGTCTTTTACATATTGCGGATCATTTACGGTAACTCCAGATGAAATTTCTCCGGTAAAAGCCCATTTCCCTGTATAAGCCTGAATTCCCGGTTCGATAATCTGGCTTCCAATTACAAACGGATATGTGATTCTGGTTACTACATTAAGATCTCTGTTTCCGTCAAGTTTGTTTGCGATTTGTCCGTTGTAAACCCCAAAAGCAAAAACTCCAAAATCACCGGAACCTTTGTATCCGTCTTTTACTAACATATTGAAACGCTCTCTGATTTCGGCAGGAGCCCAATAAAAGAATATTCCTAAATCACGTTCGTTTAATATGGAACTGTTAATTGCGTCGGCACGGTCTAAAGTTAAACGCTGTGAACTTGACTGCATATTTTCGAATCCGTATGGGATTTTACTTTGTCCGACACGAACTCTATATTCCTTTTTCTTATCGAATGAAAGATCAAAATACAAGTCGCGAATCTGCACAAAATTCTGAATTCCTGTACTTGGCGAACTGGCAAAGTCAGGCTGGAAATAGAAAAACACATTTGGGTGAACTTGTCCTGAAAAAACTAAACGTGCACGACGAATAAAAAGTCCGTTATTGGCTTTTGCATCTGGTGCTGTAGAAGTTGTTCCCCAGGATTTATCACACTGTTCGCAGGAAACTTTATCGTTTGTTGAAAGCAATCCATTATATCGAATTTGGGCGTAACCTCTAAGAGAAATTCTGTCGTACCAGTGTTCTTCGCCGCTTACTCCTGATTTTGTATCTGGTAATTTTGATTTGTTGATAGAATCTAAAATACGCATTACTTCGTTTTTTACATCCTGTTTGTTTATTTCCTGCGCGTTTGCACTGCAAGTAAGTATTACTAAAATCGCTGTTATGATTCTTTTTATCATCTTTTCTAATTCCCTTAATTTCAGGATGCAAAGATGACTCACCTATGTTAAGAAATCATTAACCAGATGTTACTATAATAAAAATTTAATGTTACCGACTAAAATGGTATGTTGATTTATTGTTAAACACCTTTGTTTTAGGGCTTTTAGCAGAAATCAGGTTACGATTTTTTAACGTCAGATTTTGTGTTTTTAAATGCTTTTTCGAGCGTAAAAGAGAATTCCGAACCAATTCCGAACTCACTTTCTACATAAACTTTCTCTTTATGTGCTTCAATAATATGTTTTACAATGGCTAATCCTAAACCAGAACCTCCTTCAGAACGGGTTCCGCTTTTGTCAACACGGTAAAAACGTTCAAAAAGTCGTGGAATGTTTTGTTTTTCAACTCCTTCTCCATTGTCACTTATACGAATAAGAACTTTTTTCTTGGTTAAGTTTACAACACCAACTTCTGTTAGACCGCCTTCTTTTCCATATTTAATAGAATTGACAATCAAATTTTCTAAAACCTGCTGAATTCTGTCCTGATCCCCGCGAACGATAACAGACTGTACATTTTTGCTTTCAAAAGATAATTTGATTTTCTTTTTATCGGCTTTCATTTCCAATAAATCAAAAACATTCTGAATAAGTTCGACAATATCAAAATCTGTCATCACCAAATCTAGATCCCCAGATTCAAGTTTGGTAATCATATCAAGATCTTCTACAATGTATATTAAACGCTCTACTCCTTTTTCGGCACGCTTTAAATATTTTTTTCTAATGTGCTTATCATCCATTGCACCATCAAGCAAAGTCGAAACATATCCCTGCACGGTAAATAACGGTGTTTTTAATTCGTGAGAAACGTTTCCTAAAAACTCTCTGCGGTACTGCTCGCGAATTTCGAGCATTTCGATTTCCAGTTTTTTATCGGTCGCAAACTTTTTTACTTCGCGCGAAAGCGTTTCCATATCGGTATTAATTGGCTGGTTTATCAGCGTAGTAGATTCTAATAAAGATACTTCATCGTAAATTTTCTTTACTCGTCTGTAAATAAAACGTTCTACACGATATTGTAAAACCAAAAATGAAAATATGTAAATTGAAATAATAAAAATTATTCCAAATGCAATTTGATGTTTTAACTGGTTTTTATAAAACAACGACATTAATATCAGTACAAATCCTGTGGAAAACAAACTGATATACAATGCCGATTTTATGGCAAATTTGTATGTTTTTTTAAAATTAATTTTCATTGAAATTATTAAGCCATTAAGAGATTAAGAAAATTAAGTTTTGTTTTTGAGTTTCATTCTTTTAAGTAAAACAAAAAATGAATAACTCAAAAACCATATAAGAAAATGAAGATTACATAAACTTCAATTCTTATATGGTTTAAATGTATTGAATATTTTAAAACGATTTGAATGTATTTAATCTTTACTAAAATTCAAGTTCCAAACCTTTGCAGCTTAGTAACTAAGAACCTCAGCATTTTAAATATTATTACACCTCAAATTTATATCCTACTCCTTTGATTGTTTTAAAAAGATCTTCTCCTATTTTTTCGCGCAGTTTTCTAATATGAACATCAATGGTTCTGCCGCCTACAACAACTTCGTTGCCCCAGACTTTATCTAAGATTTCATCTCTTTTAAAAACTTTACCCGGTTTAGAAGCCAAAAGATAAAATAATTCGAATTCTTTTCTTGGAAGAGCAATTTCGACATTACCTTTTATGATTTTGTATTCTTCACGGTTAATCTCGATTCCGCCAACATTTATAGTATCTGTAACAACTTCTTGTTCTTTTAACCTTCTTAACAGAGCCTTTACTTTAGAGACTAATAATTTTGGTTTTATAGGCTTTGTAATATAGTCATCGGCACCTGCATCAAAACCAGCTACTTGCGAATAATCTTCGCTTCTTGCCGTAAGGAATGTTATGATAACATTATTTAACTCAGGAATTTTTCTAATATGCTCGCAAGCTTCCATTCCATCCATTTCTGCCATCATCACATCCATAATAATTAATTCCGGCAATTCTTTCTGCGCCTTTGCAATAGCATCTTTTCCGTTAGAAGCTGTTACAATCTGGTAGCCTTCCTGAGCAAGGTTATAGCCAACGATTTCTAAGATATCTGGTTCGTCGTCAACTAATAAAATCTTAGTTTGTGTTTTTTTCATAAATAGCAAAAATTGAGATTTTTACATCAAATATTCGTAATTATTTATCCGATGTTTTTTATTTCACGGAGTAAATATACTAACAAATGAACCTTTAAAAACTGGTGTTAACGGTAATTTAATCTGGTAACAATTTGATAATCTTAACAACACAAAAACATAACAAGTCCGTAACATGGACTTTACAGCGCGGTTCTTTCTTTGCACAAAAATAAATTAAACACAACACACTAATGAAATTCAATTTAAGATTTCTATTTATTGCACTATTTATTTGTACGATTTCGATCGCGCAAAACAAAGGTACGATTTCTGGCGTTCTAACTGATAAAGAAATGAACAATGATCCGTTACCCTTTGCAAATGTTTTAATTAAAGGTACAAACATTAGCGTAAATACTGACGTTGACGGAAAATATTCGTTGAGCGTAAATCCGGGAAACTATACTTTAATTTTTAGTTTTTTAGGATATGAATCTAAAGAAGCTCCAGTTACTGCAAAAGCAGGCGAAACTGTGGTTATAAATCAGGCACTTTCTTCTGGAAGTTTTACTCTTAAAGATGTAGTGGTTCAGTCTTCTACAGGAAGCAGACAAAAAGAATCAGCTTTACTTCTAGATCAAAAAAATGCTGTAGACATTAAACAATCTATTGGTGCACAGGAACTTTCCAGAAAAGGAGTAAGTGACGTTGCAAGCGCAGTCGCAAAAACAACAGGTATTACAAAACAAGAAGGTACCGGAAATATTTTTGTGAGAGGTTTAGGAGATCGTTACAACTCTACAACAATGAACGGACTTCCTATTCCGTCAAACGATCCTGAAAAGAAAAACATCAGCTTAGATATTTTTTCTACAGATATCGTAGAATATGTTTCTATTGATAAAGTGTACAGCAGTAAATTATACGGAGATTTCGCCGGAGGAAACGTTGATATTGTTTCTAAAGATTACAAAGGAGACGGTTTCTTTAAAATCGAATTAGGATCAAATGCAAACACAAATGCAATTGGCGAAAAAGATTTTAAACTTCAAAGGGGTATCAGCAGTTTTGGTTTTGATAATCCATCTATTCCAAACAGTCCATTAACCCAATACAATTACAATACATTGCAAATGGATGGAAAAGCTCCTTTTGCAGGATCTATTGGAATTTCTGGAGGAAAATCTTTTAAAGTTGGCGATGATGGAAAATTAAACTTCTTTGCAACTTTAAATTTCGGAAACGATTATACTTCTGTTAAAAACGGTACAGCAAAAGGAAGTGTTAACGGTGCTGGTGTAATAAATAAAGATTTTTCTTCTTACACAGATATGAGCTACAACACCAACACAACTGGGTTGTTTAATGCTGGTTACAAAATCAATTCAAATAATAAAATTAATTTCAATACACTTTATATCAATACTTCAAACCAAAGTAAAGAAGAGTATTACGGATATATTGTTGATATTGCTAACAATGGAAATGGTTTAATTCGTCGTTTTACTTATGAAAAAAACAGTCTTTGGGTAAACCAATTATTAGGAGATCATAAATTAAGCGACAGATCTAAATTAAACTGGGGTGTTTCATACAACTTAGTTGACGGATCTATGCCAGACAGAGCTCAAAATACTTTTAGAAATGAGCCAACCGGATATGTACTTTCTACTATTTCAAGACCAGAAAATCATAGATATTTTCAGAGTTTAAAAGAAGATGAACTTGCAGCAAATGTTTCTGTTGATTACAAATTCAACAAAAACAGCGAAGACGAATTTAAAGGAAAATTTACTGTTGGTGCAACAGCAAGAACTAAAACAAGAAACTTCGAAGCAACTCAGTTTAACTTCCAGTCTATGGATGGTTACAGAAACTATATCGTTGATCCAAACAACTTAGATTTGTTTTACAATCAGCAGAATTTAGATAATGGTTATTTCCAAATTTCAACTTTTAGAGGAAATTCTCAAATTTCTAACGCTTTAGATCCTCAAACTTACAATGGTAAATTACAAATCTTTGGAGGTTTTGTAAATACAGAGTATAAATTCAATCCAAAACTTACAGCTGTTTTAGGACTTCGCGTAGAATCATTAGTTCAGGATGTTGACTGGAATACTCAGTTAGGTGATACAGGAGAAGATTCTATCGATAAATTTGCTTTCCTACCAAGCTTAACAATGAAATATGAGTTAAACGAAAAACAAAATTTACGTTTAGGATTTAGCAAAACTTACACACTTCCTCAATTTAAAGAAAGAGCATTATTTATTTACGAAGAAGTTATTCAATCAAAAATTGGTAATCCATACTTATACGAATCAGACGATTATAACTTTGATATTAAATGGGAAATGTTTCCTAAAAGCGACGAGTTAATCTCATTTACAGCTTTTGGTAAATACATTCTTAATCCAATAAACGAGGTAACAATTAACTCTTCTTCAAATGATATTTCGTTTCTTAATACAGGTGATTACGGATATGTAGCTGGTGCAGAAGTAGAATACCGTAAACAGTTATTTAATTTTGGAGAAGTAAATGCGAGAAAATTATCTGCAGGAATTAATGCTTCGTACTTATACAGTAATCAGGAATTAAACGAAGAAAAAGTAGCAAGAGAAACAGATTACCAAGTTGATTTCACAAATTCTAAAAGTCAATTTACCGGAGCATCTGATTTATTATTAAATGCTGATATCTCTTACTTTGCAGAAGGAAACAACGACAGAAGTTTAAATACAACTCTTGCCTATACATATTTCTCTGATCGTATCAATGCAATTGGTACAAGCGACAGAGGAGATTTAGTTGACAAAGCTTTTGGATCATTAGATTTTGTTGCAAAAACAAAATTGAACAAGAACTTAGGATTAGATTTTATTGTAAAAAACATTCTTGACCCAACAATTAACAGAGTTCAGGAAAATGCAACTGGAGATGTAAACGTATTATCATACAAAAAAGGATTAGGATTAAGCTTTAAATTAAGCTACGGATTCTAATCAAATAAAAATAGTGAGACGAAAGAAGCTGGTGTAATAACCGGCTTCTTTCATTTTATAAAAACAGCTAACTCACTCAGCCTCTTTAAAAGCAAGAAAAATGCTTTGTTTTTATTTTACAAACCTAACATTAGCTTAATATTAAATTTCGTTTTTATTAAACTAACAATCACAGTTACTTAACATCCAAAAAAGATTTCTATTCCATCTTTGCCTCAAGAAATTAAACACAAAAATTACAACACAATTATGAAAAACTCAATTGTAAAATTAATTGGAATTGTTACTTTATCTGCAGCTTTATTTACAAGCTGTTCTAGTGACAACAACAACGACAAACCATCATCTACATTTGTTGTAAATGCAAATGATTTTAAAGGGACAATTACTGATGGAGAAGTAGTTCTTGACGCGGCAACTACTTACAAGTTAACAGGAAAACTTCAAGTTAACTCTGGCGCTACTCTTACTATTCCTGCTGGAACAGTAATTCAGGGAGTTGGAGGAACTTCTGCTTATATCGCAATTGCACAAGGAGGTAAAATCAACGTAAACGGTACAGCTGCAAAACCAGTTATCATGACATCTGGTTTAACTACTAAAGCTGCTGGTGACTGGGGAGGATTAGTAATTTGTGGTAAAGCTCCTATCAACCGTGTAACTGGTGGTGCTAGTACAGCTCAATCTGAAGTTGCTGATTTAACTTATGGTGGTACTGTTGCTAACGATAACTCTGGAGTAATTAAATATTTAAGAATTGAGTACGCTGGAGCTGCTTTTAACACTGAAAAAGAATTCAACGCTCTTTCATTCTTTGGAGTAGGTTCTGGAACAGTTGTAGAAAACGTTCAGGCTTTCCACGGTTCAGATGACGGATTCGAATTCTTTGGTGGAACTGTAAATACTTCAAACTTAGTTGCTATTGGTAACGAAGATGACCAATTTGACTGGACTGAAGGATGGAGTGGAACAAACACTAACTGGTATGGTAAATTAGCTTTCGGAAAAGGAAACAGAGGAATTGAGGCTGATAACTTCGAATTTGGTTTTGCTAACACTCCAATTGCTAACCCAACAATCACTAACATGACTCTTGTTGGTCCTGGAAGTACTGCAGATGCAACTATCTACACTGAAAACCAAGCTATTAAATTTAGAAGAGGAACTAAAGGTCAAATTTCTAACGTAGTTTTAAGCGGATGGAAAACTGGCATCGATGTTGAAAATGATGAAACTATCGCTTTTGTACCAACAGCTTTAAAAGTTACAAACGTACTTTTCGCTGCTGATATAGCTGCAGAAACTAAAGGAAAGAAAACAGACGCATCTTCTGCTGACGTAAGTGCTGTAGCTGTTAAGTCTGCTACTGCAACTGGAGCTGGAGCTGGTGTTGCTCAACCAACATGGGCTGCTGGATGGACAGTAGGTTTCTAATAACTTCGAACACATAATGTTAAAAACATCCTAAATATTTAGGATGTTTTTTTTTGGTGTAATTTTTGTAATTTTTTTTGTATATTTACAATATCCAAATATACGCGATGGCAAAAAACTACTTTTATATTACATTCTTATTGGCTTTTTTCTTTACTGTTAGTGTTTCTGCACAAGACAGTAAACAATTACCAAAAACTCAGGACCCGGCGGGTATTGAGGGTCTTAGCTTGTACCCTAACCCAGTGGTAAACGGAAAAGTGTATATTACTTCCAAAAATGATTTTGAAAAAGAAATTGTCGTTTTCGACATCTTAGGTAAAAAAGTACTACAGGCACATTTAACTACAAAAGAATTAAACGTTTCAGATTTACCTCCCGGCGTTTACATCATAAGAATAAGCGAACAAAATGCATCTGCAACACGGAAACTAATTATTCGATAAAATTTTAAAAAGCTCCTTTTTGGAGCTTTTTTTTTAGTTTACAGTCACAGTTTTCATTTATTGCTTGCCAAAAAACCGAGACTGAAAACTGAGACTAAAAAATCCAGACTAAAAACTAAAAACAATATCTTTGCACAAAAAAAGTTTTGATTACAGCCAGCGATATATTTACGATTTCAAGCCACAAACAATTTGAAAAAACTGCGTTAAAAGTTTTTCGTTTTCAATATGCGAATAATGCGGTGTATCGTGATTTCTGTGATTTTTTAAAAACAGATGTTCAAAAAGTAAAATCATTACAACAGATTCCTTTTCTGCCTATTCAGTTTTTCAAAAGCCATGATGTTGTTTCAAACGAAAATCCTGCTCAGGTAACTTTTACAAGCAGCGGTACAACCGGAATGATTACAAGCCGACATTTAGTGACCGATGTTTCCCTTTATGAAGAAAGCTACCGCAAAGGTTTTTCTCAATTTTATGGCAATATCGAAGATTACGTTGTTTTAGCCCTTTTGCCGTCTTATTTAGAACGCGAGGGATCTTCGCTTATTTACATGGCAGAAGATTTAATAAAACTATCCAATCAGCCTGAAAGCGGCTTTTATTTACATAATCACGACGACTTAATTAAAAAACTTACTGAGCTGGACGAATCTGGTCAAAATGTAATTTTAATTGGCGTTACATATGCCTTATTAGATTTAATCGAAAAACACCAATTCAACCTTCAAAACACCATCATTATGGAAACCGGCGGAATGAAAGGCAAACGCAAAGAAATGATTCGTGAAGAATTACACGAAATTCTATGCAAAGGTTTTGGGGTTTCTTCTATTCATTCAGAATATGGAATGACCGAACTTTTAGCACAGGCTTATTCTTTAGGCGAAGGTGTATTCGAATGTCCGTCATGGATGCATATTTTGGTACGCGATCCGGAAGATGCTTTAACTTATATTCAGGATGGAAAAACCGGCGGGATTAACGTTATTGATTTAGCCAATATTAATTCCTGCTCTTTTATTGCCACTCAGGATTTAGGCAAAAAAAATCCCAACAACTCTTTCGAGGTATTGGGACGTTTTGATAATTCTGATATTCGTGGCTGTAATTTAATGGTCCTTTAATTTATACCGCTCTAATCACAAAATAATTCTTCTTACCGCTTTGTAATAACACAAACTGATTATTAATCAAATCATTTGCTGTTAAAACAAAATCTTCTTTTATTTTTTCTCTGTTTACCGAAATTGAATTTGCTGTTAAAGCACGCCTTGCTTCTCCGTTTGATTTAAAGAAACCCGTTTTTTCGTTTAAAACAGTAATTATATCCAATCCGTTTTCTAAGTCAGCTTTTGCAATTTCGGCTTGCGGAACACCGTCAAAAACCTCTAAGAAAGTCTTTTCATCTAATTTTTTCAAATCATCAGCAGTCGAATTTCCGAATAAAATATTTGAAGCCTGAATTGCTTTCTCTAATTCTTCTTTGCTGTGAACAAAAATAGTAATCTCTTCTGCTAATTTCTTTTGCAAAATTCTTAAATGTGGGGCTGTCTGATGTTCTGCAATTAAAGAATCAATGGTTTCTTTATCTAAGAAAGTGAAAATTTTGATGTATTTTTCAGCATCTGCATCCGTAGCGTTTACCCAAAACTGGTAGAATTTGTAAACCGAAGTTTTATCAGCATCTAACCAAACATTTCCTCCTTCAGATTTTCCAAATTTAGATCCGTCAGCTTTTGTAATCAAAGGCGTTGTCAAGGCAAAAGCTTTTGCACTTTCTCCACCCATTCTGCGTACTAATTCTGTACCTGTGGTAATATTTCCCCATTGATCAGAACCTCCCATTTGCAAAACGCAATTGTTGTTTTTATATAAATGATAGAAATCGTAACCCTGAATTAATTGATATGTAAATTCGGTAAAAGACATTCCCTCACCTATTTCTCCGTTTAATCTCTTTTTTACAGAATCCTTCGCCATCATATAATTTACCGTGATACGTTTTCCAACTTCACGTGCAAAATCAATAAACGAGAATTCCTTCATCCAATCATAGTTATTAACCATAACCGGAGCATTTGCTTCACTTGAATTAAAATCTAAGAAACGAGACAGAACACTTTTAATTCCGGCAACGTTTTTAGCTAAAGTTTCTTCATTAAGCAGATTTCTTTCATCAGATTTTCCAGATGGATCTCCAATCATTCCTGTTGCGCCTCCAACCAAAGCAATTGGCTGATGTCCGAAATTCTTTAAATGAACCAGCAAAATAATCTGAACCATACTGCCTATATGCAGCGAATCTGCTGTTGGATCGAAACCTATATAGGCAGATGTTACCTCTTTTAGCAATTGTTCTTCCGTTCCTGGCATGCTATCATGGTACAAACCGCGCCACTTTAATTCTTCAACTAGATTCTTCATTTTTTAAAATATTTTGCGCAAATATAATCAATGGCAATGGCAAAGTCAAAAAAACAATGAGAATGACAAATTCAATGGCAATAACAATATTAATATCAAATTTTTAAATCTTAAAAATTACACGTCTAATTAGAACCATAGCAACTTTAAATTTCATTATCGGTTTTAAAATTTTTCATGTTCCATTTTTTATCATACCAGTCTTTAGTACTGTTAATACCCAATTCAAAATTTCCCTGATCGACATTTAATTCCGAAGCAATTTTTTGAAAAGCTAATTTTCCAAACCTAACAAGAATTGAATACCATTGAGAAGGCACAAAATTGTGATTAAACTCAACAAAATCCGCCAGCTCAAAATCGGCCGGGTTACAAAATCTATCACTTTCTTTTGGTTTAAACAGGTCTGCGGTTTCAAAATTTCCTTCTGACAAATACATTTCGTAATACTTTCTACTATAATCATTTGATTTTTCTACATTTTGAAATGAATTATCCTTATTATCAAAACTTATTGCACTGACTTTAGCAGCGCGATCTGTACAAATACTCGCTGTATAAATTATAAAACCGGGGTTCTCTATCTTCATTCTCATTATAGCTTTTTCAAGCATCGCATTCAGCTCTATCATATAAGTATCTTGTTGTTTCATAATCTGCATTTTAACAATTCCAAAATCAAAAATAAAACTATTCTTACTTTTAATCAATTTTAAACAAACCTATTTTACTTCTTTGTTTTTAAAGAGTAAAAAACTTTAGTCATAATCATAAAACAAAACTTTGCGCCTTAGCGCCTTTATGGCAAATCAAATAAACCTTGCAACTTTGTTTCTTCGCTGCTTTGCTCCTTCCAAGCAAAAACTTATCTTTACAAAATGATATTAGTAACAGGAGGAACTGGCTTAGTAGGCGCACATTTATTACTGCATTTAATTGAAAATGGAGAAAATGTGCGGGCAATTTACCGCAGCCTGAATACTCTTGAAAAAACAAAATCGGTTTTTGCTTTATATAATAAAACTGATTTATTTGAAAAAATAGAATGGCTTGAAGCCGATATTCTAGATGTTCCTTCTCTCGAAATTGCTTTTAATGATATTGAATATGTTTATCACTGCGCTGCTTTAATTTCTTTTGATCCAAAAGATGAAGAAGCGCTTCGAAAAATAAACATCGAAGGAACAGCTAATATGGTTAATTTTTCGATTGCCCGCGAAATTAAAAAATTCTGCTTTGTAAGCTCAATCGCTGCTCTAGGAGATTTAGCTTCACACGAAACTTATATTACAGAAGAAACTGACTGGAATCCGGAAAAACCACACAGTGATTATGCTATTTCTAAATATGGCGCCGAAATGGAAGTCTGGCGTGCGCATCAGGAAGGTTTAAATGTAATTATTGTAAATCCGGGTGTTATTTTGGGACCAATCCCCAAATCTAAGAACAAACAACAAGGAAGCGCCGAATTATATACAAAAGTTGCCAACGGACTTTCATTTTATACGCTTGGAAGTACTGGTTTTATTACTGTTGATGATGTTGTAGAAACGGCCTATCAGTTAATGAAAAGTGATATTAAAAACGAACGTTTTACACTTATTGCAGACAATATTGTTTTTAAAGACATCCTGAATACAATTGCTGATGCGTTGCAGGTAAAAAGACCGCATCGTCATGCGACACCGTTTTTAATGCATTTCCTATGGATTGCAGACAGTATATTTGCTGCTTTATTTTTCCAAAAAAGAAGACTTACCAAAGCCACTGCAAAAGCTTCTTATTCAAAAAATCTGTATTCAAATGAAAAAATAAAAACCGCTCTGGGAACGGTTTTTTTAGATGTACATCAATATATAAAAGACATTTCGAAGTTATAAATTATCTTCTTTTCAATCTTCTCGCCTTTTTTATTGAATCAATATTTATAGGTGATGGTTCTGCTTTTTTAACAGAATCTTTTACAACTTCTTTCTTTTTCTTTTTAGCCTCTTTAGCCGCTTTTTTATCTTCGATGGTTACAATCGAATCTGTCGCTCTTTGAACTTTGGCCAAACGCTTTCCTACCTCATCAAACATATCTTTGTAGTTCTCGTAATCTGCAGCATAATACATATTATTCTGCGCAAACTGAAGACTGTCTACTTTATATTTTTTGAGAATAAACTTTGTTGGATTTGTTTCTGTAGAATCTATTAATTCCTGATGCTGATATTTCATTGCCTCCAAAAGAGATAAATCATACATAATATCAATCATTTTTTCTCTCTCAATAAGCTTTGCAGGCTGTTTAACAACCTCTTTTTTACAGCTTACAGAAAGAAACAAAACCAATACTATTACTAAAAAATTCTTCATTTCAGCTTTTTATCTATCAAACAATAAACGTTTTCCGGCGCGGATATCTTTTACTTTAAAGTTATTATATATCAATTCGCCATTTACAAATGTATGTGTAATTCTCGATTTAAAAGTAGTTCCTTCAAAAGGAGACCAGCCGCATTTGTATAAAATATTATCAGAGTTTACACTCCACGGCAAACTTGGATTTACAATTACTAAATCGGCAAAATAACCTTCTTTAACAAAACCTCTTTTCTCAATTTTAAAAAGCTTTGCTGGATTATGGCACATTTTCTCAACGATTTTCTCAACACTGATTTTTCCCTGATGATGTGCTTCAAACATCGCCACAACTGCATGTTGCACAAGCGGTCCTCCAGATGGAGCTTTTAAATAAGATTGTTGTTTTTCTTCTTTAGTATGAGGCGCATGATCTGTTGCAATAACGTCAATTCGGCCGTCATTTAAAGCCTCCCAAAGTGCTTTTCTATCACTTTCTGTTTTTACCGCCGGATTCCATTTTATGAAATTTCCTTTTGTTTTATAATCTTCATCAGTAAACCAAAGATGATGTACACAAACCTCAGCAGTAATTTTTTTCTCTTCTAGCGGAATTTTATTTGTAAATAATTCCATTTCTTTTGCAGTCGAAAGATGAAAAATATGAAGTCTTGCTCCCGTCTTTTTTGCTAAAGCCACAGCTTTTGAAGATGAAAGATAACAAGCCTCGGCACTTCTTATTAAATTATGAGCCGTTACAGGAATATCTTCGCCGTATTTTTCTTTAAATTCTGCTAAATTATTCTGAATTGTAGTTTCATCTTCACAATGCACAGCAATTAACATTGGCGTGCTTGAAAAAATTCTTTCTAAAGTTGCCTCGTTGTCAACCAGCATATTTCCTGTTGATGAACCAAGAAAAATTTTAATTCCCGCAACATTTTTCGGATTCGTTTTTAAAACTTCTTCCAGATTATCGTTAGTTGCTCCCATCATAAATGAATAATTCACAAATGATTTCTGGGCAGCAATTTGGTATTTATCTTCTAATATTTCCTGAGTAACGGCATTTGGAACCGTGTTTGGCTGTTCAATGAAAGAAGTAATTCCTCCCGCAGCAGCGGCTCTGGATTCTGATTCTATATCGCCTTTATGCGTTAAACCAGGTTCTCTAAAATGCACCTGATCGTCGATGGCGCCCGGCATTAAATAACTTCCTTCGGCATCTATAACAATACAGTCAGAAGTTTTTAAACTAATACTGTCTGCAACTTCAACAATAAGATCATTTTCGATCAAAACATCGCCGTCAAAAATAGACCCTTCGTTTACAATTTTGGCATTTTTAATTAAAATCCTTTTCATGTTCTATCTTTATAATGTATTGACTAATTTTTTTAATCGAAGAGAAATTACTCCCAAAATAGCTTCTTTAATAATAGCGTTGCTCATTTTAGAAACACCTTTTGTTCTGTCTGTAAAAATAATAGGCACTTCTGTAATCTGAAATTTAGCACAATATGTTCTGTACTTCATTTCGATTTGAAACGCATATCCAACAAACTTTATTTTGTTTAAATTAATTTTCTCCAGAACTTCTCTTTTGTAACATACAAAACCTGCAGTTGCATCATGAATTTTCATTCCGGTAATAAATTTTACATAGACTGATGCGAAGTATGACATTAAAACTCGGCTTAGGGGCCAGTTTACCACATTAACGCCTTTTACATAACGTGAACCAATGGCTAAATCTGCACCACCAAAATGGCAGGCATCATACAATTTTTCGAGATCATTTGGGTTATGCGAAAAATCGGCATCCATCTCAAAAATAAAATCATAATTATGTTCTAATGCCCATTTAAAACCATGAACATACGCAGTTCCTAATCCTGCTTTTTTAGCTCTTTTTTCAAGAAATAATCTTCCCGGATATTCTTCCTGCAAAGCAATAACTTTATCTGCAGTATGATCCGGCGAATTATCATCAATTATTAAAAGGTGAAAAGGTTTGTGCTGCGAAAGTACGGCTCTTACTATACTTTCTACGTTCTCAATCTCGTTATATGTGGGAATTATGACAATACTATCATTCATTTTTTCTCGGTAATTTCACCGCAAAAGTAAACTTTTTATAGCATTCGGTTCATAATAAATACATAATAAAAGTATTGATACAAAAAATTACTAATTTTGTGACACTATGATTGAACATCTTCATCCACGAATTATTGAAAACAAAGACTGGGCAACGGCTTTATTTGTCCTGACTTTTGCTGTTGTTGCTATGACAAAATCAGCTTACGAAACTCGTTTTACAGAATTTAGCAAGCTTATTTTTTCTGATAAATATGCCAAAATTTACCGAGACAACAGTCACATGAAAAGCAGCTTTACGGTTGGTTTATTTTTTGTGCAGGTAATTTCGTTTGCGTTTTTTATTCAGCTTACCATGAATATTTTTGGAGAAGCTTCAAAAACCGACTGGATTTTGTTTATTCAGATTGCTACTTTCTTACTTTATTTTATTCTGGCGAAATATTTAATTGAGAAAATTGTAGCTGCTTCATTCAACATCGACGATTTTGTAGAGCTTTTTAATTTGCAAAAAGTTACTTACAGAACTTATATTGGCGTTTTAATCCTTCCAATCAACGCAATTTTGTTTTATTATGACAATATTTCAACGATTGTACCGCTTGCCGTTATTGGTATCTCGCTGTGTATCAGCCTGTATTCATATTTTATTTCAGTCAAAACGTATCAAAACGTAATTATCGGCAAATTATTTTATTTTATTTTATATCTTTGCGCTCTTGAAATAGCGCCTTATTATTTTCTCTATTATTGGATAACAAAAGGGAGTGCTTAGAAAATGTTTATAATATGAAAGTGAAAACAATTTTGGTGTCACAGCCTGAACCTAAAGTGGAGAATTCTCCTTACTTTGAGCTCCAACAAAAACACAAAATAAAAATTGATTTCAGACCATTTATTCATGTGGAAGGGGTTAGCGCAAAAGAGATTCGATTACAAAAAATCGATCTTAATCATTACACTGCGATCATTTTAACAAGTCGAAATGCTGTAGATCATTTTTTTAGAGTGGCTGATGAAATGCGTTACAAAGTTCCAGAAGGATTGAAATATTTTTGTCAATCTGAAGCAGTAGCTTTTTATCTTCAAAAGTATGTTGTGTACAGAAAACGTAAAATTTACGTTGGAGCAAAAGATTTTGCAGATTTATCTCCTTTAATTAAAAAGTATAAAGACGAGAAATTCCTGCTTCCTGCATCTGATCAATTAAATGCAGATGCTCCTGTAACTTTAAACAGCCTTAAGGTAGATTGGGCACAAGCCATTTTTTACAGAACTGTAATGAGCGACTTATCTGATCTTGCTGATGTTTATTATGATGTTTTAGCGTTTTTTAGTCCAACCGGAATTAAATCTTTGTTTAAAAACTTTCCTGATTTTAAACAAAACGACACTAGAATTGCCGTATTTGGAAGCACAACTCAAAAAGAAGCTTTAGACCATGGTTTAAGAATTGATATTCTTGCTCCAACTCCTGAAACTCCTTCTATGACAATGGCTTTAGAAAAATACGTTGCCGAAGCAAACAAAGGAAAATAAACCTTAGAAGTCACAATATTTTAAATTCCAAATTCCAAATTAATCACTTGGAGTTTGGAATTTTTGCTTCAAGCACTTTTTTTTAACCGCAAAGTGCGCAAGTTTTTTTTAATATTAGTTGTTTTTAAAGTTCGCAAAGCTTTACCGATAAAGCTTTGCGAACTTTATTTGCTTTTTGTAAACACTTGCAAATAAAAAAACTTGCGCACTTTGCGGTTAAATTTACACATCAATAAAATTGGAATTTAAAATATTGGAATTTCCATTTATTGAGCATTTTAACTACATTTGATTTCTATTCTAAACCCAAATCACTAAAATAGTTTCAAATTTTAAGTTATGAAAATCAACTCCCTCTTAATTGAAATTGACGGTATCGACAAAGAAATTCTTCGGTATCTTATGGACGATGCCCGAAAACCGATTTTGCAGATTGCCAATAAAATAGGCATTTCGGGAGCGGCAATTCATCAGCGGTTAAAAAAACTGGAACAATCCGGCGTTATTTCCGGTTCTAAATTTACTGTAAATCCAAAAGTTTTAGGTTACAACACTATGGCTTTTATTGGAGTTTATCTCGATAAAGCTTCCCGAAACTCCGAAGCCGTAAAAGAATTAAGAAAAATTCCTGAAGTATTAGAATGCCATTATACAACAGGAAACTGGTCCGTTTTAATTAAAATTATCTGTAGAGATAACGAACATTTAATGCAGCTTTTAAATACCAAAATTCAGGCAATTGAAGGAGTTTCAAGAACTGAAACGTTTATTTCCTTAGATCAGCAAATTGACAGGCAGATACAACTTTAAAAAAATAAATTCCAAATTTTTCAAATTCCAACAAAAAAGCATAAAAAAATCCAAACTCCTTAAATTGGAATTTGGATTTTTTAAAATTGTAAATTTCTTTTTTAGTTCCTTCTGCTTCCGGAATAAATCGAGATATAGTACAATAACGTTGCTATAGATCCTAAAGCAGCAACAACATAGGTTCTTGCAGCCCATTTTAATGCATCTTTTGCTCCTGCCTGTTCTTCTTGTGTCAGCATGTGTTTATTTTCTAACCAGGCCAATGCTCTGTTACTTGCATCGTATTCTACCGGCAGCGTAATAATTGAAAACAATGTTGTTACGGCAAAAATCACAATTCCCACTAATAATAACTGAGGAAAAGTTCTAATCATTAAAATTCCAGCTAACAAAATCCACTGCATAAAGCTTGATGCCACATTAACAATTGGAACCAGCTTAGAACGCATTGTTAACCATTCGTAACCAATTGCATGCTGTACTGCGTGTCCACATTCATGCGCTGCAACCGCTGCCGCCGCTGCGTTACGATGATTATAAACTGCTTCGCTCAAATTAACGGTTTTGTCTGAAGGATTATAATGATCTGTTAACTGACCCGGAGTCGAAATAACACGAACATCTGTAATTCCGTTATCAGCAAGCATTTTTTCTGCAATTTCTGCACCGCTCATTCCGTTTCGAAGCTGCAGTTTAGAATATAATTCGAATTTACTTTTAAGTTTTGCGCTTACCATCCAGCTAAATAACATAATAGCTCCGGCAAGAATTAAATATCCACTTCCCATGATTTTACTTTTTTTGATTGATTTTAAATTTACAAAACAAACATCAAATTATAAACCATTTTAACAAAATGTCATTTTGGCATTTTTTCAGACATTTTTAGTCCAAAAGATTGTTCTTTAAAAGCAGTGTAATTAACTCTGCGACATTTTTGGTTTTATATTTTTGAAGAATATTTCGCCTGTGTGTCTGCACCGTTAAGAAACTCAAAAAAAGTTCATCGGCAATTTCCTGCGTCTGCTTTCCTTTTGACAGCAAAAGCGCAATATCTTTTTCTCTTCTGCTTAAGCTCGGAATATTATCCAGATCTTCAGATAATGGCTGGCTTACGATTGTTTTTACCTCATCACTAAAAACAATTTCGCCCTCAATTGCTTTATTAATACAGTTTTTAAATTCTTCAAACGAAGCGCTTTTTAAAATATAACCATTTCCCCCATTTTGAATAAACTGCATTACCAAGCTTCTTTCAGACTGACTGCTCATTCCTATTACAACAACCTGCGGGTATTTTTGCTTGATCGATTTGCACAGATCTATTCCGGTTACAACAGGCAGAAAAATATCTATTAAAACCAGATCTACTTCGTTGTTTTCTATATAATCTAACAGTAAAGCACCGGATTGCATTTTCTCTACAATTTCAATATTTTCCAGATCAGACAATAAACCGGAAATTCCGGAAATCACAATTGGATGGTCATCAACCACAACCATTTTATATTTTTTACTCATTTTGCTGATTTTCGTTTATCACATTTAATTCTATATAAACGGAAGTTCCCTGATTTATTTTACTGTCTATTTCTAATTTCCCGCTTAAAAATTCTACTCGGTTATGAATATTCTTTAATCCCATTCCGTTTTTACCTTTTGCTTCTGCAACATCAAACCCAACTCCGTTATCTTCAACCGTAATAAAAAACACATCTTTGTTTTGAGAACAGGAAACCAAAACCTGCGATGCTTTGGCATATTTTAAAGCATTATTCAACAATTCCTGAATAATTCTGTAAATCATGATTTCGTAATTTTTTGGCAGTCTGGATTTTTTAATCAAATACTGAAACTCAATTTTGGTAACCGCATTAGAATTTGCAGCACATAAATCTCTTAAAGCGTGCTCTAAACTAAGTTCAAGCAGTGTTTCGGGCATAAGATTCTGCGATATGTTTCGAAGTTCTTTAATTGAATTATCTAAAAGTGTATCGACATTATTTACCGTTTCTACATTTTCCTTTTTTGCCAGATTTAAATGGATTTTTACGCCCGAAAGCATACTTCCCAATCCATCGTGTAAATCTCTGGCAATTCTTTTTCTTTCCATTTCTTCACCCTGAATCAAGGCTTTGGAAACCGAAAGTTTATGACGGTCTTCAAAAGATGACAATTCCTGTTTTAAATTGATTTCTTTTTGAGCACTCAATTTCTTTTGATTTTTATTGAAGATCCACAGAAATAAAACAATCAGAAATAACAAAAATGATAATCCAGCAAAAAGCACCGAATTGAATCGAGTATTATACACCTGTAAAGCAGCTTTATCATTTTGCGACTGTAAAAGCGATATTTTTTTCTCGCTTTCGGCTTTTTTATATTTTGCCTCAAGCTCTACTATCTCGCTTTTAAATTTTGTATTGTTTAAGCTGTCGTTTAAAGCGTTGTATTTATGGGAATAATAATAGGCTTTATCAAAATCTTTTGTCGCATTGTATACTTTTGCCAGCTCGTTGTAATAATTCTTCTTGTCTACTACAAAAGGTGTATTTTCTAAAAGATAGTCTAAGTTTTGCTTTGCTTTGTCGTAATTTTTAAGTTTAAAAAGCACTTCATATTCTGCAAATTTTAAGCGGTTTAAGGCAATCGCATTTTGGTGTTTTTCTGCAGACGCTATTCCTTTCCCATAACTTTCTAAAGCATTTGAATTTTTATTCTGCTTGGCATAATATAATCCTTCAGAATAATAATACGAATCGTTTAAGTTCGATTCAGGATAATCTTTTAATGTCGAAAAAGCTTTATCGAGTATTTTTTTCGCATCATAAAAATGCTGTAATTCGATTAAATTTTCGGCATTAATAATATAGGTTTCCATTTTTGACTCGGCAACAGTCGGTGATTTTTTAATGGCCCTTTCAATATATTTCTGAGCTTCGCTTAAATATTCACTTGCTTTACCTCTTTCGCTGTTATTCATAAAAATAATGGCAACAGCTTTATACAGTCCGCTAATAAGTTCATAATCGCGGCTTTTTTTAGCAGCCGGAATAGCCTCGTTTATAAGCAGTTTCATGTATACCTTTTCGTTGTTTTTTCGTTGCTGCATAACTCCGTAATTCTGCAGAATTATGGCACGAATTCTAAAGGCTTCAGTATTAAAATACTTTTTAAGTTTTTCATTTCCCTCAAGCAGTGTTTGTTCAAAACCCTCGACATCTCCTTTTTCTAAAAAACTGGACGAATTATAAAAAATACCGGCATCTCTTAAAAACGGAAATTTATCTTTAAGACTGTTGGCCTGCGCTAAATATTCTTTTGATCTTTTAGAATCCTGAGCCATCAAATACAATTTTGACAATTTAAAACTGTATAAACATTTTATACTGTCAGACTTTGTATTTCTGGTGATTTTAGCAATGCTGTCGATATAAGCAGAATCATCATCAAGAGAAAGAATAACCTGTGAATGCAAGGCGGCGGATAAAAATAGAAAAAGTGCAAGTATGTAGATTTTCTTCATAAAATGGTATTTATTCAAATTTATCAAATTAAAAATCGTTTCAAAAAAAAATCTGCTGCTTTTACCTGATATCAGGTAATACAAAATGCATTTTATCAGGTATTGTTCCCTCTATTATTTGATTCTAATTTTGTTTAAAAGATTATTATTAATTAAAAACAATAAACCATGAAATCAATTATGAAAACAGCGGCTCTTGTACTGACTCTTGCTTTTACAGCAGTTTCTTGCAGCAGCGATAACGATGATAATTCTGGTACAGCAACAGGTTCAAGAGATGTAAAATATGAGATAACCGGAAATTACACCGGCAAACTTGACGCAACTTATATAGAAAAAAGCGGCGCTCCGCTTATTGAAGATGTTACTGCTTTGCCTTGGACTAAAGAATTTACTGCTAATGCGGATTCTGACGCTGCTTTAGCTCATTCAAGCGGATATGGAGGAGTTTCAGGACAAACCTTAACAGTAAAGATTTATGTAGGAGGAAAAGTCGTTTCTGAATTAACAGGAACAGCAAATTTAGAAGGAATTATTGTAGTTCATCCTAAAACTTACATATTCCCTAGATAAGTTAGAATTAGAATTTAATATTTTGTTTTTGGAAAAAAGAAAGCTTCGCATTATTGCGAAGCTTCTTTTTTATACCTGTAACTGATTGTTGATTTCTTCAAACTTTTCAATAAGACCGTTAATTTTAGCCTGCTGTTTTTTAATTTGTTTTGGGCGAAGGTAAAACCAATTCAAGAGCATCCAAAACAATGTTAATCCATACGTTAAGCTTGCTCCTAAAGTGCTCATCCGGCTTGTATATTCGTACAAGTATAAACAAATTCCAACTGTAAGTCCAATAAAATAAAAACTCATCATTTTGGTCTGCAGAAACTGTTGTTTTCTTTTAATTAAAATTAACCTTTGCAAATATTCCTGATTCGTTTGTGTTGAATCTATGTTTCGATATTTATTTAATAACTTATTGTACACAAATACGTAGATCATCATTGAAAGAATCGTTATAACAATTCCAATTTTAGTCGAAATAAATTGAGGCTGATAATATATCCAAACAAAAACGATAAAAGCACTGGTTGCAAAAAGCAAAATATTGGTAATCCATAAAGTGCGTAAAGCCGCTTTTTTAAATTTACTTAATCTTTTCAGTAAATCATTCATATCTAAAGTACTTACGGATTGTTTTTTCCATAAATCTTTAAAATCTATATTGTTATCGTTGTCCATTTTCTTTAAATTTTTGAGTAAGTTTTTCTTTTATCCTATGGATTTTCACTCGCACATTAGCTTCAGAGAGACCTATAATTTTTGCAATCTCAGCTTGTTTAACATCTTCTAATTCCAGAGAAATAATAATACGGTCTGTTTCTGGTAATTCAGCAATGCATTTATACAAAAACTGAATCTGGGGCTCTATTGAGGTTTGTTTTTCTTCTAAAAGATGATTTGGTAAATCTGATTTAGGAAAGCGTTTCTGCTTTTCAATCTGTCGCAAACAATTATTTGAGGCAATTCTAAAAATCCAGGTTCCTACGGATGATTCATTTCTAAAAGTATCGAGTTTTTGCCAGACAATTATAAAAGTTTCCTGAGCCAAATCCTGTGCAGTATCGTAATCGTTTACGAAACCCATACAAAGCCTGAAAATTCGATCCCAATATGTTTTGTATATTTCTTCGAATTCCATTTTAAGATTTTATAAAAGTGTTTAATTTTAAAAAACACCCCTTATTGACGTATTTAGAGCTGTTTATTTTTTCTTTTTCAGCTTTTGAAATTTCAAATGAATATGTTTTTCTCTGTCCAAAAACATTCACACATAACGCTGAAAATAAGAATGCGATAACTAAAATAATATACTTTTTCATTTTAATATTTTTAAGTTGATAAATAATCGGATCCATCCTTTGGATACGACAACTATTAAAATGTTACAACTTTTTTAAAATTTCAATTATTAAATTCCAAATTCCAATGTTGGTGCGGATTTTAACCGCGAAGAGCGCTGGTTTTTTGCCACGAAGGCGCTAAGTCGCAAAGCATTTTTTGTTTCACGCAGATTCTACAGATTAGAGCAGATTTAATATGATTTTTTATTATTGAAATCTGTATAGATCTGTTTAAATCTTTTAAAATCTACGTGAAACAAAAAATCCTTTTAATCAGTGACACAAAACTAAGCACAAAAAAAAATCCCAAACCCCAACAGAATTGGAATTTGGAATTTTTATATTAAAATTTAAAAATAATTATCCCACAAGGTTAATTATTTTCCCAGGAACGATAATCACTTTATTTGGCGTTCTTCCGTCTAATTGTTTTTGAGTTCTTTCGTCTTTCATAACGATTTCTTCGATTTGTTCTTTGGTTAAATCCAAAGGCAATTCGATTGTGAAACGCATTTTTCCGTTGAAAGAAACCGGATATTCTTTATTGGTTTCAACCAAATGTTTCTCTTCAAAAACTGGGAACGGAACTTCAGAAATAGAAGTTGTATGTCCTAATTGCGCCCATAATTCCTCAGCAATGTGTGGCGCGTAAGGCGAAACTAAAATCGCTAACGGCTCTAAAATCGCTCTTGAATGACAGTTTTGAGAAGACAATTCGTTTACACAAATCATAAATTGAGAAACCGAAGTATTGAAAGAGAAATTCTCAATATCATCAGCCACTTTTTTGATTGTTTTATGCAACGATTTTAAGTTGTCTTTTGTTGGTTCGTCGTTGTTTACAATTAAACCATTGTCATCAAAATACAATCTCCATAATTTTTTCAAGAAACCAAATACTCCCGAAATACCAGCCGTATTCCAAGGTTTTGCCTGCTCCAACGGACCTAAGAACATTTCGTATAAACGTAATGTATCTGCTCCGTATTCTGCACAAATATCATCTGGTGTTACAACATTATAGTATGATTTCGACATTTTTTCGACTTCACGGCCAACAATATATTTTCCGTTTTCGTCAAAAATAAATTCAGCTGTTCCAAAATCTTCTCTCCAAGCTTTGAACTTTTCGATATTTAATTCATCAGAAGAATTAACGAAATTAACATCAACACGAATTGGCTGTACTTTTTGATCACCAATTTTGTTTTTAGATACGAAAGTATTTGTTCCTTCTAATCTGTAAACATAAGCCGTTGTTCCTAAAATCATTCCCTGATTGATCAGTTTTTTGAATGGCTCTTCAGTTGGCGCAAGACCTTTGTCTTTTAAGAATTTGTTCCAGAAACGAGAATACAATAAGTGACCTGTTGCGTGTTCGCTTCCACCAATATATAAATCTACACTTTCCCAGTATTTCAATGCTTCTTTAGACGCAAATTCATTTTCATTGTGCGCATCCATATAACGCATCCAATACCATGAACTTCCTGCCCATCCCGGCATTGTATTTAATTCAAGAGGAAAAACAGAAACATTGTCAACTAACTGAGTACTAACTACTGAACACTTAACACTGTCCCAAGCCCAAACCGCTGCATTTCCTAATGGAGGCAAACCGTCTTCTGTTGGCAAATATTTCTCTACTTCCGGTAAAATAATTGGCAAATGCTGCGCATCAATCATTTTTGGCAATCCGTTTACATAATAAACCGGAAACGGTTCTCCCCAATAACGCTGACGAGAGAAAACTGCATCACGTAAACGGTAATTAGTTTTACCGGTTCCCTGACCAATTTCTTCTAATTTAGCAATTGCTTTTTTAGTTCCCTCTTTATAATTTAATCCGTTTAAGAAATCAGAATTTGCGATTTCTACGTTGTCTTTAGATCCATAAGCGGCTTCAGAAATATCAACATTAGCGAAAATATTTCTAATTTCTTTCATTCCGTTTTGACCTTTAAAGAAATTAGCAAAAGCATAATCTCTTTCGTCTCCACAAGGAACCGCCATTACAGCACCAGTTCCGTAGCCTGCTAAAACATAATCTCCAATCCAAACCGGAACTGGTTCTTTTGTAAACGGATGTTCAGCATAAGCTCCTGTAAAAACTCCAGAAATGGTTTTCACATCGGCCATACGCTCACGCTCTGAACGTTTTGACGTTTTTTCGATATACGCTTCAACCGCTTCTTTTTGTTCTGGAGTTGTAATTTTAGCAACCAAATCATGTTCTGGCGCCAAAGTCATAAAAGTTACTCCAAAAATAGTGTCAGGACGAGTTGTGAAAACGTCGATTACTTCGTCGTGATTTTTCACTTTAAAAGTAACCATTGCACCAACTGATTTCCCAATCCAGTTTCTTTGAGATTCTTTAATTGACTCACTCCAATCAATATCATTTAGACCTTCAAGTAAGCGTTCGGCATAAGCAGAAATTCGCATACTCCATTGTGTCATTTTTTTTCTTATAACAGGAAACCCGCCACGCTCCGAAACTCCATTTACAATTTCGTCATTTGCCAAAACAGTTCCCAAGCCCGGACACCAGTTTACTTCGGTTTCTGCCAAATACGTCAATCTATATTGCAACAAGATTCTTTCTTTTTCATCTGAAGAATACGAATTCCATTCGTCAGCTGTAAAAATCTGTACATTGTCATCACAAACTGCTTCAACCAAAGCATTTCCTGATTCTTCAAAAACCTTTACAAGATCTGAAATATCAAAAGCCTGTCCTTGTTTTCTGCAGTACCAAGAATTAAAAAGCTGGATAAAAATCCATTGTGTATGTTTGTAATAATCTGGATTTGATGTACGCACTTCACGCGCCCAGTCAAATGAAAATCCTATTTTATCTAATTGTTTTCTGTATCCGGCAATTTGTTTTCCTTCTTTGTCAACACCACCGTCAATATTTACACGCGTTGTATCTTCTGGACGTTGTCCTGTTTGAATCGCATATTGTTCTGCCGGCAATCCGAAACTGTCGTAACCCATTGGATGCAAAACATTGAAACCTTGATGTCTTTTGAAACGCGAATACACATCTGAAGCAATATAACCCAGCGGATGCCCAACGTGTAATCCGGCTCCAGACGGATAAGGAAACATATCGAGAACATAATGCTTCGGTTTTTCAGAGTTATTTTTTGCTGCAAAAGTTTGATTTTCTGCCCAATATTTTTGCCATTTGGCTTCTATTTCATTCGGATTGTATTTCATTCGGATTGTATTTCATTTTCTTTAAGCTACTAAGGTTCTAAGGGACAAAGGTTCTGAGGTTTTTCTCTCTTTGTCGCTTAATTTTAATCCGCAAATTTACATTTATTGTTGCTTGTTCCAAAGCTATTTTGCTGACAAACAAATAAATTCACAAATTACGTAATCAAGTTTACGTAAAAATACGTATTATTGCACTTATAAATACTTATTTATACTGAAATTAATGACAGAAAATAAGAAATACAAAATTGAAGTCCGCGTTTGGATTGAAGAAACTGAAGGCGCTTTCTTGGGAATTGGAAAAATCTGGCTTTTAGAAAACATCCGAAAAACCGGATCGATTACCAATGCTGCAAAAGAAATGAAAATGGCCTATCGACAAGCATGGCAATTGGTTGAAGAAATGAATCAGCGTGCCGAAAAACCACTTGTAGAAAAACTTTTGGGTGGCAAAGGCGGCGGAGGCGCACAACTGACCGAAGCCGGAGAAAGAGCCATTACTGTTTTTTATGAAATTGAAAAACGCATTAAAGAATTTGCTCAAAAAGAAACTCAAAATTTAAAATTCTAAAAACTTATTTAAAAAAACAATTAACCAAAACCTATTTTCTCAACCAGCAGTATTCATTTTAAAACATACTGCAAAAATCATTTTAATGAAACCAAAATTCTTAATCTTTCTGCTTTTCCCGCTCGTTGGGTTTTCGCAGCAAAATAATTCAAAGCCGGCAGATTCCTTAAAAAACTCCAACGTCTTTATATTAGGAGAAGTCATAATAACACATCATGAAAACAAAGACACTCTAAACAGAATAACTTCAAAAACTATGGAATCTCAAAACAAAATGGAGGTTTCAAAAGCTTTAAATATGCTCCCTGGAGTGAGCTTAACGGCTTCGGGACCAAGAAACGAATCGATGGTTTCTGTTCGTGGTTTTGATTTAAGACAAGTTCCGGTTTATATGGACGGAATTCCGGTGTATGTACCTTACGACGGCTATGTTGATCTCGCCAGATTTACCACTTTTGATCTTGCTGCTGTTGATGTTTCAAAAGGATTTTCATCTGTTTTATATGGACCAAATTCGCTTGGCGGTGCAATAAATCTTGTTTCGAGAAAACCTTTTAAAAAACTGGAATACGACGGTTCTTTAGGAATGATTAACGATAACGGTTATAAAGGGAACATTAATATTGGTTCAAACTTGGGCAAGTTTTATTTTCAGGGAGGATTTTCTTATTTAGACAGAAATTCAACCAGAATGTCTTCGAACTTTATTCCCACAGCAAATGAAAACGGAGGACAAAGAGACAATTCATACCGAACAGATCAAAAAATCAGTTTTAAAATAGGCTGGACACCATCTGAAAAAAGCGAATATGCAATTGGCTACATTAATCAGCAGGGCGAAAAAGGAAATCCGGTTTACACAGGTTATGATACACAAAATACGCTTTTGCTAAAACCTCGTTTCTGGCAATGGCCAAATTGGGATAAAGAGAGTTTTTACTTCATTTCAAATTCGGGTTTCGACGACAAAAACAGTTTCAAAACCAGATTGTATTTTGACCGTTTCAAAAATACACTGGACAGTTATGACTATACTACTTATTCAACACAAACAAAACCTTATGCTTTTGAAAGTATTTACAACGATTATACTTTTGGAGGAAATCTCGAATACAATACTAAACTGATTCCTAAAAATGATTTAAAAATTGCTTTTCATTTTAAAGAAGATGTACACCGCGAAAACAATCTTGGCGAGCCCGTACGCCACTTTATAGACAATACTGTTTTAATTGGAATTGAAGATATTTACAAAGTCAGTTCAAAATTTACTGTAATTCCGGGTATTAGTTACAATATTCGAAAAAACAATGAGGCCGAAGATTACAACAGTACCACAAAAATAATTTCAGATTATCCTGATGCCGGAGCAAGTGATGCTTTTAATGCGCAAATTGGATTATTTTATCAATTAAATAATGACCAAAAATTAGGCGCATCGATTTCTCAGAAAACCAGATTTGCCACTATTAAAGATCGATATTCGTACCGAATGGGAACCGCAATTCCCAATCCTGATTTGAAACCTGAAAAAGCAATTAATTACGAATTAAATTATACTGCTCTTTTATTTGATAAAATTACTTTTCAAACAGCTCTTTTTTACAGCTCGCTTTCAGACGCAATTTTAAGCGTAAGCAATGTTGAACCCGGAAAATCGCAAATGCAGAATTTTGGCGAAGCTGATTATAAAGGAATTGAAGCGCAATTGAACTATGCTGTTTTAGAAAACCTGTCGCTGCATTTTAATTACACATATATCGAAAGAAAAAATATTACAAACCCTAATATTCATTTTACCGATGTCCCAAATACAAAAGTTATGGGAACTCTGGAATACAGCCCAATTAAAATATTGCGATTCATTGCCAATTCTGAATTTAATTCGTCACGTTTCAGTACGAGTGACGGCGCGCACGTTCCGGATTATACACTTTTGAATTTTTATGCTTCGGGCAAAATTTCTAAAAATCTAAGTGTTGATGCAGGAATTAATAATATATTCGATAAAAACTATAGTCTTGTTGAAGGTTATCCGGAAGAAGGCCGTAATTTTTTTGTAACACTTCGTTTTTTCAATAACTAAATCAAAATACCAAATGAAAATTAAAAATTTTATTCTGATTCTGCTTACGGCATTTTTCTGCGTAATGTGCAACTCTCCTAAAAAAGATAAAGAGCAGATTATTTCATCTGAAAAAGTTTCAAAAACAGACAATGACAAACATCCCGTTCTTACTCCCGCAGATAGTTTAAAAATGGTAAATCATTCGATCGAAGTAAAAGGCGATGTCGAAAACACACTAAACTTAACGGTAGATTCTCTAAAAAAGATGAAAGTTGCCACACTTGATGATTTTAAAGTAGTGTGCCAAAGCGGTGAAGTTAAAAAAGACAATAAAGTGTGCAAAGGTGTTCTTTTGAAAGATATTTTAGAAAAAGCCAAAATAAAACAAAACGGACATAAAGACCGTAATTTTTATATTGTAGCAAGAGCCTCAGACGATTATAAGGCAACTTTTTCGTGGTCCGAAATTTTCAACAATCCAACGGGAGAAAACACTTATATTCTTTTTGAAGAAAATGGAAAACCGGTTAAAAACGGCGAAATGATTGCCATTTGCAAAAATGATATTAAAACCGGACCTCGACATGTTTACTGGCTGAAAAGTATTGAGGTGTATAAGGTTAAGTAAAAAAAGCTGCTGAGAAACTAAGTTTCTGAGAGGCTAAGTTTTTTCTCGTTTAACCACAGAGAGCACAAAGTATTAAATAAGGTTCGCAAAGTTTTTTATTGATAAGCTTTGCGAACTTTAGTATTTTACTAAACTGCTTTAAAAAAAAACTTTGTGCTCTTTGCGTTTAAATCCTTTTTTAACCTTTCTATTTTCAATATCTAATTGTACATTTATGGTATAAAAGTTTGTTATTAACTTTAAATAAAGAAATTCTTTATTATTTTTACCCCATAATTTAAGCAGACTATGAGTTCTAACTTTGATAAATTTCAAAAACGCAGGTTAATTTCCTCTTATTTTTCGGTAGTGTTAAGTGTATTTCTGGTATTATTCCTTTTAGGAGTACTAGGATTATTTATCATTAATTCTAAAAAACTGGCTGATGATTTTAAAGAAAAAATCGCCATGACAGTTTTCTTTAAAAATGAAGCAAATGACAGCATTATCAAAGCTTTTGACTCAGAATTAAAAAGAGCCCCTTTTGCTCTTTCATATGTTTATGTAACCAAAGAAAAAGCGGCAAAAGAACATACTGATATTATTGGCGAAGATTTCTTAACATTTTTAGGAGAGAATCCGTTATTAAATTCATACGACATTCACTTAAAAGCTGACTACGTAGAACGCGACAGCATTACTAAAATTGAAAGCCGTCTGCGTCAAAACACCATGATTGAAGATATTGTATATGACAAACAATTAGTAAATCTGGTAAACGATAACATCAAAAAAGTAAGTATGTGGATTTTAATCATAAGTGGTTTCCTTACTATAATTGCTGTTTTATTAATCAATAGTTCACTTCGATTATCTATTCATTCTAATCGTTTTATTATTAAAACTATGCAGATGGTGGGCGCAACAAAATCGTTTATTCGTAAACCTTTTGTAATGCGAAGCGTAAAATTAGGAATGCTTGGAGCAGTATTAGCAATCGTTGCTTTAATTGGTCTTTTATTCTATGTTGAAACTAATTTTCCGGGGTTAGGCATTTTAGAAGATAAAGCTTTAATAGGTTTAGTACTTTTAGCTGTTTTTGGATTAGGAGTTTTAATTACATGGGTAAGCACGCATTTTGCAACACAGCGTTTCTTAAACTTAAGAACTGACGATCTTTATTAATTTTAGATTGTAGAAAAAATTTTAGATTATTAAAAAAGTAACAATGAAAAATAATAAAGAAGAACAACAAAAACAGGAATTCCTTTTTGACACTATCAATTATAAAATCTTATTAATTGGTATCGCAGTAATCGCATTAGGATTTATTTTAATGTCTGGCGGAGGAAGCGATAATCCAAATGTTTTTAATGAAGATGTTTTTAGTTTTAGACGTATTCGTTTAGCACCAACAACTGTACTTATTGGTTTTGGAATCACGATTTATTCTATTTTCAAAAAATCAAAATAAATAGTTTTACAGATTTTAGATCACGAAGCAAAGCAAAGTGAACCAATTTAAAATCTGAAATCTAAAATCTAAAATTCTCAATGAATACATTACAAGCTATTGTTCTTGCCATTATTGAAGGAATTACAGAATTTTTACCTGTTTCTTCAACCGGCCACATGATTATTGCCTCTTCTTTTTTTGGAATCGCACAAGAAGATTTCACTAAACTTTTTACTATTGTAATTCAGCTTGGTGCAATACTTTCGGTTGTTATTTTATACTTCAAACGTTTCTTTCAAACTTTTGATTTTTATTTTAAACTTTTGGTTGCTTTTATTCCGGCTGTAGTTTTAGGATTATTGCTAAGCGATTTTATCGATGGTTTATTAGAAAACCCAGTTACTGTTGCAATCTCACTTTTAATAGGCGGATTAATTTTATTAAAAGTTGACGAATGGTTTAACAATCCAAATACTGCCGAAACTTCACAGGAAATAACCTATTTGCAAGCATTTAAAATTGGATTATTTCAATGTATCGCCATGATTCCGGGAGTTTCCCGAAGCGGCGCAAGTATTGTGGGCGGAATGTCTCAAAAATTATCACGAACAACGGCTGCAGAATTTTCATTCTTTCTTGCGGTTCCAACTATGCTGGGTGCAACAGCAAAAAAATGTTACGATTATTACAAAGCAGGATTTGAGTTATCTCACGATCAGGTAAATATTTTAATTATTGGAAACGTTGTTGCTTTTATCGTAGCGCTTTTAGCAATTAAAACATTCATTGGATTCTTGACTAAAAACGGATTCAAAGTTTTTGGTTATTACAGAATTATTGCAGGAATCATTTTATTACTGATTCACTTTTTCATTCACCCGCTTACGATTATATAATGACACCTGAAGAATATTTAGACGGACAAGTTTTACTGATAGACAAACCTTTAAAATGGAGTTCGTTTCAGGCAGTTAATAAATTAAAATACCTTTTAATTAACAAAGTTGGGCTTCCTAAAAAATTTAAAATCGGCCATGCCGGAACTTTAGATCCTTTAGCTACAGGTTTACTTTTAATCTGTACAGGAAAATTCACCAAAAGAATTGCTGAACTACAAGGTCAGGCAAAAGAATATACAGGAACTTTTTATATTGGGGCTACTACTCCATCGTATGATTTAGAAACCGAAATCGATCAGACATTTCCAACAGATCATATCGACGAAGCTTTGATTCACGAAACAGTAAAACAGTTTTTAGGTGAAATAGATCAAAAACCGCCTATTTTTTCTGCCATAAAAAAAGATGGAGTTCGTTTATATGAGCATGCACGTGCCGGCGAATCTATTGAAATTGAAAGCAGAAAAACCACAATTCATGAATTTGAAATTACACGAATTGCTTTACCGGAAATTGACTTTAGAGTAGTTTGCAGTAAAGGAACTTATATTCGTTCACTGGCTTATGATTTTGGAAAAGCCATGAATTCTGGTTCGCATTTAACGGTTTTACGCCGAACTAAAATTGGTGATTACGATGTAAAAAATGCAATAGACATTACTTTATTTGAAGAAAGTCTACAATAATTTTTGCATGAAAAAAGTTTGGTCTTCTCTATTATTGTTTTTCTGTATTGCTTCAAACGTACAAAGTCAGGTAAAAAGAAATACTTATTTACAATTTGATGTTGCAGCCTCAATAACACAAAATTCAGATTACGACAATTCATCCAGTTCCTTTATTATTCCAGATGGCACTGGAGCAAAAATAGGTTATGGAATTCATTATAATAAATGGGTTACTCTAGGAATTCACAGCGGTATTGACTGGCAATGGGACAGCAAGTTAGTTGCAATTCCTGTTTTTCTAAATTTTGGATTAAACCCAAAAGTGGGCAGGGAAACCAGAATCATGATGCACGCCGGTTACGGAAAAGGTTTTGCAATAGGACGTAATAACTTAAGCGGTGAATACGGAAAACTTAAACTAGGAATTGGTGCAGATGACGTTGCTCTTTTTGCAGAAGTTGCTGCGTATCATTTTCCTTTTAATGATGAAAAAAGCGTTGGGAACATTTCTCTCGGAGTCAGTTTAATAGATTTCTTTCATTACAAATAAATCCATACATCTCTTTTAAAAGCAAGAAGCACATTACATATTCATGCAATGTGCCTACTTCTAAAAATAATGTTGCTCCATACTTGTTTGCGGCTTAATAGTGAGGAACATTTTTTCCTCCAAACAAGAATGTAGAAAAATAATCGTAAAACTTTTCGAATAACTTTTTCATAATAGTGTATTTTTTAATTGTTAATATTAAATAGACACCAATAAAAAGAGTAAATCAGAAAGTTATAATAGAAGTGGGATCATAACAGCAAGTTACAAAATTTTATCTTACAAAAAACACTTTTGCAAAACATTATTTAATTTATTATCAATACATTACCCACTAACACATCAAAATTGTATTACAAAAAACATTTTCCGCCTATAATCGGTTGTATTTAATGTTTTCCATAATTTCGACTAATTCTTTTTGAACAGAGATTCCTTTGTCTGCGAGATACCATAATTGCAGATCAGTTTTGATTTTTTCATCAATCGCGCCCACTTCTCTTTTATGAGTTTCCATAAGCTCTATAGCCCCTTTTGGTCTTGGCCCCCAGTCGGCACGAACAATTCCTGCTTCTTTGCAAATCACGATAATTTTAGGAATTGCTCTTCCGTTATTAGTTAAGTACTGGTTCATTAATTCGTCGTTTTCATCACGAAGAACAATTCTAAGATCGATTCTTTTATCAGATGCGTGCGCCATTTTATCTAAAACAGGAAGAATCTGCGCTGCATCGCCGCACCAGCCTTCAGACAAAACCAGCCAGATGTAGTGATTATCTAAATGCTGGAGTTTATAAATTACATCTTCAGAAATGGTAATCGTTTTTTCTAAACGATTCATTCGGGCTTCATTCAGCTTTGAATAATTTGTTAAACTTTCTGACTGTACACTTCCGGTTGATTTTCCTTCAGATAATAAATCCGTAACTAATTTTCGATATTCAACATACGAATGGCTGTTGAACAATGCTTTGGCTACAATGCTTTTCATAGAGGTTTATTTTGCTTAGCATAAAATTAATGATTTTAAGAAGATGGAGGAATGACTTTTGTCAGTTTTAAAATAATGAACTTATATTTTTATTCAATCATTCCTAATAACTTAACTAATTTATTCTTGTCTTTGTAATCACTTTTTAATAAAACCGCTTTTTCTAAATTTAAATATGCAGATTTAAAATTTAATAAATAACATTCTATTACTGACATTATTTTAAGCGCACCAACATCATTGGGCTGATCTAGTAGATATAATTCTAAAATATTTCTAAATTCTTTTATTTTAACAACAGTAATTTTATCTAAACAAATGGGATCAAAAATATCTTTATTACATATTTTCTTTATTTCGACAAATTGTTGAGTAATTTCTTGAATGCTAAAATCACTTTTTAAAGTACTATCTCCTATCCAATGATTTACAGTTAGCCAATTTTCTGTATCTAACAACAATTCATCTTTATATAAATCCAAGGCTGGTATTTTTTTATGGTATTTCTCCAGAGTTTCTTTAAAATATTCATAAAAATGTTTTCCCATAATTTTTCTTTGGGCATCTTTATCGCTTTTAATTTTTTCAAATTCCGGATCAAACATTATTATTTCTACATACAGAATATTTTCTTTTTTAGAGAATTGTCTCTTTGATTTCCAATTAAAATCTGGAGACAAACATCGAAAGACAATACAAAATTCAAAAGGTAAATCTTGATATTTTTCAATCAGAATCTTCTCAAAAGTTTTTAATTCCTTTTGGATCTCAGAAATAAAAGTCCAGCTTGGCGTATCAGATGTTAATCGTAATTCTTTCATATATTATTTTCTCAAAAAATTAAATAATTACAAAAACATACAATCTTGTTTTTTTAAATATATTCTTACAAAATTATAAAATTATTTTCAAATAGTGTTTTGAAATATTTTCACTAACATTATTTTTAAAAATCAGAATATGTCTATATTTGCACAAATTAACGCAACACAACATGAAATATAAAAGAATTCTTCTTAAACTTAGCGGCGAGGCCTTAATGGGTGATTTACAATACGGAATTGACCCTAAAAGATTAGGCGAATATGCAGATGAAATCAAGCAGATTCACGACAAAGGAGTAGAAATTGCGATCGTTATTGGAGGAGGAAATATTTTTAGAGGCGTTGCTGGTGCAAGTGCAGGAATGGACAGAGTACAAGGTGACTACATGGGAATGCTTGCTACTGTTATTAACGGAATGGCTTTGCAGGGCGCACTTGAAGATAAAGGAATGAAAACGCGTTTGCAGACTGCTTTAAAAATGGAATCTATCGCAGAACCTTATATTAAAAGAAGAGCAGACCGCCACCTTGAAAAAGGAAGAATTGTAATTTTTGGTGCCGGAACAGGAAATCCATATTTTACAACTGATACTGCAGCTGTTTTAAGAGGAATCGAAATCAATGCCGATGTTATCCTGAAAGGAACTCGTGTTGATGGTGTTTACGATTCTGATCCTGAAAAAAATGCATCGGCTGTAAAATTTGATTTTATCTCGTTTGATGATGTTCTTAAAAAAGGATTAAATGTAATGGACACTACGGCTTTTACTTTAAGCCAGGAAAACAAATTACCAATTGTAGTTTTTGATATGAACAAAATTGGAAACCTTTTGAAAATCTGTGAAGGAGAAAATATCGGAACTGTAGTAAACATATAGTTTTCAGTAACAGCTTACAATCGCTTTTGATAGTAAACCAAACTGAAATTTAAAAAACGAAAACAAAACAAAAAAATGACTGAAGAAATCGATTTTATATTAGAAAGTACTGAAGAATCTATGAATGGTTCTATTGCACACTTAGAAAAAGAATTTCTAAACATTCGTGCAGGAAAAGCTTCTCCGGCAATGCTTGGAGGTGTTTTTGTTGATTATTACGGAGCCGCTACACCACTTTCTCAGGTATCAAAAATCAGTGTGCCAGATGCAAGAACAATTACCTTACAGCCTTTTGAAAAAAACATGCTGTCTGTAATTGAAAAAGCAATTTTAGTTGCAAACATTGGTTTTAACCCAATGAATAATGGTGATGTTATTATCATCAGCGTACCGCCTTTAACAGAAGAGCGCCGTCGTGATTTAGCTAAACAAGCAAAATCAGAAGCCGAAGATGCAAAAATTGGTATTCGTAATGTGCGTAAAGATGCTAATACTGATATTAAAAAATTAGAAAAAGAAGGAACTTCAGAAGACATTTGCAAATCTGCAGAAGAAGAGGTTCAAAACTTAACAAATGCTTACACTAAAAAAATTGATGAGTTATTGGCTGCAAAAGAAGCCGAAATCATGAAAGTTTAAGTATTTGATACTGAATTTTAAGTAAATCCGTCTGGTAAAATTATCAGACGGATTTTTTTATTCTTATTTTTGCATACCAAAATCAAATACTTTCACGTTTTTGAATCTATATAATTCTCTATGAGGCTATTTTGTTTACTGACATTATTTTTTACGCTTAGTATTCAGGCGCAATTTCAAATTAACGGAATTGTAACTGATTCAAACAACAATCCTCTTCCCTTTGCTACAATTACAACTTCTGACAACAGCAATACTATAACTGATGTTGACGGGAAATTCATTTTTAAAACACTGACTAAAACCGGGAATTTTCAGGTTTCTTATATTGGCTTTCAAACTAAAATTATTGTATTGTCTGAAAACAAAAACTTTTATTCGGTTTCGTTAATTCAAAAAACAGACGATTTACAAGAAGTTATTGTTTCTAATGAAAATCCGGCTTTAACTATTATTAAAAAAGTTATTGCATCTAAAAACAATAATAACCCGCAGAAGAGATTAAAAAGCTTTGATTACAAAACTTATAACAAACTTATTGTTACTGCCAATCCGGATTCGATAGATGGAAGAATAGATTCATCTGCAGTATATAAAGATTTGGACAAGAAGAAAATCAACATCGATTCTTCTGATTATAAGTTCAAAGAAATCATCAGCAAACAGCATTTATTTCAAACAGAAAAAGTTTCGCAGTATCAGTTTGGAAATAGTAAACTGAAAGAAACTGTGCTGGGAACAAAAATTGCCGGTTTTAAAAATCCTATTTACGAGGTTATCGCTTTCAATTTACAATCAATTTCTATTTATGACAATAAATATGAATTGTTTGAAACCAAGTACGAAAATCCAATTTCAAATACTGCTCCGGCGTCTTATAATTATAAATTGTTAGATACTGTAAACATAAAGGGACGCGAAACTTTTATGATTTATTTTAAAAGTAAACACAAAAGAAAAACTTCAGGCTTAGAAGGTGTTTTATATATTGACTCACAAAACTTTGCGATTGCAAAAGCAGTAATGCGTATAAAAGGCGTTTTGGATATCAGCGGTATTCATGAATTCAATTATGTGCCCGATGAAAAAATCTGGTTTCAAAGCAATACCACTTTCAAAATTGTAAAAGGAAAGAATGATGATGATATTAAAATTCTAGGCGGTACAATTCAGTTTGATGGCGATGTTGCCGAAGATTTTGAACCGAGAAAAAAAGTCGCATCTGATTTTACATATTTACTTTCAGAAAGTAATAATTTCGACATTCATTATAATCTTCAAACTCCAATAAAAAATCCATCTCTTTATATCGAAATTAAAGACGATGCCGGGAAAAAACCTGAAGAATTCTGGAATCAGTACAGGAAAGAAGCTTTAGACCAAAAAAGCCGGAAAACGTATCAATTATTAGACAGCTTATCTGTAAGCCGAAGAATTGAAAAACGTTTAGGATTTGGGCGAAAAATCATTAATGGCTACATTCCTATTGGTCCTGTCGATTTAGATTTAAAGAAAATCATTAGTTACAATAATTATGAAGGTTTTCGTCTGGGACTTGGAGGCGTAACAAATGATAAATTTTCTAAAAATTTCAGACTTGAAAGTTATACTGCCTACGGCACAAAAGATGGTGTTATTAAATATAATTTAGGAGCAGGATTTTTATTAGACAAAAACACCAATACCTGGATTAACGGATCTTATACTGATGATATTCGTGAGATTGCGAGTACTGTTTTTGCAGTTGACAAACGCGTTTTTAAAATTTACGATCCTCGTCCTATCAACATTAGTACTTTTTATCATTACACCAGCTGGAAAGCCAATGTACAAACAAAGATTATCCCAAAAACAGAGGCTGTTCTTGAATTAGCCAGAACCGAAATTGAACCTAAATTCGATTATCTTTTTAATTACAACGGTCAGTTGTACTCAAGTTATATTATGACAACGGCAATGCTTTCTATCGTTTGGGCGCCTTTTAGCGATTTTATGCAGACATCGACAGGAAGAACTGAATCTGATAAAAGATTTCCGAGATTTACTTTGCAATACACTCAATCGCTGCCGAATGTTTTAGACAACGATTTTAATTTTGGCAAAATAGATTTTAAAACAGAATACGAAAAGAAATACCTAAACGGCCAGAAAACAAGTCTGCTTTTACAGGGTGGTTATGCCATGGGCGATGTTCCTCTTACACATTTGTACAATACAATGCCTAACAACCTTACTAAAGAAACAATAATTCAGCGTATTACTTTTGCCGGACGAAACAGTTTTGAGACAATGTTTTTTAATGAATTTTTCTCAAGTCAATACGTGTTTTTTCAGGTAAAACACGGTTTTAACCGACTCAGAATTATGAAAAAAGTTCGCCCAACCATAGTTTTAGTCAGCAGAATGGCGTGGGGAAATATGGAAAAACCGGAACAGCATGTAGGTCCTGAATATAAAACGCTCGATAAAGGCTTTTTTGAATCAGGTGTTGAATTAAATAAAATCTACAAAGGTTTTGGACTTGGCGGATTCTATCGTTATGGACCAAACCAGTTAATGAAATTTGAAGATAATATTGCGGTTAAAATTTCTTATGTTCTTGATTTGGGACTTTAATTTTTAAATTCCAAATTTTTGAAAATCTCAATTCCAAATATTTATAAAGTCAGAAAAAAAATTAAACTTTGACAAAGATTACGTCAAAAGATCTTTAGGAGAAACTCCATGTTTATTTGCTAAATTAACATCGGATCCATTATCCAAAAGAACTTTAATTACTTCTGAATTCTTTTCTAGCTTCATTGCTGCATACCATAATGCAGAATTCCCATTATCATCAACTATATTAATATCCGCACCAAAAGAAAGAAGTATTGTTACTACATTAATTTTATTATTAATTGCCGCTAGATGCAAAGCTGTTAATCCTTGTTTATCCTTAGTGTTAACTTCGCAGCCTAAAGTTAACAGAGATCTTACCAATTCTTCAGTACCATCAATTACTGCCGTCATCAAAAATGTACGACCATCTTTATCAATACTATCTAGACCGTATTTTTCTAAGAAATCTTTAATTTTAGAAAAATCTTTTCCGTATATTAATTTATAAAGCTGGCTGTCATCAAACTTTTTCATATTAAAATATTTAAAATAAAAATCCTACAAAAATAACTATTCTTTTTAAATTAAAAAATTGTCAAAGTTTAAAAATATCCAGCCCAAATCGAAAACATTAAGATATACGCACTGCATTACGTTTCTACAGTTAACATCAATAAAAAAATCCAAATCCCAATTTGTAAAGTTGGAATTTGGATTTTTTTAATATTTGAATTTCAAAAAAATTTATGGTTTCAAGATCAAAACAGACGGCGTATTATTTAGCCATGTACTTTGCGATTCGATTAGTTTTTTCCAGCTGTCTAAACTGATAATCATCAAATTCTGACCATCTAAAAATTCTTTTTTAATTGTTCTTTCATGCATAATCATAATATGATTTGGAGCAATTTGTTCGATAGATCTTATAGTTTCCTGAATTTCACGCGTGCTTTTCACTTCACCGCTGGCATCAAGCACCGTAATCTGCGAACCATTATTATTGATTAGTTTTTTAGCATAATCAATTAAAAAAGCATCTTCTTTACTAAAAACCGGCATAAAAACCTGATTGACTTCTTCCAGATCTTTATCTATAAAAATACCAACTGGCATTTTAGTTTTGGCAATAATATGTCGGGTTCTTTCGTCAAAAGGATTATTTTCAAACAAACCTTCTTTTCCGGTAAACTTATCTATCAAACGATCAGGGTTTACAATTCGGGTTGTAAAACCAAGAATTTTTCCAAGTAAAGTTCCGTCAAAAATTGACTGCCCTAAACCAACAAGTAACAAATCATATTCACCTTGATTTGCTGCATCAATAATATCTGTATCAATATCATTAGAAACTTTAAACAAGCTTACCATATTCTGATTCAGTTTATGTGATTCATCAACAACCGGAACCAGCATTTTGCGTTCGTGTTCTTTAACGTCAAATGAATGTATTTCGGTGCTTAAAGACAAATGCATGGCAGTAACAATCGAATTATCCTGTTGTTTTTTAACCAGGCTGTTGGCAATTTTCAAAAGTTTTTTTCCTCTTTCAGGTGTAGCAAACGAAAGCAGAATTTTGTATTTACTTTTATTTCCTATTTCCTGAGGAATCGCCGTTATTTTATCTTTAAAAATAAAACCAATAAAATCTAAAGCCGGACCTGTCATAAAAGTGGTTACTAATGCCATAATTACCATCATGGTAAAAATTTCTGTTGACAAAACGCCAAGGTCATAACCAATATTTAAAACCACAAGTTCCATTAAACCTCTGGTGTTCATTAGCGCTCCAATGGCTAAACTGTCTTTCCAGTTTTGTCCTACGAATTTTGCAGCTAAAGCACTTCCAAAAAATTTACCGGCAACAGCAACAGCTATAATTAATCCTGTAATTTTCCATAAAGAAGGATCATTTAATAAACCAATTTGTGTACGCAATCCTGTAAATACGAAAAACAAAGGCAGTAAAACGATAATCGCAACATCTTCTACTTTTTCGATAAATATGTTTCTGAATTTATTGTTTTCAGGCATAATTGCTCCGGCCAAAAATGCGCCAAATAAAGCATGAATTCCAATTAATTCTGCAGCATAAGCAGAAATCAAAAGTGTAATAAAGAAAATTGCAACAACAGGCTTATTCAAACTTTCACGGGTTGCATTTAAATCGCCTACACGTTTTAGGAACGGACGAACAATTTTCAACATGATAATCACATACAAAATTGCCAGTCCAATAACGTACAACGAACTTGTAAACGAACCCGCTTTTACTATAGCAATTACCACTGCCAAAATACACCAGGCTGTAATATCATCTGCAGCCGCACAAGTAATGGCAATAGTACCAAGTTTTGTTTTCTGCATGCCTCTTTCCTGAACAATTCTGGCTAAAACCGGAAAAGCGGTGATACTCATGGCAATTCCCATAAACAATCCGAAAGAAGAAAATTCAACACCAATTGGGGCAAAAGTGTGGTAAATATAATAGGCTAAACTTAACCCTAAAGCAAACGGAATTACAATACTGGCGTGGCTGATAACTACAGCATCATGTGCCTTGTTTTTTAATACTTTTAAATCGAGTTCCATACCAATAACGAACATAAAAAGTATTAACCCAATCTGACTTAAGAATTGTAAATTACCTAATGATTCTTTTGGAAATAAAGCAGCTGAAAATTCAGGAAAATACATTCCAACCAAAGACGGCCCCAGAACAATTCCCGCTATCATTTCTCCAATTACAGAAGGTTGTCCTATTTTTCTAAAAAACCATCCAAATAATCGTGCAACCAGAATAATTGTTACGATTTGTGCCAGCAAAATAGCTAACGGATGCTGTAAATTATGAACCATCGAATCCAGAAAATCATTCCAATGGTTGCTTTCAATTTGTTTTTTAACGATGTTGCGACCCGCTTCTAACGCTGCGCCTTTTGAAATTACCCAATATATCAACGCCGTAAAACCGCCAATTATGGTAACGTAAAATAGAGAGTTTTTAATATTATTCATAACTCGTTCTTTTAATTTATTGCCGCAAATATCAGAACTGAGCGTTAAGTGAAAAAGCAAATTCCAAGCTAATTTTTAATCTATGTAACAAGTCAGGAAAATTTTGTAATAAGTTATAAAACTTGCTTCAAGATGGTTATAAACCTGAGTGTCCAAACTTTGATACATTTTACAATTTTACTTTTTTCAAAAAATCAGAACGATAAGTTTCACTTAAAATTAAAGTTGTATTCTTATTGTTTTCATCTGCGTGATGCAGTGCAATTTCATTATGATTAAAAAACTTTATTGCCTTAACCGCTACAATTTCTTTTTTATTTATTCTGCAGAAATCCGTTTCGGGCAGTTCTTGTAAAAGAGTATCGAATTTAACATTTTTTAAATTCAAAAAACTCCCGTCGGCAAGTAAAACCGTTTTGTCACGACTGTCACTTACTGCTGTTGTAATGTATTGGATTTTATTAAAATAGAGCAGCGTTTTGCCTTTATCAGTATTAAGCTGAATAAATTTTTTAGCCGAATTTGATTTTTCAAAACGTTCAAAAGCTTTTGCAATTGCTTTTTGCAAACGTTCTAATTTTACAGGTTTTGTAATATAATCTACTGCATCAATATTAAAAGCATCGGCGGCATATTCTTTATAAGCGGTGCAAAAAATCACCAGTTTATTTTCGAGCATTTCGGCTAAATGCAAACCATCTATCCCCGGCATTTCGATATCTGAAATCAAGAGGTCGAAATCCAGCTCCGGAATATCAGATAAAAGTTTCTGCGGATTATTGAATGTCTTTACAATTTCCAGTTCCGGAATTTGTTCACATAGCATTTTTAAATAAGTCAGTCCCGGAAGCTCATCGTCCAGAAGCAAGCATTTCAGTTTTGTATTCAAGTAAATCTATTTTTAGATGAGCAATATAAATGTCGTTTTCTATAAACTTATCCAGTTTAAAATTGTTTTTGTAAATAATGCGGAGACGATGTTCTAATGTCGCATGGCCAAAACCGCTTCGTTCCTTTTTCAATACTTTTTTGTCTGAGATTTTGTTTGAAACCGTCATAAAAAAAGCATTGTCTTTAAACTCAAAAATAACTGAAATAAAAGCATCGGCACTTTGAAGATCTGCATGTTTAAAAGCATTTTCGATTAAATCAATAGAAATCAGCGGTGCCAGCAATGGCTGATCATACAATTTATCATCCTCATTAATATTGGTTTTGATTTTTAATTCAAAAAGCGGACTGATTTTTATCTTATTAATTTCGATTAAATTCAGCGCAAAATTGATTTCCTCTTTTGCCGTTACAAATTTCTTTTTGCTTTCGTATAAAATATAATCCAGAACATTGGCCAGTTTGTCTAACGCAAAATACGTTTGATAGGCATGCGACTGAATTGAATTTAAAATATTTTTAAACAAATGCGGATTCAGTTTTGATTCTAAAGTTTCAAGCTGTAAATCATTAACTTTTGATTCTAAGGCATAAAAACTTCTTTCTGCATCCTCTTTTGCCTTTTTTGACTGCATTAACTGATAAATCATAAAACAGATTATCACAATCAATAACAAAAGAATCGCTAAAAAAATAAATGTTGTGGTATTGTTATCCTGCATTGTTCTGTTTTTTCTTGTTTATTATTAATTGTGTCCAATCTAAAATCAACAGATCAAAGCTAAAAAATATTTCTGTCAGTTTTTAATTATTGCAAATATGAGAAAAGCTGAGGATTAAACACCAAATCGAAAGAAATATATCACAAATAAACTGTGTTCAAATTTGTGTTAACATTAAGTAAAATACTGTCGATTCATGATGATTTTGAGCACTTTTCACTACATTTGCATCCATTTTTAAAGATTTTATGAAAAACACAATTCAAGTTGGATTTTGGGAAAAACTAGCCCGAATCATACTTAAAAACAGAATTTCAATTCTAGTTATTCTATCTGTTTTAACTGTTTTCCTTGGATATCAATGGAAAAACCTTTCTATGACTTATACTGAAGCAAACCTGCTTCCTAAAGATCATATTGCAAATAAAGATTATCAAAAATTTCTTGACAAGTTTGGTGAAGAAGGCAACCTTATCGTAATTGGTTTTCAGGATAAAAACTTTTTTACTCCAAAAAACTTTGCAGCCTGGAACGAGTTAATGACGGGATTAAAAAAATCGAAAGAAGTTGATTTAGTCGTTTCTTTAAACGATTTGAAAAAACTGGAAAAAGATACTGTAAACGAAAAATTTGTTTTAACGCCTTTTATCGATCAAAGTAAAGTTCTGGATCCTGCTTATTTAAAAAACGCCCAAAACGAATTGTTTAATAACCTGCCTTTTTACGAAGGTCTTTTATTCAACAAGAAAAGCGGAAGCGTACGTTCAGCAATTTACATGAACAAAGCCTTGGTAAATACAGCTGAAAGAAAGACTTTTATTCTTCAAAATCTGGTTCCGAAAATCGATAAATTCGAAAAAACTACCGGAATTGATCTAAAAGTTTCGGGAATGCCGTACATCAGAACGATCAATGCGGATAATATGAAAGGCGAAATTGGACTTTTCATTGGAGCATCTTTATTGACAGTTTCATTGATTTTCTTTTTCTTTTTCCGTTCATTTAGAGCTACGTTTATTTCAATTTGTATTTTAATTGTCGGTGTAACCTGGTCATTTGGAACGTTAGGATTATTTGGGTATAAAATCACCATTTTAACAGCAATTATTCCACCGCTGATTATCGTAATCGGAATTACAAACTGTATTTTCCTGATTAATAAATACCAGCAGGAAATTAAAATACACAACAATCAGGCGAAAGCATTACAGCGCGTTATTTCTAAAATCGGATCTTCTACTTTGATGACCAATTTAACCGCTGCGATTGGTTTTGCAACGCTAATGATTACAGGAAACGAACTTCTTTTTGAATTCGGTTTGGTAACTTCTATCAACGTACTTTCTGTTTATACTTTGACACTTTTTATTGTGCCAATTATTTACAGTTTTATGCCGTTGCCAAAAGCGAAACACTTATACCATTTAGATAAAACGTATATTTCGACTTTATTAAACTCAGTTGCAACTGTTGTTAAAGGCAAAAAAACTATTGTTTACATTATTTATGCGGTGCTTTTTGTTGTGAGTTTGAATGGTGTGAGACAAATGAAAGTTTCTGGAAGTTTGATTGGCGAAATGCCCAAAAGCGCTTCTTTCTTTAAGGATATTTTGTTTTACGAAAAAGAATTTAATGGTGTAATGCCACTCGAAATCATGATTGACACCAAAAAGAAAAAAGGTGTTATGAAAGCTTCGACGATTCGTAAAATGGATGAATTACAGAATACAATTTCTGAAATTCCAGAATTGGCAAAACCGGTTTCTGTGGTGAATCTGGTGAAATATTCGAAACAGGCTTTCTACAACGGAAACCCGGAATATTACCAATTGCCGACTTCGCAAGAGCAAACTTTCATTTTAAGTTATGCTAAAAATGCGACTAAAAACAGCAAAGAAAATCTAATGAAAGCTTACGTTGATTCGACTGGACAATATGCCCGAATCACGACTTTCATGAAAGATATCGGGACAGATGAAATGGCGAAAGTAGAAGGAAAAATTCGCAAAAAAATTGACGAGATTTTCCCAAAAGATCGTTTTGAAGTTACGATTACAGGAAAAGCATTAGTTTTCCAAAAAGGAACAACGTATTTAGCGCACAACTTAATCGAATCGCTGCTTTTTGCGATTGCAACTATTGCAATTTTGATGCTGTATTTATTTAGATCTTTCAAAATGGTAGCCGCTTCTTTGATTACGAATATTTTACCGCTTTGTATTACTTCGGGATTAATGGGTTATTTCGGAATTCCGCTAAAGCCATCAACGATTTTGGTATTCAGTATCGCTTTCGGAATCTCGGTTGATAATGCTATTCAGTTTATGGCGAAATACAAACACGATCTTATTCAAAATAAAGGAAAAGTGAAGAAATCTGTTTTCAGCGCCTTGAGAGAAACCGGAGTAAGTACATTCTATACGTCTGTGGTTTTAATTTTAGGTTTTGCAACTTTCACTTTATCAAGTTTCAGCGGAACAATTGCTTTAGGAGGATTGATTTCTTGTACTTTGGTTTTTGCCATGTTTGCTAATTTGGTTGTATTGCCTTCTTTGGTTTTGACTTTCGAAAAGAAGAAAACTAAAAGAGAGGAATTGGAGAATTTGGAGAAATAAGCTTTATTTTTCAAATATCTGACTACGATTTATCACAATCTTGTCATTTCGACGAAGGAGAAATCTCCGTAAGCTGCTCCGCACAGAAATTAACTTTGTAGAGTTTCTTACGGAGATTTCTCCTTCGTCGAAATGACAAAAAATGCTGTCGTAAAACCGACTGCCCTAGCCCTGATAGAAGCGGTATCCTTTTTCTTGCCCCTTTAGCAAGAAAAAGATATAGCGGATAGCAGGAAACAGCTTCAAAAATTAATTATTATCGTTTATATTTGCAATTCGATATAAAAAACACTGATTCTATTTAATGTAAAATCAGCAATCTAAAAATCTTAAATAACAATGAAACACACAAAGGTTAAAGACTTATTAAACAGTACGACGACGCTACAGGAAGTGAATGCAAAAGGATGGGTGAGAACTTTTAGAAATAATCAGTTCATCGCTTTAAATGACGGTTCTACAATTAATAATATTCAATGTGTTGTTGATTTTGAAAATACACCAGAAGAGACTTTGAAAAGAATCACGACTGGAGCAGCGGTTTCTGTAATTGGAACTTTGGTTGAAAGTAAAGGTGCGGGTCAGAAATACGAAATTCAAGTGAACAAACTTGAAATCCTTGGAGATTCTGACGCTGAGAAATTCCCAATGCAGCCTAAAAAACACTCTTTAGAATTTTTACGTGAAAACGCTCACTTGCGCGTGCGTACAAATGCTTTTGGTGCGATTATGCGTGTGCGTTCGGTATTGTCTTATGCAGTTCACAAATACTTTCAGGATAAAGGTTTCGTTTATGTAAACACGCCAATTATCACTGGAGCTGATGCCGAAGGTGCTGGAGAGATGTTCCAAGTAACTTCTTTGCCATTAGATAATCTTCCGAAAAATGAAGAAGGAAACATCGATTTCAAAAAAGATTTCTTTGGAAAACATACGAACTTGACAGTTTCTGGACAGTTAGAAGGAGAAACTTTTGCAATGGCTTTGGGCCAAATTTATACTTTTGGACCAACGTTTAGAGCCGAAAATTCAAATACTTCTCGTCACTTGGCAGAATTCTGGATGATCGAGCCTGAAGTTGCTTTCAACGATTTGGACGATAACATGGATTTGGCTGAAGATTTTATTCAGTACGTTATTAAATATGCTTTAGACAATTGTGGAGACGATTTGAAATTCTTAGAAGGAAGACTTCTTGAAGAAGAAAAATCAAAACCACAGGCTGAAAGAAGCGAAATGAGTTTATTAGAGAAATTGAACTTCGTTTTAGAAAACAACTTCAAACGTGTTTCTTATACGGAGGCAATTGACATTTTAAGAGATTCAACTCCAAATAAAAAGAAAAAATTCCAATACTTAATTAACGAATGGGGAGCTGATTTACAATCAGAGCACGAGCGTTACTTAGTAGAAAAACACTTTAAATGTCCAGTAATTTTATACGATTACCCAGCAAACATTAAAGCGTTTTACATGCGTTTGAATGACAATACTGAACCAGGAAGAGAAACAGTTCGTGCAATGGATATCCTTTTCCCTGGAATTGGAGAAATCGTTGGTGGTTCTGAAAGAGAAGAGCGTTACGATGTTCTGGTTCAGAAAATGGAAGCTTTAGGAATCGACAAAGAAGAATTATACTGGTATTTAGACACCAGAAGATTTGGTTCTGCTACACACGCAGGTTTTGGTTTAGGATTTGAGCGTTTAGTATTGTTTGTAACAGGAATGACAAACATTAGAGACGTAATTCCTTTCCCAAGAACTCCGGGAAGTGCAGAATTCTAAGAAATAAGTTTTTGCCACGAAGGCACAAAGGCACTAAGTTTTTGTTTGCTTTACTGGCGAAGTTGGTTGCCACAAAGACGCTAAGTCACGAAGTTTTTATAATTAGATTTAAATAAATAATACCACGAAGACACAAATTCAGAAGTATTACTTATTTGAAAACTTTTCAAAAATATCTTTGCGACTTTGTGCCTTCGTGGCAAACCCATAAAAATATGCTCTCTGAAAGAACAGAAGAAATTGGAAAGATTATTGTAAATGCTGCATTCAAAGTTCATAAACAGCTTGGACCAGGATTATTAGAAAGAGTTTACGAGGTTTGTTTAGCGCATGAAATTGCTAAGACAGGTGTAGATGTAAAGCGACAAGTTGAAATTTCGATTGTTTATGATGAAATTGAATTTAGCGAAGGCTTGCGTTTAGATTTACTAGTTGAAGATTCTATAATTATAGAAATTAAAGCAGTAGAACAAGTAAATCCCGTTTGGAATGCACAAATCATAAGTCATTTGAAGCTCTCAAATAAAGATTTAGGTTTTCTAATTAATTTCAATGTTCCTTTGATTAAGAGCGGAATCAAAAGATTCATTAATACAAACAAACTGTATTAATTGCAATAAAAAGTTAGCGCCTTTAAGGCAAAATATAAAATAAAAACTTTGTGCCTTTGCGCCTTAGTGGCTAAAAAAATAGCGCCTTACAATGTTAAAGCAATTTTTAAATTTAAAATTATCTCAAAAATTATCTCCACAGCAAATTCAGCTGATGAAGTTAATTCAATTGCCTACGCAAGCTTTTGAACAACGTTTATTAGAAGAAATGAACGAAAATCCAGCGCTTGAAGCTGGAAAAGAAGACGAATACGAAGCTGATGAATTCGCTAATGACGACTACGACGATTATGATGACAACGAATCAGACAGAATTGAAGCAGACGACATTAACATTGACGAATACTTAAGCGACGATGATACACCAGATTACAAAACTCAGGTAAACAATTACAGCGAAGACGAAGAACGCGAAACGCCTTTTGCTTCTCCAATTAGTTTTCATCAGGATTTAATTAATCAGCTGAATACTTTTATTCTGAATGACGAAGAGCGTGAAATTGCCGAATTCTTAGTTGGCAGTATTGACGATATGGGCTACATTCGCAGAAGCATTCCGGATATTGTAGACGATATGGCTTTTACTCAGGGAATTTATACCGATGAAGCGATGGTCGAAAAAATGCTTCATGTAATTCACGAACTAGAACCTTCTGGAGTTGGAGCGCGTGATTTACAAGAGTGTTTGTTGTTACAATTAAAGCACAAAACACCAACCGAGTATGTTGATTTAGCGATTGACATTATCGAAAATCAGTTTGATGCTTTTACGAAAAAACATTACGATAAACTTTTACAGAAATACAGTGTTTCGAACGAACAGCTTAAAAAAGCGATTCACGAAATTGAAAGATTAAACCCAAAACCGGGCGGGTCTTATGCAGGAAACAATAAAGTTACAGAAAACGTAGTTCCGGATTTTGCTATCAGAATTGTTGATGGAGAATTGGAATTAACACTTAACGGAAGAAATGCTCCTTCCCTGCACGTTTCTAAAGATTATCAGGAAATGATGCAGACTTACAAGGATTCGCGCGATAAATCGACTGCACAGAAAGATGCAGTTCAGTTTATCAAACAGAAACTGGATTCTGCAAAATGGTTTATTGATGCGATTAGACAGCGTCAGGAAACACTTTTTGTGACGATGAATGCGATTATGCATTATCAGGAAGAATATTTCTTAGACGGCGACGAAACCAAACTAAAACCAATGATCTTAAAAGACATTGCGGATATGGTTGGTTTAGATATTTCGACTATTTCTCGGGTTGCCAACAGCAAATATGTTGAAACGCCGTACGGAACAAAACTGATCAAAGAATTCTTCTCTGAAGCAATGAAAAATGATCAGGGAGAAGATGTTTCGACTTTAGAAATCAAAAAAATTCTTAAGAACACAATTGAAGAAGAAGATAAAAGAAAACCACTTCCAGACGATCAATTAGCCGAAATCCTAAAAGAAAAAGGCTATCCAATTGCGAGAAGAACGATTGCAAAATACCGTGAACAATTAGATATTCCGGTAGCGAGAATGAGAAAGAAGATTTAATTTTTCATACAAAATAAAAAACCCGACAGATTTGAAATTTGTCGGGTTTTATTCTTTTATATTTTCAGGTTTATTTATACTCGTCAGGTAAAATCTTTACCGTAAACAAAAACTCTTGTTTTTTGTCACTGTAACTGTAAATCAATGTATAATCATTATCTCTAAAAACCTGTAGTCCCGGATTTGCTTTTGCAGTACTTAACAGACTTTTTCGAATTTCTTCCTGTATTACATTCGTTTCAGCTGTGGCTTTTTCCACATTGGTCAATGTCAAATTATATTGAACAACTCTTTCTTCCGGCAGGCTTACATTTTCTAAGCGAATACCTTCCTGAATTTTAAGCGGACAGCTTTTATTGTATTTTTCAACAACTTGAGTTACTTCTGTTTTTACTTCGTTTGATTTTTCAGAAAGAAAAAATTGAAAAAAAACTGCCAGAGCCAGCGCAATTCCAATTACAATTAATAATAAAACATTTTGCTTTTTTTTACTTTGCTTTTCCTGCATTGTTCATTGAAATTTAAATGGATAAAAACTATTTTTCCTGGCTTTTTTTCATGGCGTTAAAATACGCTGCACGGCTAAGAGGCTCATATTCTTCTGTTTCGCCCAGCATAACCAATTTATCATTATCTGTTTTTCTAAAACTGTAATTAGCCAGATTTCCTGTTCTGGTACAAACTGCATGTACTTTGGTAACATATTCGGCAGTTGCCATAAGTGCCGGCATTGGCCCAAAAGGATTTCCTTTAAAGTCCATATCAAGTCCGGCAACAATTACACGAACACCGCGATTAGCAAGATCATTGCAAACCGTTACAATTTCATCATCAAAAAACTGAGCTTCATCAATGCCAACAACATCGCATCCTTGTGCCAAAATAGAAATATTGGCCGCAGCCGGAACTGGCGTAGAACGAATTTCATTAGCATCGTGTGACACGACCATTTCATCATGATAACGGGTATCGATAGCGGGTTTAAAAATTTCGACTCTTTGTTTGGCAAACTGCGCGCGCTTTAATCTACGGATTAATTCTTCGGTTTTACCCGAAAACATTGATCCACAAATAACTTCAATCCAACCAAATTGTTCTTTGTGATTTACTGTATTTTCGAGAAACATTTTGTATTTTTCTGCCTTTAAAAATGAATAGTTTTTATTACTTTGTACTTGTAATAAATCGACGTAAAAATGTACTGTTTTACATTTTTTCAAAAGTAGAAAATTTTTATCAAACGGGAGATTGGCAAACGCTTATTAACAGAAATTAAAAATATCTTTAAAATATCTTTCGGATTTATTTAAGAATAAAGACATTCAAGCATTAAATACACTAAAATACCTTATTCACTATAATTTCAACAGTTATGAAAAAAAAATTGGAAGCCGATTTAATCAGCATTGCACATCGAATTTTAAAGCTTAAGAACAAATCCGATATCAATCAATTATATCTTGAAACTCAGAAATTATATGAGAAATTAGCGATTTTAAAATTCGTAGATGAAAATTTCGACGAAGTAAAACCAACAATCAGCCACAGCGAAATCACAACAGAAATTGAAACTATTTTTGATAACAAACCTGTTACCGAAGAAATAGTTCCTGTTGAAACGGTTACCGAAACAATAATTCCTGTTGAAGAAGTTAAAATTGAAGAAGTACCAGAACCAGCTGCTGTTGTTGAAGAAATAAAAGCCGAAATTCCAGCCGAAGAAACTCCACAGCCAGCAGAGCAGATTATTGAAGAACCCACTGTACCTGAAATTACTGAACCTGAAGTTATTGAAGAAACAGAAAAAGCGGCTGAACCTAAAAATAACATCGAAGAACTTTCGTTTACAACTGTAAGTGATTTAAAACCAATTCCTGATTTTAAACCTGCTTTTGAATTAGATCTGGAAGAAATTAAGGAAGAAATCAAAGAAGAACCAAAACCAGAATCACAAGGAACTCCAATTCCTATTACGTTTGAAGATTTCGGAATTAATTATGCCGATGCACAGTTTGTAAAAGTAGACAGTCTTGAATCTGCATCATCTTTAAATAATGATTTAAAAGAGAAAAAAAATATTGAAATTCCTGTTATAGAAACTCCAAAAGAACCAAAATCAGTTTCTTTAAATGATAAATTAGCAAAAGGATTTCATATTGATTTAAACGACCGAATTGCTTTTACAAAGAATCTTTTTGGAAACAGTACCGAAGATTACAGCCGTGTTTTAAATCAGCTTTTAACTTTTGATTCATTCACAGAAGCAAAAGACTTTATCGAAAGCATGGTAAAACCGGACTATAATAACTGGGAAGGAAAAGACGATTATGCAGAACGTTTTCTAGGGATTATCGAGAAAAAATTCTCATAACATTTTCTGTCTCACACATTTCACATTTCACGAATAAAAAAAATATGTCAAAATTATATATCGTTCCAACGCCAATTGGCAATCTTGAAGACATGACTTTTAGAGCCATTCGGGTTTTAAAAGAAGTCGATTTAATTTTGGCGGAAGATACACGCACAAGCGGAAAACTCTTAAAGCATTTTGAAATTGGCACGCACATGCACAGTCACCATATGCACAACGAGCATAAAACAACCGAGAATTTAATTGCGCGTTTAAAAGCCGGCGAAACAATTGCTTTAATTTCTGATGCAGGAACGCCAGCAATTTCAGATCCTGGATTTTTACTGACCCGTGCCTGTGTTGAAAATAAAATCGAAGTAGAATGTCTTCCGGGCGCAACAGCTTTTGTTCCCGCTCTTGTAAACAGCGGATTACCAAATGATAAATTTGTTTTTGAAGGTTTTCTGCCTGATAAAAAAGGACGTCAGACTCGTTTTTTGGCTTTAGCCGAAGAAACACGAACGATGATTTTATATGTTTCGCCGCATAAATTAGTTAAAACTTTAGCCGAATTTGTTCAGTATTTTGGAGAAGACAGACAAGTGTGTGTTTCTCGCGAATTATCAAAACTGCACGAAGAAAATGTTCGCGGCACAGCAAAAGAAGTTTTAGCACATTTTGAAAAAACAGCTCCAAAAGGAGAAATCGTTGTAGTTGTTGCCGGAAAAACAATCGAAAAAGAAGCAAAGAAAAGTAAGTATTCGAAAGACGAAGAATAAAATTTTTCGCCACAGATTAAAAGGATTCATACAGATTAAAAATTAGTTCCAAGAATTCAATTTGTGGAAATTTCTGTAATTGCTCCACCGGATCACTATAGCTCGAGTCGTGGCAAAAAAATACACAGATTAGAAAAATCATTTTAATCCTTTTAATCTGTGGCATAAAAAATTAAAAATTACCAAATATAATATCATGAGCATCCAAGCCTTTTTAGAAAAAGTAAAACAAACTCCAACACAAATCACATTTCCAGAAACGATTGCAGTAATCGAAGAGAATTACAACTTTACGCCAACTGCTTTTCAAAACGGAACACAACATAACGCAGCCGGCGAAAATTCTGGTTCTTGCAAATTGTTTTCTTTTGCAAAACTGCAAAATTTAAGCAAAGAAGAAACATTAGCTTGTTTTGGCGCTTTTTATTTTGAAGAAGTTTTAGGTGATCCAAACGGGACCAATCACCAAAACATTCGAAATTTTATCAACTTAGGCTGGGACGGAATTAAGTTTGAAGGAAACGCTTTAGAAGCAAAATAATTTTTTTGCCACAGATTAAAAAGATTAACACAGATTAAAAGTTGCTACGAATTTCTACCAATTCAGATTCGTGCTAATTCGTGAAATTTGTGGCAAAAAATACACAGATTAAAAAATCATTTTAATCCTTTTAATCTGTGGCATAAAAAATACACATCAAGATTAAACGATTTTAGATTCCAACAATCTAAAATCAAAAATCAACAATCTACAATAAAAAATGCGCTGGACTTTAAAACCAAAACCTTCTGAAGATAAAATCAAACATTTGGCACAGGCATTAAATGTAGAAGATTTTGTCGCAGCACTTTTAATTCAGCGAGGAATTGAAACTTTTGATGAGGCTAAAAACTTCTTTCGCCCATCATTAGAACATTTACATGATCCTTATCTAATGAAAGATATGGACAAAGCCGTTGCCCGAATAGAACTGGCAATACAAAATCAGGAAAACATTTTAGTTTTTGGCGATTATGATGTCGACGGAACAACAGCAGTTTCTTTGGTTTCTTCGTATTTAAAATCACATTATCCGCATGTTGCGACTTATATTCCGGATCGTTATGATGAAGGTTACGGAATATCGTATAAAGGAATTGACTACGCTGATGACAACGGAATTTCTTTAATTATTGCTCTTGACTGCGGTATTAAATCAATCGATCATATCGCTTATGCAAAAGCAAAAAACATCGATTTTATTATCTGCGATCACCACAGACCCGGAGAAATTCTTCCGGATGCTGTTGCAATTCTCGATCCAAAAAGAGAAGACTGCTCCTACCCTTACGATGAGTTATGTGGCTGCGGTGTTGGCTTTAAACTAATTCAGGCTTTAGGTCAAAACCGAAATGAAACGGTAGAAGATCTTGTTTCTTATCTTGATTTAGCTGCTACTGCGATCGCTGCCGATATCGTACCTATTACAGGAGAAAATCGTGTTCTGGCTTACTTTGGTTTAAAAGTTATTAATAATAATCCCAGACCGGGAATTAAAGCTTTAGTACATCAGGTAAAAAAGAAAACTCTAGATATCAGCGATGTTGTTTTTATTATTTCGCCTAGAATTAATGCTGCCGGAAGAATCAAACATGGCAATCATGCTGTTGAATTATTAACCGAATTCGACTTTGAACAGGCGCAGCAATTTGCATCGGAAATTGAACAATATAATGGTGACCGAAAAGATTTAGACAAAAAAATTACCAAAGAAGCTTTTCAGCAGATTTTGGAAAATAAAGAAGAAGAACGTTTCTCAACGGTGGTTTTTCAGGAAGACTGGCATAAAGGCGTTATAGGAATTGTGGCTTCAAGATTAATTGAAACCTATTATCGCCCTACTTTAGTTTTTACTAAAAGCGGCGATAAGTATGCAGCTTCTGCCCGATCTGTAAAAGGATTTGATGTTTATAATGCACTCGATGCCTGCTCAGAACATTTAGAGCAATTTGGAGGACATATGTATGCCGCAGGAATGACTTTAAAAGCCGAAAATTACGCGCTTTTTAAAGAAGCTTTTGAGAAATGTGTACAAGAAACCATTTTACCCGAAATGCGAATTCCTGAAATTGAAATTGATGCCGAAATTGATTTCACAGACATCACGCCTAAATTAATTCGGATTTTAAAACAATTTGAACCTTTTGGTCCGCAGAATATGACTCCGATTTTTATGACTTCAAACGTAAAAGATACCGGATATGCCAAAACTTTAGGATCTGAAGAAGAACATTTACGACTTTTTGTAAAACAATCTAACTCCGAAGGAATTGCCGCAATTGGTTTTGGATTAGGAAAAAAATTAAACATAGCACAAAATCAAAATCTGTTTCAATTGGCTTACAGCATTGCTGAAAACGAATGGAACGGAAATATTTCAACACAGCTTATACTCAAAGACATTAGAACAGATGGAAGAGATTAAATCAAACAAACCTGATCCGTATCAGGCGTTGCGTTATAAAGAATTCAACGTATTTTTATTATTGCGTTTTGCAATGGTTTTTGCCTGGTCAATGCAGTTTATTGTAATCGAATGGGAAGTTTACAGCTTAACTAAAAATCCGCTTTCATTAGGAATTATTGGTTTAATGGAAATTATTCCTGCCGTTTCGATGTCTTTATTTGCGGGACATATTGTAGATCAAAGAGAAAAAAAGAGTTTATTGGTAAAATGTATTTTAGGCTTTTCTGTAATTAGTTTTGGGCTTTTCTTATTGACTTGGCCAAAAGTTGTTGGAGGCTGGTCTACACATCTTATTTTATATTCAATTTACGCTTTAGTATTTTTTGGCGGAATCGTACGTTCATTTATGGGGCCGACTATTTTCTCGCTTTTATCGCTAATCATTCCTAAAAAAGTATATCCCAATGCTGCAACCTGGAGCAGTTCTGTCTGGCAGATTGGAGCCGTTATGGGCCCGGCACTTGCCGGTTTTTCTATTAACTGGATTGGCGTTCACTGGTCAATGTGTCTTGTTTTTGGATTTTCAATTCTTTCTTTAATTGCTTTATCACAAATCAGTCAAAAACCAATCATAAATCCAAAGATGGGAGAATCTATGAAAGACAGTCTTATGGAGGGCATAACTTTTGTTTTTAAAAATAAAATTGTTCTCGGAGCACTGTCGCTTGACATGATTGCGGTACTTTTTGGAGGCGCTGTCGCATTACTGCCTGTTTTTGCTCAGGATATCTTAAAAGTAGGTTCAGAAGGTTTTGGCATTTTAAGAGCCGCTCCTGCTGTGGGTGCTTTTATAACTATGCTTGTTTCTGCTTATGTGCCTTTGTATGAAAATGCCGGAAAGAAACTTTTAATAGCCATTTTTGTCTTTGGATTATCGATTATTTTATTTGGACTTTCGACCTACTTCTGGCTTTCGGTTTTCGCCTTATTTTTAAGCGGATTAGCCGATGGAATTTCGGTAGTAATCCGTCAGACTATTTTGCAGTTAAAAACCCCAGATCATATGCGTGGACGCGTTGGGGCTGTAAACTCAATTTTTGTTGGATCTTCAAACGAATTGGGCGCTTTTGAAAGCGGTGCAACTGCCAAATTAATGGGAGCTGTAACATCAGTTGTTTTTGGAGGAAGTGTTACCCTTTTAACTGTAATTTTTACTGCATTAAAATCGCCGACTTTTAGAAATCTGGATTTAAAAAGAGATATGGATGAGCATCATAAATTAGAATAATGAAATCATCTTTAGCAGCTTTATTTTTATTGTTATCTTTTTTCGCAAAAGGACAAGATCTTTATATTAAAACCTACGGAAATAAAAAAGATAAAACGATAATCTTTATTCACGGCGGTCCAAGCGGCAACGCAACTTTGTTTGAAGGAACAACGGCAAAGAATCTCGCTGATCTTGGATTTTATGTAATTGCTTATGACCGAAGAGGTGAAGGAAGATCAGCAGATCCTGATGCAAAATTTACTTATGAAGAAGCATTTCAGGATTTGAATTCGATTTATAAAAAGTACCATTTAAAAAAGGCAATTCTTATCGGACACAGTTTTGGCGGCTTAGTGGCAACACTTTACACCAATAAATATCCGCAAAATGTGAGTGTTTTAGTTTTAGCCGGCGCTTTGTTTTCGCAGCAGGAAACTTACGATCATATTTTAAACTCCATAAAAAAAGCTCACTATGGAGACTCAAAAACTCTCAATAAAATAGCTTACATAGAAAAACTTGATAAGAATTCTGCTGGATACAGAAAACATTGCTACGATTTGGCAAGTGATGAAAATTATTTTAAAATGCCAAAGCCAACTAAAGCATCCAAAAAGCTATACATTGATTACGAATCAGGAGAATTTTACAAAACCAACATTCGAAATAAAAATGCGCCACTGCTTTTTTATCAAAATGAAAAGCAAAATAATATTGACAGCAGACCTTTCTTAAAGAATATTAAAACTGCCGGCGTTCCTATTTATGGAATTTACGGCAAAGATGACGGCATTTTTTCATCGGCACAAATAACTTCAATCAAATCAATTGCCGGTGAAAACCATTTTGCTTTTCTGGATAATTGTTCGCATTATTTATTTGTAGATCAGCAGAATGATTTTCTTTCAAACATAAAAAAATGGTTTAAATAAATTATTAAATCATATAAGTAATATGGGTTTATTCTAAAATCAGCTTCAGTTTTAAACTGGAGCTTTTTTTATTGTCGATTTTCGACTTTATTTCATTGAGATAATTAAACTTATGTGAACCATTCGCCGAAAAAACATTTTTCAAATTTTTATGAATTTTTTATTTAGAATTAATATAAATAATATTTATATTTGTTGGAATAAAAGGATTTACGATGAGAGAAATAGAACAAATATATCATAACAATTTTGGAATTGCCTTTTACTGGAAACAAAACAGTCAAACACTTCTTGATAAAGTGCAGTTGGTTTTTAAAGAAACCGGTTTTTATTTTACTGTTGAAGAATTGAATCAGTTTTGTGATTTAATTGAAGACAGCATGATTGAAAATACTTGTTGTGAAGCCTGCGAAATGAAATATTCCTGCCATAAATTTTTATTGAAAACACCATGTAATTCAATAGATCTTGCCGTTTCTATGACCGAATTAAAATCGATTAAAGATTTAGTGGAAGGTTCTCTTTTTAAAATTGAGTTAGATGAATATATTTATGGTCCGGGACTGAATTAAGAATTATTCCAAATAAATTAACAACATTTTTTCATTATTGAAATATATTTTGATTGTATTCAAAATAAAGTATATTTACAACAATGAAAAATATCTGCATTGTTTTTACTTTTATTGCGTTTGCAGTTTTATTAACAAGCTGTAATAATAAATCTGATGAATATATTGATCCGCGTGGTACTGACTACGCTGGTTCAGAAAGTTGTATTCAATGTCATCAATCTCAGCATAACGATGCAATCCATACTTCACATTTTAAAGCAACTTCTCCCGGAACAAAAGAGAATATTTTAGGTCATTTTGTTAATGGCAAAAACACTTTTGTTTATTCTAAAAACATTAAACTGGTTATGGAAAATCGAAATGATTCTCTCTATCAGGTTGTTTATAAAGATGGTAAAGAAGTTGAAGCTTACCCTTTCGAAATTCTTTTTGGAACAAAACACGCCCAGACAAGTGCATACTGGAAAAATCATTATACGTATGAACTTCCTATATCCTATTATAAATCAATAAACAGCTGGGGAACAAGTCCGGGCTATTCTGCAACGACACTTAATTTTGATCGAAAAATAGACAAAGAATGTTATGCCTGCCACAGCTCAAATATTGCCAGCCAATATATTACTACCAGCTCTGACAGCCTTAATTTTCTGACGATGGAAGTTGAGGATTTCATGAATAAAAATACCCTTGTTTATGGAATTGATTGCGAACGCTGTCATGGTCCGGCAAAAAAACATGTCCAGACGCATTTAAAATTTCCTGATTTAAAAAAAGCTCAAAACATTGTTTCGTTTAAAAACCTAACTCGTCAGCAAAGAATTGATGCCTGTGCCTTATGTCATTCAGGAAATGATCAGGTAAAATTAAAATCAAGATTTCAATACAAACCCGGAGAAAGTCTGAATTCTTATTTTAGAAAAAATCTTCAATTAAAAGAAGATCTCAATTTTGATGTACACGGCAATCAGCTTGGATTACTTTCGCAGAGTAAATGTTTTATAAAAAGCGAAAAAATGGATTGTATGTCGTGCCATAATCCACATCAGGATTCTTATAAAAGTATGGCTGTTTATTCTAAAATCTGCGTGAGCTGTCATCAGGAATCAAAACACAAACCTGAAACCATAAAAAACACATCTAAAACAATTATGGCTAATAATTGTGTTGAATGTCATATGCCAAAACAAGATTCAAAAGCAATCCGCTTTCAGCAGTCAAACACTTCGCCTGTTACGAGTTATTCATTAAGAACACACAAAATTGGAATTTATCCTGCGCCTAAAAAGTAATTAGTTTTCAAACTTTTTAAGTTCGAAGTTTTCTCCGTCAAAAACGCCGTAGGTAAAATAACCAATCCAGTCGCCTAGATTTACATAATTAGAATTTTCGCCTACAGGAATAATCATAGGCAGATGGCGGTGTCCGAAAATAAAATAGTTATAATGTTTAGTTTCAAGTTTTCGTTTGGCATACAAAACCAGCCATTCATTTTCTTCACCAAGGAATTTAACATCTTCGTCGCCGGAAATCAATTTGTTTTTAACCGATAAATATTGTGCCAGACTTACACCAACATCTGGGTGAAGCCAGCGGAAAAGCCATTTTGAAAACGGATTTGTAAATACCTTTTTCATTCGTTTATAACCTTTATCGCCAGGACCTTTTCCGTCGCCGTGACCAATTAAAAATGTTTTACCATTAAAAGTAAACTCTTTATTATCGTGATAAACAGGAATATTGAGTTCGGTTTCAAAATAATCATTCATCCAAAGATCATGATTTCCAACAAAAAAATAAATTGGAATACCGCTGTCGCGAATTTCAGCCAGTTTGCCTAAAATACGAACGAATCCTTTGGGCACAACTGTTTTGTATTCAAACCAAAAATCAAATAAATCTCCTAAAAGAAAAATAGCTTCGGCATCTTCTTTAACCTGATCTAACCAAGCCACGAATTTTTTTTCACGGGGAAGACTCAATTCAGGAGTTGGCGCACCAAAATGCTGATCTGACGCAAAATATACTTTTTTCATTTAGATTTTTAGATTTATGTCCTCTGAACAAAGTCGAAGAGTTGGAATTTGGAATTTCTTTTTGGAATTTTAAAGATTATCAGAAGCGTACCATTCTGCAAAAGAAGATTCTGTTTCCTGAAGTTTTAATGAGAAAAGAGAAATTCCTTCTGGAAGTCTTGCAATAATTCTTTCTGCAAAATCTACCACCATATTTTCACTTGTTGGCTGATATTCAACTAAAATCACGTGATGTCCGCGGTTTTTTAATTCATTTGCCAATTCAACATGCGGCGTTGTCTGATTAAAAACAGTTGCATGATCGAACTGATCGACGATTTCTTCTTTTACAATCTTTTTTAGATCAGAAAAGTCAATTACCATTCCGAATTTCACATTCGATCGATCTGTAATTGGCGAACCAATAACTGTTACCGATAATTTATAACTGTGCCCGTGAACGTTTTTACATTTTCCGTCGTAACCGTATAAAGCATGTCCGGTTTCGAAACTAAATTGTTTTGTAATTCTGATATTACTCATCGATTTTTAATTTAAGGATGCAAATTTACAAATTAATAACCGTTTTTATCTCTTTTTTTAGCACTGTTATACATCCAGTAAGCTAAACCTATTAAAACCAGAAAAGGAATAAAAGATCCAATGATAACACCAATTTGATAACTGCTGTCAGGAGCTTCTTTAATTTTTTCTGCCACATCGACTTTTTGAAGTAATGATATGAGTTTCATGTGAAAAATTTTATTTAATTATTATATGTCTTTATCTAAGTTTCGACTTCGGCAAAGATCCATAACCGTCCAGAGTTATAATATGATATTTATTTGCTAAAATTATTTTTTGAACTGCAGTAATGCAGACTTTGTAAAATCTGACAGAACTAGTTTTCCGGTTATCGCGGCGCGTTCAAAAAGAAGTGATTCCCATTGCTCAGTTCCTTCCCAGATAACTTTTTTCATTTCTTTTAAAGCTTCGGGATTATAGGAACTCAGTTTTTGAGCAAAATCTGTAACATCAGCATCAAGATTTTCGCTTGTACTTAAGACTGAATATAATCCTTTTTGAAAAGCCCATTCTGCTGATTTCCATAAATGTGCTGCAAGCGTCATTTCGGTCATAGCGGTTTTACCAATTTTACGCGATACTGCGGGTTCAATAACAAATGGTCCAATTCCTATAGCAAGTTCAGATAATTTTATATCGCATTCCGGAGTTGCAAAAACATAATCGCAGGCCGAAATAATTCCAACTCCGCCTCCAACAGCTTTTCCCTGAACACGACCAATTATGAGTTTATTACAATTTCGCATTGCGTTTAATAAATGTGCAAAACCAGAGAAAAACTCAACGCCTTGTTCTTCATTCTCAACCTGCAGAAGTTCATCAAACGAAGCTCCGGAACAAAATGCTTTTGCTCCTTCGCTTTTTAAGATAATTACCGAAACATCTTCATTTCGGCTTAAATCATTAATTTCAGTTGTTAACTTGTTTAACAGTTCGCGTGGAAAAGAATTACTAGCCGGATGACCAAATTGAACGACTGCAATAGTATTTTGAAAAGTGGTTTCTAAAGAACCATTTGTGTTTTCTAAACTCATAAAAATAGATTTAAACGTAAAGTTACGGTTTTGAAAAATAATTCTTTTGAAACTGTAAGAAATTTGTTTTTTGAAATTTAATTGACTTTATTTGCCAGATACTTATGGGGGATTAGCTCATTTGGCTAGAGCGCTACGCTGGCAGCGTAGAGGCGACCGGTTCGAATCCGGTATTCTCCACTAAAAGAAAAGCCCTTGTATATTTTTACAAGGGCTTATTTTTTTCTACTTTTTGAGAATTTTTCATTTTTGGCTTATTCTAATATATTCTTGTCTGTTTAGCGCCTTCTATTGTTAAGCAGAATTTTAATTTAGCATCCAGATTTTTTTAAATAGAAAAAACATTGTTCATCATGACACGAAAAGATTTTATGAAAGAATGGAAGAGTGCTAAAAACCTGCATCATAGTGGTCGCTTAGAGGAATCTATCGAACTTTATAATAAATTAGTTTCAACAATCGAAGACCGTGAAAGTGTGATGCTTAAGGAAAATGACTCTTCAAATGAATATTATGACAAGCAAATCTTATTTGAAAAAGCAATGTTTTGGGGAGATTTTACCGCTCCTTTAGCCGATAATGGGCACTTTGAATTAGCTTTAGAAGCGTCTAAAAAAGCATTATGTTATAAAGAAAAAGGTGATTTTACAACTTTACTCTACATTTACTTCAATACAGCCAATATTCATTTATTTAATAAAAGTTACGAGGCAGCACTTATTTGGTACAATAAAGCTTTATTTGAAAATGAAACCAATGGAATTTGGCTAAATGAAAATGAAAAAGCAAAATATTATAATAACAAAGCAGAAGCTCTTTACTTTTTAAAACATTATGATGAATCAGAAAAATGGTTCTTAAAAGCCATTGATACTGTTGACAACAATAAAGATTTTGAGCCGTTTTATTTCCTGTCTCTTTTAAGCAAATTAAAAGGTAATGAAAAACTAAGTCAAAAATTTCATAAAATGTTTTTGGTGCGAAAAAACAAATTGAGTGAGAATGTTTTTCTTCAAAGAATTAGATTTTATGATCAAACTACATTATTAAATATAAACTCTTATAATTCTTAATGTTATTTCTCATTTGCAGAATCGTCTGCATCAACATCTGATTTTTCAGTTTTTTTAAAATCGTTATTAAGCTTTTCTGTAAATTTCTTTTTTTCTTTTTGATTTCTTCTGGTTGTCAACACAACCAAAACAACAGCCAAAACGACAACAACTCCTATTATATTCCAATTAATGTCCATAGTTTTATTTTTTATTAAAAGTAAAATTTTAAACTATACACCATATTATCAAAAGGTTAAGCATTTTATTATTGAATAAAAACGCATCTTACACATTTATACATTTGCAAGATATTTCTTTAAAAATGTTTCCTATTTTTGTATATCACAAACTGTCAAAATGAATCAGACGTTAAAAACTAAAATATTCTCATTTATAAAAAACCTCATCATCATTGCTGTTCTGATTTTCGTTTCTACTTTTATAGAAATCTATTGGGCAATGAACAGTCTTTCAAAAAGAATGTCAAGTGGAAATCCCGACAGCAGCTTTTTTGATGATGTTTATTTTATCTCTGTCTTTACTACTATTATCTTAACGATTTTATTTCTGTTATTTACTTTAATAAAAAAAGCATACTTAAAAATAACAATCGAATTAATATGCTTAATTTTAGTTTGGTTTTTCTGGAATTACAGCATATTTGTAGATCGTGAATCTTCATGGAGTACGTATCTTTTTAGAGAAGAAATACTGCACACTCTTTTCTTATCTTTCTTTCCAATTCTGGTTTTATCTCTTGTCATGGTATTTTCTTTACATTATATTTCAAAAAAATATGAGTCCAAATAAAAGAATAACATTACGATTTTATTTCATCCTCAGTCTGATTTTGGCATTAGACTGTTTTTTGTATTTTTTCAGACAAATAAGTTTAAGAGGTTATTACAGTGATGTCGTTCTGTTCTGGCTATGGCTTTTTATGAGCTTCGTGATAATTGTAGTTTTTTGGAAAAAAATCATGGCCAAATTTCTTCTGGCAGGTTTAATATTGGCTTTAATCGCAAGTATTATTCCTATGATGATTCCTTTTTATGGTTTATTACTTTCAACCACACCAATGGGATTAATGAAAGATAAAAATCTCAATGAAAAATACAGAGCGCAGATTGTTGGCTACAGTGTTATGACCACGCCATGGCTTGAAGTAATCGAGAAAAAGGGAGTGATTGAAAAAAGAATCTTCAAATGCACTGATTCTCAAATCTTGGATGACAATCCCGATGTAAAAATCAGATGGGCAAAAGATATTATTTTTAAAAGTGAAACTGATACCACGCTCACATTGACGCTTTTCTACGGAGGCCCAAATAAAACCCTGGCATTCAATAAAAAAACAGGGGAAATTTTGGCTCAAAAATCAGACATAAATGAGCTTAGCAAAAAATACGGCGGTACATGGTATAGCGAAACCGATAAAACATATATCACTTTTTATTTTGAAACAGGATTAGATTATGCAACTGTGAACAGCTGGACAGGCGATATAGACAAAAAAGAAAATATCGATGCTTATAAAGCTTTTATAAAAGACGGAAAATTAATTCTTCCGGCAGAAAACAGCGATCATCACGCTTCGTACTGCGAAATAAATATTGAAAACAATCTGCTTATTTATAAATGTAATCAGGCTCTTAATTTTTCTGATAATTATCTAAATACAAAAAAGCCAATATCGACAACAAAATACAAACAAATAACAAAGTAGAAATATAAATTAATTCCAACTTAGCTAAATTGAAAAACTAATTTTAAAACCAATAACAGTTTATGAAAATAAAATTATACGCCCTTTCATCAATATTCGCATTCCTTGTTTTTGCTTGTAATAAGAAAGAAAACAATACAAATGTTCAGCCTGATTTAGTTGAAAAAACATCAGCAGAAAATGATACACTGCAAGGAACAGAAGAAATTCCCAGAAAAGAAAGCATCAACTTATTTACCCTTATGCCAAAAGACAGCAGTGATATTGCTTTTGTTTCTCTTTCGGATATTTATCCTGTAGGCGATGAAAAAGACACACTTACTTTGCCTAATATCGAAAAAATGGGAAAAGAAAAAGCGGAGTATTTTACATTTGAAAAAAATTACAGAAAAAGATTTTTATCTAAAACCAATATTTCTGAAACGGATTCGGTTTTTATTTATGATTATGGCAAAAACAAATTCGTTTCTTTTGCTGTAAAAAACCTAAAAACAGCTGCTTTGTTAAACGGATATTCTTCAGGAGAAGACTGGCCGTATCATAATTATGATTTCATGATTGGTTTTGAAATCAATAAAAAACACCTGCAGGGTTTCAGCGAATATTACAGAGATGCTTTGGTTTATGTAGGCAAAGAAAATCCTTTTGCAAAAGAGAAATTAACTCCTGTTGACTGGAAAAAAATTAATGCAAAAGAATTTCCATCAAAACCATTAAAAAGCGAAGATCAAAAAACCGTAAAAGGCAATACTATCGGCACTTCTTATGCTTTTAAAACAACCAGCTATAACTATTTCCTACAGGATTTTGTAGACAACCGCAAAATCCTTTTTGCCAGACGACTTTTAGTAGTCGATCCTAAAACAAAAGAAATTATAATCGATAAATTATACAGTCAGAGCGAGGGAACTTCACCTACACCATTAAATTATGAAGAAGGTCCGGATGTAATTAATCAATGGACAGGAAAGCTCTTTAAAAATAAACCACAAGTTGTTTTTGGCTTTTTATACGAATCTTTTGGCTGTCCGGGAATTTCCATTATCGACAAATCAAATGAAGAAATTTATCTGCAGTGCGATAACCGCCATTAATATTTTTAAAAATAGAATTAAAAAAATCTAATCATGTCAGAATTAAGCTCATTATACTGCAAAGTCAAAATTACAAAACCACAATTAGAAAAATTTCTAAACAGTCCGCTCGAAGAACCTCAGCTCAATGAAAATTGGTTAAATTTTTGGGATAGCCGAAAAATGTATTCAAAATCGGTTTTGACTAAGGAATTACTTCGTACTTATAATGACAACAATAATAAAGAAGTTATAGACGGCTGGATCGATTACCCTGAAGCAATGGCTTTTTCTGATTATGATGAAACTACCGAAGAATGGCATTGGGGAATGATGTTTTTCAGCGAGAATTATGTTGAAATGATTCCGATGTTTGCATTTATGGTCAGCCTGGAAAAATATGTAACCGAAAGTCCGGATAATTTTGGAATCATTTTTCCTTTCTTTTGGGGTGATGATGGTGTGAATGCTTATATTTATTTTGAAAACGGAAAAGCAATTTTGAGTTCAAAAGTGCAGGTTTTAAAAGATATTGATTCAAAATTTGTGCAGCAAACAACAGATTTTCTCAACAAAAAGTGGGATGAACTTTCAAAAGAAATGGATTTAGATAATTTGGATTAAAGCAATTAATGAATTTCAATTTCTGTAAATATGGATATTACGCATTCTTTTACTGATCCTTTGTTTAAACAATATATCCTTGATAATTTTTCTGGGGATAAAACTACCATTCAAACTATAGATGTCGCAAATGTTACATCGCTGAATTTGTCTGTACAAAAACTAGAGAATCTCGGCGGTTTGGAATATTTTACTTCGTTAACCAGTTTAGATTGTTCTTATAATAAACTTAGATCGATTGATATTAGTCGCAATTTACAGTTGGAAGAATTGATTTGCAGTGAAAATGAAATCCTGTCGTTCGATTTATCCGAAAATAAAAAGCTCCGAAATCTAAATTGTGGTTTTAACCGACTTAAAAAGTTAAACCTGAAAAACAATACACTTTTAGAAAAACTGGTTTGTCATTGGAATCTATTAACTGATCTTTCTATAGAGAACAATTCTCTTTTGGAAGAATTGGATTTTGGCTATAATCACATTTTCGGGATCGAATTGGGCAGTAAACCTAATTTACAGCATCTTGAATGCAGCCAAAATGGATTATTAGATCTTGATGTAAGCCAATGCCCTTCTTTAAAAACATTGCGATGCAGTAATAATACCATCAAAACATTAGACTTGCAAAACAATAAAGAACTAGAAGATTTACGCTGTTTTTACAACCATATTAGTATTCTCAACATTAGTCAAAATACAGCGCTTCGCAGTTTGTATTGTTCAGATAATAAAATTTCGCAGTTAGACTTCTCTCATAATCCTAAATTAGAAAGAATCGATTATTCTAATAACCTGATTCGGGAAGAAGATTATGTTATTGATGGAATTGGCGCTTTCAAATATGATGTTTCTACTTCAAAATATGATTCCAATATAATTTTTGAGGGTTTGGAAATTTATATTTCTACAGAAGCCAAAACCTTTCAAAACATACAAAAGTTAAAACCTATTATCACCAAACTATATAAAAATTTTGCTCAGATCAATCAAGATGCATTGGCATTTATTCAACAGAAACATCCAGATGAAAATGTCGAAAGCCTAAAACCTTCAGATATTATTTTTGATGACGAAAAGACTTTTAGAATTGGCTACGACGCAGGTGAATCTCCTGCCGGACAATTGTTTTTGTATGTTTCATTCGATAAAAAATTTAAAATAGAGAATGAAATTATTTATGAAACTTATTGAATTGTATGAAAAGTTTTATTTTCAATTAAAAAAAGGAATACAATTCTATCTTAAAAATTATATTCTAAAAAATTTTTATTCAAGCAAAAAGCCATTCCTAAAAACCTAAGCGAATGGTTTTTACATTTTAAATATGTCTTATTTTGTTCTTTATAAAACTTCCTGCGGCATTTTATCTTAAAAAGCAGAATTATTTTTGCCCCATTAAAAAATCTTATCCCAAACAGATAATACAATAAAAATGAAAAAAATAATTTTATTGCTTATAGTAGCTGCAATTACGTTTTCATGTACATCGAATGATGACAACAATTCAGAAAACACAAATATAGACACTTTAAATCCTCCGGCATGGATTATAGGAACATGGGCAAAAACAGATGCCTCTTATACCTTTACCCAAGATGATCTAAAATATACCTCTGGGGGAACAACAACTTCTTTAAAAGAGAAAATAACAGAATTCGAAAAAAATAATAACACCAGCAGTGATATTAGTTTTGCATTTTCGGAAGCAAGCACCGATCAAAATTACAGTGTTAAATGTACACTTGGAGATACCAAACTCACATTTAGTTTCACAAAAAAATCAAATACAGTAATTACTTCCGATGATTTTTTAGAAGGGACTTATAGTAAGCAATAAGAAAATTTGCACACACATCATTAACATTTTTCAAATTGAATGACTCAAAAATCAAATTTTCATGTAATAGAATCTAAAAGAATATCTAATTTACGTCTTTGGATAGGTTCAACTTTCATTAGTCTTTTATTTCTTTTTGGGATTATGTTTTTTCTAATATTTTTAGGTTCTTATTCCAATTCTGACTCTTATATTTACTCCTTATTTTTCTTATCAATAGAAAAGATTATAGCTTCTATAATTTTATTTGTGATATTGATGAATACCTTAATTTGTGAAATTATTAAATACTTTTTAAAAAGGAGTAAAAAAAAATACAATAAGGTCACAATTGACTCAAACGGAATTATTTTTTTTAACACCTACAATCAAACAATAATTGCTAAAATACATTGGAAAAATATTCAGCCGCGAACGAATGAAAAATTCGACATAGATTACTCCTACTGTATAGGGTACAGGACTTTTTCATTGTATTTTTTTTGGAATCTTAAGGAAAGCAGTGATTCTAAAATCCCACTTTGGTCTTCTAAGAAATTTGCTGGAATGTTTGCAAAATTCACAAATCAAGCTGATCTTATAAAAGCATTTCTTTTAGGAATTTCCACTTTTAGACCTGATATTACAATCAATCCTGAAATTTATTCTTTTTATAAACTTGATCCGGTTACTTTTGAGAAAGATAATCACATTCTTAAAAAAGAAAAACAATTAAAACTTCTTGTCATTGTCTGTTCAATAATAATGATTTTGCTTCTTCTGTTTATCACTTATATATGTATGTAAAATACCCCCCTCTGGCGCGAGTGTCACGCTCGTGCATATCACGATTCAATGATCTCATTTTCGAAAAAGAAAGTTGAAGCATTTTTATTGATTTTGATTTCGTTCACGAGCGGGACGCTCGCGCCAGCGAGGGGCAGATTATGCTCAAAAAATTACATTCCATTTTTTATGGAAACTTTCCGAAAATGACGATTCAAAGTAATCTACAAATTAACGAGCCAAAACTCTTGGTTTTTTAGACCTAACATACATCAAATCTCGTTCATTATTCCAGGAAATTACAAGACTATCTTTCGTTCCTTTTTTAATAATTCCTATATGTATTTTCTTTAAAGAATAAACAAAAATGCTGTCATTACTATAACGACAATCGTAAACCTCTCCATTATTATCATTAATAAAATAATTAGAATTGATTTCTATTTTATTAAAATCGCCTTTCCCATCAGATTCCCACTTACCATAACAATCAGATTTATGTAAAGGTTCTTTTTTCTTTCCAAAAGTTAAATTAAAAATTTGTCCTCTTGAGAATTCATTTAAGTTTTTGCTTTTTCTTCTCTTAAAAAATTCTTTCTTATTATAGCTTTTTAATACATTTCCATTAGCATCTAAAAATAAAATTTTAAAACTTTTAGGAAAACCAATTAATGTATCACTAAGATGCAAAGGCAATGCAATATATTTTTCCTCTTCTTTATCTAATAAAATCGAGTGTACACTATTATATTTTTGTCGTATAAACCATTCATCATTTACTTCTTGTATAATTCGAAGCGAATCAGATGGTTTATAAACTAATCTGCGTTCAGCTCCTTCTTTACTGCTGATATTTTTTTTATAATGGTCTAAAAGCCTTTTAATTTGTTGCTCTTTAAACAATGTAATTTCATTTTCAGAAAATTCAAAATCAATTACAGCTATTATTTTCTTATCCGTTTGATTATTGAGATACAGATATGAAGAAAAACCATCCTCAAATGTTTCTACTTCTTCATGCCTCTGTGTGGTGGCCATAAAAGAGAAACAAGAAAGTAGAAATATAAATTTTATAAATATAGGTTGAACTTTATATATAATGATCTCTTTCTTGAATAACTGAAACGAAATAAAAACACTAACTAAAGCTATATAATCCGAAAAATCTATAACACGATAAAATCCAAAAAAATTCACAAAAGCTTCTGAATAAGGACTTTTCCAAAAAATAAAAAATAAAACTACAGCAATATGAATTTCTTTAACTCTTTTTGGAAATAATACACTCCAAAAAAAAGGAAAAGCAAGAAGTCCTGCAAAATCAGATAATTTTCCGGTGATATAATTATGAAAAACAGTTTTAAATATTAGATCATTGAGAAGAAGAATTCCTAAAGAAACAAGAAAAACAGGAGTCGCTAATCTATTCCACTCTTTTATCATATTTGATATTATTGATTAATAGTTACCGCAAAAAAACTTGCACAAAAAATCAAATTTAGACTATGTCACAAAATCTATTTCAACAAAAATCCCAATCTAATCGATCCATAAAAATATCCTTTATTGGTATCAATTCCCGGATCTTTTAATTCTTTTCCACGGTAAATGAAAGAATAGGAAATATTAAAATTATTATGGCGATATTTTAAACCAGCTTCCCCATTAAATCGAAGCGGTACCAAATCAAAAGTTATTGGACTTGTATCATTAAACATACTGCCTTCGATCGTAGCATCATAAAACTGATAATTTACACTTGGTATAATATAGAAATAAAACTCTCTAATATTAGGCTGTGCATTGGCACTTACCGAAGCATCGTGAAGATTGGAATCGTAAATTGGAAGGAGTTTTTTAAAACCAAACCGCGTCATAAAACCTGTAGAAACTCCTGTAAAGATAGTTCCCAAATTAGCTTCTGACTGCCAATTAAGGTCAACAAAATCATTATGTTCTGATGGAAACATTTTTTTAGAATACATAACATGTGCCTGTAAACCAAGTGCATTATGAATTTGGTTTTCCCAGCCGTAGACTTTTTTATAACCGATTATATCATGAAAACTTTTCTGCAAATTTTCTCCAAGCGAATTTGGACCTATAAATCCAATTTGAAAATCTGTTTTTAAAACTGATTCACTTTCATAAAAAAAGCTTCTTCCGGCTTCGGCAAAAAGATAACCTGCAAAAGGACGGTCGTTTATCGTAACGGCTTCTTTGTTTATAAATCTTGGATTATAAAGATACTGTCCAATTCTAAACTCGGTAATTTTTTTATTGATTTTCTGATTGTCGTTTTTAGATAAAAACCTATAAAAAAGTTCCAGTCCGTTGGTATAATACATATCGTATTTAGACGATGTATATAAATCATTATCGGTTATAAAACCTATTTCTGTAGTTTTTCCTTGTCCAAAAGTGAGCGTTGCAGTCAATATTAGAAAAGCAAAAAGCGCTTTCTTACTTCTCTTTACCATTGTAATGTATTTTTCCAACGTAACGCATTTCGCGCACGATTCTTTCTTTTCTTCTAATAATATAACTTGACGAACCTGTAGCTTTAAATTTTCTTGGGTTAGGCAGAATTGCTGCAATTCCCGCTGCCTGCATTGGCGTTAAACTCGAAGCATCACGACGATACCAATGTTCTGTTGCGGCATAAGCGCCGTAAACGCCATCGCCCATTTCAATACTGTTTAGGTAAACTTCCATAATTCGTTCTTTGCCCCAGATAATTTCGATTAAAACAGTAAAATAAGCTTCAAGACCTTTACGGAAATAACTTTTTCCCTGCCATAAAAAAACGTTTTTGGCTGTTTGCTGCGAAATGGTACTTCCTCCACGAATTCGGCGACCGCGTTCATTGCTTTTGTATGCTTTTTGAAGCGCCTTAAAATCGAAACCATTATGCGTTAAAAAAGTAGCATCTTCACTGGCAATAACCGCTTTTTGCAAATTCATGGATATTTTTTCGATAGGTTCCCAGTCGTGGTCAAAATAAACTTCTTTTCCATCCATTTTATTTTCAATAGCACGAATAACCATTAAAGGTGTAAAAGGCACGGGTACATATTTGAAAAATATAACTGAGGCGATCGAAACGCCAAAAAACCACAAAGCAGCTTTTATAAAAAACCATTTTACTTTTTCTCCAAAAGAACGATTCGATTTTTTTGAAGATGCTGTTTTAGGTTTTGGTTTGTTTGTAGTCGTTTTTGGTGCTGTTTTTTTGGTTGCTGCCATTCTACTATATTAAATCTGCTAATTCTGTTCCTATTAAACTGCCTATCGCTACTCCCATTCCGCCTAAACGCACTGCACAAAACACGTTTTCAGACACTTGAGTAACAACAGGATTTTTACTGTTTCCAATTCCCATAATGCCGCTCCATCGGTGCGCAATCTGAAAATCCTGATTTGGTAAAATTACATTTTTCAGTAAATCTTCCAATCTATTTTGAATAATTTTCGTTTGTCCAAATTCGGTTGTGGTTTCGCCTTCAAAATCAAGGTTTCGGCCTCCTCCTAATAAAATGCGGTCATTAATATTTCTGAAATAATAATAGCCATGATCTAAATGAAACGTTCCTTTAATATCTAAATTGTGAATTGGCTCGGTAATAAGCACTTGTGCTCTTGCGGGTTTTACAGCACCTTTTGTTAATTCGCCCGCAAAACCATTTGTAGCAAAAAATATTTTCCGGGTTTTAAAGCTAAAATCATTAACCACAATTTCAACATGATTTCCTGTATCAAGATATGATTTTACGGTTTGCTGATTTAAGATTAAAATATCTGCCGAAACTGCTTGTTTCAGCAATTCCTGCATCATATTTCCAGTATCGATTTGTCCTTCAAACGGATTAAAAATTAAATATTCATTAGTATTTCCAAAGCCAAACCGGTCAACTTCTTTCGAAAAAACATCGGCTTTAAAAAGTGGTTTTAAAATTTCATTGATAAACGGAATTTTCGAAACACATTCGTTAAATCCAAATTCGTCTTCTTTTAAAAATAATTCATATCCGCCATGAGGTTTAAAGTCAATTGCCTGATCTCCTAGTTTTTTTCGAAGTAACTGCAAGCCTTTCGAGCGTTTTTCTATTAATGTCACAACATCATCTTCTGAATGCGTTTTTAAATCTTCCAGAATTTCAGACAAACTTCCGAAACAGGCAAAACCTGCATTTTTGGTACTCGCGCCTTGTGGCAGCATACCGCGTTCTAAAACCAGAATTTTAGCAGCAGGAAATCTTTCGCGTAAGCGTAATGCTGCATGCAGGCCCACGATGCCGCTTCCCACAATAGTATAATCTATATTTGCGAACCAATTTTTTAGTTCCCAGTAGCTTAGTTCCATCATTTTGATAAATTCCAATATTTAAAATCCAAATTCCAATCTTGGGTTAAATTACAATTTTTAGATAAATTCCAATATTTAAAAATCTCAAATTCTAAAACTCTAAATCATTTTTTGTTGGAGCTGTCAGGCTGAGCGGACTCGAAGCCACTTTTTTTTGGGATTTGGAATTTTTAAATATTGGAATTTCATATTTTAAACTTTAACATTTTTTGGAATTTGGAATTTAACAATTTGGGATTTAAAAGTTGTATTTTTAGCGCACAAAAAAATAGAATAAATAGATTATGAAAAAAGTATTATTAACAACTTTAATAATGATGGGTTTAAACGCTGTTGGGCAGAATGTAATGTCGCCAGAATTGTTATGGAAATTAGGACGCGTAACGCCGCTTGGAATTTCTAAAGATGCAAAAAATATAGTTTTTAAGGTTTCTACTCCTTCAGTTGAAGAAAACAAATCGACATCTAAAATTTACACTATTCCTGTAAATGGCGGAAATGCTGTTGAAATTAAAGACACAAAAGATATTCTTGCTGATAAAAACATTTCGCCTGACGGAAAATTTGTGGTTTATAATGATGAAGTAAAACTCGAAAGTGTTTTAGGAAAAGATTTCTATCCAAATCTTGGCAAATCTGACGCTCAAATTTACGACGGTTTAGATTACCGCCATTGGGATACCTGGAACGAAGGAAAATTTAATCATGTTTTTTATAAAGAAAACAAAAATGGCGCAAAAGGAATTGACATTCTAAAAGGTGAAACTTTTGATTCTCCGCAAAAACCTTTTGGCGGTGACGAAGATTATATCTGGTCACCAGACAGCAAAAGCATTTTTTATGTGTGCAAGAAAAAAGCGGGAACTGCTTACGCGATTTCTACCAACACAGACATTTATGAGTACAACTTAGAATCTCAAAAAACAACTAATAAAACTGAAGGTAATTTAGGCTACGATACTGCACCGCAATTTTCTCCAACAGGAAATCTTTCTTGGCTGCAAATGAAACGTGACGGTTATGAGTCTGATAAAAACGATATTATTGTTGAATTTAAAGGAATCAAAACGAACTTAACGGCAAACTGGGACGGAACTGTAGATAATTTTATCTGGAGTAAAGACGGAAAAACAGTATTTTTTGTCGCGCCAATTGACGGAACAAAACAAATTTTCTCTGTTAACTTTCCTGGGTTGACTAAAATTGCAATCAATGTTCGCCAATTGACAAACGGAGATTTTGATGTTAATGATTTAGTTGGTTTTTCTGGAGATGACATTATCGTAACAAGAACCGACATGAATCATGCAGGTGAGATTTTTTCTTTTAACTTAAAGAAAAATACTTGGAAACAAATCTCAAATGTAAATACCGATACTTATAAAACTTTAGCATTAAGCAAAACAGAAAAACGTTACGTTACTACAACAGACGGTAAAAAAATGCTGGTTTGGGTAATCTTGCCTCCAAACTTTGATGCTTCAAAAAAATATCCAACTTTATTATTCTGCCAAGGCGGACCTCAATCTCCGCTAACGCAATCATATTCTTTCCGTTGGAATTTCTCTTTAATGGCTGCTAAAGGTTATGTAGTAGTTGCTCCAAACCGTCGTGGAATGCCAGGTCATGGTGTAGAATGGAATGAGCAGATTAGTAAAGACTGGGGCGGACAAGTTATGGACGATTATCTTTCTGCAATTGATGATGTTGCGAAAGAATCTTACGTTGACAAAAGCCGTTTAGGATGTGTTGGTGCTAGTTACGGAGGATATTCTGTATTTTATTTAGCAGGAATTCACAAAAACCGTTTCAAAACTTTTATTGCTCACGATGGCGTTTTCAATACCGTTTCAATGTTAGGAACTACAGAAGAAGTTTTCTTTAACAACTGGGATTTTGGTGGACCGTATTGGGAAAAAGATAATGCTGTAGCGCAAAAAGCGTACACTACTTTTAATCCAGCAACTTTGGTTCAAAACTGGAACAGACCAATTTTGATTTTCCAGGGAGGAAAAGATTTCCGTGTGCCAATTGGTCAAGGACAAGAAGCTTTCCAAGCTGCACAATTAAGAGGAATCAAAAGCCGCTTTGTGTATTTCCCAGATGAAAATCACTGGGTTTTAAAACCACAAAATGCTCAGGTTTGGCAGGGAGAATTTTTTAAATGGCTAAATGAGACTTTATAATCAATAAGCTTTCAAATAAAAATAACCGCAGTATTATTTACATAATCTGCGGTTATTTTATTTTAGAGACATTCTAATACATCTTAAAAAATGTAAATAATAAAAATAATTATAAAAAAATCATATACTTGGATATGAGGTTTGATCACGGAAAGTATGTTTTTATCAATTTTCCCATATCATAAACTTCAACCTTATCAACAGGACCTTCAGGAGAATAATTCCAATCACCATTTTTTAAACCATTTACATATTGACCATCCATCCAAACCGATTTAGCGTAATTATCAATATATCTTCTTTCTTCCCAATTTCCATCTTTTAGATTATTTTTTATTTTCCCTTTTTCCTTATATAAATAAACATATGAAGAATCAAGCCCATCTTTTGTATATATTATTTCTTTTTCTCCCCATTGTTTATCCACAGTTGAACCATTTTTAAAATACTCTAAAAAATAATCGCCTCGAACCAAATAACTATTAGTCAACAAAATAAGAGAATCTTTTGATTTTATTTCTCCTGATATATTTCCTTTATCATATTTAAAATGTTCTATTCTAAAAACATTATTCGTTATAATATTTTTATGGATTTTCGATGTCCTCAAATATTCTCCCTCGTCCAAAACTTTTTCATAAATTATTAATCCATCATTTAGAATATTGTTAGTTAGTAAAACTGCCCGATAGATTTCATCGTTTTCATACGAAAATGAAATTAAATACGATTGGAATTTTTGTTCGTTTACTATTAAATCTAAGTATTTTTTTACTTCAATTCTTTCATAATTATTTTTAACCTGATTAAAATTTATTATAGGCTTATTGTAGTCTTTTTGAAAACTATCAAAAAACAATTTTATAATTTTTTCTTTTTCAGTTCTTACATCTGAAATTTTTGTAGAATCAATTCCTTTTATTACTGTGTCAACTATATGTAACTTTCTCTGATTCTCTTCAACATGAATTATATTCTTATTATTATCTTTTTTACAAGATAACAAGAATAGAATCACGCAAAAATTAAGTGTAAATTTTAAATATTTCATTTTATTTTTTTTAATATTGGTTTAAAGGATTGAACATGCAAATGATGGTGATGATCTACATAATGTACCGAATGATTAAGTGTTTTTCCATTATACCTCCATGAAAGCATACTTTTCCATCCATATTTGTAAAGTGCATCATTAAATGCGTTTGTCTTTTTTCATCCATTCCTTTCCAGCCACAAGGATCTCCTGTTTCCGCTGCTAAAGACAAATACACATTTTTTCCAGATTTATCTTTTCTTAAATATCTAAGATCGCCATTCATTCCATTTTTATGAGATTCACTGCCTCCTATAGAATTACCAAAATCATCGCTAAATCCATTAAATATAAAATCTGAATAACCACAATCTAACATTGCTCCCATAAAAGATGCAATAGTAACATCATTCATGAAAAATCTGTTTGTACCAGGATTCATTTTTAAACCAAATTTAATATGTCCTTTTTCGTAGTTTTTCAAATTTCGAATATCAATTAAGTATATATTCGAACTCCCAAGTCTGTCACAATAGTCATTACCATAATTATTAGCGATTCTTTTTAAATTATATTTACCAATATTATGTATCTCTCCTAATTGATCGTGATAGAAATAAGAAGCATTTTCTCTTTTGTCATTTTGTATTTTATAACGTATTACACCTGTGTAGAAAATATGGTATTCAACATCTGCATCAGATAATATTTCTGCGTTATTCATTCTACATTCATTTGTTTTTAAGATTGGTTTTATTTTATTAAAAATATTCTCCCTTTCTTTTACATCAGCTGTGGAGCCATGTACTAATTCGGTCGTTCTTGAAAAATCTTCCAAATCTGCTAAAGTATTTAAATCTTTTTCTGTCCCATCTTTCAGAAGTACACCGTGATTCCAATACCAGCCAGATGAACGTACCATTAAATCTAAATCATTTAATAATAAATCAGGATCAGACATTAGGTTTTTACGACTATATTCTCCAAATCTTCTGTACCCTTTTTTTCTTGTAATTTGTATTAATCCTCTTCCTCTAAATTTATAACCATCACCACTACCTTCATCTAAATTTTCTCCAATATTTCTATAAACATAATTCCCTAACTTTTGAGGATTATTAAGAAAAGAATATCCGTGAGAATATAAAAGAGGATGATTCTTTCTTGACCAATAAACATGCAAAGCATCTTCTGTATTATAGTTTAAGTTTTCGTCAATTCTTGAAAAATCACCTGTCTCTCTTGCAATTTGAGCTAAAAAAAATGCTTTTCTCATACAAGTATTTATTTTAAATTCCTTGAATGTATTATTTAAAGCATTGACAAACTCTTGTATCGTTGTTTCTGATAATGTATTTGTTCCTTTATAAAACAATTGCCTTGTATTGGGAAACATATCTTTGAATTGCTTTACAGTAATATCTTTAGCACAATTTTGGCAGCCGTCTTTTTTATGATCTTTATTCCAAATAGAATCCTTACTTCCTACCTTCATCATACTCTCTATAAAATTTTGAGTAGGATCAAAAGATACAGTAGTATTTACAGCAACTTTCTTTTCAGCATAGTCATAAGCTTTTCTGTCTGATTTAGCAATTCCTTTCTGCTCTTTTTGAGAAGGTCCTTTTTTCTCTGCCGGAGTTTGGGTTTCTTTTTTAGTTTCAGGCTCCTGTTGCTTAGGCGCAGGTTTTTGCGCATACGGATCATTTTTGTAATCCGAATTAATTACATTAACATTATTGCTTGGTTTGGAAACTTTTTTGTAAAACTCTGCTGTTACATAATATTCATGAAACGCGCCTTCGTTTGAAGCATTTGCATCTGGTTTTATATTGGCAAGCCAAGCTCTTGCAGGATCAAGATAAAATTCAACATCAACTATTCCGTCCAGAATATTTCCTTTTTTTTCATCTATTTTAATATCCGTTGCATTTTCTTTGCCCTTGCCTCCGTCATCTTCCCATAATGTAACGTAGATGGGAAATTTTTCCATATTAACGCAGTGAACACGAGCAACTATAGTCTGCCCATAGCTAAATAATTGGGTCGGTTTCTTTTTATTAATGTCGAGAAGTTCTACAAACATTATTTTGCTTTCTACAGCCTGCTTTGTTTTAATATCTAAAACTGCTTTTTCTCCATTGATGTCGACCAGCATTCTAATGCCTTTTCGCTTAAGGCTTTTTGGAGAAAATGTATATTCGACCGTTGCTCCTGTCTTATTATTTTCTTCTGTTTTTATCCATGAACCGCCCAATAATGTCCATATACTCCATTTAATCTGATCATCGGGAATATTGTGAAAATTAGGTTCGGTAAACTGTACTGGAGCTGAATTTCCAAAAAGATCATAAATAGAATAATATTCTTTTATTCCCACCGAAGGATCTGATTTACCGTAAATTTTTAGTTTGGCCATATCTACTCATTTAATTACAAATAAAATCTTACAAAAACAAATGTAGTATTTATTTAATTAAATATAAATTTCTTACAATAATTTATTCTAAATAAAATAAATCTTAAATTAATCAGAATAGAATTTTTACATAATCTGCGGTTATTTTATTTTATAAACATTTGAATTATGTAAATATTTGACTTGCTTTTACTTTCCACAAATGGAAATTTTAAATAAATTGCATGGATTTATAATGTTAAAAAACTTCGTCAACCCCAGATAAATATTATGGAGAGCAAAAAAAGTTACACGGCCTTAAAGGTTTTATTCAGCTATGTTGCATTATTGGCTCTCGTTGTTACAGTAGGATGGTTTTTGTATTCTGAAAATGTGGTGTACAAAAAACTTGAAGACAAAATTGCACACGAAAAAACCAAAATTTTAAGGGTTAGTAAATTGTTTTCTAACGTTTATAAAACAGAAAGTCTGGCGAGAAAAACTATTCAGACCAATTCAGAAAGTGATTTTAAAAATTATCTTGTTGAAACGGATTCCTTAAAAGCCAGAATCGATACTTTAAAACAAATCGTTACTACAGAATACCAAAAAACTCTTCTTGATAGTGTAAATTATTTATTGTCTGAAAAAACAGAAAATATCAGACAACTTAAAACTATAAAAAATAAAGCCGAAGATGAAGTCTCTGTAAACAATGCGATTGATGAAATCACCAAAATGGAGTTTAATCTTCGCAAACTCGAACTTCAGGATTTTACCAAAAACCCAAACGAACTGGGAAGTTATCAGCGAAATGTTCTTCAAAAATATGTTGATTATTTAAACCAGAATATTCCGGATGACAGCACGAATACGCTGAGTAAAAAAGCTTCTGATTCTATTTTGGCAAATTCTAAAAAACTGCTGAGTAATGTCAAAATGAAAGCAGAAAAGAAAAAGGAAACACTGAATTTTGAAGAAAACAAACTGCTAAAAAATGAAATCGCGATTTCGGAACAACTTCGAAAAGTACTTCGAATTATCGAACGTGAAATCATTAATAATTCAATCAAAAACAATTCTTTAAAAGAAAAATCTCTTAAAAAAGTCAACGAAATTGTAACGGCTTCGGCAATTGCAGGTTTGATTCTGACTTTGTTTTTTTCTGTTTTAATTGTAAGCGATTATTCAAAATCGCAGGTGTATAAAAAACAGCTCGAAATTGCGAATTTTAAAACCAAGAATTTATTAAAAAGCCGCGAACAGTTAATCTCGACCGTAAGCCACGACTTAAAAACACCTTTAAGCACTATTGTTGGATATTCAGAACTTTTGGGGAATTCTGATATTACTACAAGACAGTCGTATTTTATCAAGAACATCAAAAATTCATCTGAATACATTACTCAGCTTGTTCAGGATTTATTGGATTTTTCAAGAATCGAAGCCGGAAAAGTCAGCATCGAAAAAGTACCTTTTTATCTTCCTGAAGTTATTGAAGATACTGCGCGAAATATTCAAACCGTATACAAGCAGAAAAACATTGATTTAATTATTAATGTCGATGATAAGCTAAATACCAGAGTAGTAGGCGATCCGTTTCGTTTAAAACAGATCTTGACGAATATTATTGGTAATGCATATAAATTTACAGAAGAAGGCCATATTAAAATTAGTTCTTATGTATCTGAAAATGAAAACTTCTTTATTATTACTATTGAAGATACCGGAATTGGAATTGAAAAAGGCAATCAAAAATTAGTTTTTGAAGAGTTTGCGCAGGCCAATGAAGGCATTGAAAAGAAATACGGAGGAACTGGTTTAGGACTTGCAATCTGCCAAAAAATAATTTCTTTTATGGGAGGCAGAATAAATCTTGAAAGTACACTTGGAAGGGGAAGTACTTTTGAAATTAAAATTCCGCTGGTTTTTGATCACAGCGAAATTACGGTTGAAGAAATAAAAAGAAATATTGTACGAAACACCAAAAAACAAACTTTTATAGTTATTGACGATGATATTAATCTGCTTAATTTAACAAGTGGTGTTTTAAGGCAGGAAAATCATGAAGTTTTGTCGTTTACAAGCGCGTCTAAAGCCTTGGAAGCAATTCAGAATACTAATTTCGATTTTGTAATTACCGATATTCAAATGCCGGAAATTGATGGATTTATGTTTTTGGAAAAACTTCGTAATTCTGAAAAGGGCATTTATAAAAATCAGCCCGTTATTGCCTTAACCGGAAGAACTGATTTAGATTCTGCTATTTACACCAGAGCCGGTTTTACAACTGTGGTAAAAAAGCCTTACTCTCCAAAAATGTTATTAGAAACCATTCAGCATATTTTAGACAACGAAACGCTGCCTGAAATCGACATAAAGGATAAGGAAGAAACAGCCTCCTCTCAACTATATTCTCTGGAAACTTTAAAAGAGTTTTTAGGAAATGATAAAGATGCGTTGAATGATGTTTTAAAGGCTTTTATAATAAGCAGCAATGAAAATCTGGAGCTGCTTGAAAATGCTGTTTTAGAAGAAAATGTTCCCGAAATTAATTCAATCGCACACCGAATTGCGCCTATGTTCAAGCAGATTGAAGCACGCGATATTGGAATAATATTAAAAACGCTGGAACAGAATAATATTGAAATTACTGATCTAAAAGATATTTTTACAGCATTAAAAGCAAAAACGACTAAACTTTTTACAGCTTTAGAAGAAGAAATCGTTTAGTCGATATTATATTGTTTTAATTTGTTGTATAGTGTTTTTCTGGTAATTTTTAAAAGTTTTGCTGCTTCAGATTTATTATTCTGAGTTCTGTTTAATGCCTGAATAATGGCTTCTTTTTCATTATCAGATAATGAAAAACTGGCACTGCTGAAACCCGTCTTTTGTTTTTCTGCCTGAAAAAATTCAATTGGAAGTACATCACTTTCTATAAAATCGCCCTGAGTTAAAAGTGTAGCACGTTTAACACAGTTTTGAAGTTCGCGTAAATTTCCCGGCCAGCTGTAATTTTGAAAAATAGAAACTACTTCCGGAGAAAAACCTATAACCTCTTTATTTAACTGCTGATTAGCTTTTTCTAGAAAATAATCGGCAAAAACCATTAAATCTTCGTCACGATCTTTTAAAGATGGAGACTGAATAGAAAACTCGTTGATTCTATGGTATAAATCTTCTCTAAAATCGCCGTTTTTTACTGCCTCGCGCAAATCTTCGTTTGTAGCTGTAATAATGCGTATATCGACGTTTATTTCTTTATTGCTTCCAACAGGTTTTATTTTTCTTTCCTGAAGGGCTCTCAAAAGCTGAATTTGGTTTTCATAAGAAAGATTTCCAATTTCGTCTAAGAAAAGAGTTCCGCCGTTTGCGGCTTCAAAATAACCCATTTTATCACTAATGGCTCCCGTAAAAGATCCTTTTAAATGACCGAAGAATTCACTTGCTGCCAATTCTTTCGGAATTGCACCACAGTCAACTGCAATAAAATTATTGCTTTTTCTCTGACTTTGCTGATGAATACTTTTGGCTATAATTTCTTTTCCTGTTCCACTTTCACCAATAATTAAAACCGACATATCGGTTGGACTTACTAACTGAATATGATCTAAGAGTTTTTTTGAAGCAACAGAAATTCCTCTTACAAATTCATTTTCTGCAGAAACTGGCTTTTTTACTGCTTTTTTTTGTTTTACCGGAGTTTCGGTTTCTTCTTCCTCTTGAGTATTGGCTGCTTTAAGAGCATTTGTAATTACCAATAAAACTTCATCTGGATTAAATGGTTTCGAAATATAATCGGCAGCACCGTTTTTAATTGCTTTTACGGCAGTATTAACATCAGAATATCCCGTCATAAGTATAACAGGAATCTGCGGGTATTCATTTTTAAATTCAGACATAAGTCCGATACCGTCAGAATCAGGCAGACGAAGATCTGTCAAAATCAAATCAAAAGATTCATTTTTGATAATTGCTCTGGCTTCTGAAGCGGAAAAAGCGACAGATACTTCATACTTATTTTTTATTAGAAATTTCTCTAATAATTTACAGAATGAAATATCATCTTCTATTACTAATATCTTTGGCATTTGCTTTTAGGGACTTTTTTGCTAAAATAATACTATTAAAGTTATAATTTCTTAAAATTATGCGAAAAAAAAAGAGATTGCACGATGCAATCTCTTTTTCACCAAAAACATAAATCTAATTTCACCTAATTATATCTTCAACCAGTTGCCATTGACATCTGAATACACAGTAGCCTTTTGGTCCCCAACTGATATTTCTAGTTTGTATTCTTTTTTATCATTAATATACGCTTTTACCAATTTTGCATTTGGATAAGCGGTTTGCAGAGCCGTTTTTACAGCCGCCGGCACAGCATCTGTAGAAACTTCGGTATATTCTGCCTGAACAGAAATAGATGTTTTTACTTTATTGGGAGTTATTTCTGCTAATGCAGGAATTGATAAACTTCCTAAAATAATAGCTGCTGAAATGGCTAACTTTTTCATAATGCTCTGTGTTTAATTATTTTTTAATGATATTTCCTGAAGCATCTGTAAATACAGTATACTTTTTGTCTCCGCTTGAAATTTCAAGTTTGTACTCATTCTTGTCGTTTTTGTACGCTTTTTCAAGTTTTGTACCTGGAAATGATTTTTCAATTGTTGACTTTACTGCCGCTGGAACAGCATCTGCAGTTACTTCAGTGTATCCGTCCTGGATATTTACTGATGCAATTATTGAATTTACCTGTGCCGGAGCTGCCTGTAAAGACAAGCCTCCTAAAATAATTGCTGCTGATAAGATTAACTTTTTCATAATGCTTAATTTTTATAATTATTTTTTAAGGATAGTTCCTGCTGCATCAGTATATACAATAGATTTTTCACCTCTTACTGAAACCTCAATTTTATATTCTTTTTTTGAGTTCACATAAGCTTTATCAAGTTTAACACCTGGATAAGCTTCATCCAGAGATTTTTTAATCGCTGCTGGTACAGCATCGACTTCTTTGTAATCATCCTGATAGTTAACTGAATTTACTGTAGTGGTGGTTAAAACAGTATTTTCTGCCTGCATTGACAGCCCTCCTAAAAGGATTGCTGCCGATAATATTAGCTTTTTCATAATAATAGTTTTTTAGGGTTAGTTTTTTATTTTTTTACCCAAGTTCCGTCTGCATTAGCATAAAGAGAACCAACTTTGTCTCCAACAGTAACTTCTAATTTGTATTGAGAAGCGCTGTTTTTGTATGCTTTGTTAAGTACTGCATCTGGATATGCTTTTTTAAGTGCATCTGTTACCGCTGCCGGTACGTCAGTTACATTAACTTCTGTGTAATCATCTTGAAATGATACTTCTTTTACGATTGTATTTGAAATTGGTGAAGTTGAAGCAAATGATGTTAAACCTCCCAAAACGATTGCGGCTGATAAAAATAAATTTTTCATGATAGTGATATTTTAATATTGTTAATTTAATTTTAGTATTCTTAATCTGGATTTCCACAAGAATCTATTGATTACTTTTTAATCCAAGTTCCGTCTGCATTAGCAAAAAGGTTTCCAACTTTTTCACCTACAGTTACGTCTAGTTTATACTCTGATTTTTCGTTTTTATATGCTTTAGTAATTACTGCATCTGGATAAGCTTTTTTCAAAGATTCAACAATTGGTGCAGGTAATTCTTCTAATTTAATTTCAGTATAATCATCTGCTATTGAAATTACTTTTATTGTTGAATTTGTAATTGAAGTTGTAGAAGCAAATGATGTTAAACCTCCTAAAACGATCGCGGCTGATAAAAATAAATTTTTCATAATGTGTATATTTTAATAGTTAATAGTTTGTTTTACGCTTTAGGTAATGAAACAATTGTGCCGAAATGCCAATATAACTTGTCAATTCACCTAAAAGCCTTGTTTTTAAAGGACTTAAGTAAGGCGTGCCAAAAAAATAAAATAATAGAGTATTGTAAAAAAGTGTGTAACCAGCAGAAAAAGTGTATAAAAAGTATACACAAATTGTGTTTACCAAAGATTTGAAAATAAAAAAACCCGACAGACTTTTTAAGCTTGTCGGGTTTATAATAGAAAAAAAGCTGCCGAAAATCGACAGCTTTAATATTGTTATTCCTCAATTGACTTCATTTTGAAGGTATCCATAAATGCAGTTGTATAATCTCCTGCAATATATTTTGGATCATCCATTAATTGTCTGTGGAAAGGTATTGTAGTTTTTACGCCTTCAATTACGAATTCGTCAAGAGCTCTACGCATTTTGCTGATAGCTTCTTCACGAGATTGTGCCGTTGTAATTAACTTAGCAATCATAGAATCGTAGTTTGGCGGAATGCTGTAACCAGAGTAAACGTGAGTATCTAAACGAACTCCGTGTCCTCCTGGCATATGAAGCGTAGTAATTTTTCCTGGAGAAGGACGAAAATCGTTATAAGGATCTTCGGCATTAATACGACATTCAATAGCATGTAATTCCGGAAGGTAGTTTTTTCCTGAAATTGGAATTCCGGCAGCAACCATAATCTGCTCACGAATTAAATCGTAATCAATTACCTGTTCAGTAATTGGGTGCTCAACCTGAATACGTGTATTCATTTCCATGAAATAGAAATTTCTGTGTTTGTCTACAAGAAATTCTACAGTTCCAGCTCCTTCGTATTTAATGAATTCAGCAGCTTTTACAGCAGCTTCTCCCATTCTTGTACGTAATTCGTCTGTCATGAAAGGTGAAGGTGTTTCTTCAGTAAGTTTTTGGTGACGACGTTGTACTGAACAGTCTCTTTCAGAAAGGTGACATGCTTTTCCATAAGAATCTCCAACAACCTGAATTTCAATATGACGTGGTTCTTCAATAAGTTTCTCCATGTACATTCCGTCATTTCCAAACGCGGCAGCAGCTTCCTGACGTGCACTTTCCCAAGCTTTTAAAAGCTCTTCTTCTTTCCAGATTGCACGCATTCCTTTTCCACCACCACCAGCAGTAGCTTTCATCATAACTGGATAACCAATTTCTGCTGCTGTTTTTTGTGCATGCTCATAAGATTCTAATAATCCGTCTGAACCTGGTACACAAGGTACTCCTGCTGCTTTCATTGTAGCTTTTGCAGAAGCTTTATCTCCCATTCTGTCGATCATTTCAGGAGCTGCACCAATAAATTTGATTCCGTGCTCTTGACAAATTTTTGAGAATTTAGCATTCTCAGAAAGGAAACCGTATCCTGGGTGTATTGCGTCTGCATTTGTAATTTCTGCAGCAGCAATAATATTTGACATTTTTAAATACGATAAGTTACTTGGAGGAGGACCAATACAAACCGCTTCGTCTGCAAATTTAACATGCAAACTTTCTGCATCGGCTGTAGAATAAACTGCTACAGTTTTAATACCCATTTCCTTGCACGTACGAATTACACGAAGTGCAATTTCTCCTCTATTCGCAATTAATATTTTTTTAAACATCTTATTTAAATTAAAAATTACAAATTCCAATCTCCAAATTCCAACTCATTGGATTTTGTGACTTGTCTATTGGAATTTTTAAAAATTATGATGGATCTACTAAGAATAAAGGCTGATCAAATTCAACTGGAGACATATCGTCAACAAGAATTTTTACAATTTTACCTGAAACTTCTGATTCAATTTCGTTGAATAATTTCATTGCTTCAATTACACAAAGAACGTCACCTTTTGAAACTGTGCTTCCAACTTCAGTAAAAACTGGTTTGTCTGGAGATGGTTTTCTGTAGAAAGTTCCAATGATTGGTGATTTTATAGTAACATATTTAGAATTATCAGCAGCTGGAGCCTGAGTTTCAGCAGGTACATTTACAACTACAGGAGCAGTTACCTGCGGTGCAGCTTGTGGCAATGCAGCCTGAGCTGGTAATTGCTGTACATAAGTAGTTTCTGTAACATTCCCTTCTAAAGTTGTTCTAATAGTGATTTTTACATCATCCATTTCTAACTTCACTTCTGCAACACCCGAATTTGCTACAAACTTGATTAGGTTTTGAATTTCTTTTAAATCCATAATGATTCGATTTTAGTTTTAATTTATTTCTTATCGTAAGCCCATTTTAAGTAAATAGATCCCCAAGTGAATCCACCACCAAAAGCAGCAAAAATAACATTATCTCCTTTTTTGAGTTTATCTTCAAAATCAGCCAATACTAATGGCAGAGTTCCTGAAGTTGTATTACCATATCTTTCGATATTTACTAACACTTTATCTTCTTCAAGTTCTAATCTTCCTGCGGTTGCATCGATGATGCGTTTATTTGCCTGGTGAGGCACTAACCAGTCAACATCCTGATTAGTTAAATTGTTTCTTTGCAAGATTAATTCGCTGGCATCTGCCATATTGGTTACAGCATATTTAAAAACTGTTTTACCATCCTGCATAATATTATGTTGTCTGTTTTTTACAGTTTCTTCTGTAGGCGGGATTAAAGAACCTCCTGCTGGGATTTTAAGAAAATCGCGTCCAACACCATCACTTCTTAAATATTCGTCCTGCAAACCTAAACCTTCATAATTTGGTTCAAAAAGAACAGCTCCTGCTCCATCACCAAAAATAATACAAGTAGCTCTGTCGGTGTAATCTACAATTGATGACATTTTATCGGCACCAATTAACAGTACTTTTTTATAACGTCCGGATTGTACGTAAGCTGCTGCTGTAGACATTCCGTATAAGAAACTTGAACACGCTGCCTGCAAATCATATGCAAATGCATTTACAGCTCCAATTTCTGTTGCAACATAAACTCCTGTAGAAGCCACCATCATATCTGGTGTTGCAGTTGCCATAATAACCATATCAATTTCAAGAGGATCGATATTAGCTTTAGCTATTAAATCCTTTGCTGCCTGAATAGCAAGGTATGATGTTCCTTTATCAGCATCTTTAAGAATTCTTCTTTCTTTAATGCCGGTACGAGTGGTAATCCATTCGTCATTGGTATCGACCATAGTTTCTAATACTTTGTTTGAAAGAACAAAGTCAGGAACGTATCCTCCAACTGCGGTAATTGCGGCTGTGATTGTATTCATTATATTCTATTATTTCCTTTCAAATATTAGTATTTGAAAAATTTTTAAAAGACTCGAAAATTACAAAAAAAATCAAAACGATTTTGCCTGTATTTTCTTAAAAAACAAAAATTATAACCAACAAAAAAAACTCTCACTATGTGAGAGTTCTAGTATAATTTACAAAAACGTATTAAGCAACCGCTTCAGATTTATCGATAACAACTTGCCCTCTGTAGTACATTTTACCTTCATGCCAGTAAGCTCTGTGGTATAAATGTGCTTCACCTGTAATAGGACATGTAGCGATTTGAGCTACAGTAGCTTTATAGTGTGTTCTTCTCTTATCTCTTCTTGTTTTCGAGGTTTTTCTCTTAGGATGTGCCATTTTACTATATTATTTATCCGTTAATAGTTTCTTTAATTTTTCCCAACGCGGGTCAATATCTTCTTCTTGTTTACTCTCTTCCTTTTGTTCTTTTACGCTTAATTCATTCAGTTTTGTCAAAGCTTCGGTTTGTAATGTCCCGTCTTTAACTCCCGGATGAACTCTTTTTAGGGGAACTGATAGTGCAATCATTTCATAAATGTATTGCGCTACATCTATTTCATGTTCTCCATGCGGCAAAATCAACAACTCTTCATTATCATTATTGAATTCATCTCCAAAACGAACAATCAATTTCATTTTGCCTTTAATTGGTAAATCAAAATCTTCGCCAGTTAAATCACAAGGCACATTTACCGTTCCTTTGTGTTTGAATTCTAACTCTAACATGTTGCTTTTCTTTTCGAAAACCAAACTCACTTTAATATCCGAACTTTGAAACTCATCATAATCAAAGTCCTTAAAGAACGTGTTATCTATTTGATATTCAAAATGGTGTTTTCCCAGCTTTAATCCTACGAAAGGAATTAAAAATTCTTTTGATTTGCTCATCTCAACATCATTTTTTTTAATTCAGCTGCAAAACTACATATCTGAATTGGGGTGCAAAGATATAAAATTATTGTAAATCTAATAATCTTATTCACCTTTTTTTGTTTATATCTGTTTTTCTTTTATTTTTAGAGGTTTTTGGCTAATCTCCTCATACTGATTACGCGAGCGAAAAATATCGATCGCAAGATAAACCGCTTCTTTAAACGAGTTGAAATCTGCCATATCTTTTCCTGCAATATCGTAACCTGTGCCATGATCCGGTGAGGTTCTCACTCTGTTTAATCCCGCAGTATAATTGACTCCTTTTCCAAAAGATAATGTTTTAAACGGAATTAATCCCTGATCGTGATATGTCGCTACAACTGCATCATATTTCTCATATTGTCCGCTGCCAAAAAATCCATCAGCAGAAAAAGGCCCAAAAACAAGAGTACCGCTGTCAAATATTTTTTTCAGAACCGGTTTTAAAACTAAATCATCTTCTTTTCCAATTACGCCGCCGTCTCCGCAATGAGGATTTAAACCTAAAACAGCAATTTTTGGTTTTACGATACTAAAATCCTGGATTAAAGATTTTTTAATTGTTTCGATTTTCCTAACAATCAATTCTTCTGTTAAATGAGAAGAAACTTCATTTAACGGAACATGATCAGTAAGCAGACCTACTCTTAAATTATCCTGAACCATCATCATCAGCGCATTTCCTTCCAGCTCCTGATCTAAATAATCTGTATGCCCCGGAAATTTAAAACTGTCTGACTGAATATTATATTTATTGATTGGTGCCGTAACCAAAACATCAATCAAATCTTCTTTTAAAGCTTTAGTCGCTGCAACAAATGACTTAATTGCATATTCGCCTATTTTTTCATCATTTTTCCCAAAGTTAATATCTACTCCTTCTTTCCAAAGATTGTAAACATTTACTTTTCCGGGAATAATTTGATCTAATTTATCTACACCATGAAACTGAACGGTAGATGTAAAACTTTTTTTAACAAAAGAAAGTATTTTAGCATTTGCGAAAATAACTGGTGTACATAATTCCAACATCCTAGAATCTTCGAATGTTTTCAATATAACTTCGCTTCCAATACCGTTTAAATCTCCTACTGAAATTCCAACAATTATATTTTCTGCTTTTTTATTCATGAGCTCAGCTTATTTATTACTAATTTTGATGTGCAAATTTAGTAAAATAAAACCACAATGTTTACAGGAATTATTGAAACCCTTGGAAGGATTCACGAAATACAAAAAGATCAAAACAACTTACATGTTACAGTTGACTCCTCAATTACGAATGAATTAAAAATTGACCAAAGTGTATCGCATAACGGAATATGCCTTACCGTTGTCGCTATAAAAGACTCATTTTATACTGTTACTGCTATTGAAGAAACGATTTTAAAAACCAATATTGGCGACTGGAAAGTAAATGACGTTGTAAATCTGGAAAGAGGAATGAAGCTTGGCGACCGTCTTGACGGACATATTGTTCAGGGCCATGTAGATCAAACAGGAGTCTGCACTAAAATAGAAGAAGCAAACGGAAGCTGGAATTACACTTTTGAATACGATAAAAACCTTAACAACATTACCATCGAAAAAGGTTCTATAACTGTTAATGGGGTAAGTTTAACTGTTGTAAATTCTAAAACAAACGAATTCAGCGTTTCGATAATACCTTATACTTTTGAGCATACCAACTTTAAAGATTTTAAAGTGGGAACAAAAATCAATTTAGAATTTGATGTTGTTGGAAAATATATTTCAAGACTTTATTCTATAAACAAATAGAAAAGAAATTTCTTCGCATAAAAAAAGCTTCAATTTAAAATGAAGCTTTTTTTATTTTATTTCGATATATAACTGCTGAGCCTAGAATTAAACCGGCAACAATTAAATAAGGCAGATCTTCATTTATTGGCCCTTCTAATGGATTTTCAGGATCACAACCTCCAGGACAAGGCGGATCTTGAGCCAAAACATTTGACACATTCAATACTAGAAAAAATACTAAAAAAATAATTCTTATGATCTTCATAAACTTGGGGCGCTGATAATCAATACTACTAATAATTCCGGCAAATATTTTTGTAGAAATTTCTCATAAAAAAGATTCTTTTACAGAAATTCTTTGGCAAAAATATATGATTTTTAGAAAAAAACAACTTTAAAACTAAAAAGACATTACAACCTTAACATACGTATTGTATTCTGATTTGGTTTTTCTGTCATGCTTTTAATACCTGAAAAAACAAATATCAAACACGCTTCTTGTTTTGCAAGTCTGTCTAATACCTTATTAAACGGGCAATTACTCTTGTTTGTTATCTAAAATTCATGCCGTTATAAAATTAAACTTTAGTTTTCAATATTTTGTAATTTTTTAAAAATATCACAAATATTTTTTTTTCAAAAATTTTAAAATTTCAAAATAAGTCAGAAAGAACTGTATTTTTTTAGTTTTGTCAGGAATCTAAAATTTTCTTTTTAAACTACCGCTGCGAACAAGTGTTTACGAATTAATATATTTGCATAATTAAAATAAGAACCTCAAAAGGTCATTCAATAAATCAGGCAAAAATAGATGAAAAAAACAGTTGGAAGTTTGTATGCAGGTGTAGGCGGTATATGCATGGGTTTTAAAAATGCCGGATTTGAATTAGAATGGGCAAATGAATTTGACAAAAATGCCTGCATTACTTATAAAAACAATTTCGAACATAATCTTATTGAAGGCGATGTAATGGCTTTAGACGTTACTGCTCTTGAAAAAATAGATATTTTAACAGCTGGTTTTCCATGTCAGCCATTTTCGGTTGCGGGTTATAGAAAAGGTTTTGAAGACAGCAGAGGAAATCACTTTTTTAAAATTTTAGATTTTGTAGACGAAATGCGTCCGAATGTCATTTTTCTTGAAAATGTAAAAAACTTAAAAGGACACGATAAAGGAAACACCATCAAAGTAATCGAGAACGAAATCAGAAAACGCGATTATACTTTTGACAGCGCTGTTTTAAACACTAAAGATTTTGGAAACATTCCGCATAACAGAGAGCGTATTTTTATAGTTGCTTTTGATAAAAAATATATCAAAGATGACAATTTTGAGTTTCATTTTCCTGAAAAAGAAGACTTAACTAAAACCATCAAAGATCTTATTACAAAAGAAAAAGTTGATGATAAATTTTATTATCACGAAGATAAATACATGTACAATATGCTGAAAGAGTCTATTGTAAACAAAAATCGTATTTATCAATTTAGAAGACAATATGTTCGAGAAAATAAATCTAGCGTATGCCCTACCCTGACCGCCAATATGGGAACGGGAGGACATAACGTACCGCTTATTACAACCGATTTTGGTTTTAGAAAATTAACTCCAAGAGAATGTTTTAGATTTCAAGGTTTTCCAGATGATTTTAAACTTCCTGCAATTTCCAATTCGCATTTGTATAAACAAGCCGGAAACTCAGTAAGTATGCCCGTAATTCAAAGATTGGCATCTGAAATATATAAGGTTCTTGAAAAAGTAGAATCTAAAAAGGCGAAAAAATCTAAAGAAAAAGCTTAAACTGTCCGTCATCGGCTTCTGGTATTTTTTCTAGGAAAGATTCGTATTCATCCAGCTTTGTAAAATCTATAAAATAATCATCATTACTAGATTTTGTGATTTTAACGCTGTCATAACCTATTTCTCTAAGTTTATTATACGTCAGAATTTCGTTTTCCTGAAGCATTAAAACATCACGAAGCATCCAATCGGCCAAAGCTTTGTTTGGATTGGTCATTAAAGCTTTACTTCCGTCCTGACAAACTTTTGCAGAAAGAATATTTCCGTTTGGAATTTTAAGATTAAAAACAACATCTTTCTCTGGAAAAAAATCTGGAGCGTTATTTCTTATTTTTGAAGGTATTCCGATATAAACTTCACCTGGATCTCTTTTTCTACCGCCCGCGTTCCATTGATTCAGCTGGCTTTTTTCAGGAACAATAGGCTCTTTTAATTTCTTTTTGGCTTCGGGAGAATACAACGGCAGAATGATATAATCTACAAACGGAATTAATTCTTCTTCCGTCAATAAACCAATTGCATTTTGAAGTTTTTCTTTTTCAAAACCAGCCTTATTTCCTGCATCCGAAGTTAAATTCAAAAGAACATTAATAGGTTCTTCTAATATTTCGACAGGAATTTCGAGACAGTTTTCTGGAATTACAAAGCGTTTCATTAAAACACTTTTCGAAAAATTGAAATTATATTCGTTTAAAGCATCTTTGAATTTTAATGAACTTTTAGTTTCTTCCAGAATTTCAATTGAAGTTTTATCAATTAAGTCATAAGAGGTTTCAAAAACTTTAATTAAGAATTTATCACGTCCGATAATATGATACACTCGGTTTTGAGTATTATAAAGTCGGTCTGCAAACGAAATTCTTTCATTTCTAAAATCTGCTAGTTTATTAGCCAGATCTAAACCATTAAGAATTCTTAATTCAGAACTTCGCGAATTAAACTCGGCTACTTTTTCAATTTTAGAACTTCCTGTCAATACAAATGTTTTAATTCCGACACCGCATCCGTCAATAATGGCATCATATGCCACATCGGCACGCGCCAGATTATCTGCCCCAAATGCTTTACAAAAGGCATTTTCGGCAACTCTATATTGAATAAAAGGTTTATCTGAAGAACTAAACAAATTCGAAAATGAGCCAATCGCCTTTAAAGCGTTTGTATAGTTTTCGATATTTTGATTCGTTTGAGTTTCTAGAAACATTATTTTGAAAGTTCGATTTCTTGTCTAATTTTTTCGATGCAAGATTCTAATTCTTTTTGGATTTCTTTACTCCAAAATCGTAAAACTTTCCATTTTTTTGAAAGCAGAAATTCATTGACTTCAATATCGCGTTTCATATTTCGTTCGATTTTCGGAATCCAATATTCGCGATTTGATTTAATTCGAAGCTGCTGTACTTCCCAATCTTTTCCGTGAAAAAATTCGCTGTCAATAAAAATAGCAATTTTATAACTGGCAAAAGTCAGATCTGGTTTTCCAAATATCTTTTTGTTGTTTTTGCGATACCTATAACCCAATTTCCATAAAGCTTTGGCAAGCCTTACTTCGTCTTTGGTATTCGTGCTTTTTATCGCCTGCATATTTTTCCTCCTCTGTTCGGGAGTTAAATTATCCATTTCCTTAAGATTAAATTTGTCTTGAACCTTAAAGATACTTCATTTTCTTTTAAATATTTTCCTTTCAAAAAAACTAATTTGGTATTTTCGTTTTTCACTAAATCCAACTCCAAATATGAAAATGTATATTTTAGTAAAACAGAATGTTCCCGACAAACTCGTTCCTGTTATTGCAGCGCATGCATCGCTGGCGTGTTTTAGAAAATTCGAACATACCGAAAATATGCAGCAATGGATAAATGGAATTTTTAAAAAAGTGGTTTGCAGTGTAAACGATAAAGAATTTGAAAATGCCAAAAATGAACTCGAGAATTTAATCTTAACAGAATCTTCTTTAGACAATCAAGAAGTTTGTATTGTTTTTTCTCCAAGAGAAGAATATTCTAAAATGTTTAAGTTTTTAAAAATGTGGACACCAAACAACAACTAATTTTTACAATTTTAAACCGTTTTTTGCTTTAAATCAGAATACAAACGGTCCAAATGATGCAAATCTCCAGATTGGATATAATAATTCTCTGCATCCATTTTTGTTTTACCATTCAGCAAAGCATTTTTCGGAATAATATATTGATTTTTAATAATATGCTGAATTGTTTTTATGGAACAACAACCTGGAATATCATAAAACCAATTTGTTTTTTGAATCTCCTGCCATAAATTTTCTTTAGCTTCAAAAATTCCTTTTAAAACTTTTTTTATATCAGGCTTAATTCTCACCAAAACAAAAAAATCATAAACGGCAATTTTGGAAATATCATGATTTGGAATATACATCCCTTCTGAATTCCAATCTTTGGTTTCTAAAAGAAAAAGATTCGAGAAAAAAGCAGCCGACTTTACGCAAATAAATTTTCCATTTGCTTTTAAATCGGTTTCATCCCAAACTCCTTTTCCGTGAATACTGAAATCAGGTTCATCAACTTCGATATTTTGGAGTTTTAGATTTTCATATAATATAATTTCTGCTAGTTTTCCCTGAAAAGTATTTTGAAAAATCTCCAGCGGAGTTCGGTTCGATTGTCCACCCGATCTTTTGATTCGATGAAATCCGTCTCCATAAACCATTTCATAAGCAAAATTAAAAGCTTGTTTTACAAAAGCAGGATTTACAGTACTTTCTTCAAAACTCTTTTTTGAAGTGATGAAATAACTATTATCCTCTTTCTTTAATTTCATGATTTACTTTATTCAACAATCTTTAAAAGCAATATAAAAGTAGATACTTTATACCAGAATAATACTACAATAAAAAGAACAGATCAAAAAAAACTCAACTATTAGCTGAGCTTTTTTTGAATGAATTATTTCTAAGATTGTTTATTTATTAGTTTTTGAAGCATTGCCATCATTTCATCTTTCTCTTTTAGCATACGTTCGTACAAGTCAATTTTCTCTTCGTGCATTTTTAAAACTTGCTCTATCGGATTAAAAACAGGATTATCATTTCTCTGATATCCAATACCATTATTTCCAAAAGTATTCGCAATTACATTCACTGCCTGCTCTTCATCAAAATTCTGAAAAGCTTCAACAGGAATTTTCAACACAGCAGAAATTTGTTTCAGCAGATTATCTTCGATTACATCTTTCTGCTCCAGCATCGAAATTTTCTTTTGATTCCATTCTTCTCCTAAATCATAAGCCAATGCTTCCTGCTTTATGTTAAGCATTTCTCTGAAACGTTTCACGTTTCTTCCCTGATGTATTTTCTGTTCCATAATGAATATTAATTCCCTAAAAGCTCAAAAGATAAAGCCGTTTAGATCTGATTTTCAAAGATAGAAAAATATCCTGCAAAACGTTATTTTGTCAGATATTATTCATATCCCGAACAAACTATTATCTCTAAATAATTGAATTAGATTTAAATAAATCCTTGCCATAAAAAACAAAAAAGCCTCTGCATTTCTGCAGAGGCTTTATGTTTCTAAAGAAGTGGTCCCACCTGGGCTCGAACCAGGGACCACCTGATTATGAGTCAGATTTAAATTATTTCACATTGGCTCACTTTATCTTATTATAACTGAAAATCAAACAATTACAAAAATATAACCACAAAATAAATCATTATAAATTATAATATTTGTAGATTTGCTCGTCAAATGTTCGTCAAGTTTTCACCTGTTTTTACCTGTTTTTCAACGATTTCACAGAAAATGTTCGTCAAATTTACAAATCAAACCCAAAAAAATGATTTCCTACAAATTTACATTAAAAAGTACTTCAAATGCACAAGGAAATTATTCTATTATCCTTGTCTTTATAAAAGATCGAATAAACAGTAGTTTATCAATCAATAAAACATGTAAGCATGAAGATTGGTCGTTTGATACCCAACGGCTAAAAAAATCGCACAAGGAATACAAGCAAATTAATGAACTAATCGAAAAATACTCGAATAGAATTAATGAAATAATTCATGATTTTGAATCAGATGAAACTCCATTTACAATACAAGATATTATAACTAAATTTAAAAAAAAATCTGGTAAACAGAAGGCCTTGAGTTATACTGATTTTCACCAAAGTTTGATTGAAGAAATTAAAAACGCAGGAAAACTGTCAACGAGTAGTATTGAAAAGGAAACACTTAGATCAATACAACGTTTTTTGGGAAAAACTGAAATAACTTTTAGAGATTTGTCCGTCGATGCAATCTATAAATATCAATCCTTTTTAAATGCCAACAAAAATAGCCAAAGTACAATTGGTATAAGAATTCGAACTTTAAGATCTGTTTTTAATAAAGCAATTAGGAGAGAAATCATTCCTGCTTCTATGTATCCTTTCACTAAATTTAAAGTATCCAAGATCAAAGAAAGTGGTAAAAAAGAATACTTATCTGAAGATGAACTCGATTTCTTGAAAAAAGCAAATTTATCTGAAAACAATGATATTATCGCAAGAGATATGTTTTTACTAAGCTACTATGGAAGAGGCATCAATTTCATTGATCTTATGCAATTAAAGAAAAATGACTTATATAAAGAGACTATTACATATAAAAGAAGTAAAACAGGAGTCATTGTAAATTTTAAATTAAACGAATTCTGGAAGCAAAAAATTAATGAATATGCCTCCCCTGTTGAATCTATTTATATATTCAACATTATTCATAATAATCAAGATTCCGATATATATATAAACAACAGAAAAGAAAAGTTTCTAAAACTCTATGTAAACAAACCTCTTAAAAAAATTATTACTGATTTGGGCATCCAAAAGAATATCACTTACTATTGCGCAAGACATTCATTTGCAACTGTTCTAAAATTTAATAATATCTCAGTGGATATTATTAAGGAAGCTTTAGGGCATAAGGACATTAAATCAACTATGTCATATTTAAACACACTTCCAAGCAATACTTTAGACAAAATGATTGATGATATTATTTTTTAGATTACAAAATTTCACTCTAACTTACATTACTTTTTAAACTTTATTGAATGTTTTTTCAGAAAATCAATATCTTCGATTTTAATTTCTCATTTGCCTTTTTCTAATATAATCTGGTCAATTAAAAAAAGCTTATTTCACCCATTTTCTTATCATCATGAACTGCTTCATAAATGATATTTACTTTGTCAAAATATGTTATATTAATTAAATCTTTTTCTTTAATTTCCTTATAGTTATCCTCTTCCACATAAATTCTTTTCTTTTCATCATTAAAAATATTTATTAGAAATATTTTTAAAATATTCTGAATTAGAAGAGCTTTCATATGTGTAAGTTAGAATATCTTTTTTTTGCACTCTAAATTCCGCTTCAACACGATCAATATCGCAGGTATTGATTTTTCTATTCAAAGAAATGATACTATATATTGAATTAAAAATAAGAAAACCTATAAAAGATAATATAATGATTAATATAATTTTTATAATAAGGAATTCAACCCAATTAATAAATAAACAATAAAGAAATGCAGAAAAGAAGGACAATAAAAGAATAATAACGAAATAAGATTTTTTAATATTCTTTTTAAATGTTCTACTAATAAAAAGCATCTCTTCTTCTGTAATTTTCCTTGTTTCCATCTTTAAAAAAAACTAGTTCGCTTTTGATTTGGCAATCATTTACAATCATCATTCATAACATCATCATAATTTCCACTTTCTTCTTGAGAAAAAACGTGAATATTCTAACTCGTAATTATTACAAACCGCTTTCATAATAATATTTCCAATCTGAAAATAAGTAATTGTTATCACTTCTTTCTCTTTTATTTTTTTGTAATCTTCCTCACTTATATAAATTCCTTTTTTTTGATTATTTTCATCCATAAGATATAATCTAAAATAATGGCTATCTGAAACGGAATCTGAAGTATAAGTATAGTTATCTTTTCTTTGAATATTAAAGTCCTCTGTTATTTTATATATTTCCTGATTAGTAATTCTTTTATTGATAATAATTTTTCCATATAAAAAATTCAGAATTACTAATCCTAAAACAGAAATAATATAAACAGATAATAAATTATCTGGATGATTGTTGAATGCAAACAAGCCAATAAAAAAGATTAAAAAATAAATTGGTAATAATAGGAACATTAGAATAAAAGGCATTACAATTAATGACTTCCATAAACTTTTATTAAATGTTTTTTTTACAAAATCAACTTCTTCAATTTTAATTTTCTCTTTTATCATTTTGAAATATCTAATTAAAACACTTCTAATTCTTCCTTATCTTTTGGAAGATAAAATAGATAATTAAAGGATCCTTCTCCATCCTGTTTTCCTTCTATAAGTGGAGGAACGGTATATTTGTAAAGATATTGATTCCCATCTTCATCTTGGTTTTTACTCACAAATCTCACTAATTTGTTATTTGCATAAAATTTTATTTCGTAATTATCTAAAGGATACAATTTTTTAATTTGAGAAAGATTCAAATCACGCAGTAATTTTTCAGCTTCTTCTTTTGACATGTATTCAACATCAGATTGCATTTTAAGGCTTTCTTTCATTAACTCAAAATATTTTTTTGAATTCTTGGTTTCTAATATATGATAAAAATTATTTACAGTTTGATTTAATAAATCAGATTGCTTAGATAAATCCTGAGCATTTTCTAAAATATAATTGTAATTATAAGGAACATCAGCATTAAAAGGTATTTTGATTTCAAAATAAGGAAGTTTTTCATCTTTTATTTCTTGAGGTAATTGAAATTTTACTAATTGAATATATTGGTCAAGGCTCTTTTCACCAACAATATTGTTATAACCAAGATCAAAAGACAGATCAATTTGTTCGCTAAAGTGTGTCTGATTATTAATTGGTGTTAATTTAATTTTTAAATTTTGTTCTCCGCTTTTTAAAATATAACAGTTCAAAGGTATTTCATTAGTCATTCCGCCTTTAACACTATAACTAAATACAGGAATATCATTCAGTAATAACTCAAAATCACAAGCCTGAATTTGTAATTTTATTGTATAATATGGTTTTATTTTATATGTTTTTATGTTATCTAAAATTTCTTTTTTTATCAATTCCATGTTGGTTTTATTAGTTTGTGAATAAATTTCAAAGTTTGTAAATAGTACTAAACAGAATATTATATATTTCATGATCCTATTAAATACGTTTTACCTTTTACGAAATCATCTTTTCTATCCAAAACATTATACGTGTCTTTATATTGTATTTGATTGTTCTTACCTTTTGCAGTTATAATGCAAACAATATTAATTCCCATAAAATCACACTTAGCTTCTATAAAAGTTCCGTTCTTATCATGCCCTATGCTAGCTTTAGGCTTTACAGATGAAACAGCGGATGCTTCGGCTTGAATCTCACCATTCACACTAAAAATAACAGCACTAAAATTCACTTTAACTTTCCCAGACAAAGTTAATTTTAGCCCCAGTTCACCATTTAAGTTTAAATTAGAACCGCCTTTTTCAGCAAGCGCATATTCGAACTCTAGATTGACTTGCCCAAATATTGTAAACAAAAAATTTAATTCTGCCCCCGCAGTATTTAATGCTATCTCAATAGCCTTCACAGCTTGCCCAAATGCAGGAACATAAGAAGCTGCGGCTATAATATCTAATGAAATATCTCCTTTTAATAAAGGATTAAATCTTAGAAAAATCTTCCCATCTGTATATACTTCATTTGTTTCATCTTTTATTGCAGCTTGCCACTTCGCTCCAACACTAATTGCAGGATAATCGATTGTGCCAATAATTGGGGATTTTAAAAATTTACCGATCCCCTTTACTGCGCTTTTATGCCCAGCATTTACTTTATCAATATTAGTTAAAGAATCTAAGCCTTCTTTAAGAGACAAAAGCAATTCCAAAAATTTTTTTATTTTCTGAGCATATTTATCTGCTAATTCAATTTCTTCACCTTTATTATATTCGGCTTTAAGGACTAACTGAAACTCTAATTCCATCCCATTAGCTCTTTTCTCCATTCCATAGGTATTAATTCTTCCTGCTTTTTTAGCTTTTTCAAAAGAATCACTATGCCTTGATTGAGGTTTTTTTTCAGCCTTCTCTTCATCGCCGTTTCTTGGGTAGGTTGGAAGATTTGTATGTGTATACTGCTCCGGGCCTTTCATTCCAAACCTAAAATCCAAGGCCCATTTCACATCAGGATAGGCAATGATATTTATTGCTTTATCATACCTACACGATGAAGCTCTTAATTCTAAAGCATGATTATTATCATCGCGTAAACTAATAGGCCAAATATATTCTAACATTTTAAGAGACGTCATCTCAATGAGATTATCATTACTAGGATGATAATTAAATGCTGCTTTAAAATTTAATGCTTTTCCATCATTTTTAGTTATCTGGTAGTTTTCAGGAGTTTTTAATATACTAATAGAAGCTTTTTCATGACTATTAGATTTGCCTTCAAATCGGCATTCTTTTGTTTCCAAGTCATCTAATTCTATTGCATAATCTTTAAAATGATCTGTATCTGCACAAATAATAGGTATATTATACGCAACAGGACTACTCATATTATTTTCTTTGAAAATAATTCTATTTTTCTCTTTTTCGGTTTCAGGAATTACTTTAAGTTCAATTCCATTATATTTACAAGGATGAAAAGCGCTCTCATTTGTTTCTACCGCTCCTACTATAGCAACCTTATTACTTACTTCTTGTGCTGCAGTAAGTATTGGGCTTTTTTCATCGACGCTTAAATAATTTCTTTCAAAGTCTTCAAAATAAGTATCCGTTTCTTTTGATTTTATAGTAGGGTATATTTTTAATTTTCCTCCTCCTTCCTTTTTCCAATTAGCATCGATAAACACCTCTACTTCAATTTTTTGAGTGTATTTTTCTAGTTCTGCGATATGATCTGTTTTATCTTGCCCACTTTTTACCAAGTCACCAACCTCAATTTTTCCGATATCATTTTTCTTTGCTTTTAGTATATTGACTTCTCTTAAAAAATTTGTCTGACCTGAAAAACTCAACTTGTCATTTGCAGTAAAGAGATCTCTATCTATTAATTGTATTTCAACTTCCTGCCCGTACATTGCAGACGTATAGATATGCAGTATCACTTTAGAAGTAAAACCAACACTATCTTTGATTGGCTCAAAGTCAAAATCTGTCCATTCTGTTTTTAATATTTTTGGTGTACCTTTTGCTTTTACCAATATTCCATGAGGCATTTTTCCCGTTGCACCTTCTTTTTCATGAAATGCTTCGAGCCATGCCATACCGCCACCAACTAAAAATTTAGGAAATAAAACCTTTTTTGTTCCGGTACTTTCTATTTCAGAAATTCCTTTATTAAATGACTCATTGTGAGATAAATTATTATAATCAAGCTTATTACCCACTAAATTCCAGCACCAATTTATATCTTTATACTTGCCCAAAATTGCCAGTGATTCTTTATCCCATTTTTCCGAATCTTGCATATTGGCATTATAATTTTCTTTTAACTTTTTTTCACTCCACCCTTTTTTGGCATGTTCATCCCATTTTTTTCTGGCAAATTCAAGTGACTTTTTCTTTTTATCTTCTAATTCTTTTATTCTTTTTTCATCTTCCTTATATTCTTTGATAGTAACAGAAATAGTACCTTCTTTACTCAGAATAAGAGTACCGGTCAGCGCATTATAACTTTGTCCATTTTCTAATACAGGAATTACATGTAATTTATTATTATCCATTTTCTTTAAAGATTAGGTATTTGTAATCCTCCAACTTCATCCATGTTTAAGCTCATTGCCGGATTAATTACCTTAATCACCTGAGGATCTGAATTTTTAACATTTTGCTTAGTGACTTCACATGTTTGTCCGTTCTTTATTATTTCTATACAGGCACTTCCCGCTATAGCACAAGTTGCTTTACTATCTTCTAATAAAGGTTTACCGTTATTACTCAAAGTAATTTTATCATAAAAGCCATCCCATTTTGTAATTGCAGGTGAACAAGGACTGTTGTTGGTTTTCGAGCAGTTTCCAAAAGTATTTTTTTCAAAAGTTTGACCTATGTCTTTATCGGTTGCCGTTAATTTTGATTTTGCTTCCCAATCATTTATAAAGTGTTTACTTTGGGTTTTCACTTTTAAAGTATCAGGCGCCGTACCAAATTGACACTTGCAAATTGCTCCTTGACAAACTAAATGTACTTCACTCATTATTAAAATTTTGATAATTAATAAATTTACTTCTAAAATTTAATCTATTCGAAATCCACTATTTTCAGGACACCATCTTTTTCTATTACACAATTTTGCCCAGCATCTGAAATGGTTATTGAACCGCCTTCCACACAAGATAGGACGGATCTTGTTGTAATATATTTTCCTTCAGCAACGCCACAATTTGCATGGTTGTTCCAATTTTGCTCAACTGCCTTAAAAACGCATGACTTCTTATGAAGACTGCAAAAAAGAAAATCACAAATATTGAGATTAGTATCCAGTATCGGATTTTTATCTTGTATTTTACAACCATGATCGTCTGAATATAGAAATGTCGATTCTATACTGCCATATCTGCATTGCATGCGTCCACCATCTACTACTATATACTCTTCCATCCGACGATATTTCTATATCTTATCACTTTAATTTCCCCAAAACTCATCCCACAAACTTCGCTTTTTCACAATCTTTTCATTGATTATCTGTGAATTCCAATCAATGCCTTCTTCTATTATATTTATTTCTCTCTTTTCTTTTTTCTCTACTTTCTGATAAGTTTCAAATTCTATGGAAGCTATTGTTTTATCATTTTTTCTTGTATTTACAAATCCAACAATAGAAAATATGCTATTAGAACTGTGATCGAGTTTATACTCAAAATCCATATTAATATTAACTCCATCCTCAATTTTACCAACTTCAAAAATTTCATCTTCTAAGCTTTTTTGTTTCTCTTGTATCTTATCAAGATTTGTTTTCGTTTTGGAAATTCCTTTACGTCTTACCAAGATTTTAGATGTCCTGGTCTGAAACTCTTCAACTTTCTGAAATGTCTCTAAAGTAGATTCATTCTTTTTAAAAGATAAGTCCGTGGAATAATTTTGATATATCGGTGCAAAATAAATAGCATAAAACGGATTCTCCATCAAATTCCTTTTTAATAATGTTGCGGATTTTATGATTGTTTCAAATGAAGAAAGTAATTTAGTGATAACATCACCGCCTTTATAATATTCAAGAATGGAAGGCTTCAAATTTTGCCATCTTTGTTGGATAGCATCAATGTTAAGAATTTCATGTATTTCACCATTCATATTCAAACTCATCACTATTGGATAGAGTATTTTTGACGTTTTGTCTGCTAACTGTTCAATAACCATTTCTGGTTCTTTATCGTTTATATAAACTTGATTAATATGATATTCAACAATAAAAAAATCATGATCTCTTCTTAAGAACTCAATTTGTGAGGTAAAATGAACTTTATTTGTTAATCTACCATTTTCTTTATAAAGTATGATAGTACCATATTCCTGCTTTATATCATTTTCGACAATCAAGTGCAAACTATTATCATAACCTAATTTTACTTTTTTGGGATTATCAATTTCAGATATCTGAGTATCTGAATTAGATTCTAAGGGAGGTAATAATATATATTCTGCCCACTTTATGGGCAATCCTAATTCCACTAAATCTGACAATTCACAATATCGATTGTGATAGGCTCTTAAATCAAAAGCAGGAATTCCTATCTTTGTTGCAATTGCTTCTATTGTCTCGCCTTTTTGAACTTTATACTTTCTAAAATTATTCATCTATAACAAATCGTTGAAAACAAATGTAAATAATTTATTATAAAACAAAAATAAAATTGACAGCGTATTTCTTATAAAAACTATTATAGAGACATAATTTGCATACCGCAAACTCTGTCTCTTCAACAAATTATAATAATACACTATACTGATTTTATCCATTGACAGATATAAAATACTACCACATTCAAAAACATGAATGATCTTATAGTAAACCGTCAACAATATTTTTTTTGATTTACATCAATTTTAACACAAAAGAGTTAAGATGATACTCTTACTAGTGTGTCCCTTTGTAATAAAACTCCTTCTAATGAATTAGTTTTATTACAATCACTTAGTGTCTACTGAGTTTAAATACGCTCTCTTCATAAGTTTTTTAGTTTCTTCACCATTATTAGCATACATATAGTCCCATGCCTTTCTTATCCTATCGTTTTGAATTTCTTTCAGTTCAATTTCCTTGCTATTGTCGCTGTAGTGTATTCCAAAATTATAGAGATTGCTTATTGCCGCCATTATAGCAAACCATAAAAACCATCTGCCAAAAACAATTTTATAAAATAGTTTAGCATCCTGTTCTGGAAATAATAAAATCTGGAATTTCCTGACGATACTTTTTGGTTGCCTGCCAATCATATATTTTATGTCTAGAAAACCTTTTTGCAGGATATCTTCTATTGGTCTAATATCCAATGTCTCTGAAACACTTTTTGCTGTATTATCATCTTTTTTTAATGCATCTATTTTATTGCCTACGATATTAACTGTAGTAATAAGCGCCTCAATATGCTGATTGTTTGTTTTCTGTTCCAGTGTAAATTCCTCCAGTACTAATTGTAATGTCTCTCTTTCTATATCACCCTTGTCTGCATTTGAATTTGTTTCCATATTTTTTATTTTTTAACATCATCTCCTTAATGCTGATTTCTTCTTTTTCTTTTGAGGCACTCTCTGTAATTCAGGATCGATATAATCCGGCTCATATTCAGAATTGATTAATTGCCCTATAACTCCTAAAACCTCTTTAACAACTATTTCTCCTGGTCTATCTAAACTATAACTTTGCTTTTCTTTGTTTGGTTTTTCAGTGTTAAAAGATTTAGATATTGACTGACTATCTCTATCATAATTTTTTTCTTCACCAGCATTTTTCATGGCATACTGTTGTTTCTGATGTAATATCTTTTCAATTTTCATCAATGAAAAACCAACTTCGCTTCCTTTTATTTTTACTTTTTTATCATCTATAAAAGAAATCCCCCTGCCCTTAAGAACTTTATAACCCAACATCTGCATACGTCTTTCAAATTCTAAATAGGAACTGGCATACTTTAATGTCTGTTGAATATCTTCTTTAAGTTTTTCTTTTCTACTGTCATGGCGAGGCAATAACCTGTCTTTAGGAGAAAGGAATGTTCTTGGACTTAATACTTCTTGAAGACCGTATTTCTTTTCAAGCCGTCGACAAAGTTCCGCCATCCGTTTATAGCTATTACTATCATTGGCAACCTTACCATCAAAGCCAACTCGATTGGATGCAATATGAATATGCTGCTCTTTAGTATCCTTATGAAGCACACAAATGTATTGGTTGTCTGCTATACCGAATTCCTTAGCACATTTTCTCCCAATCTCTCTTAATTGTTCTTTATTCAATATATCTTCTGGGGCTAGACGTAAGGTGAGATGCAACATTGGTTTTTCAACACGCCTGCTTAATTTTCTGACATCCTTAAACTGTTGTGTAAGTTCATACTTGTTCCCGAAGCATTTATTGTACTCCAATACTTCTGCACGACTTTTATGTTGCAAATGGTCTTGCAATTCAAGTTCAAGTTTTTTCTCTTCAGACAATTCTCTTTTATCTTCCAAACAGTAGCTAATGCAATGGTAAAAAGAACTACCAATGCTTACATGACCTATCATGAGATTAAGTTTTTAATTTTAACAGCAAGATCTTTAACCTGGCTAGACTGCACTTTTAATTCTGCCCTTTCAAGCGGACTTAATTCGTCATTGCTATTTCTCTTTTTGGCTATCTGGTTCAGATTGGCCGCCATGTGGTTGAGTACTCCTGTAAAGCTTAGAATTTCTTTTGGAAGGGCTTTATTTCTATAATCAATCTTTGCCGTTAATCCGACTTCACGAAGGTATTCGGAAACGGTAAGATTTACTTTTTTAGCTTTAGATTCAATTATTTTACGTTCATAGAGCGTACATTTAATTGCCATCAATTGGTCTCTTTTTACTTCCTTTTGGGGTCTACCACCTCTGCTTTTTTTACTTTCATTCTGTTCTTCCATAGTCTCTTATCATTTATTTTTTGAATGCGGATGCATGAAAAAAATTCCTCTCAACGAATGCGACAGCATGAGGGTAGCCAGCGTTTTGGTTTTACCAAAACATAGCTGGCTACCACTCGAAAGTCATATAGACCTCCTAAAACTATGACCTTGTTTTTTAACTTGCTGTTCCTGGTTTAACCATTCGTTTAAATCTTTCTTTTGCTCATATAAAAAACTTTGGTCGATATATTTTGTTGAATCTCTCTGCAGGGCTTCATTCGTAAATTTCACGCCTCCCGTATCTCTGTCCAAATAGAGATCGACTTTCTCGTGTCTTTCCATCAACTGTATTGACTTGTTAAAAAAGGATAATGAATTAAGTATTAGAAAATTGGATTGCAGGTTAACCGATTTTTGATTCATCATCTTATAAGAGAGGTAGTCAAAAAAACCTTCAAAAACGACTAGTGACTTTGCGCCGTTATCTATGAAAGTGCTATCTTTCGGTGAGCTGCTGCCTTTAAAATTTTCACTACGCAATTCATATCCTCCTGAAATATTTTGAAATCCGATAGCAGTATGTTTTCGATCATTTAAACAAAAATCAACCTCTTTACAATATTGTCTCGCTACCTCTTGTGAAATGCTTCGGTTGTGCAAATAAGTCATCAGGAATTTATTTTCTAATGTGCGTACATCGACGATAACAATTTTATCAAGAACATTATCTTTCTTCTCATTTACAATTCTTTGATTTGAAGACTGTCGATTCTCATCCTGAAACAATAAACTTGTCCCTGAGGAAATACTATTACCATTTAAAAGCTGTAAAAATTCAGAAACTGTACATCTAAAATATTCAATCCCAAAATCAACTACATTTCCGCCCTTTCCTAATCCATGGTCATACCATAAATTTAATTTTTGATTCACTTTAAAAGAGGGTGTGTTTTCATTTCGAAATGGCGATAGATACCAATAATCCTGATTTTTTATTTTTGATGGCTCATGCCCTAATGTTTCAAGATAATTGACCAAATCAATTTGATTCGCAATTTTACAATTGAACTTTTCCATAACTATTATTTTTAAGTAAACCTTCTATTGATTTGATTCAAGTCCTTTTTTGCTAATGAAAAAAAGAACAGAATTTTTTTCTTTTTTTGATTTTTTGATGCAAATACGTTCTAATACATTGATTATATTAGGATTAAACTGCATCAATAGCTGCATCAGTGCATCACTTTATTTTTGTCCTGCATCACTTTTGCATCAAAAAAGTTTTTTTTTAGTTTGATGCAAGTTTTGATGCAGATAGGTCTTGCTCGATCTACAAGGCTTTGTGCTAATTTTGCATCAAGGCATCAAATATTTTATAAAACAAAATCTTTTTAATGGTATAAAAACGTCCTCTTCGATCCACTTTTACAAATTCACCATGTGATAATAATTCAACTCCACAGTAAGATTTTGTATTATCTTCCGGCGTAAAACCCCATCTTTTCAAAATATTTCTTATTTCATTAGCAGAAATACCGCCTCTGTTGTTTTGCTTTCTCAGTAATATAAAAAGATCATTGGGAGCTAATTTCAATTCAGCCTCATCCATTTTCTCAAAACATTCATGAATCAATTCAAGAATCAGTATTTCTTCTTTATTTCGATTTACAAGCTTTAACAGAGAGGCAGTCATAATCTGCTGGGGTTTAAACCACATTCTAGTTTTTTGCTGGGAAAAATAATTTCTCATTTGGAGATACTTTAAGAAATACGGAATCTCTTTGTTGAGTTTTTTAAGAAAAAAAACATCTTCTGTACTTATAGTACGAATTTTACGAATCCAGAAACGGATTTCTTCTTCGTCTATTTGGATAAAATTATCTTCATTATTAGAACAAAGAATAAATTTTGCAAAGAATTCAATTTCCTGCCTGTCCTTACCTTTCGCTTCCATTTTATCTTTGTCAGTCGTAGAAAGATACTTTAATCGTTCTGTAATCTCCTTTTTATCAAAAAATACTTCATCAATTGCCACAAGTAACATACTCGCCCAATCAGAATTAAACTGCGAGCCAAAAGAATCTCCTTTTATGTAAGTCATATTCATTCCAAAAATTGATTTCAGCCACTTTATGAAGGAGCTTTTTCCTGTCGATCGCTCTTTGCTTACTAAGCAAAGAATCGGTAATGTTTGCGTAGGTTTTTCATATAAAAGCTTTAGGTAGTCTAAGCCTAATTGTGCTTGATCGCCAAAAATATGGTGAATAAATTGCAATGAATTCGGAATCAATTTTTCTAGTTCATCTATGGGAAAATCCTTGACGATGGGTTTATTAGGGAGTTCATGATAGGTATTATAAAAATCATCTACAATTTGCTCGTAACCAAAATGATTGGGAATACAGCAAAATCCATCTAATTTAAGTATGCTATTCAAAAATGATTTTCCATGATCTGAAATGATTGTTTCACGATTCCACCGAACCATTACTTTTACTTTATCGCCAGATATTAAAGGTTTATCAATAATTTTGAAATAGGCAGTCCCTACTCTGATATAAGGAATATCTAAGTCCATAAGATTCAAATTATAATTCTTACAATCTTGTCATAAGAATTTGATTAAAAAATAAAGGATTTTTACGCGTTCATTTTACGGAAGTTGAACGCCTTATTTTTTCCACAAAGCAGCATTTGTGTTCTCAAGATCTTCAGTAGTGCTAATGATCTCTCCGTTTAAATAGTCAAGAAGATCCGCTTTTCTAAAATAGATTTTCTTCTGACCTTTTTTCTTGGAATATCTAATCTTTCGTTGATGGGTAAGCTGATAAATGTATTTGACCTCTATAGATAAAAACTCGGCAGCTTCTTCAGAGGAATAAACATCTTTACTATTTAAAGATAGTTTCATTAATGCCTTTTTAATAAACGCATCTTGTTTCTTTGCTAGCTCCATTACGATCAATTCCAATCGATCAATTTTGGAAGTAAAATTACTTGTCTCCATGTTTCTAATTTTTAAATTATGAAGCAAGTTTACGGAGGGTTGGCTATTTAAAAAATCGTGTAAAAACAATTTACATATTTAAAATAATTTAGAATAATAAATTCTCAAACAGAATGCATCTATTTAGCTTATTTTATCTTTAAAAAAATTATTTGAGTAATTAAATTTTACATAGCTATCAAAGCAATTTTTCAAATAATCGTGTAAAATCGTTAATATGCAAAATTTTATCTCCATCATTTATTGTAATATATTTATTCAAAAAATCAATAATTTTGGTGTTTGTTTTATCTTTAATCTGAGAATTCCAATTTTTTTGAATATTGAAAAGTGAAGTCAATATTTCAATTATGTTCTGCTTTAAATTTCTTTTATTATCTATTTTTATTAAAATCGATCGTTCTTTTATTTCCATGCCATTGCATAACTTATAAAGATTTTCAATTGAGGATCTATCACTAAAAATATTAATATACTTTTCAACTACTAGATCAAACTCTCGTTGATGAATCTGTTTAATGATATCTCCATTGGTTAGATTTACGGCATCTTTAAAATTTACCCCATTCTGATTTATTGGTCTCATTACATTACTTTCTTCAAAAACAACTTCTCTTTGTTTAAATATTTCCTTAGGATTTTCAAAACAATCTTTTACTATTTTAAAAATACTACTGGGTGTTTTTATTTCAAACATATAAAACAATAGAAACTGGGTAAAAACAAGCAAAAAGAGATTGAATAAGATTTTGTAAGTTTCCGAAACACTTAAAACTTCTTTACCAAGAAAAACACCTAATAAAAATGATAAAATAAGAATTATAACCAAAATCAACAGCCTACTTTTATTGATTCCTACATAATATCTAAATTTCTCTTCAAAATATAAATTTACAAATAGCGGTTTAACTATAAAAAATAATCTAAAAAGCAGATATACAGGAACAACAATTCTCGCTAAAATCAGAATAAATGACAAGATGTGGATATAAATGGTCATAGTACAATCAATTTAGTTCTATAAAAATAAACAAAACTAATTGATTATAAAACACTTGATGTTCGTCAAATGTTCGTCGCAAGAAAACAAAAAAGCCTTTGCATTTCTGCAAAGGCTTGATTTTACTAGTGGTCCCACCTGGGCTCGAACCAGGGACCACCTGATTATGAGTCAGGTGCTCTAACCAGCTGAGCTATAGGACCGGTTTAGAGGTTGCAATATTACTACTATTTTTCGTTCACACCAAATATTTTTTGATATGATTTTGATTTAATTTTAATTTGAAACCTCAGCTCAAAAAATACAATTGATTTTCAACAGATTATTTAAAATAAAATTTTGTCATTTTTTATCTTATTTCCTGACAAAGTTCGACTAAAACGCCATTTGTATTCTTTGGATGCAGAAAAACGACCAGTTTATTATCGGCTCCTTTCTTCGGAATTTCATTAATCAGTACAAAACCTTCGTTTTTTAGTCGGGAAATTTCGGCTTCGATATCATCAACATCAAAAGCGATGTGATGAATTCCTTCTCCTTTTTTCTCTAAAAATTTTGCAATAGGACTTTCTGGATTTGTTGCGACTAAAAGTTCGATTTTATTATTTCCCGTTTGAAAGAAAGAAGTCAGCACACCTTCGCTCTCTACAGCTTCCATTTTATAAGACGGAACGCCAAGCATTTTTTCGAACAATACATTTGCATCGTCCATGTTTTTTACAGCAATCCCAATATGTTCTATTTTATTCACCATTTGATTTTATCTAGATTGATTGATATTGATATAGGTATTAAAATAACCGCATTCTGCAATTACATCTTGGTAATATTTAGTATCTGAATAGTCTTTTTTCAGCGTTTTAAATCCGTTCCAAGCTATAAAATTGACTTTATCGTCTTGAATCTCCCAATAACTTCTGTAAGTGTTGTATTTCTTATTGTAATATTCATTTCGTTCGCATTTTGCAATTAAATAAATACATTTTGCTTTTTGCTCTTTTGTCGATGCTGCTTCAAAAGCTTTTTGATAATACATTTTTGAAACGCTGTTATTGGTAATCATTTCTTTCATTTTATCTCTAAACGAATATGGACTTGAACCATATCCTATAATGCTGATTTCATAGAAAGTTCTGCCGTTTCCAAAATGTGAAATATTATAAAATGCATTTCCTAGTAATAAACTATTAGTATAAACATCTTCATTTTTAGCCAGTTTGTCCTGCATTTCCTTAATCGTAGTTAGAAAATCCATTTGTGTGTATTTTCTTTTTTGATACGCTGCATGATCGCAGTCGTGACAGTCTTTTATACTTCCGTTAAACGGATTTCCTAAAAATTTATAATATTGTACAGAATCTGCTTGTTTCATAAACTCAATTGCTTCCGGAATTTTGTTTTTGAAAGTCGCCTGAACTGCCTGAAAATTATTAATATCTTTTAGTTTTAAACTGTAAATTCCGGCTCCAATATTCTCGATTTCGGTTTTATTTGTTTTAGCCAAAAAGGTCTTAATTGCCAGCAGATTTTTTTCATTATCATAAAATGAATTTCCATCGTTCCAGTAATTGTAACGTGATTCTCCAAAAATTTCTGATAATACTGCATCTCCTTTTTCTCTGTAAAGCGTAGATAAATAACTTCTGCTCCATGATGAAGCATTTTGATAACGGAATTCCTGGCCTTTATATGTTTTAGGAAGTTCATAATACAGCCAATTCAAATCTGCCAGAATTGTTTTTTCGTTTTTATCTGTCAACTTATCAATTTTGCTCATGTTGTTTACAAAACGCAGTAAACGAAGCTGCATTCCTGCTAATTCAGTTTTGGGAAGCGTTTTTGCTGCTTTATCCAAATTCTTGTCGGCATTGGCATAATCGCCTTTTAAGGTTTGTAAATACCCAAGAGACATATCCCATAAATAAGGTCTGTCTGTATTTCCTGAAGCCGAAATTTTCGCAATTAAATCCAAAGCGCTTTTATCAATTTTAGATTGATTTAATGTTTTATTTTCGCTTACGCTTTGTTTAATGGCCGGTTTGGTATAATCCTGATTATTTTGGCTGAAAGAATTATTAAGATCCTGTTCAAGTCTATTTACTAATCGTGTTGCCAGATAATTTAAATGCTCGCTTTTTGGATCTAATTCATATATTTTTTCGATTGCCTGTTTATCATCTTTATAGTATCCGTGAATTGCCCAAAGCGCCGCTTTTTCTTTATTATTCTTTGCCATTGTCAGCGCTTTGTTCCAGTCGGTTTCATTTTTTGGTTTGAAACTATAAGCCGTAACGACTCTTAATTCCGGACATTTATCAAAAACCTGAGCATACAAATAATTTGAAACTGCATATTTTTTCTGCTTGTAATTAATTCCGGCAACATAAGCCAAAGCACGGTAATACAATGTGTTTTTTGCAACAGAGCTTTCTGTTTTATTAAAAAAATCAATTGCTTTTTGTTTATCGTTACTGTAAAAACGGGCTTTCATGGTTAGAAACCAATATCTGTTTCTTAAAAACGGATCTGAAATCGTGTTGTAGACATTTTCAATTGACTGAATCATTTTAGCATCATTGAACGTTTTTTCTACAACAGGCTCATAGCTCCAGTAATCTGTATTAATTGAAACTGTTTCTATTTTTTGTGCCAGATATAAAAACTCAACAAAGTTTTTTACTTTTTCATCTTTTAACGGCATTTTTTTACCCCACTTTAAAGATGATGAATTGTCTTTTTTGTTTTTATAATACACATGAAGATCTGTTATTTCTTCTTTGTTTTTAATGGTCTTTTTATCATCAGAATAATAATAACTTGGTCTTTCATCTCCAATCAGGAAATAATTAACTGTTGTTGTATCAACTTTTCCTTTAAGATAAGCGGACCAATCTGATTTTATATCTTTGTTAAAACGTGAATTATGCTGGGTATCAAAACCAATTCCGTAGAAAATTCCGCCCGTCAAAAACAAAGGCGAATAAGATTTATCTGCAAAAGTTTCCGGAGTAAAATTTGAATTATAAGCTCCAAAATAATCCCAGTCACCATCTGCACAGGCATAAATAATTCCGCAGGCAAAAAGGAAAGCGGCACTAAAACCAAGAAACAACTTGCTTAAAAATATTCTTTTCATAATTATTTAAATTGAATTCGTCTAAATCGTAAAATATAATTTCTTTTGGAGACTCTGCTTTATTATCGTCTAAGTCTTCAGCCATTTCTTTTAAATCTTCCGGAGAAATGGTTTCTGTTTTTAAAATATCATTTTCTTCGTAATAAACACCGTTTTTATAATTAGATTGTTTTGCTCTAAAAAATATTGGGCTTATCTGTTCGAAGTTTTTATCTTTTTTAAGTGCCTCAAAATTCAGTTTTGACCGAAGTCCTAAAACTTTCTCATTTCTAATATGAATTGCCCACGAATAAATGGGCAGTGCATAATCAAGATGAAGCGGATATTTTTTTAAACTTTTCAGATATTTTTCTGAAATTTTCCTGCTGTAAATTGAGTTTAACGAGTCGTTTGCAATTGATCCCATATTGTAAAACATTAAAACGCCGTTATCTACATTGGGGATTTTTGTTTTTTTGAAATACTTAACCTGATGAAGCCTGATTGTAGCGGAAAGTTTCTTTTTTGAAAGCTTTTTAACCTGTTCCACAAACTGAAGATAATTGTTTTTACTGTCTAAACTCCAGTCGCAGTCTATTTGGATTTCAGTGTAATTTATTTTGTTTTTGGAATTAATTTCGGCAATCAAATGAATTGTTTTCTCAGCAAGATCCTGAACGTTCAGATCTTTTTGCAGCATCACTTTATTTTGAATAAAAACAACCGGAACAATCTCAAACTCCTGCACATTTTCGTAAAAATGAATTGGACTTAGCGGAAATGGCTTTTGTGTTTGAGGATGAAGCCCGATGTCAAAATAACGAACATAAAGTTTATGAACCTCATTATCTTTTAGAGCAGTTTTCTCTGTTTCTGAAAATTTTAAATTGGTTTTCCAATAGTAAAAAGAAATTACAGGTTTTTCATTTTTACTGCAGGCTGCCAGAAAAAGAAACAATAAACCTAAAAAAAATCTTTTAACCAAAACGAAGTGATATTAATTTAATTCAAAAGTAAGAAATTATATCGTATGAGCCATTTTGAAATCTAAAAATCATAAAAATATCTATTGTGCCAAATCCTAATAAATGGATAAAAAATTTCAATTAAAGCAAATATAATTGTTATTTTGTGCAATCAAATTAGAAAACCTATCATGTTGAAAAACGCTTTAAAATATATTTCATTTATTGTTTTAATATCAATGATAAGCTGCGCTAAAAGAGGCAGCATTACCGGCGGATTAAAAGACACTCTGGCACCGGTTTTGGTTTCGAGCACTCCAAAAAACCTGACTACAAATTTTAAAGGAAACGAAATTAATTTGGTATTTGATGAATATATCAAGTTAAAGAATCTTAATAAACAGCTGATTATTTCTCCTCCAATGAAATATGAACCGGTAATTACGCCAACCGGAGTAAGCAAATTTATCAACATAAAAATTAAAGACACACTGCAGCCAAATACAACTTACAGCTTTAATTTTGGCGAAAGTATTGCAGATAATAACGAAGGAAATGCATTAAACCAGTTTAAGTATATTTTTTCTACAGGACCTTATATCGATTCTCTTAAACTAGGCGGAAAAATTAAAGATGCTTACAACAAAAATGTAGACAATTTTGTTTCTGTCATGCTTTATGAAGCTAATGACAAATACAAAGATTCTGTTATTTACAAAGAGTTTCCCCGCTATGTTACCAATACACTGGATAGTATGAGAACTTTTCAGTTTGAAAATTTAAAAGAAGGGAAATACCTTTTAGTGGCTTTAAAAGACAAAGCGAGTAATAATAAATATAATCCAAAGGATGATAAAATTGGCTTTATAAAACATTTTATAACTGTTCCAAACGATACCATATTTGAACTGGAATTATTTAAAGAAACACTTCCTTTAAAAACATTTAAACCAATTCAGGCATCAGGAAACAGATTATTGCTTCCGTATGAAGGCAAACAGAATTTCAAAAACAACAAACCAAACATTGTACTTAAAAACAATGGCGAAACTTTAGAAACTATTGTAACACAGTTCCCTAAAAAAGATTCGCTTCAAATTTGGTATAAACCTCTAAAGGCAGATTCATTATCTCTGGAAGTCTCAAAAGATACTTATAATAAAAAATTCACTTTTAAAATTAAAGATCAGAAAAAGGACACTTTAAACATTAAAGCGGTTCAAAACGGTGTTATAAATTTTAGAGACCGATTTACTTTAGAAACAGAAACGCCTTTGGTTAAGTTTGATAAATCAAAAATCAAATTAGTAAACAAAGACTCTACAGCGGTAGATTTTACGACTGAATACAACGAATTTGAACAGAAATTATATGTAGATTTCAAGAAAGAACCTCTTGAGAAATACAACTTTACCTTTTTTCCGGGTGCATTGACTGACTTCTACGAAAAGACAAATGATACTTTATCATATAAATTGAGCACAAAAGAACCGGCTGATTACGGAAATTTAATTGTGAATTTAAAAAATGTAAAACGTTTCCCTATTATTGTTGAAATAACTAACAAGAAAGGAGACGATATTCTTGCCAGCGAATATTCTGAAGGAAAAACTCAAATTGAATTTAATTTAATGGTGCCGGCGCAGTTTACGATAAGAGTTATTTATGACGATAACAAAAATAAAATGTACGATACCGGTAGTTTCCTCGAGAAAAAATATGCCGAAGAAGTATTTTATTTTCAGCGTGAGATCGACGTACGAACCAATTGGGACGTTAATGAAACCATTGATTTAAGTGTTCCATTTAATCCTGACGTCGAGAAAAAAGAAGATTTAAAAAAGAGAAAAGACGACGAAAAGAAACGTAAAGCTTTCTAAATTTTAATTTCAAAAAGATCTTTATCGTTCAGAAAATCCAGTTTTTTTCTGGTTTCCAGCATTTCATTTTTATCTAAATTAACCACAAAAACATTTTCTGTTTCTTGTGGTTCTAAAATGTAATTTCCTAAAAAGTCTACAACCTGCGAATGGCCTGTGTGTTCGTAATCATGATGATCTAAACCTACTCGGTTTACACCCACGACATAACTTAGATTTTCTATGGCGCGCGCTTTCAGGAGTGCGTCCCAAGCGTTTGTGCGCACTTTTGGCCAGTTGGCAACATACAAAAGCAAATCGTAGTTTTCGACATTTCGCACAAAAACAGGAAATCTTAAATCGTAACAAACCTGCAGACAGATTTTCCAATCTAAATATTCAACAATTACTTTTTGAGTTCCGGCGGTGTAGAATTTATCTTCACCAGCCAGCGAAAACAAATGGCGCTTATCGTAATATTGTATTTCTCCCGAAGGAAATACAAAAAACATTCGATTATAATAGTTTCCGTTTTCTGTAATTACAAGGCTTCCTGTAATAGCACTCTTTTTTTGCTGTGCCATTTTTTTCATCCATAAAACAGTTTCACCCTGCATGGTCTCTGCTACAGCAGACGGATTCATTGTAAAACCGGTTGAAAACATTTCCGGAAGTACAATCAAATTTACCTCTGCATCGATTTGATTTATTTTCAATTCGAAGTTTTTTCTGTTCTGTAAAATATCTTCCCAATGAAGATCGGATTGGATAAGTGCAATTTTCATATTCCAAAAATACGAATTTTCAGCTAAAAATTGATTTCTGCAAAAAAAAGCACATTCTGCAAATTTTTCTCAAAACCCCTTTTAAAACCTCATCTTTTTTAGATTATAAAAATGGTTGAGGAAATTTTGTTGCAAAAAAAATGCATTTTATGCAAAAAAAATGCAACTGTGAAAAATAAATCTATATATTTGATTCGCCAATAAAAACCAAAAAAAACATGAAAACCAAACTATTATGAAAACAAAGCTCATTTCATTAGTATTTATTGGGGGGATAATCTTCTCGGCAAATGCAAAAGAAGCTGCAATTAAAATGCATGTCTTTGAACAAAACAGCAATCAGATGGAGATAACTGGCCAGGTAATAGGTCAGGATGATGGAATGCCAATTGCAGGCGCAACGATTTATGCAAAAAGCAATAATAAAATAGCCACTATAACAGATGAAACCGGGAAATTTAGATTAAGTGTTCCCGAAAACGAAAAACAAATTGTTATTTCTTATATGGGTTACGGCACTTTAGAATTTAATTTAGACCGTACTACGAACTTAGTAATTAGTTTAAAACCTGCCGAAAATGTATTAGATCAGGTTTTAGTAACAGCTCTTGGAGTTAAAAAAAGCACTAAAGCTGTGGCTTATGCCGTAACAGAACTTAAAGGAACTGAATTTACAAAAGCCAAAGAAACCAATATTGCCAATGCCTTAGTGGGAAAAATTGCCGGTGTAAATGTAAGCAGCACCGCAACAGGACCAAACGGATCCAGCCGAGTTGTAATAAGAGGAAATGGTTCTCTAAACGGAAATAACCAGCCGATGTATGTAGTAAACGATTTGCCAATTGACAACACACAACTTAATTTACCGGGAATTGGAAATGGTCCGGGTTCAACCAGAATTAACGTAGACCGTGGAGACGGAACTTCGGTTATAAATCCTGATGATATTAAAACCATCACAGTTTTAAAGGGAGGAACTGCAGCAGCACTTTATGGAGCCAATGCAGCAAACGGAGTTATTTTGATTCAGACAAAAAGAGGTTCTGCACAAAAGGGAATTGGAGTTGATTATAATACTTCGTTTACTTTTGAAACTCCTTCAATTATTCCCGACTGGCAATATGAATATGGTTCTGGATCTAACGGAAAAAAACCAATTAATCAGTCAGAAGCAATTGCTGCAGGACGCTGGTCGTGGGGAGCAAAAATGGACGGAAGCGATGTAGTTCAGTTTGATGGTGTTGCAAGGCCATATTCGCCTCAAAAAAATAATATTAAAAATTTCTACGAAACCGGAACTACTTTTATCAATTCGATCGCTTTATCCGGCGGAAATGAAAAAGCTGCAGGACGTTTGTCTTTTTCAAATACAGATAATCAGTCTGTAGTACCAAATTCTGATTTTAACAGAAAAAGCGTAAATATTGCCGGAAATGTAAACATGACGGACTGGTTAAAATTTGATGTTGTCGCTCAGTACAATTTAGAAAAATCAAACAACAGAGTCACAGTTTCAGATGCCGAAGCAAATCCAAACTGGGGAACTTATATGATCGCTAATACTGTAGACATTAGAAACCTTGCCCCAGGATATGATGAAAATGGTATTGAAGAAGCATGGAACCCAGTTGCAGTAGCTACAAACCCTTATTTTGTTGTCAATAAAATTAAAAACAATGACACAAAAAATCGTTTTATAGGAATGTTAAATGTGAAGTTAAACTTTACACCAGAATTATTTCTTCAGGGACGAATTGGTCAGGATTACACAGATTATGATTTCTTTGGATACATTCCAAAAACAACTTTAAACAATCCTGTTGGATATGCACAAGGACAGAAAACAAGATTATCGAATTTAAATACAGAAGCTATTCTTAATTATACCAAGAAAAACATCTATGGGAATTTCTCTTTAAATGCATTACTTGGAGTTAACTCAAGAACCAGCCTTAGAGACGAAACAAGATTTGAAGGATCAAATTTTGTACTGGATGATTTTTATGCTGTAACCAATTTATCTACGCTTGCTTACACTTATCCTTACGGAAAAACGAAAACAAATTCAGTTTATGGCGCTGTAGATTTAGATTATAAAAATGTTGTTTTCTTAAACTTTACAGGTCGTCAGGATTGGTTTTCTACACTTTCAAAAGACAATAACACTGTTTTTTATCCATCTGTAGGAACAAGTATTATTGTTTCGGATATTTTAAAAATGCCTGAATTTGTTTCGTTTGCTAAATTAAGAACTTCATGGGCTCAGGTTGGAGGTGCAACTCCGGATCCGTATGCGTTAAACCAATCTTTTTCGATGATTCAGGGAGGACATAACGGACAGCAATTACAACAGCCAACAAGTTCCAGAGTTCCTAATCCAACTTTAAGTCCGTTAACTTCTACAACTTTTGAAGTTGGTACTGATTTAGGATTCTTTAATAACCGTTTGAATCTTGATTTTGCATGGTACAACCGCGCAACAACAAACGATATTGTAGAAACCACGATTTCTAATGCTTCAGGATCAAATACTGCATTATTGAATCTTGGAAAAATGAGAAATAAAGGAGTTGAATTTTTACTAAGCGGTAAAATCATTAATTCAGAAAATTTTTCTTGGGATGCAAGCATCAATGGTTCGTATAACGAAAACACTGTTGAAGCACTTACAGATCAGCTAAGTTCTATTACCATGGCAACTTCTGTAAACGGATACGTGACAATTACAAGTGATGTTGGCCGTCCGTATAGTATTATCAAAGGATACAGACCTCGCAAAGATGTTAACGGAAATACCGTTTACAATGTAAGCGGCGGAACAGCAACTATAGCACAAGGTCCGCTTGAAGAATTAGGTCAGGGAGTTCATCCTTGGGCAGCAGGTATCAGCAACGAATTCAAATACAAAAACATTTCATTCAGCTTTTTAATCGATGGTAAATTTGGAGGAAGCCTATATTCTGGGACTGATTTGTACGGAACTCGTATGGGATTAACAAAATTAACTCTTGAAGGTCGTGAAAGCGGTTTACCAATAAAAGGTGTTGATACTAACGGAAATCCGGTAGACATGGTTATTGCTCCGGAAAACTTAAGAACGTATTATGATGGTTTAAGAAACATTTCATCAACATTTGTTTATGATGCGAGTTTTATCAAATTAAGACAAATTATTTTAGGATATCAGTTACCAGTTGAAAAAATAAAAGGGCTGTCAAAACTTCAGGGAGCTTCAATTTCATTTGTGGCGAGAAACTTATTCATTCTTTATAAGAAAACACCAAACGTAGATCCGGAATCTGTATTCAGCGCTGGAAACGCACAAGGTGTTGAACAATTTGGAGTGCCAAAAACCAGAAGTTTCGGTTTAAGTTTAAATGTTAAATTTTAAACTCGCTTTATTTCTAATTTCTAAATTAAAAGACATGAAAAAGTTAACCATTTTATATATCACAGGAATACTTTTAGGAAGTATGGCATCCTGTACCAATGATTTTGAAGAAATCAACACAAACCCAAACTCAGTAGATAAACCAAATCCAAACTTTGTTTTCAGCAAAGCACAGCTTGATGGTCTAAACAACAACTATTTTTTAATTAATATTTTGGAGTGCGGCGGTATGCTGCAGCATTATGCAACTTACAAAGAAGCATCTGGTGTTGGAGATAAATATTTAAGCAACGAAGTTTATTTTTCTGCTTATTTTAATCAGGCATATCCAACAGGCGTAAATGAAACACAAATAGTAATTGACGCCGTAAAAAATAATCCAAACGACAGCAACCGACTTAATATTGCCAGAATCTGGAGAGCATACCTTTATCATAAAATAACCGATTTATACGGAGACATTCCTTACACAGAAGCAGCAAAAGCAACCAGTACACAGGTTTTCCTTCCAAAATATGATACACAGGAATTTATTTATAAAGATTTACTAAAAGAATTAGATGAAGCCGCAACAGCATTAGATCCGGCAAAACCAAGTTTTGGAAAATCTGATTTTATTTATGACGGTGATGTTGCTAAATGGAAGAAATTCTCTTACTCATTAATGCTTCGTTTAGGTTTAAGATTATCTAAAGTTGATCCTGCTCTATCTCAATCATGGGTAACCAAAGCAATTGCAGGAGGTGTAATCCTAAACGGAAGTGATAATGCCATTATGAAATATACTGACGGACCAAACGATTTTAACCGAAATCCGGTTGGTCTGGATTCCAGAAGACAGGATTTTACAGCCGGATCATTCGGGCAGAAAAATGTTGAAGGCGGTAAATTAGCCAAAACCTTTATTGATTTAATGCAGTCAACTGCCGATCCTAGAATTAGTGTTTACGCCGGAGTTTGGCAGGGAAATGTTCAAAATACTTCACTTGCTGTACAAAAAGGTTTCCCTAACGGAACAAAAACAGCTCCAAGTGCCGCAGAACAAGGAACATATTCTGAACCTAACCAAAGTACGGTTTTTAAATATGATGCACCGCTGGTGTTAATCAGCAATGCCGAAACAAATTTTTATTTAGCAGAAGCAGCAGCGAGAGGCTGGTACACAAATGAAACTGATAAAGATTTATATGAAAAAGGTGTAAAAGCTTCATTCTTAAACATGGGAATTTATGGTGCACCATATGCGATTACAGATGCTACGCCTTATTTAACAGCAAATCCATACAATACAGCCGGATCGTTTGAGTCAAAAATGAACCAGATTCATACTCAAATTTACATTGCATTATTTGTAGACGAACAAGAAGTGTATGCCAACTGGAGAAGAACCGGCTATCCGGTTTTAACACCAGTAAATTTCCCTGGAAATGTTACAAATGGCACAATACCAAGACGTTTAAAATATCCAACCAGCGAATATTCAGTCAATTCAGCTAACTTAGCAGAAGCAGTTAAGCGTCAGGGCGAAGATGCTTTTACAACAAAAATTTGGTGGGATAAATAAAATTATAAAAAAGATAAATGAGCATTTTAATTCTTACGGCATGCATTGCATTTTTAATCATTCAGATAGCCTGGCTTAAAATTAATCCTTTTATTGCCTTTATCATAACAGCTTTATTAGCAGGTCTTTTTTTAGGCCTGCCAATAAACACTTTGCCGCAAACTGTTCAAAAAGGTTTAGGCGAAATGTTAGGATCTATTACTTTGATTATTGTTTTTGGAACCTGTATTGGTAAACTTACCGTTTCATCAGGCGCCGCAAATGTCATTGCCAAAACTGTTATGGGATGGACGGGCAGAAAATACGTTCGACTCGGCTTAATGATTACCGGATTTATTGTTGGGATACCTCTATTTTATAGTGTTGGATTTGTTTTGTTAGTACCACTAATCTTTTCAGTAGCCCATCAGTTCAAGCTGTCAAAAGTATATCTGGGAATTCCAATGCTGGCGTCGCTTTCAGTAGCACACGGTTTTTTGCCCCCACATCCGTCACCAATGGCTTTAAGCAGTATTTTAAATGCCAATATTGGTCTTGTTTTGGTTTACGGAATTATAATTGCAATACCAACCATTTTTATTGCGGGTTTACTATTTTCAAATTTGCTTAAAAACATCAAGTCAAAATCTGATCATGAAATCCTGAATACCGAAGAAGTTGTAAACCACGGTAAACTACCTGGCTTTTCGCTTAGTTTATTTTCTGCATTATTCCCGGTTTTTGGATTAACGATCACTTCAATAGTACCTTTTTTTACAAAAAATGAAACCGCATTAAACATTTGCAAAACCGTAGGCGAACCCAGTATGATTATGCTGATTTCATTACTTATCTGTACTTATACTTTAGGAATCAAAATGAACCGAAGCATAACTTCTGTAATGGATGATTACGCCATTGCTATAAAAGATGTTGTCTTAATTGTTTTAATCGTAGGCGGTGCAGGTAGTTTAAAAGAAGTTATGATTGTAAGCGGCGTAAATGAAACTATAGTAGACGCCTTAACACAAATAAACATTCATCCTTATTTATTGGCATGGATAATGGCTGCGATAATTCGCGTTTGTGTTGGCTCTGCTACAGCAGCCGGATTAATGACGGCCAGCGTTCTGCTTCCCTTACTCCAGACAACAGGACTAGACCCAAATCTATTGGTACTTTCAGTCGGCGCAGGAAGTTTAATGTGTTCGCATGTAAACGACCCAGGTTTCTGGATGTTCAAAGAATATTTTAATATCAGCCTAAAAGATACTTTTAAATCCTGGACCGTCATGGAATCATTAGTTTCTGTTTTAGGAATTGTTTTCGTTTTTATTTTAAACTCTATAATACATTAATATCATGAATTTATTACCACAAGAAAAATTTGAAGCACTTGGCTTATCCTTACCTCCGGCACCTGAGCCTCTTGGTATATATAAACCCTATTTAGTTGATGGTAAATATTTATATCTTTCTGGTCACGGCCCTGTACGCGACGATAAATCTTTAATCATTGGCCGAATTGGCGACGATATGGATATTGAAGAAGGAAAATTAGCTGCAAGACAAGTTGGCTTAACGATGCTTTCTACCATTGTAACGAACTTTGGAAGCCTGAACAAAGTAAAAAGAGTTATAAAAGTTCTGGGAATGGTGAATTGCAATGGCGATTTTTTAAGACATCCGTATGTTATAAACGGCTGCAGCGAATTATTTGCAGAAGTTTGGGGACAGGAAAACGGAATTGGAGTAAGAAGCGCAGTAGGAATGGGATCATTACCGGATAATATTCCTGTCGAAGTCGAAGCTGTTTTCGAATTATGGTAAAAATATATGCCGCAGACAATAACGATTAAAGAGTAATCTGTATTGGTTAAGGAAAATAATTTAATCCGAAAGTCTGTGGCTGCTTTTTCAATTATAGTCAACAGATTAAAAGATTAAATGATGTTTTCCGCCGCTAATTTCACAAATTTTCACGAATTAATTTAAGCATAATGATTTGTGCTAATTCGAGTAATTCGTGGCAGAAGAATTAAACGCAATCCAAAAAAAACTTTTTAATCCTTTTAATCCGTGGCTAAAAAAAATATTATTATGAATACAAATACCTCACAAACAAGAATCGCAGCATTTGGAGAATTATTACTTCGGATGAATGTTGCTAATGGAAACCGATTTACGCAGGCAGATGAAATAAAAGTTCATGTAGGCGGAGCCGAAGCCAATGTTTGTGTTTTACTTTCACAGCTCGGAATTCAAACCGATTATATCAGCCGATTACCTCAAAACGATTTAGCGCAGCTGGCTTTAAACGAACTTCAGAAATACAAAGTAAATACTTCAAAATGTGTTTATGGCGGAGAACGTCTGGGTTTATATTTTGTTGAAGCCGGAAATCAAATCAGGCAGTCGCAGGTTATTTATGATCGCAGCAACTCATCTTTTGGAACCATTCAAAAAGATCAAATTAACTGGGAAAAAGCTTTAGAAGATGTTACCCATTTTCACTGGTCAGGAATAAGTCCGGGAGTTTCAAATGAAGCCGGTCTGGCCTGCAAAGAAGCTATTTTAGAAGCTCATAAAAAAGGAATTCCCATTTCATCTGATTTTAATTACCGCTCAAAATTATGGCAGTACGGAAAACATCCATCTGAAATAATGCCCGATTTACTGCATTACAGCAATATTACCGTTGCTGATCTTGATGCCGTTGAAATTTATTTCGGAATCAAAACAAATAAAGATGAATCTGATGCAGATCGTTTTCAAAAAACTTTCGAGTTATTAAAACAAAAAATGCCTTTTCTAAAAACACTGGCTATGAGTTTTAGAAAATCAGACGGGCTCGCACATTTGTACAAAGGGCTTTTAATCCATGAAGACCGTTTTTACGAATCTCAGGAACAAAAAATCCACATTGTAACAGACCAGATTGGTTCTGGCGATGCGTTTAATGCCGGATTATTATACGGATTATCCAATAAATTATCAGGTCAGGAATGTATAGAATGGGCAACAGCCTGCGGCGTTATCAAACAAAGTATTCACGGAGATTTTGCTATTGCCAGTCTCGACGAAATAAGCCATTTTATTAAAAACGGTTCAAGTAATAGAATTAACAGATAAAAAGAAAATATGTACAGCATTTTAAAAAAACAGGGCGTACTTCCGTTAGTAACCCAAATCAATATCCAAACAGCCCAAATAGTATTACAATCGGCGGCTGATGCTGGCATAAAAATTATCGAGTTTGCTGCTCGTGCAGAAGATTCAAAAGAAGTTTTTACGCAAATGATAAGCTTTAGAAAAGAAAAAAATCTGGATGTAAAAATTGCTGTTGGTTCCATTTTAAGTTTAGCCGAAGCCGAAACCTATCATCAGCTTGGAGCAGATTGTATTGTCTGCCCGCATACCGATTCGGAAATTGGAGCTTACTGCCAAAAAAACAATATTTACTGGATGCCCGGTGCGGCAACCTTAAACGAAATTCTTCACGCCAATAAATTAGGCGCCGAAGTTGTAAAGCTTTTTCCTGCCGATAAAATTGGAGGACCGGGATATGTAAAAGCTATTAGAGCTCCTTTCCCAGATTTAAAAATAATGCCTACAGGAGGTGTAACCCTTGAAGAAAGTAATTTAAAATCATGGTTTAAATCCGGTGTTGTCTGCGTGGGAATTGGTTCGAATTTATTTTCAAAAGAAATGCTTCTGAATTTAAACTACGAGCAGGCACTTCAGGCATTTCAAAATTTAATTGAAGTAGTAGAAAAAACAAGAAACTAAAGTTATGGAAGAAAATTGGTGGAAAATTAAATCAGATATCTTAATTGATACGCCATTTTTAGCCGTTTACGAAGATCGTATCCGGTTTAATCTTGAACGTCTTATTGGTTCAGTAAATGGTGATACTCAAAAGCTGAGACCTCATATCAAGACCCATAAAATTGGCGAAATTCTGGAATTGTTTAAAATTTACAATATCAAGAAAATAAAATGCGCCACAATTGCCGAAGCTGAACTTGCTGCAATTCATGAAATTCCAGATGTTCTTCTCGCCTATCAGCCCGTTGGCATTAAAAAAGAAAGATGGATTTCGCTGATTCAAAAATACACAAACATTAAGTTTTCGACTATTACAGATAATCTGGATTCGGCGAAAGCCTTAAATGAAACTGCCAAAGAAAACAATCTAAAACTGAACATTTATCTGGATTTGAATACCGGAATGAACAGAACCGGATTTTCGATTTCAGAAAACTGGACGGCCTTAACTGATAAAATCATGAAATTAAAAAATCTTCATTTTGAAGGTTTTCACATTTACGACGGTCATTTAAAAGGAAGTGTTGAAGAAAGAACAGAAACAGCTTCGAAAGCTTTTATCGAAATAAAAGAAAAAACAGAAATTCTGGATCAAAAACTGGATTATGAATTAAAAATTGTTGCCGGAGGTTCTAATACTTTTCCGTTTTATGCCGCGCAGGAAAATGTAGAATGCAGTCCGGGAACTTTTGTTTTCTGGGATTTTAATTATCAGTCTCATTTACCGGAACAGAAATTTAAACCGGCTTTGGTAATTGTGGGAACGGTAATTTCAAAACCAACAGCTTCAACATTGTGCATTGACATTGGCTACAAAGCTGTTTCTTCTGAAAATCCTATCGATAAACGATTGGTAATTTTAAATGACGTTAATCTGATTCCAACAGCGCATTCAGAAGAACATTTAATTTTAGAAAATCAGGGAGAAAATAAATATGCTGTTGGCGACACGATTTATGCACTTCCCTATCACGTCTGTCCAACCTGCGCCTTGTACGATTCTGTTCAGGTGGTAAATAAAGGACATCAAATTTGTGATAAGTGGCTTGTTGCCGCCCGAAGCAGAGAAATTAGTATATAAAAATTTAAGTCAAAATATATGTTTATAATAGACGCCCATTTAGACCTGAGCATGAATTCGATGGAATGGAATCGTGATTTAAGAAATGATGTTCCTACTCTGCGCAGTTTAGAAAAAGGAATGAATGACAAACCAGACCGCGAACGTGCAACGGTTTCTTTTCCGGATTTGCGACGCGGTAATATTGGAATTGTCGTAGCGACTCAAATTGCCAGATTTGTAAAACCAGACAGTATTATTCCGGGATGGAATTCGCCTGAACAAGCCTGGGCGCAAACGCAGGGACAGCTTGCGTGGTACAAAGCCATGGAAGAAGCAGGAGAAATAACTCCAATTACTGATAAAAAATCGCTTTTAAAACAAATTGATTTATGGAACGACGGAACGCCAAACGATAAAAAACCTATTGGTTATATTTTAAGTTTAGAAGGCGCCGATTCTATAATTGATATTTCATATTTGGAAAAAGCCTATAATTACGGATTACGCGCTATTGGTCCTGCACATTATGGACCTGGACGCTACGCAAACGGAACTGACGCAACGGGAAAAATGAATCAAAACGGAATCGATTTATTAAAAGAAATGGAGCGTTTAAATATTATTCTGGATGCGACACATTTATGCGACGATGCTTTCTGGCAGGCATTAGATCATTTTAATGGCCCGGTTTGGGCAAGCCATAATAATTGCAGAAGTCTTGTAGATCATAACCGCCAGTACAGTGACGAGATGATAAAAGCTTTAATTTCGAGAGGAGCTGTTATTGGAGGGGCTTTAGATGCCTGGATGCTGGTTCCGAATTGGGAAAGAGGCGTTTCTACTCCACAAGGAACAAACTGCAATTTAGAAACCGTTTTTAAACACATGGATCATATCTGTCAATTGGCCGGAAACGCAAATCATATTGGCATTGGTTCAGATCTTGACGGCGCTTTTGGAACAGAGCAGTGTCCGTATGATTTAGATACTATTGCTGATTTACAAAAATTGGTTCTGATTTTTAAAAACCATGGTTATTCAGATGAAGATTTAGATAAAATCTTTCATCAGAACTGGATTAATTTTTTAGTAAAAAACTGGGATTAAATAAAAACTAAACTTGGAACTGCCTTCTTATATGCTTGTAATTTTTCGTCAGCAGGATCAACTTCTGTTACTACGTAATCTACTTCAGATAAATTGGCAATTTTCATTTTTAGAACCGTATCCAGTTTTTCAGAAATAGTAAGAATCGCTGTTTTTTCTGAAGCCTGAATCATTGCTTTTTTTACCTGAACCGTTTCCCAGTCAGAATCTGAGAAACCACCTTCAATATCTAAAGCATTGGTTCCAAGAATTAATAAGTCAACTTTAATATTAGCTAACTGATTGTAAACATCGCCGCTCACACACATTTGACTGTATGATGAAATGCTGCCGCCAATCATGATAATTTTAACATTAGGCTTATCCAGAAGTTCAACAGCAGATAAAACGGTTACGGTAAAAATAGTCAGGTTTAAATCATTAGGAATTAAACGAATGAATTCGCGAATAGTTGTACCGCCGCCAATTAGCAGCACCATTCCGTCATGAAGAAGTCCTAATGTTTTTTGTGCGATAATTTGTTTTGATTCGCCTGCATAAGTTTGATTTGATGAAGAATGATGGTAGGCTTTTGTCATCGCGCCGCCTTTTACTTTAATCAATAAAGATTCTGATTCAAGTTCATTTATATCACGTCGAACCGTATCTTCTGAAACAAATAATTTAGCCGAAAGAGTTTCAAAACTTACGCGAGTATGCAGGTTAATCTCTTTTAAAATAAGATTTTTACGTTCTTCCTTGGTATAATTAACCACTTCATTATCATTATTCATGCGAATTCTTTTTTTTGAACAAATGTAAACAATAAATGCAATATTCTTGCGAAACAAATTATAACACAAAGTAATTAAAAAGTTAATTCATCTATTTTAAAGACAATTACACAAAAAACCACTTTGCAAAAAAAATGCAGACTAATTTACAAACCTTAAATTTGTTTAACAAAACCAAAATAACCGCCATGCAAAAAAGTATACTTCTGTTTTTGATTTTTTGTTGTTCATTTGGAAATGCTCAAAATACTTCCGGGAATATTTCGATAATTCCTGCTCCAAATTCGTTTCAAACAACTGGCGACAGTATTCGCATAAGCGGAAAAATTAAAGTTTTGTTTGAGAAGAATAAATTCAGCCCAAAAGAATTTAAAACGGCTCAGATTTTTGAGTCGGCAGTAAATGCAAATGCGTCAAATAAAAAAAGTAATATTGAAGTTTTATTCATTGCAGAAAAACCAGCTTCATCTTTAAAAAAAGAAGCTTACAAAATCAATATTACTCCAAAAAAAATAACCGTTACCGGAAGTGAAGAAGGATTATTTTATGCTGTTCAGAGTTTATTACAGCTTTTACCTAATAATTCTAAAAATCAGGAAGTAAAATTTCCTATTTTAACCATCGAAGATGAGCCGAGATACGACTACCGCGGGCTTCACCTCGATGTGTGCCGCCATTTTTTCTCTGTCGATGTTATAAAAGATTTTATCGCACAAATGTCTTATTATAAATTAAATAATTTCCATTGGCATTTAACAGACGATCAGGGCTGGCGAATTGAGATTAAAAAATATCCAAAACTAACCGAAGTCGGATCAAAAAGAGCTCAGACTTTAGTGGGAAATAAATTCGAAAGATCGCCTTATTTTTTTGACGGAAATCCATACGGCGGTTTTTATACTCAGGAGGAAATAAAAGAAGTTGTAAAATTTGCCGAGGAGCATTATGTAAATATTATTCCCGAAATCGAAATGCCTGGTCATGCAACAGCAGCTGTTACAGCTTATCCTAATTTATCTTGTTTTCCGGAACGAAATTATAAAGTTATAGAATATTGGGGTGTTTTTGAAGATATTTTCTGCGCCGGAAAAGAAGAAACTTTTACTTTTTTAGAAGATGTTTTAACCGAAGTTATGGCGCTGTTTCCAAGTAAATATATTCATATTGGCGGAGACGAATGTCCAAAAGCCAGATGGAAAGAATGTCCAAACTGCCAAAAACGAATTGCAACTTTAGGTTTAAAAGATGAGCACGAACTACAAAGCTATTTAACAACCCGAATTGAAAAATTCTTAAATGCCCACGGAAGACAAATTTTGGGCTGGGATGAAATGCTCGAAGGCGGACTGGCGCCAAACGCGGCTGTAATGTCATGGCGCGGTGAATCTGGCGGCATCAGCGCGGCAAAGCAGAAACATTTTGTAATTATGAATCCGGAGCAGGTTCTTTACTTAGATTACAATCAGGGATATTCTCCTCAAGAACCGCTTACCATTGGAAGATTAACAACCGTTGAAAAAATCTATAATTACAATCCTACTCCTGTAGACAGTCTTACTGTTGAAGAACAAAAATATATTATGGGCGTACAGTCTAATCTTTGGTCAGAATATTTAACAAGTCCGGCAAAGCTGAACTACATGCTTTATCCAAGATTATTTGCTTTATCTGAAATTGCATGGACTGAACCTCAAAATAAAAACTATAACCGTTTTATTTTAAATCAAATACCGCATCATTTAGAAAAACTGGAATCACAAAAAAGACTTTATAAAGTTCCAGCTCCTTTTGGTGCTGAAGAAACTGCCTTGATTGCTTCAAAATATGTTTTAGATTTAAAACCCACTATTAAAAATGGGCAGATTTTTTATACTATTGACGGCTATAATCCAGATGAAACTGCAGAACTTTATACTAAACCTGTAACCATAAATATCCCAAAAGGCGAATTCAGAATTATAAAAACGGTACAGATCAGCCCAAGCGGAAGAAGAAGTTCTATTAATAAAATAATCGTCCGAAATCCGGAACTAAAACCTGCATTAACATCAAAACTAGCGAAAAAAGGTTTAAAATATGAATACTTTACTGGAAAGTTATTTCAGCAGGCTCAGGATTTAGAATTAGTGAAACCTGTTAATTCAGGAATTTTTGAAGGCACAATAAGTTCTGAAAAATGGAAATCAAAAACAGAGCGTTATATCGGTTTAAAATTCAGCGGTTATATCTTTATACCAGAAACCGGAAATTATACTTTTTCGACGCTTTCAGACGACGGATCGAAGCTTTTTATAGATGATGAGCTTGTTGTAAATAACGACGGCATACACTGGCTTAATGAAGCTTACGGATCGGTTAAACTTGAAAAAGGTTTTCATAAGCTCAACATCAGTTATTTTGACCAGATTGGCGGCACAACTTTAACTTGTTTCATACAGCAGGAAGGAAAAGAAAAACTGGAAATTAGTGCTTCACAGCTTTATTACGAATAAAACATTAAAAAACGCATTCAATAAACTATTGAATGCGTTTTCTTTTTTATTATAATCTATTTTGACATTAATCATTTAGAAGAAAATATTAATTAAAATTAGATTATGAAATTTCCATCAATTGTTTTAGGGAAAATATTTATACTGCATTTTTGTCAATTTCCTTGATTTCAATGTCGACAAGTTTAAAAATCTCATCATCAAGTTTAGAATCTTTTCCATTATTCACCGCTAATATCAAAAGAAGATTCGAAAGTACACTTACTCGACTCTCATATAATTCTCTTTTCGTTCCATCTTTTTTTGCCGAAACAAGTCCATCAATTGCCATTTCGAGCTTTTTTTTCTTCAGGATCTCCTCAGGATATGCTTGGCCTTGACTCGGAAATTTCAACTCTTTATACTTCACAGGCTGCAAAATAGAATCGTGTATCTCATCTTTCTTTGACTTTGAAGCTGCCAAAAAATAATTTAGAGCCATACAATATGCGATTGGGGTCCATACGTCAAATTTACCAGAGAATTTAATTTTTGAAACCTCATCTAGAATCGGGGCTATTTCCTTTTCTTTACCATTTATGTAAAAACTATAAACAAGTAATGACAAGTCAGAAAGGTCATTCCAACTATTTTTTGAGAATTTTTTTGACAATCTTATTCCTATAGTCTTTTCCAGTTTCGTTGAGCATAAACCCTCAATATCGCTTATATAATCCATCATAATAATCCTGATAATTTAAATATTTCTTTTATATAATAAAGATCAAATGTACATCTATACAAAATCAAAAATGTAAAAAAAAACCTAAATTATTTAAGTAGCAACTTACGGAATTGTTAAACTCGAAAAAGGTTTTCATAAGTTCAACATCAGTTATTTTAACCAGATTGGCGGCACAACTTTAACCTGTTTTATACACCAGGAAGGAAAAGAAAAACAAGAAATAAAGGAATCGCAGTTGTTTTACGAATAATTAAAACCAGATTAATAATATAAAAAGACAGCTACTTCAAATTGTAACTGTCTTTCTTTTTTATGTTTAAAGCAGCTTATCTTCTACCTCTAAAACCACCTCCTCCTCTAAATCCGCCGCTTCTAAAATTGCTGTTGTTTCTAAAGTTTTGAAAATTTTGATTTCTCATTTCACCCTTCGCTCTCGAATTTTCAAAATGATCCAGATCTCGGGTTACATTTTGTCCGCCTGCTTCTCCTAAAGGTTTATTGGGTGTTCCAAGTGTACGATCTTGTTTTGATATATTATCGGCACGGTCACCAAGGCGATTATTTTCACCTAAAGATTTATTTCCTAATCCAGATTCTCTATCCGGAGTATTAATTTGAGTTTTATCAAGCTTATGCTGCGATCCACCTAGAGTTCCTGCCTGCGACCAGCCGCCGTTTCCATTATTGTAATGGCTCCAGTTACCATTTGCATCTCTTTTGTATACATGACCATCGTGTCCTGCATAGATATTGTTATTATTAGTATGAACAGTGGTCCCTCCTCCTCTTCTGTGTGTAACAACACCTTTGTCACCTCCGGAAGTTTCATATCCAATTGCGGTACCACGTCTTGTAGTTACATGTCCAGTCTGAACCCAATCGTGTCCATTTGTTGCCGCCGAATGTCCCCATTGAGCATAAGCATTATGTCCTTGTGCTGTTCTTGCATAATTTCCTGTCCACGGATTATAAGAATCAGCTGCAGTTCTGCCTCCATACCAACCCTGCACACTTGCCGAGCGACCATATCTTCCTGTTGCCGGATTATACCATGCAGAAGTTCCAGCAGATCCATAAGGACCATAGACTCTTCTTCCTGCTGCCCAGCCTCCTGTCCACGGATTATAGACAGCTCCAGCACCATACGTACATGGCCATGGACGATAAATTGGATATAATCCTCCGTAATAATAAGGCGGATAATAAAATCCTGTTCCATAAGTTAAAAGCGCGCCAACAGTCGCACCAATTATAAACGCTCCAAAATATCCAGCCGTTGTACTGCTTTCTACTGCGGTATCGGTTACGTTTTGCGTTACATACGTTACGTTATACACTGGCGAACTTGGCGGAATTGTATAAATCTCTTTCGGCACAGAATCTGTTACTTTCCAAGGGCCATTTGGCGTTGTCGACATAAACCAAACTGCCTGAAAACACATATAATACAAATCGCCCACTTTTATGACTTTTTCCTGCGTATTGCTGGCATATTGCATTTTTGTTCCTTCGATTGGTTTAAATTGGGGAGTTCCTCCATCATAAGTTACTTTTGCTTTTGCTTCGGCATCGGCTTTATTGATGATTGCCGTTGTCGGAACTTGCGCCAACATCACAGCGTCTTTTGCTTCCTGTGTTCCCGGCACAGATGCTAAAACACTTGCTCTAGGAGAATCTTTGGGAATTTTAGCAAAATCAGCCGGCAGACTATTCCCCGCATAACTCCACGGCCCGTTTAAACTTTTAGAACCAAACCATCTCCCTGACAAAAGCACATAATATTGACCTTGTGCTTCGTTTGCAAAAACATCATTTTCGGTATTATCAATATATAATAATTGTGTTCCCGGAATTTTAACAAATTTTGGCGGACCTTCTACCAAAATCAACTCTGCAGGCACTTTACTAAAGAAAACCTGAGGGGCATCACCCGATTTTGGAGGCGGAATCATTTTTTTTACTTCGTCGAAATTTTGTTCAGAAGGCAGATTTTTTAACCCATCTGGTACTTTAGTAGTTTTAGTCCATTTTCCTTCGACTTTTTTAGACGTAAGCCAGACATCTTCGGCAAGCAGATAATAATCGCTTGTCGCTTTATCAAAAAACAAATCCCAGTTTGTATTGACTACATATTGTATATCTGATTTTTCTATAGGAACCAAAACGGGTTCACCTTGCACAATAAGTAGAATTGCGGGAGTGGAACTGTAAAATATAGGAGGCGGATTGTTTTGCGCCGCGATTCCTTTTGCGGGACTTGTCGTTTTGTCTAAATCTGCCAGAATACGATCTACAGAAACTGGATCACCGCTTTTTGGAAGTATTTCTTTAAAAAGTTTTTCCATTTCGGGAATCTTCTTTTCATCAAGCGCAGGAAAGCGAACATCGGTTACCTGAATATCTTTAAAAAAAACGCTTCGCGAATCTTTATCGACTAAAGTCGAAGCTTCAACAGAGGCAACACCCAAAACTTGTTTGCCGTCTTTTGGCGTTAACGAAAAAGCCAGTCTGGCTTTAATTATTTTGTGGTCATCCCAACTGTCAATCTGCGGTTGGTAATAAACGAGTTTTGTTCCGTTATTTTCTGCTTGTCTCGGCCAGCCATTATCACTAATATCAGTAGAATCTTTCTGATTCGCTGCAACCATTTTTTTATCGCCGGTTTCTTTATCTTTTTTACAGGATAAAAAAATGTAAGCACAGATGGCAATTAATACAAAAATCTTTTTCATAAATATTTAGCATTAGATTACTTTATAATAGAAAACTTATCTTTTCATTCTCAAACAATAACCAGACAGAAAGCAAAAAACCATTACTCTGTAAATCTGCACGTTAAAATTATTATTTGAGTTATAACAAATCAAAAAATGAGAATACTTATTGGTTTCAAATTATAAAATGCAACAAAAAAATTTCGGCATGGTTAAAATAATCAACAGATTTTTTTGTGAAACAGCCCAAAACAAAAAAACGCATTCAAATTAATGAATGCGTTTTTTAAAATATACTAAATTGTATTCTTTATCCTTTTAAGCTCGCTGCTAAATATTCACGGTTCATACGTGCGATATTTTCAAGAGAAATTCCTTTTGGACATTCGATTTCGCAGGCTCCTGTATTTGTACAGTTACCAAAACCTTCTAAATCCATTTGGTGAACCATGTTTAATACACGGTCAGTCGCTTCAACTTTACCTTGTGGTAATAATGCATATTGAGAAACTTTTGCAGAAACGAATAACATTGCTGAAGAGTTTTTACAAGTTGCAACACAAGCTCCACAACCAATACAAGCCGCTGCATCAAATGATTTGTCTGCATCATCTTTGTTAATTGGAATAGTATTCGCATCGATTGTATTTCCTGAAGTGTTTACAGAGATAAATCCTCCTGCGTGTTGAATTCTGTCAAAAGAACTTCTATCAACAACTAAGTCTTTAATTACCGGGAAAGCTTTTGCTCTAAATGGTTCGATAAAAATTGTATCACCATCTTTGAACATACGCATGTGTAACTGACAAGTTGTAACACCTCTGTCTGGTCCGTGTGCTTCACCGTTGATGAATAAAGAACACATTCCGCAGATTCCCTCGCGACAATCGTGGTCAAATGCTACAGGCTCTTCTCCTTTGTTGATTAGTTCTTCGTTAAGAACGTCAAGCATTTCAAGGAAAGACATATCTGGTTCGATTCCATCGATAGGATATTCTACAATCCCTCCTTTATCTTGGGCGTTTTTCTGACGCCATATTTTTAATGTAAGTTTCATATAATGTTGTGGGTTATAAGTTAAGAGTTAAACGTCATAGGGTTACTATTGCATTTTAGTCTTAGCTAAATAATTTATATATCCATTTAATATTGCTTTGGTTCTTTCGAACCTTTCTCTAAATTTCTGAAGCAAATCTTCTTCAATATAATTCTCATCTAAAGCAGTTATTACTTGATTTAAGGCTTCTGTTAAAGAACCCCTTGCAATTCTGCAGAATTGAATATTTTCTTGATAATGATATCTGCCAAACCCTTCGGCAATATTATCACTAACAGATCTAGAAGATCGTTTAAGCTGACTTATTAAGGCATATTTTTCGTCAATTGGAAATTTCGGAAGAATATTTTGAGAAACAAAGATTCTTAATTCTCTTGCTGCTTTCCAGCATTCCAAATCTTCGAACGACTTCAAACTCATAACCCTTAACTCTTAACTTTTTTATTTATAACTTCTTTGAACTAATTTAATGTTTTCGTAATTAAGAGGTTCTTTGTGTAATACGGCGTCACTTGGTTTTCCTTTGTATTCCCAAGCTGCAACGTATGCAAAGTTATCGTCATCACGAAGTGCTTCTCCTTCTTCTGTCTGGTATTCCTCACGGAAGTGACCTCCACAAGATTCATTACGGTGTAAAGCATCTTTCGCGAACAATTCTCCTAATTCTAAGAAATCGGCAACACGAGTTGCTTTTTCTAATTCCTGATTAAATTCGTTAGCGCTTCCAGGAACTTTTACATCTTTATAAAACTCTTCACGTAAAGCAGCAATTTCTTCGATAGCTTCAGTTAAACCTTTAGCGTTACGAGCCATACCTACTTTATTCCACATAATTTTTCCTAATTTTTTGTGGAAGTAATCAACTGAATGTTTACCGTTGTTATTGATAAATTTATTGATTTGATCTACAACTGCTTTCTCAGCTTCAACGAATTCTGGTAAGTCTGTAGAAATTGGTCCCATTTTAATATCTGGAGCTAAATAATCTCCGATAGTATATGGCAATACGAAATATCCATCAGCTAAACCTTGCATTAAAGCAGAAGCTCCAAGTCTGTTTGCTCCGTGGTCAGAGAAGTTAGACTCTCCAATTGAGAAACATCCAGGAATTGTAGTCATTAAGTTATAATCAACCCAAGTTCCACCCATTGTGTAGTGAACCGCTGGATAAATCATCATTGGTGTTGTGTAAGGATCTTCGTCAACAATTTTCAAGTACATTTGGAATAAGTTTCCATATTTACTCTTCACGATATCAGTTCCTAATTTAGTAACTAAAGCTTTGTCATTTTCATTCAATCCTTTTACGTGAGCAGCTTCTTTTCCGTAACGTTCGATAGCGGCAGCGAAATCTAAGTAAACTGCTTCTCCTGTTTTGTTAACTCCAAAACCAGCATCACATCTTTCTTTAGCCGCACGAGACGCAACATCACGAGGTACAAGGTTACCAAAAGCAGGATATCTTCTTTCTAAGAAATAATCTCTTTCTGCTTCGGATAAATCTGTTGCTTTTTTTCTTCCTTCACGAATTGCCTGAGCATCTTCTAATTTTGCAGGAACCCAGATACGTCCGTCATTACGTAACGATTCAGACATTAAAGTCAGTTTAGACTGGTGATCTCCAGAAACCGGAATACAAGTTGGGTGAATTTGTGTGTAGCAAGGATTCGCGAAAAACGCTCCTTTTTTATGAATTTTCCAAGCTGCTGTAGCGTTTGATCCCATAGCATTTGTTGAAAGGAAAAATACGTTTCCGTATCCTCCAGAACCAATTACTACCGCATGAGCAGAATGTCTTTCTATTTCTCCAGTGATTAAGTTACGAGCGATAATACCTCTCGCTTTTCCGTTTACGATTACAATGTCAAGCATTTCGTGACGGTTGTACATTTTAATTTTTCCACGACCAATCTGACGGTTCATTGCAGAATAAGCTCCTAACAATAATTGTTGTCCAGTTTGTCCTTGTGCGTAAAATGTACGAGAAACCAAAGTTCCTCCAAAAGAACGGTTATCTAAAAGCCCGCCATATTCACGAGCCAATGGCACCCCTTGAGCCACACATTGGTCAATAATATTTGCAGAAACTTCAGCCAAACGGTGAACGTTTGCTTCACGAGCACGGTAATCTCCTCCTTTTACAGTATCATAAAATAATCTGTAAACAGAGTCACCGTCTCCTTTATAATTTTTTGCAGCGTTGATACCTCCTTGTGCAGCGATAGAGTGCGCACGGCGTGGTGAATCCTGGAAGCAGAATGCTTTTACGTTATATCCTAACTCTGCCAGAGTAGCCGCAGCCGAACCTCCAGCCAAACCTGTACCAACAACGATAATATCAAGATTACGTTTGTTAGCAGGGTTTACTAAATTAATATGATCTTTATAATTTGTCCATTTGTCCGCTATAGGACCATTTGGAATTTTTGAATCTAATGCCATTATAATTGATATTAATTATTGGTTGAAATGATGAAATAATGCGATAATTACGAAAGCAGCCGGAACAACAACTGCGAACCAGTAACCCACTTTTGCTAAAAATCTAGAGTATTTGTTATGCATCCCCATTGATTGAAGAGATGAACCGAACCCGTGCCATAAGTGAAATCCTAAAAGAATAAAAGAAATACAGTATAAACCTGTACGGATTGGGTCATGAAATTTGTGAACTAACTCACCATAATATCTTGTAGCATCCGGCGCCGTTCCAGCTATATATTTGTAGCTGACTTCAGGAAACCAGAAATCATAAAAGTGCAATCCTAAGAAAGCCAAAATAACCAATCCAGAAATAATCATATTTCTAGAACTCCAAGAAGCGTTAGCCGCTCCGTTGTATTTAGCATATGCAATTGGTCTTGCTGCGCTGTTTTGAGCTGTAAGTACAAATCCCATTACGAAATGGAAAATTACTCCAAACGCCAAAACTGGCTGCATTACATATTGAATCAGCGGATTGTATCCCATAAAGTGAGAAGCCTCATTGAAGACATCTTTACTTAAAATAGAAATAAAATTTAAGGAAACATGCAGCGCTAAAAACGTGATTAAGAATATTCCCGAAAGAGCCATAGCTACTTTCTTTAAGATGGAAGCATTCAACTGTGCAGATTGTGCCATAAGTGTTTAAGTAGTTTGTTTTAAAAAATTAGACAAAAATAACTCAATTACAAAAGAACTACAACCATTTCGCTGTTATTTATAATGATTTTAAAATAGCATCGCTCTACGTATTTTTACGTACAAATTTTTATCTGATAAAAAATAATTCACTATAGAACCTCAAATCATTGCTTTTTAAAGCCATAACAGAAAATTCAATTCTAAGTAGATTACCAAAAATTTATGATATTGTTATTTTATTTAAAGTTTTGATTTGATTTCTTCAAAAGTGTCGGATCGATTAAATTTTATCAAAGTAAAAAATTGTCAGTCCCCAACATAGTTTTACCTTTAGCGGCTCAAAAAAATAAGAATGAAAACAGGAATTGACGCTATCTCTTTTGATGTAGCCAACATACATTTACCCATAAAAACCTTGGCTGCTGCCAGAAATATTGAACCAGAAAAATTAGAAAAAGGTCTTGGATTACTTAAAATGACTTTTCCAGACGTTCATCAGGACGCTGTTGTTTTTGGAGCAAACGCTTTAACCAAACTTATCCAGAACAACAATATAAACCTTAACGAAATCAGCAGAATTTATGTGGGTACAGAAAGCGGTATCGACAGTTCGAAACCAATTGCTTCGTACTTAATTAGTTTAATGGAGCAGAAATTTGGCGAAGATTCTTTAGCTGAATGCGATGTTGTCGATTTTACCTTTGCCTGTATTGGCGGTGTTGACGCACTTCAAAACTGTCTTGATTTTGTAAAATTAAATCCAACTAAAAAAGCAATTGTTGTTACAAGTGACTTTGCAAAATACGATTTAAATTCTGGTGGAGAATATACACAAGGCGCCGGAGCTGTTGCGATGTTAGTGACTTCAAACCCTAAAATTATTGCTTTTGATGACAATTGGGCAACGAGCACAAAAGGTGTTTTTGATTTCTTTAAACCGTACAGAACGATTTCTAAAGAAGAAATTACTAAAAACGCAAACAACGATTCTTGGTTTGATAATTTAGAAGCCGAAATTGAAATTCACAAAGATCAACCGGTTTTTGATGGCCAGTATTCAAATCAATGCTATATGGATCGTACGCGTAATGCTTACTTTTCATTCAAAAAATTAAAAAATACTGCTGAGACTTTATACAAAACTTGGCATAGTATCGTAATGCACTTACCTTATTCTTTTCAAGGGCGCAGAATGTTGTCTGAAATTTATGCTTTAGACAGTGCAGAAAAAATTATTGCCGATGATATTGCGCCTGCAGATTATCAGACAAAAATTAAAGAAGTAGCAAAATCTGATGATTACAGAAGTTTTGTAACCGAGAAATTACAGCCTGCAGAATTGGCTTCGTCTTTAATTGGAAATCTTTATACCGGTTCTATTTTTATGGGATTATTGTCGACTTTGGCGCATTTTTATGATACAAATAAAGAAGTTGCCGGAGAAAAATTCGGTTTCTTAGCTTATGGAAGTGGATCGAAATCGAAAGTTTTTGAAGGAACAATTCAGCCGGAATGGAAATCAGCTTTAGCAAATGTGAAGCTTTTTGAAAATTTAACGGAAAGCGTAGAAATTGATTTCAATACTTACGAAGGTCTTCACAAAAAAGAACTAAAACAAAGCGTAAGAACTCCAAAACATGAATGGGTTTTAGATAGAATTGAAAAAGAAATCCCAGTTTTAATTGGCGCGAGATATTATAAATGGATTGATTAATTCAAATTCAATAATCCCGAGACTTCGGGACCAAATTCCAATAGAAACCGAAGCTTAATTGTTTCGGTTTTTTATTTTACATATAGTTTGTCATTTCGACGAAGGAGAAATCTCCACGAGTAGATCTGCAATGAGAATCCAATCTTTGTCGAGTTTCTTGCGGAGATTTCTCCTTCGTAGAAATGACAATATTGCGTAAAAAACCTTTGTCAAAGTTTAAAACTTTTTTAAATGTAATTCCCTTTATAATACTACTTTCGAAAATTGATAATATTCTACAGATTTTGACTGAGAATTTAAAACTAAAGCGAGAAAGAAGAAAATTAGGTATTTTAAATGGTTGTTCAATTTATTTTGTATTTTTAAACATTATAAATTAGTGCAATATTACTTCATTGCTTCCAAAATATCATATATTTTTTTTGTATCAGTACTTACTTTTTCCCATTCTCCAGCAGATTCGTATTCACAACTTAATGTTACATTTCCATTTCTTAGTTTAATTAAAACATATCCAGCATAGCAAGTAGCTCTTGTATTTGGAAAAACTGGTTTTGTTATCACTCGATAAACTGCTTTAGACAAACTATCACGTTTTACGCTGTTTAATCGAAATTTTTTCTTTTCTATTTTATCTAATTTATACTTTGCAGAAAAACCATTTCCGCTTATTTTTTTTAAAATTTCTTTTTCAACAGATACAGTATCGCTTTCCTGATAAATTTTTACTATTTGATTTCTAGTTCGAATCTCAATTTCATCCCAATATAAATCTTGTTTCTGTTCTTTTTTATTTGAATTACAAGAAAGCAAAGTCATTAAAGTCAATAAAAAAAAGATTGTAATTGATCGTTTAGTCATGATTTTCATTTTTTACAGCATCCGAATAATATAAAAATATTATGCTTAATCCTTTACTTTAACAGATTGCTTTTCCTGCTCGAAGAGCAACAATCCCAATCCTAAAACAAATATAGTACAACTCAAAAGCATCAAGACTCCATTTTTAAGCATAAAAAAGGAAATACCAATTGCCGGCGCTGCAATAATGACCATCAAAGTACTTATGGTATTCGTTTTAATAAAATTAAACGCATGCATTGCCAAACCAATAAAAAGCAACGAAGGTCCAACGATAACAAAAGGATAAAGAATAAACGGCGAATCGACAATATGCAGACTTAAACCTACTTGAGCAGCGTCATCATTTCCGTAACTCGAATTAATCATATCGATGGTACAAAGACCAATGTGAGCCACCATGCCCAAAAATGTGACAAAAGAAGCGGCAGAATTCAATTTATTTTTCGGGAATACATCATTAAAAGACAGCAACAAACAAGCACCAATTAAATTAAACCAATGCGCAAAATCTATTTTTGATTCAAAATGCGGTAAAATTTTAGAAAACAAAATATAACTGGCAAGAAAAAAGAATAATCCGAGAAGGCAAAGGTATTTTGGTTTCATAGTTTATTTTTAAATTTATTTTCGAATAGTAAACTTATTATGGCTCAAAGTAAAACCTAAGTTTTCATAAATCGCAACGTTTTCTACTCGCTTTTTATTTGTGGTTACTTCAATGCTTTTTAAATTATTTTGTTCTGAATATCGAACTATTCCATCAATCAATTTTCTTCCAACTCCTTTTCCGCGATGGTTTTTATCAATAAAAAACTCCTGAATTTCACCTACCAAACCACAATGATGCAGTAAATTTTGAATATGAAACGTAATAAAACCTAAACTTTCGTTTTCGCTTTCGGCTATTAAATACAGATAATTGGGGTTTGAAATATTTTCAATGAATATATTTTTGAATGTTTCGAAATCAAAAACTTCATTTTCGAGTTCACATATCGATTTATAGACGAAGTCTAAATCTTGATGTTCTAACTTTCTAATTTTTACTTTTAGACTCATAATTTTAACTCATATCAGCCAGTCTGACAATTTTGTTATCTGAAAACTGAAAAATTGACTTCCCTTTCATATTTAATTCTTGACCAGCTTTTAAACCGTTTGGGAAATCAATAGCTAGAACGGCATAATAATTAATTTCGACGATTGCTGTAATTTCATCTTGTGTGAGCGATGTGATGGTTTGTTTTCTTACTGAGAAATATTCTTTAGCTTTTTCTGCTTGAGCGGTAAATTCTTTTATTCCGTTCAAAGTCAAGTTAGTTTCACCGTTTTGAATATTTTCAAAAACAATAGATTCATCAAAATCAGCTACCATTTTATCAATATCAAATTGATTGTAACCTTCAATGTAATTTTGGATTATTTTTTCTCTTTCAATCATATTACTTTATTATTAATCACACATTTTCGAAAGTTCGACACTTCCGTCAATTATCTTTTTTAATTCTTCAAATTCTACTGTCCATTCTATTGTTATAAATTTCGAACAGTTATTTTTTAAATCATCACACCAGTCAATTAAGATCGCTGCTCCTCCGTTTTTTACTTCTTCTTGAACAAATTCATATGTTTTAAGATAAAAATTGACTCCTTCTCCTCTCAAATCAAAAGCGATATTTTTTGTTTTTGAAAAAACAGAACATAACGAAAGTCTTTTTCTCTCGCTTGTGTTAAGATTTTTTACTTTATCTTTTTTAGTGAAAGTATCTATTTCGAAAATTCTTGACACTACAGTGCTTTTTAGATTGGCATTTCTTTTTAAATACCTTCCCACACTCATTGGATTAATTATACTTTTTAGCATTGATTCTTTTATACTTTCAGCAAAAGTCAAAGACTTAATTACATTTACATTTTTATGTTTTTTTATACCTGCCAAAATAGAGACTAACTCCAATTTTATGTCTTCTAGATAACGATGGCTCTCCATATAAATAACAACTAATTCTCCTTCTCTCAACTCAAAAGGCGGAATGAAATATTGATCTGTTTTTATTCCTTTGCTTTCAATTAGTAACTCTTTCATTTATCTGAACAAAAATCTTTTAAAATAAATTTACAACTTCAAGATTACATAATTCTAAATTCAAAACCAATTCGATAGTCAGAAAAATTGTATTTTTACCGCATCAGAATATTTTTAGAAATGTATCACAACAAAACTCTTGTTTTGTACCGAAACAAAAAACTAAAAGAATTTTTAAATATCTTTGAATTATGAGCACAACACCAAAACCCAGACATATCGGTAGAAACATTAGCCGAATAAGAGAATTGAGAGACATGAAGCAGGAAGCGCTTGCGCAGGCAATTGGTACAAATCAGCAATCGATCTCTATTATTGAAGGAAGTGAAAGCGTTGACGATGAAAAATTAAAAAAAATTGCAGAAGCTCTAGGAGTCCCTGCCGAAGTAATTAGAAATTTTTCGGAAGAAGCTGTTTTTAATATTATGGGGAATACTTATCATAATGATTCTTCTTCTATCAAAAATCATAATTGCACTTTTAATCCTTTAGATAAACTTATTGAAATTATCGAAAAGAATGAAAAACTTTATGAGCGTTTGGTTGAAAGTGAAAAAGAGAAAGTAGCTCTTTTGGAGAAGTTACTTGATAAAAAATAGAATTTACGATATAAAAAAACCGAAGTCCAATTGGCTTCGGTTTTTTATTTTTTTAGTTTTTATTCTTTACCTTCTAATGCTATATTAAAGTGCCATTCATGTTGAAACCAAACATTAGCATCTTCAAGGCTATTATTTCTGCTAATTCTGGATTGTCCTCCATAACCACTATTATAACAGAAACCACTTCCAGCTTTAGTATCAGCTGAGCTGCCTGAGGAGACACCTAATTCATCTCCATCAACTAAATACCAGTAAAAGCTATATGCTTTATTAGCTTCAAAATAAAGATTTAGATTTTGCAGATCAAATGGAATAAAACCTCCATTAAAAGACTGTGACACTTCAGTAGTTGTAGTCGCTAAAATATTAAAATTTGGATCCTTGATAATTAATTTCAATTTTACTGGCTTATTATACTTTTGCTTACCTTCATAATAAGCAAATCCTTCTTGAAGGTGAATACTAAAAGCTGAAGGAACTAAATTTTTATCAACTATTACTATTTGTCCAGTTCCAACATTTCTATCATAAGGTAATATATCATCTGGAGCATTAGTTCTGTTATCACCGCCAAACCACTTTGATGCATTTGTATCTGTACATGATCTTGATATTTTAGTGTTCATATGCTCTATTTTTACTTCATAAATCTTTTCTGCACCAGATTCAGATTTAACTGTAAAATTTACTGGTTCAGAATAATCTTTAATCGTTTTTGGGTCCGGTGTTACGGTTGCATATTTTGAAAATTTAAACTCAACATTTAAATTTTTAAGATCATTGCTTTCAGGAATTCTTTTCGTTATTAATCCGTTTTCGTTATTAATATCAGTGCTTAATATTAAATTTGGAGTTTTTACATTTACTTCCAAGATGAAATTATCTGTACTTGGCTCTCTTTTTATATCTACATTATAATTTTTGACATCTCCATTTTCTGCCGTCACTATAAAAATAACAGGTCCATTAATAGATTTAACCGTTACTGGATCTGGATTTATTGTTGCTCCTTTAGGAATCGAAATATTTAAATTTATATTTTCTAATTCAAATGTACTCTCAACAATACCGCTTATCGAATTTTCTTCAATTGAAAATTCTTTGGTAATATCTCCTTTTGTGATTGTAAAAGACTGAATTGTATTTTCTTTACTTAAACTCACTTCTGAAACACAGGATATCATTAAAAGAGAAATAAAAAAGAAGATTGAAAATAGGGTAATTTTAGTTTTCATAAATTTTCAGGGTTAGTTTATTGGCTGCAAATATTATCATTTACAATTCAATTTCTATACGTGAAACCGTATTCATTCAAAATTAAGAAGAGAAAATTCATATTGTTTCCCGGAATATTTATTTAAATCATAGATATAATCTTTCATTTGAGAACAGCAAAATTAACCACTCAATTCTTCTACTTAATACACAAAGAAAAAACCAAACTTTTCAACTGTATGTCATTGTAACAAAAACTCAACAAATAAGAAAACTTTAATAAATCAATTTCACGCTGTTTATTTAAAATATGTAATTTTGAAATTCGAAGTTCAAAAACTAAGTTATTATGAAATATCATCAAATAAACAGTGGTCTTTTTGTAAAAAACCGCAGAAAGTTCATGGCAGAAATGAAACCAAATTCTGTTGCCGTGTTCAATTCCAATGACATTTACCCAATTAGTGCCGACAGTACTTTGCCTTTTGCACAGCACAGAGATATTTTTTATCTAAGTGGTGTAGACCAAGAAGAAAGTGTTTTGCTTTTGTTTCCAGATGCGCCTTACGAAAGCCAGAGAGAAATTCTTTTCTTAAGAGAAACGAACGATCATATTGCAGTTTGGGAAGGTGAAAAATTGACTAAAGAACGTGCTTTTCAGGTTTCTGGAATTAGAACTGTTTATTGGTTGCAGGATTTTCATAAAGTTTTGAACGAAATGATGACGTACGCCGATACGATGTACATCAACACCAACGAACATTACCGCGCAACTGTTGAAACTGAAACACGCGAAGCTCGTTTTGTAAAATGGTGGAAAGAGCGTTATCCAGCGCATAACGTAGCAAAAAGCAACCCAATTTTACAAAGACTTCGTTCTGTAAAAGAAAGCGAAGAAATCGATTTGATTCAGCACGCCTGCGATATTACTGAAAAAGGTTTCCGCAGATTATTAGGATTTGTAAAACCAAATGTTACAGAATATGAGGTTGAAGCCGAATTAGCTCACGAATTCATCCGTAACCGTTCTAAAGGTTTTGCTTATACACCAATTATCGCTTCTGGAAACAATGCGAATGTTTTGCATTATATCGAAAATAACCAACAATGTAAAGACGGCGATTTATTATTATTAGACGTTGCTGCAGAATATGCGAATTATTCTAGCGATATGACAAGAACAATTCCGGTTTCAGGACGTTTTACAGATCGTCAAAAAGCGGTTTACAATGCCGTTTTAAGAGTTAAAAACGAAGCTACAAAAATGTTGACTCCAGGAACGCTTTGGAAACAATATCATGTTGAAGTGGGTAAAATCATGACTTCTGAATTACTTGGTTTAGGATTATTAGACAAAGCCGATGTTCAGAACGAAAATCCAGAATGGCCGGCTTACAAAAAGTATTTCATGCACGGAACGTCTCACCACATGGGACTTGATACGCACGATTACGGATTGCTTCACGAACCAATGAAACCAAATATGGTTTTTACAGTTGAACCGGGAATTTACATTCCGGCAGAAAAATTTGGAATTCGTTTAGAAGACAATGTTGTGGTTCAGGAAAAAGGAGAACCTTTTAACTTAATGAGAAACATTCCGGTTGAAGCTGATGAGATTGAGACTTTGATGAATGAATAAATAAAAAAAGAGCTGCCTACATTTTTAGACAGCTCTTTTTGCTTATAAATATTTTATTGAAAACTTAATGTGTTATTTTTTAATATCACAGTTATCATTCCAATAGGAATGTTTGGTCGGTAAAAAAATAAAGATCGCAGCATTTACGTTCCGTAGGAATTTTTGATGCATTCAATTATTAAAAAACGATCTAAAATTCAAACGTTCCTACGGAATAAAGAAATATGTAAAATAAAAAGGGTTGTCTACTTTAGACAACCCTTTTTATTTTATTTACAAATCGAATATTATCCGATTTTTGCTATCTGCACATCTAATTCGAATTTGCCTGTAGCTTCATTTTCGTTGATTAGTTCAAAAAGCTCTAAAGCTCTTCTAGCGTTTTTCTCTTCTTCTCTTTGTTCTGCTACGTACCACATCATAAAATCTTCTGTAGCGTAGTCGTTTTCAGCTCTACATTTTGCAACCACTTTATTGATTGCTTGAGTAACTGCAATTTCGTTTTGTAAAGCAATTTCAAATACTTCTCTAAAAGAAGCAAATTCTTGCTGTACTTCTCCCACAGATGGCGTAACAGCAATCCCTCCCATATCTGTAATGAATTTAAAGATTTTTAGAAAGTGTTCTCTTTCTTCTTCAGCTTGTTTATATAAATATCCTGCTGTATTTGCATAACCGTTTCTATCTAACCATGCAGCCATAGCTAAATATTTGTTTGAAGCGTCGCTTTCTAATTTTGCCTGTAAGTTCAATATATTTTCTATGCCTTCAGTTAATGAAGTGCTAGTTCTTAGTAAATCTTTCATAGTCTTAAATTTTAATAATGTAAAATTACTAAAATTAGACGGAAGAGTCCTAAGTGCCTGAAAATTTGGATTTAATCTAAGTAAGAATCTAAATAAGCTCTACGTTTACCATATTGCAAAGCATAGAATGTAGGCTGAGAGTAAACTTTGTTCCGTTTAATAATTCTCTTAGCTGTACGATTTCGCAGATTGTAAGATTTCTTGAAAAATTTCTCTTGGTAGTTTCAATCAATTGCGCATCTGACTTATCAGACAAGTCGTAAAGCATATTAAGAATGTCAACGTTATTAACCTTTCTTTGAAAAAGCAAAAAATCCTGAATTTTATAACTTGACACTGTATCGACAAAATTGATAATTATACTATTGGTCAAATCACATTGGTAACTGTATCCTTTTTCGGTTTCAAATAATACTTTGGTGGTCAAATCACTAACTAATGCCATTCTGATAAAATTATAACGATGCAAAAATATATAATTTCAGTGAATTAAATACATAATTAAGACTAATTTAAAATAACATTTTTTTTTTAAACTAAAAAACTTTGGGATTGTGAATCATTTTTAGCATTACGAAAGGTTCGATATGAGAAAAAATATTTCTCTGAAACAATTTCTTTAAAAATAAAAACGGTTTTCATTACTGAAAACCGTTTTTATTTTTTTTAAAGTATTATTATTGCTTTAAAACTTTAAAAGTCTGTGTCTTTTCATCAGCTTTTATTTTCACAAAATAAACCCCAGTACTTCCGTTAATCATAAGATCTGTTTTTGAAGAATCAGAAAATACCTTTTCTGTCAATTTTGTTCCGTTAGTATCATAAAGCTGTATTGTGGCTCCTCCTGTATAACTTTTCAGATCTACTGAAATCTTTCCAGAAGTTGGATTAGGATAAACAACAGCGTTTGAAGTTTTTACAAAATCATCTGTCGACAATGTACTTTCATACTTAACAATTCCACAATCTTCATTAAAATGAATTACAGTTCCATCGATTTCATTAGTAGTTATTACACTTCCAAAACTTGTATAATTATTTGCTCTCATATTAGCACATAAATAAAATGAACCATCTTCGGCTTTAAAGAAATCATAGATATTGATTAAAGGCACATTAATATGATTTCGATTGTCTCCATTTGCAGTTATCTTTTTTAAATTGCCAGATAGATCATAAGTTGCCATAAAGAAATCATAATTGCTCATTGTCAGCTTATAGCTCTGTCCATTGCCAATAATAAAATCTCCAGTTTCTGAAATTCCTCCAATAATATGCAATTTATTATTGTCTTTAATAATTTTATTTCCTCCGCTATTTGCATATTTACTACCCGTTATCCATTCACATTTTCCTGCAGAATTAACTTTTGTTAAAAAGAAACTGCCAATATTATTTTGAGTAATTGAACCATCAGCATTTTCAAAAACATGCATTGCATTTGCATTGGTACAATTATTACTTCCTGTAATATAATTATTTCCTTCTTTGTCTGTAACCATTGAGCCAAATGTCACATTATTTTTGATTTCATTATTTTCTGTACTGCTTCTTGTTTTCCACTGAAGAATACCATCCTTATTATATTTTACTAAAAACATTCTTTGACCGTATCCAGCAAAACGTTTCAATACTTGGGGTGCTGCAGTATTTCCTGCAGAATATAATTTTAAATCAAATTCATAATTTCCTCCAAAATAAATATTATTATCCCTATCTATACCGAGACTCTCAATTCCTGCACTATTAACATGATAAAGAGTAATTCCTGCGTACCAGATAACATTACCAAGAGGTGATATTTTCAACAATGTTAAATTATCTGCTTGTGTTGTTTCCATTGGCTGGTTAATCACTGTCGACTTAACACCATTAAAATAAAGCTGATATTGGTTTGTATAAGCAGAGTTTAAATTAATTGTTGTAATTAAATTGTTGTCATTATCGATATATAGTTTTTTTGCCAATGGGCCGCTTGTCTCGCTATTTAAAATCCAGATAAGTTTACCTTGCTTATCTAGTTTCATAATATAACCGTAATTTACATTTGCCCCTGTTACAACACTGACTTTTATTCTTTCTCCTTTATTATCTATAAATGTACCATCATGTGTACCACATATATAAATGTTTCCATCATGATCAACTACAGAAGAAAATATAATATCTCTATCTCTATTTGTCAGCGCATGTTCAGTACTTAACATCCATTTTAAAACTCCTTTTCTGTCGTACTTAGTTAAAAAGCTTCCTATTTTATTTTTAAAGTTAGGTTTTACACCAATTTTAGAATCAAATATCTGATCATTAAATCCCCCAGAAACCAAAAAGCCATCCTCTGTTTGAGTTAATCCATAATTGCCTTCATATTCATATCCATTCCACTGAGAATCAACCCCGTCATTTATGAGTGCCCAACAATTATTTGATGTTTCTGAATCTTTATAAATATAAGGTCCATCTTTTTCTATTTTATCATAGCAGCCATTATCAGACCAAACTTCGAGATCAATCTTTGTATTACCTTCTTTTGAAAAACTTGTTTTATCTTCTGCTAAGCTGGAAGTCAATACTGATGCATTAGGTGCAAAATCCCACTTATAATTTTGTGCATCTATTGCTTTTTCATAAAATGTTACTTTTTCATCTGGATTTGCATTTATTATATCTGCATAAAAATCAGCCTGAGTATGTTCTACTGTAATATGAATTCTATCATTAAATTCTTTATAACAAGCCGCATCTCCATTTTTTGCCTGTAGATAATAATCTCCAGTTTTGCTTATTAAATTACTTTTAAAAGAAATTGTATGTCCATTACCAGGTCCGCTTGTTCCATAAGATCCAGCATCTCCATTTCTTCTTAGGGTATATACTATCCCAACTTCAGAATTTTGAATCTCTACATCTATTGATTCACTTTTACATAAAATATTATCACTAATTTTTACCGGAAGATTAATTGTTGGAATTGGGCTTATATAAATCTTTTTGGTATCGGTAGATTCTATGCCATAACTGTTTTTTACAATATACTTTATATCGTAATTTCCCGCTGTTTTAAAACTATAAAAAACACTTCCACATACAGTACTTACCTGAATATCGTTTACAAACCATTTACAACTTGAAGTTGCTCCTTTTATGCCGTCTAATTTTAAATTATCGCCAACACAAACTCCCGTTAGAGATGAAATATTCACATAAGGAACGCGTTCTCCTCCTCCATTAACAGTTTTTAAAATCACACCTGAATTACCACATGCATATATCGCAGCATTTGCAACCTGTTTCCAAAAAGAATTAATGGAATAATTTAATGACGTAGTCTGCCATTCTAAAACATTATTACCATAATTATAATAAATACCATGATCTGTTCCTATGTATTCACTATCTGAATTTGCTGAGATACATTTTGCATTTAATACCCCATTATAATAGTTTGTATGATTATTGTAAAGCTCGTTGTAAATATTGAAATGCAAAAATCTGTCTCCAACTGCATAACTTCTGCCATTATTATATAGCCCCGTTCCATAGGCTACAGCGTTGTTAGTCGAGTTTGGCGTTTTCATTTCCTGAAAATTATACTTATTATCAAAATATTCAAAATAAAATAATTTTCCGTTTGCAGCTATTTTACATTTACTATTATAGAAAGATATTGAAGTAAAATCATCATCACTCAGCTTCACTGCATCTTTTATTTTAGAAGCATTAAAAGTTACAACTAACCCGTTATTACCTACTGCAACGTACTCACCATTTATTCTGGAATAAGAAATATTATTTAGTTTTGAATTGATTGCACCAACATATAAAATTTCATATTTAAGCGCTGGCAATTCTATTTTCATTATAATTGCCTGACTTGTTAGTGTATTCTGTCCACATGCAAAAACAATTCCTGTTGAAGCAGAACCACTATCCTCAGCATAACAGTGTGTAAATTTGGTATTGTCATAAATTATTGCATTACCAGCATTATCAATTATTTTAAATTGTTGCCAGCTCCCTGCACCTTGACCTCCATTAGTTGTAAAGTACAAGCCTTTTTCTCCAGATACCAATCCATTATTACCAAAGAAAACTACACCGGTTAAATTATCAGTTAAACCTGTATCTAAATTAACCCACTGGCTAAATGAAAAATGAATATTAAACAATAAGAATAAGCAGAGTAAAGCTCTTTTCATATTTTAGTAGGTTAATTATTAAAAATCTAGTAAAACTAATAAATTTTAAACATGTTTTAACAAAAAATATTTTACACATAATAAGGCTCATTATCACTATTTTAGCAATTCAAATTTCCTATTATGGCTTTAAAAAAGAAATCTAAAAACATTATATAAAGCTCAAAAATTCAAAACAGTTATTTTTGTAAAAATTATTATCGTGAAAAATATTCTATATAAAAACACCAATATCTCTTTTACAGATTCTGGAGAAGGAACTGCAGTAGTTTTACTTCATGGGTTTCTTGAAAACAAAAAAATGTGGACAGAATATGTCGATCTTTTTTCAAAAAAAAACCGTGTTATTACAATCGATTTATTAGGTCACGGCGAATCTGATTCTTTAGGTTATGTTCATGAAATGGAAGAAAACGCTAATGTTGTCAATCATGTTTTAGAACATTTAAAAATCGAAAAAGCAATTATCTTGGGTCATTCAATGGGTGGTTATGTTGGTTTGGCTTTCGCCGAATTGTATCCTGAAAAAATCCTGAAATTAGTTTTACAGAATTCAACTTCAAAAGAAGACAGCGAAGAAAAAAAACTCAACAGAACCCGCGCCATAAAAGCAGTAAAACAAAATTATATAAGTTTTGTTAGTTTGGCAGCTGCGAATTTATTCAGCGAAAACAACAGAACAAGATTAGCCCAAGAAATCGAAAAAGTAAAAAACGAAGCTTTAAAAACGCCTTTGCAGGGAACTATCGCATCGCTGGAAGGAATGAAAATTCGAAAAGATCGTGAATGGCTTTTAAAAGAAAATCGTTTTCCGGTATTATTAATTTTAGGAAAAAAAGATCCTGTTTTAAACTACGAAGAAAGTCTTTCTCAAACTCAAAATACATCTGTAAAATTAGTTTCTTTTGAAGATGGACATATGAGCCAGATAGAAAATAAAGACGAGTTGAAATCCGTTTTAGTAAACTTCTTCGAGTAAAAACAGAAAATACCAACAGCAGAAAAGGCCATTTCGAAAAATTACGAAACAGCCTTTTCTTCATTGTGGGGGCAAAAAATTATAATTTTGTAATAATGTCTTTTTTGAATTTTGCCAAAGTAGCTCTTGTTAATCCAAGATTTGCTTTTTTAGCATCGACAGCTAAGTAAATAAAATACTGTCCGTCTTCAGAAACATCTATAATGTGTATTTGATCCGTCAATGTAATTAAAATATCGTTGATTTTTTGTTCTAATCCTAAAGCTTTAATGGCATTCAATTTTGCTTTTACAACTTCTAAATTGTAAGCAGATGCTAATTCAGGATCAAAATCTGATTTTACAGAAAGTGAGCAGTAAGACATTCCTGTCTCAACTTCAGTTACTGAAACTGCAATAAATCCGTGAACATTCTCTTTTAAATCATTTTGAAAATTTTGTAAAAAATCTGACATGTTTTATATAAAATATTGGTTTAAATTAATTGTTGAAAACGGTATCCATTTTTCTAAGTAAAAGTCCCATTTTACTTATATCTTTAGAAAGTAATGCCACGCAATTATCATCCTCGCTTTTGTTTGCTACTACAATTCCGTCATTATTTTTAATCATAACTTGTTTTAAGTCACCATTATTAACATCTTCAGACATTTCCAAACACATTTTCAAAATCATTCCAATCATTGCGGCAACATTTCCGTCATATTCTAAATTAACCGATTCCAATAAAATTCCGTCAATATTAAAAGTAATTCCAGACTCAGCTCCAGTTTCTTCAACAAGTGTATTTAAATCAATCATATAACATTAATTTTTTAAGAAGGTCAAAGTTATTTTTAATAAAGAGAATTGTTCCATAAACACTTGTTAAAAAAAACCTTAAACACAACTAGCTGAGTAACTTTTATTTATCATATAATTAAACCTAATTTTTAAAAGAAAATCTTTAAAAAAATTTAACAGAAAAAAGATATTTACTCAAATTTGAAACATTTTAATTCATAAAATTCAAAACATACTTTCGCTTTATGCAGAGAGTCAGTTTAATAGAACTTTTTTCTAAATTTGCAAAAAATATTTCCGATGAAAACTGTAGATGAATTACGTTTTGACTTAAATGTAAAATTGATGAAGTTTAGAAGATTTCGTTTTGAAAATGGACCAATAAATGCTTCAATTTCAGAAGAACCTGCAAAAAAAGGTTTCTTCAAAAAAATATTTAGTTAAAAACCACTTACAAAAAGCTGCAATGATTTTTCAATCTAAATTGCAGCTTTTTCCTTTATGTTCTGAATCTTAACATTCAATAAGAGAAAAAACTGCTAAAAGAACAGGACTACATTTTTTTAGTAAAATTTATATCCGTCATATTTCTTCGCTTCAAAAGAATTTATTTTTTGAGTGTAACCTTTAGAATTCCTGATTTAAGATGTGAAGCAAAAAAACTAAAATGATAAGAAAACTAAACGATCTCCATTTTTAGTTTAAAGCAGAACTTTTTCCTAAAAAGCGACTAAAAAGCTCATGTCTAAAGTGAGTGAGATAAAACATACAAATTTGAAAAATTCCCTTATTTTGTTTAGCGCACCAATTTTTAAATCGCTTTTTTAGAATACAGAATATAATCGCAAACTATTTAAAATTCAGAAAAACGATTTAGATTTTTTCTTCGAAAGGAATTTCAATATTAAATATCTCGCTTAAAAGCAATACAATTTCTTCAACATAAGAATTTAAAACAGCTTTAGAAACCGTAATTTCCAGGTCTTTTTCTTCTTTAAATCCAAATGGCAAAAATCCTGATTTTAAATTTTTAAAAGAGATAATACCAACTTCAATTGGCGTTTCTCCAGCCAGTTCTTCGTACATAAAAGCATAAGCTAACACTTGAATGATTTTGTCGTTTTTAAGCTCTTGTGTTAAGCAATTCCAGGATTTAAGTACAACATTGGCTTTTTCTACTTTTCCTGTCTTATAATCAACGATTCTTATTTTTCCGTTGCGAAGTTCAATTCTATCTACATTTCCTTTAATTAAAACCGGAAATGGCAGTTTTGGATGAGTTAATTCACGTTCAAAAGTTTTCTCCAATGCAATTATCTGAATCGCATCGCCATTTTTAATTGATTCTAATTCAATTTTCAAAAAATTAGAGACATTTCGTTTTGCGACTTCAAACGCAAGAAGATTTCTTCCCTTTTTAATTTCACCTTCTTTGTAAACCAGTTTAAATTGTTTTAAAACTTCATCATCCAGCAATTTAAAGCAATTTAAAATATCCGTTTCAGAAATAAACTTTCCAACAAAAGGGTCATATAAAGCTTTTAATGTTTCGTGAATAATAGTTCCGAGTGTGTTTAATGCAATATTTTCTTCTACTTCTTCTACTTCGCGAATACGAAGGATTTTTTGAAAATAAAAATCTATAGGATTACGAATATAACTTGTTAATGCCGAAGGCGAAAACCCTTTTGACGCAATTTCTTTTAATCGTTCCATAACCGCTTCTGATTTAGGAATGACCATTGGCTGGTAAGCCGTAGAAGGCAGAACGGGGTTGTAGATATCAAAAGTCAAATTATGCCTGGATTTTTTTTCAACTTCAAGCTGTGTTATAAAACGGCTTCTTTCGCCGGCATCTAATCCGTCATTTTCGGTATTATAAATTAAATAAATATTCTTTGCACGCTGTAGTAAATGATAAAAATGATAGGTATAAATTGCATCTTTTTCTTTAAAAGTTGGCAGACCTAATTCTTTTTTAACATCATAAGGAATAAATGAATTTTGGGATTTTCCTGCTGGAAATTTCCCTTCGTTCATCGAAGTAACAATTACGGTTTCAAAATCAAGAACACGACTTTCAAGAACTCCCATAATTTGAAGTCCACGCAAAGGCTCGCCTTCAAATGAAACTTCTGCTACATCAATAATTTGTTTGTAAATAGCATGAAGTGTGTCAATATTATCAATATGCTTGTGCTGTGAGTAATAATTGATGAGTTTATTTATTACTTTAAAAACAGCATAAACAAAAGTTTTTGCAATTTTTTCTTCTTCATTATCATTGCTGAAATTCTGTTTTATAAGCAGTAAAACTGCCGAAATGTTTTCCAGAACCGCAATTGATCCATTTTCCCATTTTTGAAACAATAATGAAAACAGTTTTGAAGGATTTGGATTTAGATCCAAAATTTTATTCAGCGTAATAAAAGTATAATTGTTCTCTTTTATAATTCTAACTAGATGATGCACATTTGCATAAGGCTCTACCAAAGGATGCGTTAAAATATCGAGTACATCTTTATAATAAAAAACATAGCTTCCACCTCGGGAAAGCGCATTTGTATGCATTTTAAAAAATTTTGCCACTAATATCTGCGAAGGATTGTTTTTACCCGAATATCCCATCGTGATATTCAAAGCCCCAACAGAAGAAGGAAGTGAATACAACACAGGAATTAATAAATTTTCTTCGCCTAAAACCACCGCAACTTTATCTAAAGAAGCCGAAGGATTTTCATTAATTAAATCTTCAATAATACTGCCCGCAATTTTAGCCTGTCCAATAGTTTTTGGCGTACCAATTACCTCAATATTTTTAGTTTGAGAAAAATCATCTACAATCCATTCAAATGGATGAGATTTATAGTATTTCCAGCTTTCTTTAAAACGACGTACAAAAAGTCCTGCATCATGAAACGGATCATTCAAAAACGTTTGATCGACATCCCAATAAATTTTAGCCTGATCAAGTGCCAAAAGATGCTGTACTATTTTTTCTTCGGCAGCGTTTAAAGCATTAAAACCCGCAAATATAAAATTACGATTTGTAATTGTATTCGAAAAATGATTTAGATTATTTACGGCTTCTCTATAAATCAAGCCTTGGTAACCTATTGACTTATTTAGCAGATGATTATAAAATGAATCGTAATATAGAGGAAGGAGTTTCCAGAAGTCAATATAATTTTCCAGAAGTTTGGTTCTGTTTTCTACTTCAATTCCCCATTTCTTAATATCCTCAATATCTTTCAAATAAGACAAAACATGATACGGATCCAGCAGATAACGATCAATTTCATTAAAATCCTGCAAAAGAGTTTTTGCCCAATTAGCAAATAATTCAAATGATTGTTGATGCTGTTTCTCAGTTATTGACAAATAAACTTCATAAAATTCAAACAACAGCTCAATAGAATCAACTGATCTAATCGACGCTACATCTTGCACAAAATCTTCAATGCTAATAATTTCCGGAGAAAGAATTGTTTTTGATGTTTCTTTTTTAAGAGCTTCAATGAGGAAAACTTTTGCTCTTTTATTAGGAAGTACAATGGTAGTTTCAGAAAGTTTATCTGAAAAATTTTCTATTACAACACCAGCAATTTTCTCTAAGAAAGAAGTATTTATCATAGGATAAAAATAAAAAAAGCCATTCAATTAAGAATGGCTTTTCTATTATTTATTTACTAAAGTAAATTATAGTTTACCTTGGTATTTAGAACCTACGTGTTTAATTTCAGTTCTTCTGTTTTGAGCTTTACCTGCAGCAGTTTTGTTACTAGCAACTGGTTGAGAAGATCCAAAACCTTTAGCTTCTAAGTTTTCTGGGTTAACACCTCTTTCAACTAAAGCGTTTAATACAGCATTAGCTCTATCCTCAGAAAGTTTTTGGTTTACTTTCGCAGAACCTGTACTATCTGTGTGTCCTTCAATGCTGAATTTAGCATTAGGGTAGTTTTTAAGGATTTCTTTAATAGCATCTAATCTAGCTGGAGTTTCTTTGTCACCAGTTTTGAAAGTAGCTTTTCCTGAGTTAAAGTAGATTGCTCTAGCTTGAACTTTAAGATCTTCTAAAGCTTGAGAAGTTACTTCAGGACATCCTCTGTTACTAGCTGGACCAGGAACTGTAGGACAATCGTCATCTTTATCTAATACACCATCTTTATCAGCGTCTAAGAAAGGACAACCACCATTTTCTTTAGGACCTGCAACTGTAGGACATTTATCGTCTTTATCAGCGATTCCGTCACCGTCAGTATCAGGACATCCTTTTAAAGCAGCTAAACCTGCAGTATCAGGACAAGCGTCATCTTTATCAGCAACACCGTCACCGTCTCTATCAGGACATCCGTTTAATGCAGCTAAACCAAATTCGTTTGGACAAGCATCAGAAGCATCAACGATTCCGTCACCGTCAGTATCAGGACATCCGTTGAATTGTTTTAAACCAGCAACATCTGGACAAGCATCATCTTTGTCGTAGATTCCGTCTCCGTCAGTATCTTTACCTCCGAATTTGAAAACTAAACCTGCAGTGTGTTGGAAGTGAGATGGAGCATCTGGAGTTCCAGATACATCTTCTCTATCACCACTAACAGCCCATTTGTATCTTGTAGCTAACTCAAGACCAATAGCATCTGTAAACCAGAAAGTAACACCAGCACCTGGGTTAACAGTTCCAAAACTGCTATCTCCGAAGAAAGTATAACCACCACCAACAGATAACGAAGGATCAACCACTTTAGATTTGATTAATTCTTGGAAGCTGTATTTGATAGTAGCATCAATTCCGTAGTACATTAAGTCACCAGGATTAGTCACAACGTTTCCTCTTCCATCATGCCCTGGAGCAGCTGGATTGAAAGTTACATATTTATCAATTTTGTTTACAGATCCTTGTAAACCAACTGAGAAACCACTTCCAACATATCTAGACACACCAATGTAAGATAAAGATGGTAAAATATTCCAGTTGTCTTTTACTGCGAATGGCTGAGAGAAGTGCTGATCAAAAAATCCACTTCCTGAACCCGAACTTGTTCTCGTATCCACAGCATTAACCCCAAAAGAGATCGCCCATGGATTGTTACTGTCTTGCGCGTGTGAGCTTAAACCCATCGCCATCAATACAGCAACTAAAAGTTTGTTAAGATGTTTCATACTTAATTTTTTTAATTACAATTTAGTTAATTACAAGCAAAAGTAACACCAAATTTTTTAAATACAAAATCAAATGTTAAAAAAAACCTACAAAAAAACACCAAATGTGGCAATTATATAACTTTTAACATTTTACCTGTTAATTTAAATGCTTCTATAGCCTTGTCTAAGTGTTCTTTGGTATGTGCGGCTGAAAGCTGAACTCTTATTCTTGCTTTATCTTTAGGAACTACCGGAAAGAAGAAACCTATTACATAAATTCCTTGTTTCAAAAGTTCGTCTGCCATTGTCTGCGATAATTTGGCATCATAAAGCATAACTGGAACAATTGCAGAATCTCCATCGATTATATCAAAACCAGCCTCTTTCATTCCTTGCTTAAAATAATTGGTATTCCACTCCAGTTTATCTCTAAGCGTTGTATCTTTTTCTAATAATTCGAAAACTTTTATTGAAGCCCCAACAATAGCCGGCGCAAGTGAATTCGAAAACAAATACGGTCTTGAACGCTGACGCAGAATTTCAATTATTTCTTTTTTAGCTGTAGTATATCCGCCCATTGCCCCTCCAAGTGCCTTGCCAAGAGTTCCTGTAATAATATCAACACGCCCCATTACACCTTTTGCTTCCAGCGTACCTTTTCCTGTAGCACCAATAAATCCGGCAGCATGGCATTCATCAACCATAACTAATGCATCGTACTTATCTGCAAGGTCACAAATTTTATCAAGTGGCGCTACTAAACCGTCCATAGAGAAAACACCATCTGTTACGATTATTTTAAAGCGGGCTCCCGCTTCATTTGCTTTGATTAATTGTTGCTCCAGATCTTCCATATTACTATTTTCATAGCGATAACGAGCTGCTTTACATAAACGAACTCCGTCAATAATAGAAGCATGATTTAAACTATCAGAAATAATTGCATCATTTTCACCTAATAAAGGTTCAAAAACACCGCCGTTTGCATCAAATGCTGCAGCATATAAAATTGTATCTTCTGTACCATAAAAATCAGCAATTTTTTTCTCTAATGTTTTATGAATATCCTGTGTCCCGCAGATGAATCGAACAGACGACATCCCGAACCCGTGAGTATCCATTACATCTTTTGCTGCCTGAACAACTTCAGGATGCGATGAAAGCCCCAAGTAGTTATTGGCACAAAAATTTAAAACTTTTTCTCCTGTAGAAATTGTTATCTCTGCACCTTGCGCAGATGTGATAATACGCTCTTTTTTGAAGATTCCATTTTCTTCGATTGTCTGCAGCTCACTTTGCAGATGTTCTTTAATTTTACCGTACATTTTTAAATTTATTTAAAACGTTAAAAATTAACAACTTAGCAATAAAAAAGCCACGTTATTTCTTTAACATCTGATTAATTTTTTCACAAATTTACCACTTCAATATCCGACCCTATATATATCAAAGCCTTTTTTAACACTTTGTATCCTAAATCCTCAATGGCATCTTGATATTCTTGAATTTGCTGCTGATATTTTGAATTAACAGCTCCAGTTTTATAATCTAAAAGATAAGCTTCCTGATTATTTGTCAACACCACTCTATCAGGTTTTAGAATTTTACCTGCTTTTTGAACAATCGTCTGCTCGTTTAAAATTTTATATTCTCCATTAAAACAAATACTCAATTCCGGATGATTAACAATTTCATGAAGCGTCTTTAAAACCATTTCCGACTGATCAATCGTAATTAATCCGTTTTCAAGTGCTTTTATAATAGCAAGATCGATATCTGATTTATCTTTTACAAAAGCTAAAATTTCATGTACAATATTTCCATAAGAAATAGCTTCTTGTTGATGAGTCCCCCACATTAGGGCTTCACGTTGTGCAATTTTTATATTTTTTGGATTTAAAACCTCTTTTACAATTGGTATTGTTTTAACCAAATCAACTGTTTTTTCAGACTTTGAGAGTTTTGTTTTATTCCCAAATTCGTATTCCAGTTTTTCAGCATTAAAAATTCCTTTATGCATTAAATATTTTATAAAATACGATGCCATATTATTGGGCAACTCTCCGTCTTTTCTTTCCTTCAGTGATTGCGAAATAATATACAACTGCTCTTCGGCACGTGTCAATGCTACATATAAAACATTAATATTATCCAGTAATTCTTCTTGCTTTTTCAGATTAAAAACTGCCGATGCACTTTCACCAAAACCTTCCACCGCACTACTGTTATCAATAAGAGCTTTTGGAACACCCAAATCAGTTTCTTCGGCATCGAGCCACAACTTATCTTTTGGTTTTCTATTATAATCTTCTTCTGCAAAAGGCATAATGACAACCGGAAATTCCAATCCTTTCGATTTATGAATGGTCATTATTCGAACAGCATTATTTCCTTCTGGAGATGGAATACTGAATTTGTCTGAGTTCTTATCCCAAAAACTCAAAAAGTCTGCAACTCCTGCCTGATTACGAATGTCTCTTTCTAAAACAATATCCAGAAAAAACTGTACATAGGCATTTCCTTCAGACGGAAGTATAAATTTTGAAATGATAATTTCTACTGCTTCATAAAGCGACTTTTTTCTAACATTTTCAAAAGAAAGTGAAACATCAAAATTTAAAAGCCATTTTTCAAAATCCTCTTCAAATCTCTGCGCCATTCCTTCGGCAATAAAATCATGTATTGGCAATTCAATTTCTTTATTTTCGGCCAAAAAATGAAGAAAATTAGCTTTTGATTCTAAATCGGCATTATTATTTAAATATCGCAGGAGATTAATAATCAAACGGACTTCGGTCGCATTTTTAATCATTAATGTTTCTGATGATAAAAGCGGAATATTCTGTTCTGTTAAGTAATTCGCAATCGCAATTCCCTGATCTCTTTTTCGGGTCAAAATCACGATATCTTTATATTCAAATCCTTCCCGAATTACTTTTTGAATTGTATTTAAAGTTCCCAAAACATACAAATCAGACTTTTCGATTACTTCATCTTCATCTGCAAAATCATTTTTTTCTATTATTGGAAGAAATGAAATATTGACATAACCGCCTTTTTTGGAATTTGTATTTTGAAAACTATGATTTTCATATAAATCTTTATAATCTTCATTTGAAAATTCTGAAGAAATCAGTTTAAAAAAAGCATTATTAAATTCAATTACTTCGCTATAACTTCGATAATTTGTATTTAAATGTCTGATAGCTTTATCCGGATTTACAAACGGGTTTGCATCTTTACTTAATTCAATAAACTGTTCTGCTTTTCCTCCGCGCCAGCGATAAATCGATTGTTTTGGATCTCCAACAATCATCAAAGTTCCTTTATTTCCTAAATCGTCTAATCCGGAAAGTGAATTGTCGATAAGCGGAATCAGATTCTGCCATTGCATTTCGGATGTGTCCTGAAATTCATCAATAAAAAAATGGCGGTATCTTTCACCCAAACGTTCATAAATAAATGGCGCCGGCTGATTTTGAATTTCACGATGAATTATGGCATTGAATTCTGAAATAGATAAAATATTCTGTTCGGATTGAATTTTAGCTAATTCATTGCTCACTGTATTTAGCAACGAAAGCGGTGTTATATTTTTCAGAAAGGCTTTATAAAAATCTCTTTTTTCGAAGTTTTTATAAATCTTCTCCAAAATCGAAAGTAAGTCTGGAATTATATTTTCGATTAAAGTTCTGTCTTTTGCCGTTTTATTAATAGCAATATCATCGAACTCATGAAAAGTTTTATTTCTTGGATTGAATTTTCCGTCGCGAATACTTTCTAAGTGATTTGGAAATGTTCCTCTTGAAAACGATTTTAAATCGATTCCGTTTTTATCGATTAACGAAAGAGCTTCCTTGGCAAACTCTTCATTTTCTGATTCAAGCTCTTTGCACAAAGCCAGCATTTTCTTTTTAATCTCAACAAACTCTTCGATTGTTTTATCATTAAAATGCAGAATTTCGTTTCGATTATTTTCATTTAAAACCAAACGTCCGGTTTCCAGAATCTCTCGCGAAATATCCCAGCTTTTATCGTCATCTGTTTTTTCCATTGTAAAATCGATCAGCAGTTTTGTCAGCGTTTCATCCTGACCAGCCTGAGCGATAATAGCATCTACAGCTTCAACCAATAAATTTTCGGTATCTAACGTGACTTCAAAAGTCATGGGAAGATTTAAATCGTGTGCAAAAGCCCTGATTACTTTATGAGTAAATTTATCAATAGTAGAAATATCAAAAGCAGCATAATTATGAATTAAGTGTTTAATGATACTTTGTGATTTTACTTTTAGTTGAATAATAGAAAGTCCAGTGTCTCTGGACAAATCTTCCATTAAATCAACTGCTTTTGCAGAAGGTTCTTCTTTGGCAAACTCAGACAAACTACCCACAATACGGCTTTTCATTTCATGAACCGCTTTGTTGGTAAAGGTTATTGCCAAAATATTACGATAAGCATCGTTTTTGGGAGAAGAAAGAATAATTTTTAGATATTCTTTAACCAAAGTATAAGTCTTTCCTGATCCTGCAGAAGCATCATAAATGGAAAAAGACGGACTTTGCATAATTCTGATTTTTTGTATGGTAAAAATAATACATTAAAAAACTAAATCCCAATAATTAAAAATTCCAAATTCCAATATTTATGCAATAAGCATTATATATTGGAATTTGGAATTTATTTATTTTAGAATTTTAAAATCCTTATGCGTGTTTTGGGAATGCTCTTTTATTGAAAACTAATAATATTCCGACTCCTGTCGATATTGCCATATCGGCAACATTAAAAATAGCATTGAAGAACATAAAATGTTTACCCCCAAAAAATGGAAGCCATGACGGAAGTTCTCCTTCCCAAATAGGAAAATAAAACATATCTACAACTAAACCATGAAACCATGTTCCGTATGGTTCCGGTGAAAAAATTGTAGCCAGATTATGCGTACTGTCATCAAAAATTACTCCGTAAAAAACAGAATCAATAATATTACCGGCAGCTCCGGCAAAAATTAAAGCAATAGAAACTATTAAATAGGTTGAATGTCGTTTTTTAACCGAATCAGAAAGCCAGTAAGCGATCCCGCATACTGCAAAAATTCTAAATACAGTTAAAATTAATTTACCATATTCACCAGGTATTTTTGTTCCCCAGGCCATTCCTTCATTTTCAATAAAATGAATTCTGAACCAATCAAAAATCACAACTTCTTCACCTAAAACAAAGTTTGTTTTTACATAGATTTTAGAAAGCTGATCGACAATTAAAACTAAAAATATAAGGAAATACGCTTTTCGTAATGACATTTTATGAATTTTTGATGCGCAAAAGTAACAATTAAATCAAAAAAAACGCTCCATTAGGAACGTTAATTGTTTTGTAATAAAACTAAATAAAAGCTGCCTGCTAAATATTAAGTTTTAAATCTATTATTTTGAAGCCGTTTTTGCCGGGCTGTCTGTAAAGAAATCCGATATTGATTTAAAGATTCCTTTGCTTGGTTTTCCCGCTGCTGCTCTCTTAGCTTCAGCCTTTTTTACCTCTGCTTTAAATTTAATACGTAGTTTTTCAAATTCCCTCAGTCTGTGCTCGACGTCAGAATTCACATCTTTGAATTTCAATACTTTAGCCATAGTGTAAGTTTTTTAAGTAAAAAAATAAAATATTTAACGATTTGGTTTTACAATAATACATAATTTAATTTATATTTGTTAATAAAAATTAACACTTGTTTAGGAGAAATCACAACTACAACCTATAATACATTACCAAAAACGAATTAATTTTAACATTTCCCCAAACCTTACAAATATGAATGAAATAACTACTATTCTTAACAACTTTTTGGTCGACACTAAAGCAAGCGCTGCTTTAATTTTAAACGGAAAAGGAAAACTAATCACTTCCCTTAATCTTGACTACAGTGACAGTATTGCCGCAATGAGTGCCGCAATTTTATCGATGAGTGAAAAATTTTTAATTGATTTAGAAAAAGGCGCTTTAAAACAACTTTACTTAAAAAGCTCCGATGGGGTTGTCGTCGGAAATAAAATAAGCGGTTCCAACTTCGTGATTGTTTTTTCAAAAGAAGGAAGCAACCTTGGCTTATTAATGCATTCTACAGATGAATTATCTGCAGAGCTAAGCAAAAATTCCCTATTAAAATAACATACGTCTATTAACCACACAAAACCCCAAAAACTATGAGTAACGATTTTTTAAACGTGTTTTTAAATGAAATGAAAACAAACGTAAACGGCTTTATAGCAGTTGCTGTAACAGAAATTGAATCAGGATTAAGCTTTGGAAACATCACTATTGATCCTGGTTTTGATCCTGAATTAGCTGCCGCTTACAATTTGGAAGTTGTAAAAGCCAAACTGAACGCTGTAAAAGCATTAGGATTAAATCAAGACATTGAAGATATCTTGATTACACTTTCAAACCAAATTCACATTATTGACATTTCGCCAAACAAAAAGTTTATGATTTATCTTGCTGCTGACGCAAGTAAAGCAAATCTTGGAATGACAAGAGCAGTTTTAAGAAAACACAAAGCTGATTTAGAAAAAAATCTTGCTTAATTTTTCATTTTAATTAGAACTATCTTCAAAGATGGTTCTAATTAAAATATTTTTTTTTCTCACTTATTTCGACCGTTTTTCTTTCTTACAAAAAGCACCTTTGCTTTTTGGATACACCTTTTATTGTTTGTAATTAATTTCTTTCAAAAACAACAAAATACCTCAAGACCCTTAAATACTCAAAACATTAAACAAAAAAAACGCCCCTGAAAGGAGCGCTTTATTTGAGTTTATTTTAATTATCTCTGCAAGTTTTTAGCTTCGATACTCATTGTTGCGTGAGGAACGATTTTAAGCCTTTCTTTGCTGATTAATTTTCCTGTTACTTTGCAGATACCGTACGTTTTATTTTCAACGCGGAATAAAGCATTTTTTAAATCACGAATGAATTTCTCTTGTCTGATAGCCAACTGAGAGTTTGCTTCTTTTGACATGGTCTCACTTCCTTCTTCAAAAGCTTTAAAAGTTGGAGAAGTATCATCAGTTCCGTTATTCAAATCGTTCATGTATGCACTTTTAATCAAATCAAGATCTTCTTGTGCTTTTTTAATTTTTGCCTGGATTATTTCTTTGAACTCTGCTAAATCTGCATCAGAGTATCTTGTAATTTCATCTATCATTTTATAATTATTTTGAAATTAATATCACTGTTTTAATATCATCAAACTCAATTTCTGTGCCGTTTTCTAAAACGTCTGCAAAAACCAGGTCTTCTGTTAATGTTTCTGATTTAATATAATCTTCATTTTTTGAAACCGCCTCTTCTAAAAGACCGTCTCTTTTAAGTTGAACTTTAATTTTATCTGTAACCTCAAATCCAGAATCTTTTCTGATGTTTTGAATTCTGTTTACTAATTCTCTCGCGATACCTTCGTTTTTCAATTCTTCGGAGATTGTAATATCAAGCGCAACCGTAATTCCGTTTGAATTAGCAACCAGCCATCCTTCGATATCCTGCGATGTTATTTCGACGTCTTCTAATGATAAAGTTACATTATTTCCTGCAATAACAATATCCAGCGTTCCCTGCTTGTCTAACTGGTTAATCTGATTCGCAGAAAATCCTTGTATTTCCTTAGAAATCAATCCCATATCTTTACCAAAACGCGGTCCTAATGTTTTAAAATTAGGTTTAATTTGTTTTACCAAAATACCAGAATCGTCATCTAAAAACACGATTTCTTTCACGTTTACTTCTGCTTTTACAAGGTCAGAAACGGCTTCGATTTCAGCACGCTGATTCTCGTCAAGTACCGGAATCATTACCTTTTGCAGAGGTTGACGAACTTTTATCATCTCTTTTTTACGCAACGACAACACCAAAGATGAGATCGTTTGCGCCTTCTGCATTTTGCTTTCCAACGTTTTATTAACAAAGTTTTCGACAAATTTTGGGAATTCAGCCAAGTGAACACTAGCAAAATCCTCACTTCCCGTCGAAGTTGTTAAATCGCGGTACAATTTATCCATAAAAAATGGAGCAACCGGAGCACTTAATTTACTGATTGTAAGCAAACAAGTATAAAGCGTTTGGTAAGCCGCAATTTTATCTTTTGCGTATTCTCCTTTCCAGAAACGACGACGGCATAAACGAACGTACCAGTTACTTAAGTTTTCCTGAACGAAATCAGAAATAGCTCTTGTCGCTTTTGTCGGCTCGTAATCTTCGTAACATTCGTCGACAAATTTTATTAACGAATGTAATTCAGAAATAATCCATTGGTCAATTTCTGGTCTTTCGTTTAACGGAATTTCAGCTTCTTCGTATTTAAATCCATCGATGTTTGCATATAACGAGAAGAACGAATACGTATTGTATAATGTTCCAAAGAACTTACGCTTAACCTCAGCAATTCCTTCAAGGTCAAACTTTAAGTTATCCCACGGATTTGCATTCATAATCATGTACCAACGCGTAGCATCTGGGCCGTTTTCTGCAATGGTTTTAAACGGGTCTATCGTATTTCCTTTACTCTTAGACATTTTAATTCCGTTTTTATCCAAAACAAGACCATTTGAAACTACGTTTTTGTATGCAATTTTATCAAAAACCAAAGTTCCGATTGCGTGAAGCGTATAAAACCATCCACGTGTCTGGTCTACTCCTTCCGCAATAAAGTTTGCCGGAAAATCTTTGTTTTCGTCAATTTTTTCTTTGTTTTCAAAAGGATAATGCCATTGTGCATACGGCATTGCTCCAGAATCAAACCAAACGTCAATCAAATCACTTTCACGCTTCATTGGCTGGCCAGAAGCAGAAACTAAAGTTATTTGATCTACTACATTTTTATGCAAATCAATTAAATCATAATTTGATTCGTCCATGTTTCCGATTTCAAATCCTTTAAACGGATTTTCTTTTTGAAAACCTGCTTCGATCGATTTCTCGATTGCATTGTACAATTCTTCAACAGAACCGATAATAATTTCTTCTTTTTTATCTTCTGTTCTCCAGATTGGCAACGGAATTCCCCAATATCTAGAACGAGATAAGTTCCAGTCGTTGGCATTTTTTAGCCAGTTTCCAAAACGTCCTTCACCAGTAGATTTAGGTTTCCAGTTGATAGTTTCGTTCAGGTCGAACATTCTATCTTTTACATCGGTTACTTTAATAAACCATGAATCTAGTGGATAATATAACAACGGCTCATCTGTTCTCCAACTGTGTGGATAACTATGTACGTATTTTTCAACCTTAAAGGCTTTATTTTCTTCTTTTAATCGAATAGCGATTTCAACATCTACAGATTTCTCCGGAGCCTGTCCTGCATCGTAATATTCGTTCTTAACATATTTACCAGCTAAATCACCTAAATGAGAAGTGAATTTCCCTTGTAAATCTACTAAAGGCACTGCATTTCCGTCTTCGTCTAAAACTAACATTGGCGGCACTTCTGGTTTTGCTTCTTTTGCTACTTTAGCATCATCCGCACCAAAAGTCGGCGCTGTATGCACAATTCCTGTTCCGTCTTCTGTTGTTACGAAATCACCAGAGATTACTCTAAATGCGTTTTCAGCATTTTCATAAGGCAATACGTAAGGCAATAATTGCTCGTAACGGATTTCTACTAAATCTGCTCCTTTTGCTTCGGTTAAGATTTTGTACGGAAGTTTTTTGTCGCCGTTTTTAACATTATCAAAATCAGTATCGTCTTCACTTAAGAAAAACCCTTTTCCGAATTGTTTTCCAACTAAGTTTTTAGCCAGAACAACATTGATTGGCTCAAAAGTATATTGATTGAAAGTTTTTACTAAAACATAATCGATTTTTGGACCAACTGTCAAAGCTGTATTTGACGGAAGTGTCCAAGGAGTTGTCGTCCAAGCTAAAATGTGAATATCTCCAAAACCTTTTAAAAATGAAGGCAAAGTTTCTGGCAATGTTTTAAACTGAGCCACAATTGTTGTATCCGTAACATCGCGATAAGCTCCCGGCTGGTTAACTTCGTGAGAAGATAATCCCGTTCCTGCTTTTGGAGAGTATGGCTGAATTGTATATCCTTTGTACAACAAACCTTTATCGTAGATTTGTTTCAAAAGCCACCAAACAGACTCCATATATTTTGGTTTATAAGTCACATATGGATCTTCCATATCTACCCAATAACCCATTTTTTCAGTTAAGTCATTCCATACGTCAGTATAACGCATAACGGTTTTTTTACACGCTTCGTTATATTCTTCGATAGAAATGGTTTTGCCAATATCTTCTTTTGTAATTCCTAATTCTTTTTCGGTACCCAATTCTACAGGTAAACCGTGAGTATCCCATCCGGCTTTTCTTTTTACCTGAAAACCTTTTTGAGTTTTATATCTGCAAAAAATATCTTTAATCGCACGTGCCATTACGTGGTGAATTCCAGGTAATCCGTTTGCTGAAGGCGGACCTTCAAAAAATACGTAAGGTTCAGCACCTTCGCGAGTTGTTACACTCTTTTCAAATATATTTTCTTTCTTCCAAAAATCAAGAACTTCAGACGCTACAGTTGGTAAGTCAAGTCCTTTGTATTCAGTAAATTTTGTACTCATTTTATCCTTTTCTTAAACGAGGTGCGAAAGTAAGGAATTTTGAGGAAAATAGATAAAAGATGACAGAAAAAAGACTGGTTTGAGGAAATTTATAACATAATTTTTAACAAATGCCAAGCTTTTGCAGGATTTACAAAAAAGAAAGCTCAGAATACTCAAATATTTAAACAAAAAAACTACAGCTATCGAACTGTAGTTTTTTCTTTATTTTTTTGATTTTATTATTTGCAGGCATCTAGTGCTTCTACAAATTTCATGAACGAATTAAGATCATTTTGAAATTCTGTTCCGTTTGTTCTTGCTGCTAATTTGGGACAAGGCCTTGCTAATTCAGCAAATTTTGATTTGGTATTCATCTGCCAGCCAACAGAACTTGTTGAAGCTCCAAAAGCATCTTCTTTCTTTTTAATAATTATCTCATTGTTTTGGTATCCGTATAATGAAATTGTTTTTCCATTTAAAATTTCACGAACAAATCTAAAAACCGGTTTTGATCCCGCTCTTAAAGCCTCTTTAAAGGAAACTGTTGAATAAAAATCATTTTCCTGAATTGTTAATCTTGTCACCTGATCTGCAAAATAAGTTTTGAAGATATGATTATGATTTCCGTTTTCGTCAGGAATACTTACTGAAACTTTTCGATCTAAATTACCTAAAGCATTTATTCTCGAATATCCTGAAACAGTATCATTTGTAGTAAGAATAAGAGAGATCAATTGATATTTTGGATCATTTTTTAAAAAATAATTAGGATCTAAATTGATCACATCAGAATCTTCATTCTTAATTCCGTTTGATCTAAGTTCTACATCCATGTGCCTGCTTTTAACCTGATTTACAGCAAACATTTCTCTTAAACTTTCATTTTTGATTTTTATACCTTCTGCATCCGAAGCATCGTATTTATTAGCAAGTAATTTAGCGCACCAAATATCTGATTCGTCTGGCATGTCTAAATAATGATAAATAACAGCAAGATTAAAATATGCTTCATACCTAAGTTTTCTGTGTTTTCTTTCATCTTCGGTATAAATCTTGTCAAGTCCTTCAAAATACTTTATTGTTGGTTCTAACTCTGCTTTTAAAGGGGCAACATCCTGATTATATTCCATTTTATTAAAAATAGCTTTAATACTTGTAAGCGCTTTTACATTGCTTTCATATTCCGGATGTTTTTTAGAATCCAGAATCCATAAATAATCTGAAGTCTGCTCTACTATATATCCATAATCATGGTTTAATCTGCTTTCCATATTATAAACTATATTTGACAAGTAACTGCTTCTTAAAACTGCTGAAGATAAAAAACTACTGCTGTTTGACTCTCCCTGATTTCTAAATGACAGTTCTTTTGTATAAGTACGTTCTAAACTGTATTTTTTATTTAAAGATGGTTCTGAGGCACAAACTACATTGTAACTTCCAAAATCTTTACATTTAAAAACATTTGTATATATAGTTACCGGAACTTCTATTCCATTTGCATTTCTTTCAAAGACCACTTGCTTTCTTACTTCTTGCAAATTGGAAATCGAATTTTCTAAATTGAAAACAATTTCTAAATATCCATTTGAAGCCACTCTAGAAAATCCGTCTATACCTGAATTCTCTTCCAGATATTCTTTTGCGCTTTTTGCTTCAGCTGCGTTATAGAGATTAACAGTAATGCTAAAATTTCTATTTTTTCGGTCTAAAACAGGTTTTGGAGGCAGATTTACGTACGAGACATTAAAACTATGCGGATCTAAATCAACTCCTTGCGAAAAAGCAGATGTAGTTAAAATAAGTAATAAAAAAGTAATTATTCTTTTCATATAGATTTGTTTTGGTGTGCCAAATATATGAAATTAGGATACAGTTGTTAAGAAAAGATTTCTTTCAAAATATCTAATGATTTAGGTTTTTTAAAGCCCTCTAAATGCAGACTGTAATAATCAATTAAAATTTTAAGAAGAATTTGTCTTTCTGCAACATGAAAGACTTTTTGATTATTATCAAATTTTAAATCAAGAAGTTTTTTAAACAAATTTGTTTCATGTTCTGAAAGTGCAGTTGAAGCATGAAATTGATTGAAAATTCCTTCTCTCATTTCAAAATATGGCAGATCAAGTTCAGATATATCGGGATAAAAACCCAGATATTTTGTTGTTTCTAAAAGTAATATTAAGTGAAAATTTGAAATCTCATCATGATGATCGAGCCACGTTAATGCGGTTTCTAAAAATACAAATAGCGGTTCATTTTTTTCTTCTTCCTGAATGGAATGATGAAGTATTTCGGACACAAACATTACTATCGTACTTTTAAAAATATCTGTATGTATGGTTTGAAAAGGAACGGCAGTTTTTATTTCTTTGAAATTCTCAAGCGTTCCTTTGTTTTTATGAACGGCTTCGATTTCTAAAATTGATAATGGCTGAAAATAGGCAATTTTCTGACTGGCTTTTCTGCTTGAAAATGCATCACGCACAAAATAGGATTTTAAACCATTCGAAAGCGTAAAACATTTTACAATCAGGCTTTTTTCCTGAAATTTTAAAGATGAAATTACTATGGCTTTGGTTTTGACCTGCATTTCTATTATTCACTAATTACTAAAAAAATCAATTAGATAATCTATATCTAAAATTACAACTTGAAATTATTTTAAACCAAAGATATTACTAAGAAATATTTTTTAATCAAAACTGAAAATATATAAATTGCTGTTCTTTACCGCTAAACCAAAATATAGCTATAATGATTGCATAATAAAAAGCATATCTAAAAACAGGTTTCCATTTCAATCCTAATTTAGCTATCGCAAACTGTTCTTCTCTACCAAACCATTCAACTATTATAAAAAACAATAAGATAAGAAATAATGTCCTTTTAAAATCATCTCCATGGTATTTGGGAAAAGTAAATAATGAACTTGAAAATATTTCTGAAATGTAAGTTAAGGCATGTTCTAAATTATTTGCTCTAAAAAATATCCATGCAAAAACGGCTAAACTAAATGTTAAACCCATTTGAAAAATTTCTTTTAAATTAGGCAGGTATTTGCCTTGCGCTACAATATCCAGATTTTTTCTGTTTGTATTAAAAACAATCGAAGGCATAATATACAATGCATGTAAAAAGCCCCAAACTATAAAAGTCCAATTGGCTCCATGCCAAAATCCACTCACCAAGAAAATAATAAAAGTATTTCTAACTTTCTTCCACATTCCGCCTTTACTTCCCCCTAATGGAATATACAAATAATCTCTAAACCAGGTTGATAAAGAAATATGCCATCTACGCCAGAATTCTGCAATGTCTCTGGAAAAATAAGGAAAGGCAAAATTCCTTAGCAAATCAATACCAAAAAGACGCGCTGCTCCTATTGCAATGTCAGAATATCCTGAAAAATCTCCGTAAATTTGAAATGCAAAAAATATTGCTCCCAATACAAGTGTGCTTCCAGAATATTCTGCAGAATTGTTAAAAATATCATTAGCATATTGGGCACATTGATCTGCTATAACAACTTTTTTAAATAATCCCCACAAAATTTGTCTTAACCCATCGACTGCTTTTGTATAATCGAAAACTCTTTTTCTTTGAATTTGAGGAAGAAGATGTGTCGCTCTTTCTATTGGTCCCGCAACAAGCAAAGGAAAAAAACTCACAAATACTGAATAATCCACAATATTTTTTTCAGCTCTTATCCTTTCTTTATATATATCAATAACATACGAAAGCCCATGAAAAGTATAAAATGAAATTCCTACTGGCAGTAAAACATCTAATGTCAAAGGATTTATACGAACTCCAAAATTAGCAACGGTTTCTGCAAAAGACTCAACAAAAAAGTTGTAATATTTAAAAACACCCAGAAAACCAAGATTTATTGATATACTAAGCCAAAACCAAAACTTTTTGGCTGCTTTACTATTAGATTCGGATATCTTTATACCAGAAAAATAATCTAACATTGTAGAAAAAATCAATAAAAACAAAAATCTCCAATCCCAGCAAGCATAAAAAAAATAACTTGATAAAAGCAGTAAAATGTTTTGAGCTTTGAATGATTTATTCAATATAAACCAATAGAGAATAAAAACTATTGGTAAAAAAATTGCAAAATTTAAAGAATTAAAAAGCATTAAGGTTGGATGTGATTTAAAATGATTCGATTAATTTTAATTAATATAAAAATCAAACTAATCTCTGATTATTTTTACAATTTCTTCTGATACAATTTTAGATGCATTTGGCGACCAATGTGAGTCATCATAAAAGTAAATATCTTTTTTTCTACCCAATTGTGCTGATAAAATTTTCTTGGTATCAATATATAAATAGTTTTTTTTAAGCGATCCTAAGTATTCAAAAAATAATGGTTTTGGAAAGTTTGTCTTGTCGATTATATAATCATAATATAAATCATATTTATCCGGCGCAGGCAGTACTATTAATTTTATTCCTTTACTGCTTAATTTGTCTGATAAATCATTCAAGACATTATTCATTTTTTTAACCTCATTTAAATCATTATTAAATTTTAGTCCCCACAAATCCTCTGAAAGGAACAACAATCTATTTGAGTTATTACTAAATAGTTTATCACTCTTTAAATTGTAATTATAAATCAACTCATTAGACAAATAATCATGACCAAAATAATATCTAAACATTGACAAAGGAAAATAAATAATCTTTTTTGAAAAAAAAGATTCCTCATTCTTTTCTCTCGTCGTTTTTGGTTTTTCTGATAAATCGTTAAAATGAAATCCTTTGCTCATTTGTAAACTATCCAATCTTATTACATTATGAACAAAATGTCTTTCGACATTTTCCAGAATCACATATTCCACCTTACGATCTTCAAAAAAACTACTATTTAGCAATTGATATAAAGTTTGTATTTGATTATCAAAAATAAATCTATTAAAATTTAGAACATTATATTTTTCAGCTAAATAATTTTTATATCCAAAATTATCCTGCTCAGTAAACGAATCTCCAATAGTAAAGATTTTTGCTTTTTTGTTTTTATTATCTAAAAATTCATAAAAAAAAGTTTTACGTTTAAATTCTTCTTTAAATACACTTCTATATTCTTTTTCTATACTCGGAAAATATCCCAGCCTCAATAAATCAGGTGATTCAGTCTTACTAAAAAACAATTCAGTAATAGCAAATAAAATGATAAAGGGTATTAGAAAAATTGTAGTTTTCCAGATAATTTTTTTCATGAATTAAAAAGACGTAAAGACATTATGCCGCAAATAAAAGCGTTTTTCTAGTAATATTTACTCATAATTTAATTTCTTTTTTCTTCTTATCGAATAATCATAACCTTCTTAACCTTTGTTTCACTTCCGTCTTGCGCAGAAATAAAGATCATGTATACTCCAGATGCTACTTTATATTTCCCAAAAGCTGTTGTATCCCATTCTATAGTTCCTCCTTCAGAAGTTGTTTCGTGAACCAGGTTTCCTTCAATATCTGTGATTTTAATGTTGGCTTTATCAATCAAGCCGGCCACTTTTACAGTTCCTGAATAATTTGGCCTTACCGGATTTGGATATACATAAACATTGTTTAAATCTTCGTTGGCACCAGTTGCGATTCCCTTAAAAGAAATCATTCCTTTATTAGTCACTATAAAAACTTCTCCTGTTAAGCTGTTTATTTTAATATCGTTTATTGTATTGCTTGGCAGAGGCGAATTATTGATTGTAAAATGATATTTTGTTTCCTGTCCGTTTGGAGAAACCATAAATATACCTGAATCTACTGTACCAATCCATTTATTATTTGCACCATCAACCACAATAGAAGTAATAAACTGTTCATACATTAATTCTTGAGCGAGATTGTCGTCTATAATAATGATTGGATTAGTTTTTAACTGACTGTCCGTTTGAAAATTCCCAACATTTGATAAAACACGTAACCCTTTTGTAGTTCCAATCCATAATTGATTTTTAGTATCAACTGCTACAGATCTAACATCAACCGATGGTAAGTTTCCGGCATCTGTTCCCGTTGTTATTTTCTTAAAAACATTTCCATTTTCATTAAAAGCTATCACACCATCATTATAAGTTGAAATCCACTTTATATTGTTTTTATCAATAACAATGTTGGCATAACTTGTGCTTTCAGCATTGTTTAAAATTTTACTTGTATCATAGCTCAGCCAGTCGCCGTTTGTTTTTAAAACTTTTAATCCGTTTTTAATACGGCTGTTTGTCACCCAGAGATTTCCTGATTTATCAAACGTAGTTCCATTTACACGGACATCTATATAATTCGGTCCTTCATAAGTAATTGTTTCTAATCCGCTGTTTTTTTCATTGAATAAATAATTAGGAATATCATTCTCTATTCTTAACAATCCAGAGAAAAAAGAACTTGCATAAACTTGCTTTTCATTATTTGGATTCACAATGAGCCGAGTAATTGATTTTGCATCGTAAACTTCTGAGTATGGAATATTTAGCCATTTTGAGTTATTAAATTTACTTATACCATAACTATCTAAGGGATAAGGATTATAATAGATATCATAATCTCCGTAGACTGCCCAAAGTGAATTTGGCGAAACATCAATTGAAAAAATGTTATTTTTAACTGGACCTTCTGGCGTGCTATTTTCAAAAGTTCCAACCGAAGAAAGTGTGGAAGAAAACAAGCCTTTTTCTTTTGTTCCGATATAAATTATATCGCCAACTGCAGACGCACACGAAAAATTTAAATTAACTTCTGGAAGCTGTGTATTTACAATCTGACGATTTAAAACCATTTGATTATTGTACACATAAATCGTATTAGCGGTAGTAACAAACAAATTATGGTTAACCACTCGCATATCTACTGCCGTTTGAGGCAATTGTAAAAAGCCAGCGAATGTATTTGAATTATATCTGTGAATATTCCCTCCTGAATTTATAGCAATTAGTTCTGTATCTAAAGCACAGACACCATACCAATCTCCAGAATTCACAACAGTCCATTGACTAAAATCGATCAAATTTGGATTTGTAATCGCCGCCCTTCTCATACCGCTTGAAGTTGCAGCAAAAATAAATTCGTTAAAAAGAGTAGTTTGTTTTACACTAATTTCAACTCCATTATCACCAATAAAGTAGGTGTCTCCAAATTGCAGAGTCGATAAATTAAACTGTACAATTCCAAAATCACACGATACATACAACAGTCCGTTGTTTTCTAAAAAATGATTTATCTTTTTGATACTCGCAGGCAGTTGTTTGTTAATAATGTCCACTTTTTTTATTACGCTTGCATCGGCTTCATTAATTACCGCTACAAGTCCGTTTTCGTAACCTACAATTGTTTTATTAAAAGTCTGACTATGGTAAACAGCAGAAATTGTCTGCCCCGAAAGTCCATCAATTGTGGTAGTGGTTTTTAAAATATTTGTAGACGAATTTTTAGAAAACAATGCATTTTCTGAAGCAGTATAAACCGTTGTTGAAGATTCTGAAATATCTTTTATTTCATTGTATGAAAAATAGCCCTGCCAAGACAACTGTCCTTGAGCAAAGCCAAATTGAAACAAAAAGAAAAACAAAATACACAGAAATCTTTTTATCATTATTTGAGAGTTTTCGAATTGACAAATATACTACAAACGGAATTATTTGTTTTTTGTTCTTGCATAAATAAAAAAATGCTCCCAATTATCCAGAGATAAATGAGAGCATCTTTCAATTGTAATTAATCTTATACTACACCTTGAGCAAGCATAGCATCTGCAACTTTAACAAATCCGGCAATGTTAGCTCCTTTTACGTAGTTTACATAACCATCTTCTTCTGCACCGTATTTTTTACATTGGTTGTGAATTCCAACCATGATTTCTTTTAATCTTAAATCAACTTCTTCACTTGTCCAGTTTAAACGGATAGAGTTTTGAGTCATTTCCAATCCAGAAGCTGCAACACCACCTGCATTAGCTGCTTTTCCGGGAGCAAAAAGAACTTTACTATCTAAGAAAAGTTTAATAGCATCTAATGTAGAAGGCATATTAGCAGCCTCAGTTACACATAAAACACCATTATCGATTAATTTTTTAGCATCTTCTCCGTTCAATTCATTTTGAGTTGCACAAGGAATCGCGATATCAACTTTTACTTCCCAAGGGCTTTTTCCTTTATGGAATACAGCATTTGGATATTTTTCTAAATATCTCTCAGCTCTGTTATCTCCAGTAGCTCTCATTTCAACCATGTGGTCAATTTTTTCACCAGAAATACCTTCTTCATCATAAATATATCCATCAGGTCCGGAAATGGTTACTACCTTACCTCCAAGTTCATTTACTTTTAAAGCTACTCCCCAAGCTACGTTTCCAAAACCAGAAATAGCAACTCTTTTACCTTTAATTTCATGTCCAATAGTACGAAGCATTTGATCTGTAAAATAAACAACTCCGTAACCTGTCGCTTCCGGTCTGATTAATGAACCTCCGTAAGCTAAACCTTTTCCAGTTAAAACTCCTGTAAATTCATTTCTAATTCTTTTATACTGACCAAATAAATATCCAATTTCTCTGGCACCAACACCAATATCCCCGGCTGGAACGTCAAGATCAGGACCAATATGACGACATAATTCGGTCATAAAAGACTGGCAGAAACGCATAATTTCTCCATCAGATTTTCCTTCCGGATCAAAATCAGAACCTCCTTTACCACCTCCCATAGGAAGTGTAGTTAAACTATTTTTGAAAACCTGCTCAAAAGCCAGGAATTTTAAAACAGATAAGTTTACTGTATGGTGAAATCTAATTCCTCCTTTATATGGACCAATTGCAGAGTTCATCTGAATTCTAAAACCTCTGTTTACAATTATTTCTCCTTTATCATCAACCCACGGAACTCTAAAAATTATAGATCTTTCAGGCTCAGCTATTCTTAAAAGCAGATTTTTTCCATCGTATTTTTTTCTTTCTGCAATAAACGGAATTACTGTTTCAGCAAATTCTCTAACAGCTTGAAGAAATTCTGGCTCATTTGGATTTTTTGACTCAACGAGAGCCATAAATTCATTTATTTTTTGCTCCATTTTTAAATAAATTATTCAAATAATAGTTTTATATTTAATCAACTATAACAAGAAATTACGTTTTAAGAAAACGTTTTCGTTACAACACGCAAAGATACATCAAAATGAATATGATTTGTTATTTTTTTTCGTTTTTGAGATAGAATTGTGTTATTTCTAAACAAAGCTAAAAATACGATTTTACAGTTAAGAAATTCCTTCAAAACAGTAAGGTTAAAGTCATAAATTTAAGTGTTTTGTTACTAATTGTTTAATAGACGAATTTTATATTTTGTTTGGAAAAGCTTTTTTATATATTTGCCAATATTTTGAAAGCCCCATAACATGCCTAAACACCTATATTTCACAATTTTCGCCATATTTGGTTTATCAACAATTGCTACCGCGCAATTAGGTCTTGCCCATGAAATTGGAATTTTTGCAGGTCCTGTAACACTACAATCTGATTTTGGTGAAAGACATAATGTTGACACTAACGTTGGAAACACAGGTTTTGGTGTTGGTCTGGCACACTGGTTAAACTTTTCAGCAAACAATAATCGTGAAAGTTTTTTCACTGAACATTTTAAAGTTAGATCTGAATTATCTTTCGCTCGTACTAAACTAGAACATTATGGTCAATGGGTTGAAAGAAAACCTAACGGATTATTCGCACAGCAGTTAAAAAATATGCATGCTACATCTACAGTAGTAGGCTTGGGATCTCAATTAGAGTTTTCTCCATTTATGAAAATACATGATTTTGAAAATACTCTTGGAGGTTTCAGTCCATATATGAGTGTAGGTTTTATGGTTAGTTATTACTCAACAAATGTTGGTTCTAAATTAGGAGACATATCACTACCTAATGTAACTCCGGGTAAATATTTAATGCCTTCTGATGGTCGTGCACATGGCTACTCAAGCGAAAATGGAGTTGCCTTATCTGGAACAGCCGCTATTGGGGTTCATTATAAAATATCTACAATGAGTGATTTGATGTTTGAAACACGTTTTCAAATGTATAACTCAGACTGGATTGACGGTTTAAATCCTAATAAAGATGTTTATAAAGAAAACAAGTCAAATGACTGGCAGGTTTGGTTTAACTTTGGATATATTTATTACTTAGAATTCTAAATTTAAAAAAATTTCAATATTAAAAAATCCCAAATTCCAATACATTAAACTGGAATTTGGGATTTTTATTTTTTAGGATTTTCTTTTAAGACAATGCCTGTTCTAAATCAGCGATTAAATCTTCTGCATCTTCAATACCAACGCTTAATCTCACTAAATCATCAGTAATGCCAACTTCTGCCCTTTTATCTGCAGGAATTGAAGCATGAGTCATTAAAGCCGGGTGATTTGCCAATGATTCTACTCCGCCTAAAGATTCTGCAAGAGTAAATACTTTTAATTTCTCTAGAAACGCAATCGAATCTTCTTTTTTACCAGATTTAAAAGTAAACGAAACCATTCCGCCAAAAGCTTTCATTTGCTTTTTAGCAATTTCATGAAATGGGTGATTTTCTAAACCAGGGTAATAAACTGTGTTTATTTTTGGATGCTTACTCAAATATTCTACTACTTTTTCTCCATTCTCGCAATGTCTCTGAACTCTCAATGCAAGTGTTTTAATTCCTCTCAAAACCAAAAAGCTGTCCATTGGCCCAAGAGTTGCGCCTGTAGCAAACTGCTGAAAATGCAATTGTTCTCCTAATGCTTCATCTTTTACAATTAAAGCTCCGGCAATAACATCAGAATGCCCGCCTAAATATTTTGTTGCTGAATGCATGACGATATCGGCACCAAGATCAAGCGGTTTTTGCAGATATGGTGTTGCAAAAGTATTATCTACAGCAAACCAGATTTTATATTCTTTGGTAATTTTTGCGACTTCTGCAATATCAGCCAGCTTCATTAACGGATTGGTCGGTGTTTCTACCCAAACCAATTTTGTATTTTCATTAATTAATGACTTCAGTTTTGCAAGATCAGTCATATCAACAAAATGAAATTTTATGCCAGAATCTTTATAAATTCTAGAAAACATACGGTAAGTTCCACCATATAAATCATCCATTGCAATAACTTCGTCGCCCGCTTTAAACGATCTCAAAATACAATCTGTAGCCGCAAGGCCAGATGAAAAAGCCAATCCGCGTGTACCATTTTCAATACTTGCCAAAGCTTCTTCTAATGCTGTACGAGTTGGATTTGAAGCCCTGCTGTATTCATAATCCGCAAGAGGCTTTCCGGGACTTGTCTGAATAAAAGTTGAAGTTTGATATACCGGAGGCATAACTGCCCCTGTACTTGGATCATGATGCTGGCCACCATGTATTACTTTTGTATTGAATTTCATATAGTTGTAAATTTTAAATCTATAATTGTTTTACAAATTTACCTTTTAATTTATTTTATCGGGGCACAACTTCTTACCTTTGTAGATAATTAACACTTTTTGATATGAAAAATTACATATTTACAATCTTATTGTGTTTGATTTTTACAAGTTGCAAAAAAGAGCTTTCATTTGAGAATGAAACATTTGAAGAAAAATCTACTATTCCGTGCAAAAATGATTGCCCGAATATCACAATAGAAGTCCCAATTGCTAAAAATAGAAAAATTGTTTCTGACAGTATCAACAAAAAAGTATTTGCTGCCATAAAAGAGATTATATATTTTGGAGAAGATTCGACGAAAGTTAATGATTATAAGTCATTATCAAAGTCTTTTATTGCATCTTATGAAGAAATGCATCTGAAATTCCCAAACGATACATTTGGCTGGGAAGGAAAAATAAAAGGGAATGTTGAGTTTGAATCTGAGCAGGTTTTAAACATCAAAATAGATCATTATACTTTTACCGGCGGTGCTCATGGTTATCAAGGCTACAAATCCTTATTGTTTGATATAAAAACGGGAAAAACCATTTTTAACAATCAGCTTTTTAAAAATGAAAAGGAGTTTAAGGCTTTCGCCGAAAAAGAATTCAGAGCCAAATACCATATTCCGGAAAAAGCGAATATTAATGCAACCGGATTGATGTTTGAAAATGATACATTTCAACTGCCGCAAAACATTTTTTTTACGTCCGAAGGTTTGCTTTTATATTACAACTCGTATGAAGCCGCATCGTATGCCGACGGTCCTAAAGAAATTGTATTTCCATATAATAAAGTGAAAGGATTTTTAAAGTTTCAATAACAAAAACAATGAAGAAAATTCTTATATTTATATATATTTGCATATAAATACAACCGCAAATATATTTAGAATGGATTCAAAACAATTATTCAGATTTTACAATAGTAAGTTTGATTTTTCCAACTGGCTTGACGAAAAAGGTCAATTAGCACAAAGTGAAAACGACATAAAATGGTTTAATTGTGGAATTAATGAAGATTTTAATCCTAAAATAATTAATGAAATACTAAAGAGTTTTTTCATAGAAGATGAAGTCTACCTATGCATTTCAACAAATAAAAGTTCCTTAGTTCAAAAATCAACCGTAGCCGATGAAATTGGCAGGATTCTTTACAAAAAAGAACTTGCTATAATGGATAAATCTTTCACAAAAATTATGTTTTGTTCATCAGACGGAATGTTCAAAATTGGAATCATTAGAAATTTCCCGGAAAATCGTGTAAGACCATATGGAGAACCTCTCGAAGTAACATTTACTGCAAATATGACCGATAGTGATTATACAAGTAAAATTGCCACAATAATCAACAAACATATCGGCAATCTTGAGAATGACTTACATAAAGATTATGGTGGTTCTATGGAACATCTATGGATAGATTTTCAACTTATTGAAGATCACAAAACATATCCATTTCGATTTCAAAAAAGAGTAGCGATTCCTACTTCATTCACAGAATTTTACTCCTACAATGTAGGTCATTATAGTGTGAAACCAGATTTTGTAAAATTGCAAATGTTATCGTCTGAAGAAGAAATTTGTTCCTATGTATTTGAACTATTATATAAATCAACTAAGATTTTAGAAGAGAAACAAAATAAATTAGAAGGCTTTAATGTAACCGCATTTCGATTGGATTTTTTGTCAGCTTGTAAGAAACAAGGATACATATTTTAATATCGGTTACTTTTATATTATCGCTCATCCAAAACGTAGACTTACGGGCATAAAGAAATTTTTAAAATTTCAATAAAATTCCATCTCCCTAGGGAACGAATCTTTTAAAACAGTAAACCCTACATGTTTAAAAAACCTGTCGGGTTTATTTTATTCATCATATAACTAGGAAAACTTAGCACCTTTTTTACTGAACATCATACTTCATCTTTCTCAAAACTCTTAAAGCTTCTTTAAAAGATAAATAAATATGTCCAAAAGGTTTTAAAAGCAATTTCGCATCGATTAATTTTTGTCTTGCATCATCGAAACCATTTAAATAACAAATCATAAAAGTCGAAGGCAGATTTTCCAGATCTTTTAATTCTCGTTCAGACAATGAAATTCCTTTTTCCAGTTTTTGAAGCAGTGCCAAATTAGAATTATAAATATGATACAGCATTTTCCTGTTGAATTCCGGAGGCTGAAAAAGTATCTCGCGGTCAATTTTATAATATCCATTATCAAAAAAGTGAATCGTTTGTTTTTCAAGCGGATAATAACTGGTTTTATCATTCAAGCCCAGCGGAACATATTCGGTAATAGTAAAAGTATCATCATCATACAAAATAGTCACTACGTCCTGAGCCGAATAAAAAAGTTTAATTTGCTCATTTATAAGCTCAATATCTACACGAGACAAAAAGGTTTCGTCGCGCGACTTTTTGGGAACTCCTGCCCAGCATATCACAAACAGTTCTTTAAAAACACGATATTTGGGTGACATATCTTTATGTCTAAAATTCATAAAATCGATAACACCATCAAGTGTATATTGAATGCTGTTTCGGGAACTATTTTCAATACCAATTACGGTTTCGGTATTTTGATAGTTTTTTTCGATTTCGGTTCCTTCTTCAACCGGAACAGAATTACTTCCTATGCGTATAAAAATACTATTTGCGAGAATGGTATGAATACCTTTTTTAAAAAATGAGATTTGGCTTTTTGGCTTTATGGTAACCAAACCAATTACTTTATCTTTTGGAAGATTTGGAAACGGAACGTTTTCGTACTGAATTTTAGGCGGATTTTCAAGAAACGCATTTACAAGATTCTGAATTCGGCTGTCATCAAAAAAATCGTCACCGACAATTTCGTTATCCTGATCTTCAACTCCTACTACTATATATGAATTATTAGCAGGATTTGAATTAGAAAGCGCACAAATGTGTTTTAAGAACTTTCCTTTCCCTTCGCGTGAATGTAGATTCAACTGCCTTTTTTTATCATAAAAACTACTCTCGTCATTGTGAGCTAATAAATTTTTTATCAAAAGGCGTTTATTAATCATACTTTCTATTTTTTATAACAGCGAACTAAATTTACAAACTAAAAATCGTAATCTTAAAACCTAAAAAAAGACGCACTGCTGTGCGTCTCTACAAATAAAAATCTACTTAAATATTTTTCTTAACGATCGTCGAAGACGCCTGTGCCGTACTCATTACAACCAGATCGGCAATATTTACATGGTAAGGTCTTGAAACTACAAAATGAATAATATCGGCAATATCTTCTGCCTGAAGCGGATCAAATCCTTTATAAACATTTGACGCTCTTTCTACATCACCTTTAAAACGTACTTCGCTGAATTCTGTCGCCACCATTCCAGGATGAATCGCTCCTACTCTAATTCCAAATGGATTTAAATCTATTCGCATTCCGGCCGTTATGGCATCAACGGCGTGTTTGGTTCCACAGTATACATTTCCGTTTGGATATACCTCTTTTGCCGCCGTAGATCCAATATTGATAATATGTCCTGATTGTTTTGCAGTCATTTTCGGAATTACAGCTTTTGATACATATAAAAGTCCTTTTACATTAATATCAATCATGGCATCCCAATCGTCTAAATCGCCGGTTTGAATAGGATCTAATCCGTGTGCATTTCCAGCATTATTGATCAAAATATCAATATCAGAAAATGTTTCAGGAAGAGCACCAATTTTTTCTAAAACATCATTTTTATCTCGAACATCAAAAGAAAGCGAATAAACTTCTGTAAAGACAGAAAGTTCCTTTTCCAGTTCTTCTAAACGGTCTTTACGTCTTCCGCACAGAACCACTTTATAATTGTTTTTTGCCAGAATTTGAGCTGTTGCTTTTCCAATTCCGCTCGTGGCACCAGTAATTAAAACTGTTTTTTTCATTGTTGAATTATTTTTTTACCACAGATTAAAAGGATTTTCACAGATTGGAAAAAATCATTTTAATCTTTTAATCTCTGGCAAATATTTTTCCGCTTAAAGCGAATTATAAAATCGAGTATTAACTGATCACTAAAAACTGAAACTGAACACTAATTCTTAAGCCACATCGTCGCCCATACTTTCTGTCCAGATTGCGAACCAGTCTTCTTTATCCATTTCCAATTCAACAGCTTTTACTAAAGACTGAATTCTGGCAACATTTACAGTTCCTGCAATTGGAATAACGTTTGCCGGATGTTTTAAAATCCAAGCCAATAAAAGTGTGTCGGCACCTAAATGATATTTTTCTAATAAAGCTGAAAATAATTTTTTAAGACGGCGTGTTTTCTTGGTATCTTCTCTAAAAACAGTTCCAAGCGGATTCCATGATAAAGGTCGGATTCCGTTTGTCTGCATATAATCAAGACTTCCATCAATCATAGGCTCATAATGTGTAGCCGAGAATTGCACCTGATTATAGCTTACTTCTGTTTTCTGACGGATTAATTCGGTTTGCGAACTTGTGAAATTTGAAAGTCCAAAATCAATAATTTTTCCTTCCGATTTTAATTTTTCAACAGCTTCAGCAATTTCATCGGCCTGCATTAACGGACTTGGTCTGTGCAGTAAAAAAACATCAACATAATCTGTTTTTAAATTTTTCAAAGATCCTTCAACAGACTTAATAATGTAGTCTTTAGAATAATCATAATGTTTGATTTTGTTTTCAGGGCGTTTAGCAGTTACCAGCTGAATACCGCACTTGGTAATTAATTGTAATTTTTCTCTTGAAATTTTACTTGCCTGAAAGGCTTTTCCAAAATCTGCTTCGGTGGTATAATCTCCGTAAATATCGGCGTGATCAAAAGTAGTAATTTTGTTTTCGATACTAACCTGTATCATGTTTTCCATTTCTTTAGTTGTCAGGTTTTTATCCCAAACTCCCCAATTCATGGTGCCCGAAATGATAGGCGATAAAGCTGTTTTACTCATGGTTATATTGCGTTATTTTTGATAATATATATACTTTAAAAAAGCATATTCATCAAAGTTCTTAAAAATATAAAAATAGAATCACAATTCGTCCTTAAAATTAGTCGATTGGTCGAAGTTTTAACCATTCTTTAACATCTTACTTCTCAAAAAATATTCAATTTGCACTCTCAAAAATCAGGCGTACAAATCACGGTATTAAAAATATTTATATGGAAGAAAATACAACGACTTTAGACATTAGAGCGATAAATGAAAAAATTGAGAGAGAAAGTGCTTTTATAGACCTTCTTACAATGGAAATGAACAAAGTTATTGTGGGCCAGAAACACATGGTCGAGCGTCTATTAATCGGATTACTGGGACAAGGTCATATTTTACTAGAAGGAGTTCCGGGTTTAGCAAAGACTTTAGCGATTAATACTTTGTCACAAGCAGTTCAGGGATCTTTCAGTCGTATTCAGTTTACGCCGGACTTACTTCCTGCCGATGTTATCGGAACCATGATTTACAATATTAAAGCAAACGAATTCTCTATAAAAAAAGGGCCAATTTTTGCCAATTTCGTACTTGCCGATGAGATTAACCGTGCGCCTGCAAAAGTACAGTCGGCACTTCTTGAGGCAATGCAGGAAAAGCAAGTTACAATTGGCGACACTACTTTTAAACTAGATCGTCCGTTTTTAGTTTTAGCAACACAAAACCCGGTTGAGCAAGAAGGAACATACCAGCTTCCGGAAGCACAGGTTGACCGTTTTATGTTAAAAACTGTAATTGATTATCCAAAAATCGACGAAGAGCGTTTTGTAATTCGTCAAAATCTGAAAGGATCTTACGAAAAAGTAAATCCGGTAGTTTCTGTAGACCAGATTTTACGTGCACAAGAAGCGGTTCGTGAAGTTTATATGGATGAAAAAATTGAAAAATATATCTTGGATATCATCTTTGCTACACGTTATCCTGAAAAATATAAATTAGCCGATTTAAAACCGCTTATTAGTTTTGGAGCTTCTCCTCGTGGAAGTATCAACTTAGCAAATGCCGCTAAATGTTACGCTTTCATTAAACGCCGCGGTTATGTAATTCCAGAAGATGTTCGTGCTGTTGTGCATGATGTATTACGTCACAGAGTTGGAATCACTTACGAAGCAGAAGCAGAAAACATTACTTCTGTAGACATTATCAACAAAATCGTTAACGAGATTGAGGTACCTTAAAAAAAGTGCTCAGTGTTCAGATTCTTAGTATTCAGTTGACAAACTGAGACTTTTAACTGAACACTTATAAAGACAGAAAGACTTTTAGAATTTGAACTTTTACTGACCACTTTCTAACTGATCACTGAACACTCAAAAAAATGGATACAAAAGAGCTTTTAAAAAAAGTACGGAAAATAGAAATCAAAACCAAAAGACTGAGCAATCATATCTTTTCGGGAGAATACCACTCTTCATTTAAAGGACGAGGAATGACGTTTAGCGAGGTGCGTCAATACCAATACGGAGATGATATTCGTAACATCGATTGGAATGTAACCGCACGCTACAACGAAGCTCACGTAAAAGTTTTTGAAGAAGAACGCGAATTAACCATGGTTTTAATGGTCGATATTTCGGGTTCTGAAGGTTTTGGTTCAAAAAGTCAGTTTAAAAAAGACATCGTAACCGAAATTGCGGCAACGATGGCTTTTTCGGCTACACAAAACAATGACAAAATTGGTTTGATCCTTTTTTCTGATACTGTCGAATTATACATTCCGCCAAAAAAAGGGCGTTCACACGTTTTGCGTATCATTCGCGAATTAATCGAATTTGAACCAAAAAGCAACAAAACCGATGTTGCACAGGCATTAAAATTCTTATCGGGAACTCAAAAAAAGAAAGCCATCGTTTTTATGATTTCAGATTTTATGTCTGAAGATTATGAGCACACTTTAAAAATTGCTTCTAAAAAACATGACTTAACCGGTGTTCGCGTATATGATATCCGCGAAGAAAAAATTCCAAATTTAGGAATGGTAACCATGCTGGATGCAGAAACCGGAAAAACGCAATTGGTTGATACGGGTTCTAAAACAGTACGAATGAATTATGAAAAACATTATCAGGAAAGAGTTAATTATTTCAAAGACACATTTCGTAAATCCGGCGCTGGTATTGTACACACCAGAGTCGACGAAAATTACGTTACTAAACTATTAGGCTATTTCAAATCACGATAAATATAATTTTAGATTGTGGATTTTAGATTTTAGATTTTGAAAATCAGATAATTTAAACTTTCTACTTTCCATAAAAAATAAAAAATTTCGCTTATAACTGTGAAATTATTTTTACACTTTTAAGCATTCATTTTAGACTAAAATCTGAAATCATAAATCAAATGAAATTAAAGTTTTACATATTTTTATTTTTACTTTCTTCAGCTGTTTTTGCTCAAAATAAACAGGTTGAAACAAGTATTGACACCACAAAAAATAAAATTGGTGCCGAATTTAAGCTAACACTTAAAACGGTTGTCAGTTCAAAATCTAAAGTTGTTTTTCCTAAACTAAAAACCATTGGTCCTTTAGAAGTTATTCAATCGTACCCAATCGATACGGTAAAGAAAAACGATACTTATGAATTGATTAAAAAATATGGTTTAACGCAATTTGATTCAGGAAAATATACAATTCCTTCTATTAAAATTTTAATTGATAAAAAGCCATTTTTATCAGATTCGATAAAAGTTGAAGTTGCTAATGTAAAAGTCGACACTTTACAGCAGAAAATGTATGACATTAAAGACATTACTGCCGGCGATGATACAATTGGAAACTGGTGGAAATACGTTTTGGCTTTAGTTATTATTTTAGCAATAGGTGCCGGAGTTTATTGGTTTATTAGAAAAAATCAAAAGAAAAAAATTGAAGAAGAAGTTTATAAAACTCCTATTGAAAAAGCGACCAGTTTGTTAAACAATCTGGAGTCTAAAGAACTAGTTCAAAAAGGCGAAATCAAAGAATACTATAGCGAATTAACTGATATTGCCCGTAATTATATTGAAGAAGCGATTCATATTCCGGCAATGGAAAGTACAACTTCTGAACTAATTGAGGCTATTAGAACAGCTTCTACTAAAAAGAAAATGACTTTAACGCCAGAAACGGTTGAAAATCTGGAGCGTGTTTTACGTCAGGCCGATTTAGTAAAATTTGCGAAATCAAAACCGCTTGAATTTGAAATCACTGACGACAGAAACAAAATTCAAAAAGTAATTTTAACGCTTGATAATGCTATTCCAACTGAGGTTTCAACCGAAGAAGAAGATCAGTTACTAAACGAAGCGCAAAGACAAAAACAAATTCAGATACAGCTTCGTAAAAAGCGCAATGCCCGAATTGGATATTCTGTTGCGGCCGTAGTTTTCTTATTGTTTGCCACTACAACTTATTTCATAGTAACAAAAGGCTTTAATTACGTAAAAGACAATATTATTGGGCATCCGTCTAAAGAATTATTAGAAGGCGAATGGGTAAAAAGTGAATACGGAAATCCTGGCGTAATAATCGAAACTCCAAAGGTTTTAAAACGTATGGATGCTTTAAAAGCGCTTCCAAAAGAAACCATGGCACTTATTAAAGAAATGCAGCTTTTTGTTTACGGAAGCATGATTGATAATTTTTATGTGGCGGTTTCTACAACTAAATTCAAAAATCCAACTGATATCGATTTATCAAAAGCTTTAGAAGGAAGTTTAAAAGTTATTGAACTTCAGGGCGGACAAAATATTATTGTAAAACAAGAAGATTTCCAAACAAATCAAGGTATTCAGGGAATAAAAGGTTACGGAACAATGAGCATTTTAAATCCGGCAACAAAAACAAGCACAAAAGCCTATTATGAAATCCTTATGTTTAAACAAGAACAGGGATTACAGCAAATTGTTATTTTACATCAAGAAGGCGACACGTATGCTAACGATATTACAACCCGAATTCTAAATTCTGTTGAACTTAAAAAAGCAAGTAACTAATGAATAATAAGATCACTTTTTTAAATCCGGAATTCTTTTGGTTGTTTCTTTTAATTCCAATTGCCATTGCATGGTTCTTCTGGAAAAGAAACCAGCAGTCGGCTACTTTAAAAATGAGTTCAACGGCAGGTTTTAAAAACAGCGAATCATTATTAACGAAATTAAAACCATTGTTGTATGTTTTTAGAATTATTGCTTTAAGCTCTTTAATTATTGCTTTGGCAAGACCAAGAACAGTCGACATCAGCAACCAGACAAAAACAACAAAAGGAATCGATATTGTAATGGCAATTGACGTTTCTGGATCTATGCTGGCAAAAGATTTAAAGCCAAACCGTATGGAAGCTTTAAAAAGAGTTGCCGCAGATTTCGTTGAAGAAAGACCAAACGACAGAATAGGTTTAGTTTTATACGCTTCTGAAGCTTATACAAAAACACCAGTTACGAGCGATAAACCTATTATTCTCGAAGCCATAAAAGGCATTCGATATGATACTGTTTTACAAGACGGAACCGGAATTGGAATGGGACTTGCAACAGCAGTAAACCGTTTAAAAGACAGTAAAGCAAAAAGTCGTGTTATTATTTTATTGACAGATGGTGTAAACAACGCCGGATTTATAGAACCGGAAACCGCTGCAGACATTGCAAAACAATACGGAATTAAAGTATATACAATTGGTCTGGGTACAAACGGAATGGCAGAATCGCCATATGCTTATGCGCCAAACGGAGGCTTTTTATTTAAAATGCAGAAAGTTGAAATCGACGAAAGATTAATGAAAAGTATTGCTCATAAAACAGACGGAACGTATTTTAGAGCAACCAGTAATGATAAACTAGCCGAAATATACAATTCTATTAATAAATTAGAAACAACAGAAATTCAGGAATTGAAGTTCTACGATTACGACGAAAAATACAGAACTTTTGTTTTAATTGCTGCCTTTTTATTATTGTTAGAAGTTGGTTTAAGAAATACGGTTTACAGAAGCTTTATTTAATTTGAAAAATTAAAAAACTCCAAAAATAAAATTCCAAACAACAAATTGGGATTTGGAATTTTTAAAATTGGGATTTAAAAACATATATGGAATTAGACGAAAAAAAATATTTATATCTTTTACTGTTACTCCCAATTGTGGTGTGTATTTTTCTTTTCAATATGTATTGGAAAAGAAAAAAACAGCGTGAATTTGGTGATTTAGAAATGGTGAAAAAACTAAGCCCGGAGCGCTCTGTTTTTAAACCTGTTTTAAAATTATCAATCTTACTTTTGGCTTTAGCGTGTTTGATTATCGGTTTGGTAAATCCAAAAATTGGAACCAAAATGGAAACCGTAAAACGCGAAGGTATTGATATTGTTTTTGCAGTAGACGTTTCTAAAAGTATGCTGGCAGAAGATGTTGCACCAAGCCGTTTAGACAAAAGCAAGCAGCTGGTTTCGCAGATAATTAATAATCTGGGAAGCGACAGAATTGGGATTGTAGCTTATGCCGGAAGTGCTTTCCCGGTACTGCCAATTACATCAGATTACAGCGTTGCCAAAATGTTCCTGCAAAGCATGAGTCCGGATATGGTTTCTTCACAAGGAACTTCACTTGACGAAGCAATTCGATTATCAGCAACTTATTTTGATGAGAAAAGCAAAACGAGTAAACTTTTAATTCTAATTTCAGATGGAGAAGACCACTCTGAGGGCGCTTCAATTGCGGCGGAAGAAGCCAACAAAATTGGAATGAAAATCATTACCATTGGTGTTGGAACAGAAAAAGGAGGAACAATTCCGTTAAAAGAAAATGGTGTTGTAAAGAATTACCAAAAAGATCAAAACGGACAGACTGTTATTACCAAACTTAATCAGGAAGGATTAAAAACTATTGCAAAAGCCACAAAAGGCGGTTATGTTTACGGTGGCAATACTAAAGAAGTTTTAGAATACATTAAAAATGCCCTGAACAATATTCAGAAAACAGAATTTGAATCAACACAAATGGCGGATTTCCAATCGCAGTTTCAATGGTTTATTGGTTTTGGATTCTTATTGTTATTCGTGGATATTTTCCTTTTAGAAAGAAAAACAAACTGGATTAAAGAGTTGAATTTATTCAACGAAAAAAAATAAAGATTCCGCTTAAAATTCGGAACAAAAAACATAAAAAACGAGAATGAAAAATTTACTTCTTTATATTTTACTAACGCTTTCTTTTGCAGTTTCTGCTCAGGAAAAAGACAAGACATTGCCTGGTGCCAATGAAGAATATAAGCAGAATAAATTTACTGAAGCAGAGGCTAATTATAGAATTTCGGCATCTAAATTTTCAAAACGCTCTGCCGGATCTTATAATTTAGGAAACTCTATTTACAGACAAAATCAGCCTTCGGAAGCTAAATACGCTTATGCGAATGCTTTAAAAAATGCCAAAACAAGACCTGAAAAGCACAAAGCTTATCATAATCTTGGAAACGTTTTTATGAAAGAGAAAGATTATACGCAGGCTGTTGAAGCATACAAACAAGCTTTGCGCAATGATCCAACCGATGATGAAACGCGTTACAACTATGCGTATGCAAAACAAAAGCTAAAAGAAAATCCTCCTAAAAACGATCAAAACAAAGACAAAAATAAGGATAAGGATAAAGACAAGGATAAAAATAAAGACAAGGACAAGGACAAAAATAAAGATAAGGATAAGGACAAAGACAAGAAAGACGACAAAGGCGATAAAGACAAAGACAAAAAAGACGGTAAAAACGATCCTAAAAAAGACGACAAGTCTGACAATAAAGGAGAGCCAAAACCACAGCCTGGAGGAATTTCAAAAGAACGTGTTCAAAACTTGTTAGATGCTGTAAACAATGAAGAAAAGAAAATTCAAGATAAAGTAAACGCTCAAAAAGTAAAACCTAATCCTAAAAAACCAGAAAAAGACTGGTAAAATAAGTTGAATCGTTTAATCGTTATTAATTTGTTTATTTACTAAACAATTAAACGGATAAACGATTTAGCAGTTAAACAAACAATGATCAAACATTAATGAAAAGATATTTAATTCTATTACTACTCGCTTTTCAAGGCCTTATGGCTCAAGTTCAATTTGAAGCCAAAGTAAGCAAAAACACGCTTGGACTTAACGAAAGACTTCGTATTGACTTCGTTATGAATGTTGACGGAGATAATTTTGATCAACCTGCATTTGAAGGATTTAAACTTGTAGCTGGTCCAAGTCAGCAAATCAGCCAGTCATGGATAAACGGCCGAAGCTCTTTTCAAAAAGTCTACTCATACATTTTACAGCCTGAGAAAAAAGGAACAATAATTATTAAACAAGCCGCAATAGAATACAACGGCCAGATTTACAAAACTTCGCCCATAAAAATTACTGTAACCAATGCTGTTGCACAGGAACGTGATCCAAATGATTACAGACAACAGGGCGGTTCCGGAAATGAATTATTACAGTTAGTTGCCGAAGTTTCTAAAACAACTCCGTATGTAAATGAACCTATTACGGTTGTTTACAAATTATATTTTAATGAAATTGGCGTTACCGGATTTAGAGAACTTGCCAAACCTAAATACAACGATTTTTGGAATCAAAATATTGATATCAAGCAATTGGTAATGGAAGAAGGAAGTTACCAAGGCCAGAGATGTCATTATGTAGTATTGAAGAAAACCATTCTATATCCTCAAAAATCAGGAAGATTAACCATTGAGCCTCTTTCTCTAGACATTGGAGTGCAGCTGCCAACTAATCGTCGTGATATGTTTGGCCAGATGATTATTGCCGAAGACAACAAAGTCGTAACAACAGGTGCAAAAGGTATCAGCGTACGACCACTTCCCGAAGCAGGTAAACCAGAAGGTTTTACTGGAGCTGTGGGTAAATTTAATTTTACAGTTACACCATCAAGAACAACATTAAAAAGCGGTGAAGGTTTAGATCTAATTGTCAGCGCATCTGGAACAGGAAACATGAAATTGTTTACACTGCCAAAACCTGTTGTTCCAAACGCATTAGAAATGTATGATCCGGTTCATGACGAAAAAGTAACAACTTCATTGTCTGGAATGTCTGGAAAAATAACAGATAAATACACTATTATTCCACAATACAAAGGAAAATATGCCATAAAACCAATGGCGTTCTCGTATTTTGATTTAAGTACAAACTCATATAAAACCATCAATTCTCCTGAAATTATGGTGGATGTTTTAGACGGACCAACTTTAGCAGAAGCAAATCCTTCTACAGCGTCTAAAAATGCAGCTCCGAAAGCTGAACAATTCAAATATATCAAAGCAAAAACGACTTTAGTAAGCGTTGTTAAAGATGATTTTTACGGCTCTGATTTGTATTATGCATTATTGTTTTTCCCATTTGCTATTATCCCAATTATAATTTTAGCGAAGAAGAAAAAAGAAGCCATTGACAGCGATGTAACCGGAAACAGAATCAGAATGAACAATAAGCTGGCGAAGAAATATTTATCGCAGGCTAAAAAACAGCTTAATAACAAAGAAGCATTCTACATTGCTCTTGAAAAAGCAATGCACAATTTCTTAAAAGCAAAACTGCATATCGAAACATCTGAAATGAGTAAAGATAATATTCGCGAATTGCTTTTATCTAGAAATGCAAATCCGGAAACGGTTCAGAATTTCATTAATTTGACCGAAAACTGCGAATTTGCACGTTATGCTCCGGCATCAAGCGCTTCGATTCAGCAGGATTATGATAAAGCGGTTTTAATTATTTCAGAATTAGAAAAACAGATTGTTTAGTAGAAAAAGTTTAAATCAAACCCAACAGGTTTTAAAAATCAGTTGAGTTTAACAGAAAATAAAATGAAAAACATATTATATCTCTTTTTATTAATCTCGCAGGTTTTCTTTGCTCAAAGCAGTTTTGAAAAAGGAAATGCTTTGTACCAAAAAGGACAATATCAGGAAGCTGTTCAGGTTTATGAAGATATTATAAAAGAAAACAAACAACAGTCGGCAGAATTGTATTTTAACTTAGCAAACAGTTATTACAAACTCAATAAAGTTGCTCCTTCTATTTATAATTATGAAAAAGCACTGGTGTTAAAACCAAACGATCCTGAGACTTTAAACAACTTGAAATTCGCCAAAAAATTAACTATTGATGAAATCAAAGAAGTTCCAAAAGTAGGTTTTGCAAAACTGATTCAGAATTTTACCGGAATTTTTGATTACAATCAATGGGCAAAAATATCAGTTGGAATTGGTTTTTTATTTCTGCTGAGTTTTATTGGTTATTACTTTTCACAGCTTACACTTACGAAAAGAATCTATTTCGTTGGAATGTTTATTTTTTTAGTTGCCCTAATAATAAGTGTTTCAGCAGGAATGTCTGAAAAAAGTCATTTTGATAACGATCGCCCGGCCATTGTATTTTCGGAATTGAGCGAACTTAGAAGCGAACCTCAAAAAGCAGGTTCTTCTATTATTTTATTACACGAAGGAGCAAAAGTATTTGTTTTGGAAACGGTTGGAAAATGGAAAAAAGTAGAATTAACAGACGGTACAGAAGGCTGGATTGATGCTGCGACAATTCAGGAAGTCAAATAAAGTTTTAAAACTATCAAATAAAAATCCCAAACTCCAGTTCTTAATTGGAATTTGGGATTTTCTGTTTTATTTTATGTGAAGTTAGTTCACTGCATCAACCAATCTCACAAATTCGGCTCTGTAGCCTTCATCATCGTTAGCTAAACCAGATTTTGCCAGTTTTCTAATATCTGCTGATGAAGAATTACTAATGAATTTAGAATCTCTTAATTTTAAACCAAACCAGGCTACAGCAGTTGTAAATTTAAAATCAGAAGAACTGTTATCCAGAGAAACTTTTCGATTAGGGATTGTATTCACAACCTCTATACTTTTCTCACCGTCTGGTTTTTTATAACGGAATTTAATCGTCGCCAGTTCATCGCTGTAATTAGAATCTTCTGTCTTAACTTTTGTATATTTTAAATCAGATGGAACATAATCACTTTCTACACCTGTTGGAATTATTTCATAAAGTGCCGTTACAGTGTGTCCGCTTCCTAATTCTCCTGCATCAACAGCATCATTTTTAAAATCTTCATCTTTTAATCTTCGGTTTTCATAACCAATTAATCGGTACGCCTGAACATGTTTTGGATTAAATTCAATCTGAATTTTTACATCTTTTGCAATCGCAAACATCGAACCTTTAAATTCTTTTCCTAAAAAACGATTTGCTTCCTGAATATTATCAATGTAAGCATAATTTCCGTTTCCTTTATCGGCAAGAATTTCCATTTTACTGTCTTTATAATTGCCCATTCCAAAACCTAAAACAGTTAAAAACACACCTGATTTTCTTTTTTCTTCAATCAGTTTTTCCATATCAAGATCTGATGATGCACCCACATTAAAATCACCATCAGTTGCAATTACAACGCGATTATTCCCGCCATCAATAAAATTTTCCTGTGCTAATTTGTATGCTAATTCAATTCCTTCGCCACCCGCCGTACTTCCTCCAGCACTTAATTCATCAAAAGCATCCATAATTTCGTCTTTATCATCTCCTGAAGTCGGCGATAAAACAACTCCTGCAGATCCCGCATATACTACAATTGAAACCTTGTCTTTTGGTCGAAGTTCTTTAACTAAAATTTTCATTGATTCTTTTAGTAATGGAAGCTTATTAGCATCATTCATAGAACCAGAAACATCAATTAAAAAAACAAGATTTGAAGCTGGAAGATTTGTCATTGGAATGTTTTTTCCCTGCAAACCAATTTTTAGCAAAAGTGAATTTTTATTCCACGGACTTTCGCTTACTTCTGTATTTATAGAAAACGGATTTTGACCTTCGGGCTGTGGATATTTGTATTTAAAAAAGTTCATCATTTCTTCAATACGAACAGCATCTTTAGGAACGGGCTGTCCTTCGTTTATAAAACGGCGAATATTGGTATATGATGCATTATCGACATCTATGGAAAAAGTAGAAAGAGGAGATTTTTTTGGAGACTCAAAAGGATTTTCTTCAAGTCCGGCATAACTTTCAGTATTAGGATCTGAAATATTTTCTTCGAAAGCTTCATCTGCAGGAGCAGCTACATTTATAGATTCTATAGCATAATCTTCTGTGGCAGCATCTTGTTTTTTACAACTCAATACAATTAGTAAAAGGAATGCCAACAAATAAAATGGTTTATTTTTCATGTAAAATAAATTTTAGGAATTAATAATTGATTTTTTTCTTTCAAATAATAACTAGCATTCCGGATGTACTAAGAAAATTATCTGCAATTTTCCGCAATCCAAATTTAATGCCAAGATTCCTGTTAAATATTTTATGGTGAAAAATAATTAAATGACGAAATAGATATCGAATTTAATTCATACCATTTCAATCATCGTAAATCGTAGAGACGCACTGCAGTGCGTCTACGCCCAGCTTATCCACAAACGTATATAATAACAAATCAATATAGTGTGTGGATTTCTAAAACGTGTAAATTTTTAAAGGCGTAACACAATAATCTAATTTTATATCAGATTCAAAAACGTCATCGATTTGAGGAACAGATTCAAAAAATGAAAGACCAATTTTGACTGTTTCCGGTTTACATCTTGCTAGGAATTTATCATAAAACCCTTTTCCGTAACCAATTCGGTTTCCAAAAACATCAAAAGCCAAAAGCGGCACAAAAACCACGTCAATATTCTCAACCGGAACAGGAAGTCCATTTACAGGTTCTGGAATATTATATTCGTTTTTTTTGATTTTAGTATTATCCGTTAATAAAAAATGAGTCATTTCTCTAGTTTCAAAATCACTTTTTGAAATCACAATTTCTTTATCTTTTCCCGAAAGTAAATGCAGAATAAACTCGGTATCAATTTCTTTTTGCTCTGTAATGGGCAGAAAAACATGATAATACGTTTTATCCCAAATAGGCATCTTAATTAAATTATTGGCAACAGCCAGACTTTGTTCTTCGATATCACTTTCAGAAAGTGCTGCCCGAAGATTTTTATAATGAAGTCTCAGTTCTTTTTTATTCGTCGGCATTTAAAGGAGAATTTTTAGATAAATGATAAATCGCATCGCCTTCATAAACAATTGGCGAATGATTAGCATTAATAATATATCCGTCATGCGGTGCTTTTACTTTTTGCTCAAACTTCCCAAACGGATCTGTTATAATGGCTAAGATAGTTCCTTTGGTTACAAATTTACCAACCATATTATAATCATGCAGTAAACCTGAACATTTTGCACGAAGCCAAACCGAATATTTAATATAAGTCGAATCCTCATCTGCTTCTTCTACAAGATGTTTTGGATCAAGCATATTTAAATAACTCAAAAGACGTTTTACACCTTTTACTCCTTCGTTTGCAACGGCATCATTTATATCCAGTGATTTTCCGCCTTCAAACAAAAGCATTTTTACATTGGCTTTTTCGCAGGTATTTCTAAAAGAACCTCCTATGTTTCTTGAGTATAAGGTAAACGGCGCATTAAAAACATCTGCCAGTACTTTTAAATCGGGATTATTTTCTGTAATTCTAATTTGCGGTACATTAAAGCGACTTGCACCTCCAGCATGAAAATCGACTGCATAATCTATAATTGGCAAAATTTGTTCTACAATATGATAGGCAAATCTACTTGCCAGTGATCCTTTTTTGCTTCCGGGAAAAACTCGATTTAAATCTCGGCCGTCTGGAAACTCTCGGGATTTATTGACAAATCCGTACATATTGATAATTGGAATACAAATAATGGTTCCTCTTAACGGACGGTTTATTTTTTTGCTGATAATTTGTCTTACCACTTCGACACCGTTTATTTCGTCGCCGTGAATTCCTGCCGAAAATAAAACAACGGGGCCTTCAAGCTTTGAACGGCGTACAATTACAGGAATATTAAGTTTTGTTGTAGTATGTAATCGCGCTATTTCGACGTTTATGGTTTTATGTTCTCCCGGCAAAATCGATTCGCCAAAAATAACCAAGGGCTTGCTATTTTTCATGTGAATTATAAAATCTAAATATAGAAATTATTCTTTTGATTTCGTAAATTTGAAACTAAATCAGCGTTAAGCATTTTTTCAGAAATCGGAATGGTTTTTGAAAACGTTTAACCTCTATCTTCAGAAATTATACAGAATGTCAAAACCGTCCTTAGATCTTCAAATTCTCACCTTACCGGATAATCCCGGTGTGTATCAATATTATGATAAAGACGGGAAAATTTTATATGTCGGCAAAGCCAAAAATTTAAAGAAAAGAGTTTCCTCTTATTTCAATAAAATTCACGATACAGCTAAAACCAATGTTTTGGTTCGAAAAATTGTTACCATAAAACACATCGTGGTTCCTACTGAAACCGATGCGCTTTTACTGGAAAACAATTTAATTAAAACATTGCAGCCAAGATATAATGTTTTGCTGCGTGATGATAAAAGCTATCCGTGGATCTGTATAAAAAAAGAACCTTTTTCGAGAATATTTTTAACCCGAAGAATGGTAAAAGACGGTTCTGAATATTTTGGTCCGTATACTAATTTTAAAATGGTTTATACTATTTTGGATTTAATTAAAGAATTATATCCGTTAAGAACCTGCACCTACGATTTAAGCGAATCGAATATTAATTCAGGCAAATTCAAAGTTTGTCTGGAATATCATATTGGCAATTGCAAAGGTCCGTGCGAAGGTTTGGAACCTCTTGAAGAATATCAGAGACAAGTAAACGCCATTCGCGAAATTCTTAAAGGAAATTTCAAAGAAAGTTTAAAGGATTTCAAAAAATTGATGACTAATTATGCGCAGAATTTACAATTTGAAGAAGCGCAGAAAATCAAAGAAAAAATAGATGTCCTTGAAAATTATCAGTCTAGATCGACAATTGTAAATCCGAAAATCACCAATATTGACGTATTTTCGATTGTATCTGACGAAAGCGCTGCTTATGTCAACTTTTTGCAGATTTCTCATGGATCAATTATTCGTTCGCACACTTTAGAAATGAAGAAAAAACTGGACGAAAACGACGAAGAACTCTTAGAACTGGCAATTATTGAACTTCGTGAACGTTTCCATTTAATGTCAAAAGAAATAATTGTTCCATTTGAAGTTGATTTGGGCGAAAACATCAAAATAACTGTTCCTCAGCTTGGCGATAAAAAACAGATTTTAGATTTATCGATCCGTAATGCAAAATTCTACCGAATTGAACAATTAAAACAATTGCAAATCGTAGATCCGGATCGTCATGTTAACAGAATAATGGCACAAATGCAGAAAGACTTACGACTTCCTGTAGAACCTCGCCATATAGAATGTTTTGATAACTCGAATATTCAGGGAACAAATCCCGTTGCAGCCTGCGTAGTTTTTAAAGACGGAAAACCAAGCAAAAAAGATTACCGCCATTTTAATGTAAAAACCGTTGAAGGCCCAGACGATTTTGCTTCGATGACTGAAATTGTAGGTCGTCGTTATAAAAGATTGCTGGAAGAAAATCAGCCCCTGCCACAATTAATAATTATTGACGGTGGAAAAGGACAACTTTCTGCCGCTTTAAAAAGTATTGATGAATTAGGTTTACGCGGCAAAATAACGATTATAGGAATTGCAAAACGTCTTGAAGAATTATTTTATCCAGGCGATTCGATTCCGCTTTATTTAGACAAAAGATCAGAAACTTTAAAAGTAATTCAGCAGTTACGAAACGAAGCCCACAGATTTGGAATCACCTTTCATCGCGACAAACGAAGCAAAGCGGCACTTAATTCATCTGTAGAAAGTATTCCCGGAATTGGCGAAAAAACCATGACAACGTTAATTCAACATTTTAAAAGTGTTAAAAGATTAAAATTAGCCACCGAAAAAGAAATATCTGCCGTAATTGGAGTATCAAAAGCCAAAAAAATTGTCGACTTTTACAAAACCAACTAGCTTAATTTTTATGCGCCTAAATCAACATTCAAATGTAACCATTCGGTCAAAAGAATTCTTTTTAAATTCTATTTGCACCGCATCGTGCATACTTCTTTTGTTGATGATGCTTTTTCCCGAAACCTCTTTTTCGCAGGAAACAAAACAAGACAGTGTAAAAAGACCAAAAATTGGTTTGGTTTTAAGTGGCGGCGGTGCAAAAGGTTTTGCTCACATTGGTGTTTTAAAAGTTTTGGAAGAAGCCGGGATCAAAATCGATTATATTGGAGGAACCAGTATGGGATCTGTAATTGGCGGATTGTATGCTTCTGGTTACAATGCTTCTCAAATAGATTCTATTTTCAAAAAAACCAATTTTGATGATTTAATAAACGATTATATTCCGCGTTCGTCTAAAAATTTCTACGGAAAGAAAAATGACGAATTATACGCTATCGTTTTACCATTTAGCAATTTTAGGGTTGGAATTCCTGAAGCGCTTTCAAAAGGAATGTACAATTATAATCTGCTTAGCAGTTTAACAAGAAACGTTCGTCACGTTCGTGATTTCAACAAACTTCCAACTCCATTTCTTTGTATTGGAACCAATATTGAAACTGGCGAAGAAGTATTGCTTAACAAAGGAAATCTGGTTCAGGCCATGATGGCGAGCGCTGCTTTCCCTTCCCTTTTTACACCTGTAGAAATAGACGGAAATTTATTGGTAGACGGTGGTGTGGTAAACAATTATCCTATAAAAGAAGTTCGCAATCTTGGTGCTGATATTATTATTGGTGTTGATGTTCAGGACGATTTAATGAAACGTAAAAACCTGAAAAACGCAACCCGAATTTTGGTTCAGATTACAAATCTGCAGTCTATCGACAAAATGAAAAACAAAATTAAAAACACAGATGTTTATATCAAACCAGACATTCGTGATTATGGCGTAATTTCATTTGATAAAGGAGAAGAAATCATTAGAAAAGGAGAAGAAGCCGCTTTTGCCGTTTATGAAAAAATTAAATCATTGGTGAATGAAGATAATTTTTATAAAAAACCCAAACTCAAAATTGCTTCAGACACACTTCGAATTGAAAAAATAAACAGTGATCCATTAGACAATTACACAAGAGAATACATTCGTGGAAAACTTCGCTTTAAACCCGGAAGTACTATTACTTATGATGATCTTAAAACCGGAATTAACAATCTGAATGCAACACAAAACTTTAGTACAATCTCGTATTGTTTACAGCCAAACGGCGAAAAAGATGATCTTGATTTAGTTTTAAAAGAAACCCCAACGCAGACATTTTTAAAATTAGGTCTTCATTATGACGGACTTTACAAAAGTGCCGTTTTATTAAACCTGACTCATAAAAAGACTTTCTTAAAAAACGATGTGACTTCGCTGGACATCATTTTAGGAGATAATTTTAGATATGATTTTAACTATTATGTCGAAAATGGTTTTAATATCAGCTTTGGTTTTCGTTCAAGACTCAATCAGTTTAATCGAAATGTTACAACCAGTTTAAGCGGATTGATTGCAGAAAATCAAAATCTAAATTTGATTAATGTCGATTTTATGGATTTGAGCAATCAAGCTTATTTTCAAACCATATTTGTGCAAAAGTTCTTAATGGGCGGCGGTTTAGAATATAAATATCTTAAGATAAATTCGCCAACACTTTTAAATGCCGAAAATATAATCGACAAGAGTAATTATTTTAGTGCCTTTGCCTATTTAAAATATGATTCGTTTGACGATAAATATTATCCAAGTTCTGGATTATATTTCTCTACTGATTTACAAACCTATTTGGCATCATCTGATTATACTAATAAATTTAAGCCTTTTTCTATTGCAAAAGCAGAGCTGTCATTTGTTAGAACTGTATTCAACAAAGCGACTGTAAAAATTGGAGCCGATGCCGGATTTAACATTGGCAGCGACAGTGTTCCATTTTTTGACTTTATATTAGGCGGTTACGGATATAATAAAATCAACAACTTTAATTATTTCTACGGATATGACTTTTTAAGTATTGCCGGAAACAGCTTTATAAAAACAGATATTACTTTAGACTATGAAATTCTAAAAAAGAATCATATTAATTTTTCGGCCAATTTTGCCAACTTAGGCGATGATATTTTCAGCACCGTTGATTGGGTTTCAATGCCAAAATATACTGGTTATGCATTAGGCTATGGATTAGAAACCATAATTGGACCTATCGAAATTAAGCAATCATGGTCGCCTCAAATGTCAAAAAGCTTTACATGGTTTAGTATAGGTTTTATGTTTTAATCTGATTTTTTATAAATATTTTATGTTATAAATAATATAATATGTAATTTTGATCAATAAAAATTACGACATTTGTCATAATGAAAACAAATTGGACAGGTTTATTAGAGTATCTTCAATTCCTCATCAAGAGAAATCCTGAATAATGGCTCTATCGAATTGAGATAATTAGTCAATTGAAAAATTGAACTGATTATTTATTCTGCAATTCAAATTTTCGAATTATCTAATTTACAAATTATCTAATTGAAAAAGCCATGCCACTATATCATAAACTTGGAGATTTTCCTCAAAAAAGACACACCCAGTTCGAAAAACCAAACGGCGGATTTTACTATGAACAATTGTTTGGAACAGAAGGTTTTCACGGACATTCTTCTTTATCCTATCATGTTCACAGACCAACTCAGGTAAAAGAAATTTTAAATTCATATTCAGTTGAGCCAAAAATTGCCATTGGCAAAAACATAAAATCACTTTTATTTAAAGGTTTTGAATTAAAACCCGAAAATGATTTTCTTGACAGCCGAAAAGCAATGCTTGTCAACAAAGACTGCATTATTGGTTTGGCTGCGCCGAAAGAATCGCTTCGAAATTATTTCTATAAAAATGCCGATGCCGATGAAATGCTTTTCATTCATAGAGGAAAAGGAAAATTAAGAACCATGCTGGGAAATATTCCATTTGAATATGGCGATTATTTGATTATTCCACGCGGCATTATTTATCAAATTGATTTCGAAACCGAAGACAACCGACTATTTTATGTTGAGTCATATTCTCCTTTTTATACTCCAAAACGTTATAAAAACCAATCTGGTCAGCATTTAGAGCATTCGCCATTTTGCGAACGCGATTTTATTTTACCAAACGAATTGGAAACGCATGACGAAAAAGGTGATTTTTTAATTAAAATCAAAAAAGAAGGAATGCTTCACGAAGTAGTTTACGCCACACATCCGTTTGACGTTGTGGGCTGGGACGGCTACAATTTTCCTTATGGATTTTCAATTCATAATTTTGAACCTATCACGGGTCGTGTTCACCAACCGCCACCGGTTCACCAAACTTTTGAAACAGCAACATTTGTAGTTTGTTCTTTCTGCCCGAGACTTTACGATTACCATCCAAAAGCAATTCCGGCACCATACAATCACAGCAATATAGATTCAGATGAAGTACTCTATTATGTTGACGGTGATTTTATGAGCCGTAACAATATTGAGCAAGGCCACATTACTTTACATCCAAAAGGAATTCCACACGGTCCGGCTCCCGGCGCTATGGAAAGAAGTATTGGCCACAAAGAAACTCAGGAACTAGCTGTAATGGTTGATACTTTCAGACCTTTAATGGTTACGGAAGAAGCTATGGGTCTGGATGACGGACAGTATTATAAATCTTGGACCGAGTAAAAAAAAAATTTAACCGCAAAGCACGCAAAGAACGCAAAGCTTTGCGAACATACCGTAAAACTTTGCGCTCTTTGCGGTTAAAAACACAATCAAAAAAACAACACTTTCGGTTAAACAAATAAACGATTAACCGATTAAACAAAATAAACATCATGAGTAAAGAAGTAAAATCAGTAGAATACGGATTAGAAAAAATATTTGAAGGAGCACAAGATTTCCTTCCATTATTAGGAACAGATTATGTGGAATTTTATGTGGGCAATGCAAAACAGGCGGCACATTATTATAAATCTGCTTTCGGTTATCAGTCTTTGGCGTATGCCGGATTAGAAACCGGAGTAAAAGACAGAGCATCTTACGTTTTAAAGCAAGACAAAATCAGAATTGTTTTAACAACACCTTTAACAGCTGATTCTCCAATAAACGAACATTTGAAAAAACATGGCGACGGAGTAAAAGTTGCAGCACTTTGGGTTGAGGATGCAACAAAATCTTACGAAGAAACTATAAAACGTGGTGCGCGTTCTTTTATGGAACCAACTGTAGAAGAAGATGAATTTGGACAAGTTGTTCGTTCCGGAATTTACACTTACGGAGAAACCGTTCATATTTTTGTAGAAAGAAAAAACTACAACGGCGTTTTCCTTCCGGGATACAGAGAATGGAAATCAGACTTTAACCCAGAATCAACCGGACTAAAATACATTGACCACATGGTTGGAAATGTTGGCTGGAACGAAATGAATACTTGGGTAAAATTCTATGAAGAAGTTATGGGATTTGTAAACTTCTTATCTTTTGACGACAAACAAATTACTACAGAATACTCTGCATTGATGAGTAAAGTAATGTCAAACGGAAACGGAAGAATTAAATTCCCAATTAACGAACCAGCAGAAGGAAAGAAAAAATCTCAGATTGAGGAATATTTAGATTTTTACGGCGGACCTGGAATTCAGCACATCGCAATCGCAACAGATGATATTATTAAAACAGTTTCACAGTTAAGAGCGCGTGGTGTAGAATTTTTATCAGCTCCTCCACATACATATTATCAGGCAATTCCGGAAAGATTAGGAGTTCATATGGATATGATGAAAGAAGACTTAAACGAAATTGAGAAACTTGCAATCATGGTCGATGCCGATGAAGATGGTTATCTTTTACAAATATTTACAAAACCAGTTCAGGACAGACCAACACTTTTCTTCGAAATTATTCAAAGAATGGGTGCAAAAGGATTCGGCGCAGGGAACTTTAAAGCTCTGTTTGAGTCAATTGAGCGCGAACAAGAATTGAGAGGAACTTTGTAAAAATGCATTATTTTTACATTATGCAAAAAAAATCCCTATAAAATGATGATTTTTATGCAAATGTTATGTTAAACTTACTATTTGCTATTTTTTTTATCGACTTTGTATCTATCTTTGCACTCGCAAATCAAGAAGGGGTGGTTTCCTTCTGAATTGATATAAATTTCATAATTTATAGTTTTTTGGTTAGTTAATAGCATAAAAACTCAGTCTTCTTGACTGAGTTTTTTTGTTTTAGTACATTTGGAATAGAATTTGCATTTCTTTATCTTTATAATAGAATGTAAAAAATGTACTATGAAAAAGTTCATCCTCACTATATTAATTCTTTCTACATTAAGCTTCGATACACAAAAAGAAGACGCTTTTAATACGGGAGAATATTTCAAATTTAGAATTCATTACGGAATTGTAAACGCCGGGTATGCCACTCTGGAAGTTAAAGACGCTACGATAAATAATAAAAAAGTCCATCATGCTGTAGGTAAAGGATATACTACCGGAATGTCAAAATTTTTCTTTAAGGTTGAAGATCTTTATGAAAGCTATTTTGATAAAGAAACCGGAGAACCTTATCGTTTCGTACGTAAAATTGACGAAGGAGGTTACACCAAAAATCAGGAAGGTTTTTTTAACCAAAGTGAAAATAGAGTTTTAGTAAAAGACTATAAAAGAAAAACCGAAAAAACGATCGTAGTTACTGAGAATGTGCAGGATATCGTTTCTTCATTTTACTTTTTAAGAAACCATCCTAATATAGATAAATTAAAATCAGGCGAGGCAATTACAATTGACATGTTTTTTGATGATGAAATCACAAAATTTAAGTTAAAATATGTAGGCCGTCAAGATATTACAACTAAATTTGGAACCGTTTCTACAATGATTTTTAAACCATTGGTGCAAACCGGAAGGGTTTTTAAAGAAAAAGAAAGCCTAACGCTCTGGATAACAGACGACGTGAACAAAGTTCCAATTAGAATTAAAGCAGATCTTGCTGTAGGATCATTAAAAGCAGATCTCGATGAATATAAAGGACTTCAAAGTCCGCTTAAAGTAAAAAAGAAATGAACCTAACTGATAATTCAGAATCAATTTTAAAAGAAATTGATCTTAAATTTCAAGCTATAAACCAAAAAACTGATGTTCAGTTAGAAGGATTGCTTTGGTCTAAACCCATTACTTATTGGGATTATATTCAAACTGATGCTCTTCTAAATTTACAAATACAACGCACAACACTTCCTGATGAAATGGTTTTTATCATGTATCATCAGGTAAACGAATTAATTTTTAAAATGATTTTGTGGGAAATCGACCAAATCGCCGACGCACAAAATATTCAGGTTGATTTTTTCAGCGAAAGACTTTCAAGAATTACACGTTATTTCGACATGCTTACCAATTCATTCAGCATTATGGAAAACGGAATGGAAGTCGATCAATACATGAAATTTAGAAATACACTTACTCCTGCAAGTGGTTTTCAGAGCGCACAATATAGAATGATTGAGTTTGCATCTACTGATGTTATTAATTTAACAGACAGAAGATACAAAGATGGCTTTGATGAAAATACTGACTTAGAAACTTCATTCGAACATTTATATTGGCAGGCAGCAGGAAAAGATTATCACACCGGCGAAAAATCATACTTGTTAAATGAGTTTGAAAAAAAATACAAAGATCAGTTCCTAAAACAAATCTCTACGTTTAAAACAAAAAACATCTGGCAGAAATTTACTCAATTACCACTTGAAGATCAGCAAAATGCTGAACTGATTAAAGCAATGCGTCACTACGACGAAACTGTAAACATTACGTGGGTAATGCAGCATTTAAATACGGCAAGAAAATACATTTTGGAAAGCGGAAAAGGTAACGGAGAAGCGACCGGAGGAAGTGACTGGCAAAAATATATGCATCCAAAATACCAAAGACGCATCTTTTTTCCTAAATTGTGGACCGAAGAAGAATTGTCCAATTGGGGAAACGAAAATCCACTATAGTTTCCTCCAAAAAATTTAAGAGTTTGAAAAAAGCATTCGTAATTATAATAGTATTATTTTCAATATTTTCATGTAACAAAACCGCTGAAAAAGTTGAAATTAAAATTACAAAACCAAAAACTAAAAAAATCGAATTTGGTTTTAATTACGCAGATTTTAATGTTGTTAACGACACAATTTCAAAAGGCGATTCTTTTGGTTCTATTTTGCAAAGCCAAAATATTGGCAATAAAAAAGTACACGACATTGTAGAACAGGTAAAAGATTCTTTTAATGTAAGATCAATTCGTTACAACAAACCTTTTACTTTACTTCGTTCAAAAAACAAAACCAATAATCTTCAGGTCTTTATTTATCAGCCTGATGCTTTAACTTATTATGTTATTGATTTAAGAGACAGCATTGCAAAAGCTTATAAAAAAGTAAAACCGGTTACTTTAAAAAGAAAAATTATTGGCGGTGTTTTAAAAAGCTCTCTTTCTGAAACTTTAGGAAACGAAAGTGTCGAAACAGCTCTTGCCAGCAGAATTACAAAAGTATTCTCCTGGTCAATTGACTTTTTTAAACTTAAAAAAGGCGATCGTTATGGTTTAATTTTTACAGAACGTTTTATAAACGGAAAAACTTACGATGGAGTTGAAGATCTTGAAGCTGCTTTTTTTGAATATAAAGGAAAAATCGTTTATGCCTTCCCTTTTGAAAAAGATACGCTTTCAGGAAAAGTAGAATATTATGATGATGAAGGAAAAACACTTAAAAATTTCTTCTTAAAAACACCAATCAAATTCAGCCGAATCACATCAAGATTCACAATGAACAGATTTCATCCTGTACAGCATACCTGGAAAGCACACAAAGGAACTGATTATGCAGCACCAACCGGAACACCAATTTCAACTACAGCATCGGGAGTTGTAGAAATGACAGGTTACACGGCAGGAAACGGAAATTTTGTAAAAGTAAAACACAACGGAACCTACTCTACACAATATTTACACATGTCCAGAATTTTAGTAAAACGCGGACAAAGAGTTACGCAGGGACAAACTATAGGTTTAGTTGGAAGCACAGGTTTAGCTTCTGGCCCTCACGTTTGTTATCGTTTCTGGAAAAACGGCGTTCAGGTAGATGCACTTCGATTGAATTTACCAACCGGAGAATCTTTAACCGGAAATGACAAAACCCGTTTCTTCAAGCAAATCGAACCTTTGAAAAGAGAACTGGACAGTATTGGGAATTTGTAAAAAACTAAAACTTACTTCTAAAAAATAGAAATATGAAAAACGCTCGGCTTAAAGCGATTTACAATGAAACTTTTTCAGATTTAAAACTATTTTACAGAGACACCAATTTACCGGACAATTTAATCGCTAATTATAGAGTTGGACAGATCATTCAGGAAAAAGGATTTACTGACATGACTTCTATGGGTGGAGGACTTTCGGGAAATCTTAGATATTTAATTGCAAGTGCGCATCCAAAAGACTTATCAAAATTCAATCCTGATTCTGCAAAAATTGGTCATTATCTTTTAGACAGTATTGCGTATTTTAAGGTATTAGACATTTACAAAATTGGAGATAAAACTCAGGTTTTTCTTTTAAACATTCCAGACAATTCAATCTCACTTTTCAAAAATTCATCTTCAAATCTCGAAGAAGAAATTACAGAAAAAGCCCGAAAAAAATTCAGCAGTAAAAATAATGCCGAGCTGATTCCGGAATTACAAACCGAAAATTGGAAAGAAAGAACCAAATCGCCAATTGGCATGGATGATAATGGTATTTTATTTTTTGACGATTCGAAAATTAAAAAGGAATCCTTAAAAAGAATAGAAATTGATGTTGAGAAGAAAATCATCCATATTAATAAAAAACCGTGGTGGAAAATTTGGTGATCATTTTATGTGTATAATTATGAGACATCCTCTTTTTATATTTTTACCTTTAATTATGATTGGATGTTCTCGTCCAAAAGCATTTGTCTTAAACGATACTTCTGAAAATAAATATTTTGTTTCAGAATTAGTAAACAAAGCCTATAAGGAAAATCAAATTGAGAAATGTCCTTTAATTGTAATTAATGGAATTCCATTTGAATACAATAAAAATCAAGACAGTATATTTTTACCTCTTAAAAAATCCGACATCATTAGTTTAAATTTCTTAAACATAAACAGCAGTCGTATTATATATAATGAAAAAGAAAATGACGGAGCTATTATAATAACTACAAAAACATCAAAACATCCATAAAACGTTTTCGTAACTAATTGTTATATAATCTTTATCCGTTAAACTTTTAAAAGTTATTTCAGTATTTTTGTGTTTCTAAAAAAAACAAAATCTTCAATAAAAATACAAATGGCTTTAAACACAACAAACCCAACCGGGACTGAAGCGTGGAAAAATCTGCAAAACCACTTTAATGCAATTCACGAAACAACGATACAAGAATTATTTCAGCAGGATAATGCCCGTGCAGAAAAATTCAATTTACAATGGAATGATTTTTTAGTTGATTATTCTAAAAACAATATTAGCCAGGAAACCATTTCTCTTTTATTAGAATTAGCAAATTCTATTGGATTAAAAGATGCTATTTCTCAATATTTTGGCGGTGCATTAATAAACCAGACTGAAAATCGAGCAGTTCTTCATACTGCTTTACGCGCACCAGAATCGGCAGTAATTAATGTAGACGGAGAAAATGTAATTCCGGAAGTTTACGAAGTAAAAAACAAAATCAAAAATTTTGCAAACGAAGTAATTTCGGGAGAAAGAAAAGGATATACAGGAAAAGCGTTTACAGATATTGTAAATATTGGAATTGGAGGATCTGATCTTGGTCCGGTTATGGCAGTTGAAGCTTTACAATTTTACAAAAATCATTTAAACACACATTTCGTTTCAAATGTTGACGGAGATCATGTAAACGAAATCATCAAAAAATTAAACCCAGAAACTACTTTATTTGTAATTGTATCAAAAACGTTTACGACTCAGGAAACACTTTCAAACTCAGAAACTATTAAAGAATGGTTTTTGAAATCAGCAAAACAGGAAGATATTGCAAAACATTTCGCTGCAGTTTCGACTAATATTCCAAAAGTAACAGAATTTGGAATCAATCCTGACAATGTTTTCCCAATGTGGGACTGGGTTGGAGGAAGATTTTCTCTTTGGAGCGCTGTTGGTTTAAGCATTGCTCTGGCTGTTGGTTTTGACAACTACAATCAGTTATTAGCAGGTGCTAATGAAATGGACGAACATTTTAAATCTTCAGAGTTTGATGAAAACATTCCTGTAATTTTAGCTTTATTGAGCGTTTGGTATAATAATTTCTTTGGTGCCGAAAGTGAAGCTTTAATTCCTTATACACAATACCTTCACAAACTAGCCCCATATTTGCAACAGGCATTTATGGAAAGTAACGGAAAAAGCGTTGGACGTGATGGAAAACCAGTAAATTATCAAACCGGAACTATTATTTGGGGAGAGCCTGGAACAAATTCACAACACGCCTTTTTCCAATTAATTCATCAGGGTACAAAATTAATTCCAACGGATTTTATTGGATTTGTAAAACCATTATACGGAAATGAAGATCATCATGATAAATTGATGTCGAACTTTTTTGCTCAGACAGAAGCTTTATTAAACGGAAAAACTCCGGCGCAAGTTCAGGCAGAATTTGACAAACAAGGTTTATCTGCAGAAAAAGCATCTTATTTATTGCCATTTAAAGTTTTTACAGGAAACAAACCAACGAATACAATTTTGATTCAAAAACTTACGCCAAAAACATTAGGATCACTAATTGCAATGTATGAACACAAAATTTTTGTTCAGGGTGTTATCTGGAATATTTTCAGTTTTGACCAATGGGGAGTTGAATTAGGAAAACAACTGGCAAATTCTATTTTAGACGAAATAAATTCTAAAAGTGTTAAAGACCACGACAGTTCTACGTCATTTTTACTGAACCACTTTTTAAAAAACAAATAAAATTTAACTAAAAGCTTAATTTTATAAAACACTGAAACGCCTTGATTTAACAAAAATTAAGGCGTTTTTTCGTATGGAACATATCCAAAATCGCTGTTTTTTAACAATAAATGAAAGTTTACACCTACACTTATGCGAATAATATTGTCAATTTAACAAAATAACACCAATCAAATTTAATAAATCACGATTTTATTTATTGAAAACTTAAAAAATCATTTTAATACGCAATACAAATTACAAAAGTTAACTTTCTTAACATTTTGATAACATTATCTGATTTTAATGTTATAATTTTGCCAAAAACAATAAACTAAATAGCAACATGAGGAAAATGAAAAATTGGTTAATTACCGGACTATTTTTTATGATAGTTTCAACCGTATTTTCACAAGGAAAAGTTACTGGTACTATTACCGACGGTACAGGTTCATTACCAGGAGCAAACGTACAGATCAAAGGATCTTCTACGGCAACTTCAACAGACTTTGATGGTAAATTTACCCTTAATGCAACAACAAGTACAGGAGAAATTGTTATTTCTTACCTAGGTTACGAAAACAAAACTGTAAAATTTACAGTAAACGGTGGCACTGCAAACGTAGGAACTATTACTTTAGAATCTAATTCTAACGAATTAAGCGAGATTGTAGTAAAAAGTACAGTTGTAGATATTGCGAAAGACAGAAAAACTCCGGTTGCTGTTTCTACAATTAAAGCTGCAGAAATTAAAGAAAAATTAGGAACTCAGGAATTTCCTGAAATCTTAAGAAACACACCTTCTGTATATGTTACTAAATCAGGTGGTGGTTTTGGAGATGCTAGAATTAACATTCGTGGTTTCAACCAAAACAATATTGCCGTAATGATTAACGGTATGCCGGTTAACGACATGGAAAATGGTTCTGTTTACTGGAGTAACTGGGCAGGTTTATCAGATGTAACATCTGCTATGCAGGTTCAAAGAGGTTTAGGTTCTTCTAAACTTGCTACTCCTTCTGTTGGAGGTACAATTAACATTGTAACTAAATCTTCTGACATGAAAGAAGGAGGATCTTTCTCTTCTGGTTTCGGAAATGGAAGAAACTTCAAAATTCAAGGATCTTACAATACAGGAAAATTAGAAAACGGTCTTTCTGCATCTGTATTATTATCTCAAACAATGGGAGATGGTTACATTCCGGGAACTCAATTTGAAGGATCAAACTATTTCATCGCTTTAGGTTATGGAACTAAAGATGACAAACACAACTTTCAACTTACTGTAACTGGTGCTCCACAATGGCACAACCAGAGATCTACAGCTTCTACAATTGCAACTTACCAAAAATATGGTTCTCTTGCTGAACCAAATATCAGATACAATCCTGATACAGGTTATTTAAATGGTGAGCAATATAACATCAGAAAAAACTACTACCACAAACCAGTAGCTTCTTTTAACTGGGATTACAACATTAATGAAACTACAAAACTTTCTTCTGTACTTTATGCGTCTATGGGACGTGGAGCTGGAGCAAGTGCTACAGGTGGTATTGGAGGAAATGTTTACAACAGTTCAGTTTTCTTATTACCAAACGGTATGGTTGATTACGACAAAATCCAAGCTTGGAATAATGGTACTGGAAGTGTTTTCTTTAATGGAGCAAACAGAACTAGAACACAAATTGGAGGTGTATACCAAAATAGTTCTTCAACAGGTAGAACTGGTGCAGGAAATACTGCTGATCCATACGTTTACAATACTACATCTGGTATTTCACAAACTTCATCTATCAACTCTCATGACTGGTTTGGAGCTTTAATCAACTTGAACAAAAAATTATCTAGCACATTAACATTAGATTTCGGTATTGATGCTAGAACTTACACTGGATACCACTTTACAGTAGTAAATGATTTATTAGGAGGTGGTGAATTCTTCGATAACAATATCGCTAGTTTAAAACCAGCTGGAAGACATCTTACATCTACTTACGCTACAAACGTTCAATGGAATGTTTTTGATAAGAGAGATTATGATAAAATTTCATTTAACAGTACTGGAAAAGTTAGATGGTATGGTGCATTTACACAATTAGAGTACTCTAAAGATAATTTAACTGCATTTGTTCAGGGAGCAATTTCTCAACAAGGATTTAAAAGAGAAGACAATTTCGTATACTTACCAACTGATCCATTAGCATCTACAGATTACGAAAACATCTTAGGTGGAAATGCTAAAGCAGGTGCTAACTACAACATCAACGAAAAACACAATGTTTACGTTAATGCTGGATACTACTCAAGACAACCGTTCTTTAACTCAGTTTATCCAAACAACAGATCTACAGTAAACCCTAACCTTACTAATGAGAAAATTACTGGATTTGAAGCTGGATATGGTTTCCGTTCAAGATTCTTTAACGCTACAGTAAACCTTTACAACACAACTTGGAACGACAGATACTTAAAAGGTAACGCTCTTCCTGCTGGTAATGGAATTGCTGCAAACACAACTTACACTGAGTTTACAGGTCTTAACGAGGTTCACTCTGGAATTGAGTTTGAAGGATCTTCTAACATTACAGATAAATTCAAAGTTAACGCTATGTTCTCTTACGGTATCTGGGAATACAAAGGAAACGCAAGTGTAAACGCTTACTACCAAGCAGACAATACTCCAGTTGCTGGATATACTGCTGCTACAGTATACATGGATAAAGTAAAAGTTGGTGATGCTGCACAAATGACAGCTTCAGTTGGAGCTTCTTATGAAGTTTTAACAAGAGTAACTGTTGATGCAAATTATAACTTTAACGATAAATTATACGCTGGATTAAGCCCTACAACATTTACAAGTGCAGATAACAAAGGAGCTTTACAATTACCTTCTTACGGTTTATTTGACGCTGGTTTCTCATACAAAATGTTAACAGGTAAAAACAAAGACAAATCAGTTAACTTTAGATTAAACGTAAATAACTTATTTGACAAAATTTACATTGCTGAGTCTAGAACAAACATTTTTGCTGATGACAACGTAAGTTCAAATGCTGCTGCAGGAACTTATGCTTCAAACAACAGATTGTACAGAGGTTTAGCAGATGGTAACCAGGTATTCTTTGGTTTCGGAAGAACTTGGAACTTTACTCTACGTTACGATTTCTAAAATTTAGAATCTAAATAAATAATAAAAACGGCATTGACTTTTAAAGTGAATGCCGTTTTTTTATGGCCATTTTTGTTATATTTGTTTTTAACAAAAAAACACAGTTTATGTATCATTTTTTACAAAAATTTCACTCGGGCTGGGCATACTTAGCACTACTGCTTTTAGTGTTCGCCGTTATAAATGCCATTATAGGTTTTACTTCTAAAAAAGAGTTTACAGCAAAAGATCGTAAAATTTCTTTATTTGCCTTAATTGGAACCCACACACAGTTATTGATTGGATTAATCCTTTATTTCGTTTCTCCGCTGGGGAAAGATTCTTTAGGACAAATGTCAAATGCTGCACTAAGATTAACATCATTAGAACATCCGCTTATTAACCTTATTGCCATAGTTTTAATAACAATAGGATGGTCAAAACATAAAAAACTAATCAACAGCGAAGCTAAATTTAAAACTTTCGCTATTTTTTACGGATTAGGATTGATACTTATTTTGAGTAGAATTCCTTGGAACCTATGGTTCTAAAAAATACCAATTAAAAGCCCTGGAAACATAGGGCTTTTTTTATCTCGGCATATTATTTGTACAAACTCCCCCAAGTCTGAAAAAAAATAAATCATGAGTAAAAAAACAATTATTCTCACCACATTAACAACAACTTTTTTAAGTTGTTTTACCTACGTTATAAGCCAGACCAAACCAGTAATTGATCCTAAAAAACCTCAAGACACTGTAAAAAACATCAGGCCTGATATTATTGCCCTTCCAACCGATTCTGTTTTTACAGATAAAGGTTTAAAGTTAAAAGCGTACAAAAAAAATGCTCACGCATCTTACTACTCCGACAAATTTAACGGAAGAAAAACGGCAAATGGAAGCAGATTTAATAATAGCAAATACACTGCAGCGCACAAAAAACTTCCTTTTGGGACTCGAGTAAAAGTAACCAACGAAGCCAACGGAAAATTTGTAATTGTAAAAATAACCGATCGTGGTCCATTTGTAAAAACCCGCGAAATAGATCTTTCGAAAAGAGCTTTTATGGAAATCACCAAAAACAAAGGTGCCGGAGCCATGAAAGTAACTCTTGAAACTATAGTCGAATAAAAAAATCCCGCTTAAAGCGGGATTTTCTGTTTAAACCAACTTTCTCAAAGCCATTATAATTCCGGTATGAATTCCTTCGTGATAGTTGTTGAAGTTTAAAGCATCATGTACATTTCGAAGCGTAAAACCCATACTCGTTGTATATTCGGTATAATCAACAAAAAGTCCGCTTTCAAAATCATTTTTTGTTTTCTCTAATGTTTCTGAAAGCAAGTTTCTTACTTCGTTTACTTCTTCTTGCGAAACATCTCCTTCTGGTTTGGTTCCTTTGCGATATTTTGAAATAAATTCTTCGGTAACCATTGTTGGAAGACCTGACAGCTTATAAACCAATGTTTGCTGCGCTGCGACACAATGCGCAATATTCCAAATGATATTATTATTAAATCCTTCCGGAATTTTATTTAATTGTTCTAATGAATGGCTGTCTAAAATCTTTAACAGAATTTCTCTAATCGTTTTTTGTACTTCAAAAATTGGGTTCATAGTTTATTTTTTTTCTAAAATTAGTCATTTTTCAATTTCAAATGGATTTTCTTTGTAATCTAATTCAATTCAAAAATCATGAACAAAATATACTATTTGGCATCTTGTGATACGTGCAGAAAAATCATAAAAAGTCTTCCAGAAAACAATTTGGTATTTCAAGACATCAGACAAGATCCTATTACAGAAGAACAATTAGATGAAATGCATAAATTGGCTGGAAGTTATGAAGCATTGTTCAGCAGAAAAGCACAATTGTACAAATCAATGGGCTTAAAAGATCAAACTCTTACTGAAGCTGATTTTAAAAAATACATTTTAGAACATTATACCTTTTTAAGCCGTCCGGTTTTTATTATTGATGGAAAAATTTACATCGGCAACAGCCAAAAAAATGTTGCAGAAGTAATACAAGCATTATCGTAAGAATACTATTAAAGTTTGATGTATAAAACTGATTCACAATTTACAACACAAGGCATCAAACTTTTAATTATCTTTGCGCCTTTATACTCAATTATATGATACAATCTATGACAGGGTTTGGCAAAGCTTCTTTGCAACTGCCTACAAAAAAGATTACAGTCGAAGTAAAATCCTTAAACAGTAAAGGTTTAGATTTAAACGTAAGAATGCCATCGGTTTACCGTGAAATGGAATTAGGTTTACGAACGCAGATCTCGACCAAACTCGAAAGAGGAAAAGTTGATTTTGCTATTTATGTAGAAAGTACAGCAGAACAAACTTCGACAAAAGTAAACGTGCCTGTTGTAAAATCTTATATCGCGCAATTGAGAGAAGTTTATGCCAATGCAGATGAAACGGAATTGATGAAAATGGCCGTTCGTATGCCGGATACCTTAAAAACAGAACGCGAAGAAATCGATGAAAATGACTGGGAACAAATTCAGGTCATTATTGATGAAGCAATCCAAAATATCCTAAACTTTAGAAAAGACGAAGGCGAATCTCTTGAAAGAGAATTCAACTTACGAATTGGAAATATCCGCCAGTTAATGAACGATACTTTAGCTCTTGATCCAGAACGCGTTCAGGCAATTAAAGATCGTCTCCATACTGCTATTTCAGAACTGCAGGTTAATGTTGATGAAAACCGTTTCGAGCAGGAATTAATCTATTATTTAGAAAAATTAGACATTACAGAAGAAAAAGTTCGTTTAGGTAATCATTTGGATTATTTCCTTGAAACTTTAAATGGCTCTGAAGCTAATGGACGTAAACTTGGTTTTATTACTCAGGAAATGGGTCGTGAAATCAATACAATGGGTTCGAAATCGAATCATGCTCAAATGCAGAAATTGGTGGTGATGATGAAAGATGAATTGGAAAAGATTAAGGAACAAGTATTAAACGTCTTATAATACAACTACACAAAATTAAAGCTTAGAGCCTATTGCTTAAAGCCTAAAGCATACACAATGAACAAAGGAAAACTAATTGTTTTTTCGGCACCATCAGGATCAGGAAAAACAACTATCGTAAAACATTTATTAGGACAAGAAGATTTAAATCTTGAATTTTCGATTTCGGCAGCATCGCGTGCACCGCGTGGCGAAGAAGTTCACGGAAAAGATTATTATTTTATTTCTTTAGAAGAATTCAAAAAACATATTAAAGCGGAAGATTTTCTGGAATGGGAAGAAGTGTACCGCGATAACTTTTACGGTACTTTAAAATCGGAAATTGAAAGAATCTGGGCTTTAGGAAAAAATGTTATTTTTGATATTGACGTAGTTGGCGGCCTTCGTATTAAACATAAATTCCCAGAAGAAACTCTGGCTGTTTTTGTAAAACCTCCAAGTGTTGACGAATTAAAACGCCGATTAAAACAGCGCTCTACAGAAAGTGAAGACAAAATCAATATGCGTATTGCAAAAGCTTCTGTAGAATTAGCAACAGCTCCACAGTTTGATGTGATTATCAAAAACTATGATTTGCCAGTTGCCCTTGAAGAAGCACATCAACTAGTAAAAGATTTCATAAGCAAGTAATTTTATTACACAGAGATTATCAAAGAAAAAACGCAAAGATTCGCAGAGTTCTAATAAAACTTTGCGAATCTTTGTGTTATCTTAGCGCCTCTCTGCGAAACAATAAAAAATGAAAATAGGTCTTTATTTCGGCACATATAACCCAATTCATACCGGGCATTTGATTATTGCCAATCATATGGCAGAATATGCCGATTTAGATCAGATTTGGATGGTCGTGACTCCTCATAATCCGTTGAAGAAAAAATCGACGCTATTAGACGATCATCAGCGTTTAGAAATGGTTTTTCTGGCAACAGAAGATTATCCAAAGATAAAACCGTCGGATATTGAGTTTAAATTACCTCAGCCGAGTTATACTGTTATTACGCTCGCGCATTTACAGGAAAAATATCCAAGTCATGAGTTTTCTTTAATAATGGGTGAAGACAATCTGAAAACGCTTCATAAATGGAGAAACTACGACGTGATTCTCGAAAATCATGATATTTATGTGTATCCAAGGATTTCCGATGAACCTGAAAATGTTGAATTAAAATCGCATCCTAAAATTCATGTTATTGATGCGCCAATTGTAGAAATTTCTTCAACCTTTATTCGAAATAATATTAAAGAAGGGAAAAATATTCAGCCTTTACTTCCTCCAAAGGTTTGGGAATATATTGATCACAATAATTTTTATAAGAAATAAAAGATTACACACAATATTGTCATTTCGACGAAGAAGAAATCTCCGCAAGTAACTCCACGAAATTCCAATCTTTGTCGAGCTTCTCGCGGAGATTTCTCCTTCGTCGAAATGACACACAAAACTAAAAACAAAAACGCATAAAAAAACCTGAATCTAAATTCAGGCTTTTTAGTTTTGAAACAGCTCCAGCGGAGCTAAATATTTATAGAAAATCATACGAACATTCAAAAGCTCCAGCGGAGCGATATATGTCACCCCTCTGGAGCTTTCTATTCAATACAATTATGAATTCTATAAATATTTCCTCCCTCCGGGACTTATTAATAAAATTGCTTAAGCTTCGATACTTACGTCGCTTTTTACTCTTGTTCTAATCTCACTCAGCGTTTGATCTACTAAAAGTTTTCCGTCTCTGAAAACTTCCTTCAATTCGCCTTGTTTTTCTTCTTCCCAAGAAACATTATCAGTCAAATGATACTTCCCGTCGATTAAATCGATTTTCATTAATCCTTTAGCCGATTTTTTAGTTCCGTCGTCCGTAATCGGATCTTTGAAGATGGCTCTTCCGTCTCCGTTTACTTCTCCGTAAGTAGCTTTCATTGCAAAACCAAAAGTATCACGCGTATTGTATTGATATGTGAAAGATCCAATTCCTAAAACCACGTTTGTAGAAGCAAAACCTTTTACTTTTAATTTTTCACAAATTTGAGTCGCTCTTGCTACTGTAATACTGTCTCCGTAAATCGCTCCTATTTGAGGAACCAATTCTTTAAATCCTTTATCGTTTGTCGTTCCGCCAAAAACATCCCAAAGCAATTCGATAACTCCTTTTCTTTCTTGTTCCGTTTTTCCATCTGGATTTCCGCAGATAATTAGAATTGGATCACCACTGTCAGGACGAATTACCACTTTTCCTTCTCTAGAAACAATAGCATCTTTTAATCTTGGAAGATAATCTGTTAAAACTTTCCATAAATCCCAAGTATCAGAAACGATAGAAACAATTCCTTTTGGATAAACTTCAGTGATTAATCTTTTGAAAGTTTCGTACTCGCCTTCAGTCGTCCCCATGCACATTACAGAGTGTTCTGTTGCTGCAACTGAACCCGCAACCAATTCCTGATCTGAATTAGCATTGTAATATTCTTCTAAGAAATCAATCGCCGGAATTGTGTCAGATCCTGTAAAACTTAATAAATGTCCCGCTGCAGAAGTCAATGCTGCTTCGATACCACCCATTCCTCTCATTGAGAAATCGTGCGCCTGCCAGTCAACAAACTCTGGAACAGAAGAAGTTTCTGCTGCAAATTTATCTAATACTTTTCTGTATTCTTTTGCAATCGTTGCTGAATTACATGGTAACCAAACTACTGCAGAAAGTAAGGTTTCGAAATAATTTGTCAGCCAGAAAAATTCTGGAATCGTATTGTACATCGTAAACATTGGTACTCTTAACGGAACACTTGCTCCTTCTGGCAATGCTTTAAAAACCATCGGAATATACCCAAGATCGTGTAAATCTTCGATATGTTTAATTCCGACTAAATTTTCACCTAAATAATTATTAATTCTTCGGGCGTATTTTTTAGTCACTTCTTCTTTCGGTTTTTTGAAGAAAGACTCTTCAAAGTCGTGAATGATATATTTTTTGATGAAATACTGCAATCCGAAAAAGATCACTTCATCAACTTCTTCTATACGTGATTTTCTAGGTGTCCAGTTAGAATATACTAATGTTGTTCCGTCTGGATATTGTCTTCTGTGGTCAACTTTGTAACCGTCGGTTAATAATAGTGGGTTCATATATAAGGTATTTATATTTTATTTGACAAACGTTCTGCTAAATCTTTTATATCATTTACTCTTGCTAAATTGTCAATCCATTTATGCGGAATATCATCAAGTCCGTAATAAATTCCTGCTAAACCTCCAGCAATTGCACCCGTTGTATCTGTGTCTTGTCCTAAATTAACCGCTTTTAAAACCGTTTCTTGATAAGAATCTGAATTCAGAAAACACCAGATGCTCGCTTCTAAACTATGAAGCACATAGCCCGAAGAATGTATTTCGTTTACATTATATTTTGAAATATCATTTTTCAAAATTCTATCGAACAATTCAACTTCAACAGGATTAAAACTTTTATCTTTCAGAAATTCAGAAAGAATAAATTGCATCTTTTTATAAGATTCGAATTTATCTTTATCTTTTAAGATTTCCAAACAAAAGACAATGTAAATAAAACAGGCAAGTACAGATCTGAAATGAGCATGTGTTATTGATGAAACTTCTTTTACTTTTTGGTAAATAATTTCGATATCATTTTCTTTTTGAAGATATAAAACCAAAGGCAAAATACGCATTAATGAGCCATTTCCATTATCGCTTTCAGAAAAACCTCCGCATAAATCAGGCTGATGCCCTTTTGCGATATTTAAAATTGCATTTCTGGTTGCAATTCCAATATCAAAAACTTGTCCATGCGGTGTCCATAATTCTGCACTATACCATTTAACAAAATTCCTTGCGATATCATTTAAATTATAACCCGAACATAAACTTTCAGCCAGACAAAAAGCAAGTGAACTATCATCACTCCAAGTTCCAATTGGCTGATGATGTGTTCCAAAACCAAACATATCAGTAACTGGATTTTCTTTCAAGTAAGTTCTTGATTCAAACTCGACAGGAACTCCCAACGCATCACCAACAGCCAAACCTAACAAAGCTGATTCTATTTTATTTTTCATCTTATTTATTTCTTCCTTTTTCCTCGAGATAAAATGTCTGTACCACATCACTCTGCCAAAACTTTTTTGATTCAACATCCATACAAGAAAGTTTACCGTAAAAACCTGCTCCTGTATCAATATTCCAGACATTACAGCCCTGCATTGGAATTTCAACATTATAATGAAGTGTTGGTGTGTGACCAATATAAATTTCATTAAAAAGCAATAATCTTTTTGGAAACAAAAGCGAATCTTTTTTGATTCTTTTATCCATCGTTAAAGCCATTTCCCAAAGCGTTCTGTCCCAAGAAAAATTGCTTTGATAATGTTCTTTTTCTGGTCCGTGCATAGATGAAAAACCGGCGTGAATAAACAAATTGTTATTTTCATCAACAAAATAATCTTTCATATTCTCAAAAAAATCAAGATGTTGCTGCTTTCGCGAAAGATCCATATTCTGATAACTTTTTATGGTTGATTCTCCGCCGTGCATAAACCAGATTTCGTTTACGACATTATTCTGAAGCCATTCGTGACACCAGACATCGTGATTTCCTCTTATAAAAATACATTCTTGTTTTTGGGCTAAATCAATCAGAAAGTCGATAACATGCGCCGATTCGCTCCAGCCGTCTACATAATCGCCAAGGAAAATTAATCGGTCATTTCCAGATAAATCAATTCTTTCTAATAACTGAATCAGGGCTTTTAAGCCACCGTGAATATCGCCAAAAACTAATGTTCTTTTCATTTTTAAAATTCAATATATTTTGCCGGAACCTCATCTGTCAGCCAGACATTGTTTTCAGACAAATAAAATTTATATCCGTCTCTGTGCATCGCACCGCTTCTTACAGTTAAAATCTGCGGAATCCCTCTTCGGCTTCCCACTTTCGTCGCTGTTTCTTTGTCTTTACTCAAATGCACATGCTGACGGCTCATTTTTTTCAAACCTTCTTTTCGAATGTTTTCCATGAATTTACCAACGGTTCCGTGATACAAATATTCCAAAGGTTCTGTCTCCGTCAAATTAAGTTCTACCGAAATAGAATGTCCCTGACTTGCACGGATTTTGGTTTTATCTTCATTATAAGCGAAACGCTTCTTGTCGTTATTTTCTACAACGTAATCCAAAAGTTCCGTCGTCATTTTATTCAGACTTCCTTTTTTATTACATTTTATGATTAATTCCTCTACATCCGCCCATCCATTTTCGTCTAATTTTAATCCGATAGTTTCAGGCGAATGTCGAAGCACCAGGCTCAAAAACTTGCTGACGCTTTTTGCTGTTTTTTCATTCATCTTTTCTATGTTTTTTACCAATCAAATGTTCCGATGGAACATCTTTGGTATTCTATAATTTGTTTAACTTTAATTTTTTATTCAATTCTTCATTCTTAAACAGAAATGGTTTCTCTGCCGGAATGTTCAGATTTTCTAATTCTCTTTTTTGAACAAACTGATATTGTTCGGCTACGTAATTTGAAATATCTTCAATCAACACTATATCTTCTTTTGCAAAAGATCGTGTAAATTCATTTCGTAAACCAATTTGAATCGCTCTTCTTTCAAGTTTTGCTCCGTACGGATCGTGATCGGGATCCCATTGTAAACGTACTGAAGATCTTTTTACTTCTAATTGCCATTCTTTTCTGCTTATTTCCAAATCATTACTGTAAGTAGAATAAACTGCATTTTCAAGGTATTTTTCAAAAGCTTTTCTTTTTAAATGAATCGCCAGAACTACTTCCTGATCTTCTTTTGTTCCCCAGCCATTTCGATACATCATCCAGAGAAAATTAGGTTTTATCCAGGTCATTCGATCCACACTGAAAGCTCCACCAAAAAACTGATTCTTTACGGCAAAATCGCCTATTTCTTTTCGGTATGACTGATAAACTATTATTCTTTCATCATCATACTGAGCCATTATGTGATAACCGTCTCTAGGCCATTCTTGTAATTGCTCGCTATATTTTTTTAATTCTATTTTCATTTTGATTGTGTTTAAAACCATAAAGCAAACTCTATAGTTTACACTTTTGTTATTTTTTATTGTTTAAAAATCATAAACAACGACTTCTATATTTTGATCCGAAAGCGTTTTAAGAATAATTGGCTCAATCATTTCCCATTTTCCGCCTGCTAATCCGCATCCGATTCTTGGCATATGAACTGATGCTTTATTCGTTTTTGCAAAATCTGAAACTGCTTTTAGTCCTTCTTCAATTGCATTGTATCGAATTGGAGCGCCGCCGTTTTCGTCTTTATTAATTTTATGCTGACCAATAAGATTAGCAACCCATAAATCTTCTTCAACCTGAACAAACTGAACTTTTCCTAATTCGAAATCTTCATTTGATTTAAACCATTCACGATATTTCTTTTCTGGTTCTTTCCATCTTTTCGAAATCGCCATAACAAATCCTTTTCCCCATCCGCCAATATCATTACAAACGTGAACAATTATTTTGTTTCCTGATGTTTGAGGCGACGTTGCATCTCCTTTTATATATTGAATGTCTTTCATTGTCTTCTATTTTAATCAAACGTTCCGATGGAACGTAAATGCAATCTATCGATATTTTTTTCTACCGACGAAATGTTCCTTCGGAACATAATAAAACTATTTCAATTCGTCCCTAACTTCCATCAAAGCAAAACCTAACAAATTCAAGCCTTTCCATTTTTCAGGATTCAAAGCATCTTTGTGATCGCCAGCCATTCCGATTCCCCAAATTGGATCAACGGGACTTGCTTCTACAATAACTCGGTCATTTGTATTAATTAAAAATGCTGCCAAATCTTTGTTTTGACTGAATTTATGGTAGTTGCCTTGTTTTACAATTTCGAATCGGTTTTTTAACCAGATTTTGTCGTCGTAATTTCTAACTTTTCTACCTAGTTTTTTAGCTTCAGCTGGGGATTTACATTCTATGATTTTAGCTAAAATTTCCTGATCGTTAAACAGTTCTGCTTTCTTCGCCATCATCCAATGTTCTGCTGTTTTGTAAGTCACGTTATCTACTTCAAAAGAACTTAACCACCACTGGCTGAAACAGGTTTTGGTAATCGTACCGTCTTTACTTGGCTGATGTCCCCAGAAAAATAAAAACTTACTTTCTGGAGCTATATTTTCTATATTGTATTTCATTTTTTCTATTTATTGATATAAAGAAGTGATGTTTTTGAAATCCTTTGAATCGGGTGAAAATGATCCGTAGATTTCTTTAAACTCTGTTGTGAGACTTTCGAACTCATAATTCTGCTCTTCCAGCTGATCCATACAGGTTACAACCAAATTTCGTTTTGCCATTGGGCTGTAAGCTGCATCGAGTTTTAGAGCGTAATTCAACAAATTATAATCGAGAGCTCCAAAACGTAAATGTTTTTGGTACTCATTGAAAACACAAGTTTCTTCTTCGTTATTTTTTAATTTTATTTCTCCTTCATTTGGCATCCAGCCGTGTCCGTGGCGCGTGGTGTAACTTCTGGTTGCGTAATATATTTCTACGTCTTCGATTTTTAGTTTATTACAAATTTCAATTGCATTTTTTGAAGTTGTATTTGCATACGTTACATTCGGAAAAACACCGTGATCCATGTCTAATAGAATGCCCTGGCTTCCTTCAAAAATTAGACTTTCATAATTGTTCAGGAAAGTATAATCTACGATATTCCATTTCAATTCATCAATTGCATTTAGATACTGCTCAACTTCATCATCGATTTCACTTTCGTTTAAAAATCCATAATAATAAGCGATTTGGTTTAGTTTTTCTAAAAGCATTTCGCGTGGCGCAATCAAATCGATCGCAAACAATTTATACGGACCTTCGTTTCTTTTCATCGTTGAACCAATGCCTTTTCCACAGGTTCCGTTTTCGATGTTTCGCACATTTCCTCTGTTGTGCCAGACATCAAAAGGAGTTGTGACTTTTGCTAACGGATGAAGATATAAATCCAGATTAGCGTTTTTCTCTTTTAATTCTTCTCTTTCGTTGAATAAAAAAAGTGGATGAATCGTACAGTGCTCGCTGTAATAAGACGGAAGACCTCGAAGTGCTCCACTCGCAAAACTCGAATGCACGTGTTTTCTATCGCCGATCATCACCGTGTGCGCGGCCTGTTGTCCTCCCGAAAAGCGAATAACTATAGATTCAGGATTTTGTTTTGCTAGAAAATCTGTTGTTATGCCTTTTCCTTCATCACCAAATCCTAAACCTATAACTATTTTCGCTGTTTTCATTTTTGTATGTTGTTTTTGCGAGTAATTTTAAACACATAGAATCATAGCTTTTAGGAACCTGTAAAAGGCGTTTCACTTGCTTCAATTCACATAGCTATGTGTGAGAAACTAGTTTCTTTAAACTTCCTCTTTTTAGAAACAAAAAATCTATGTCTCTATGTGTTTAATTTTTTTCGCTTTATTAAAAAACTAAAGCATTTCGATATTATCTAACCCCGTATCATTTGAATCTGAAACTGGTATAGTTCCTAATCCAGAACTTTTGTGTTTATCGCAGATAATCTTCTTAATTACGTTTGGAATTTCTCTGTGATCTTCAATTGACAAACAGTTTTGACCTAACAATTCTTTCCATTCTACATCGGCATTGATGGCTTGACCTGAGTGCAAAACACTAATATGATATACATCGTATCTTTTTTGTGCTTCTGCTAATAATTCAAGATGTGTATACGTCTGTTGTCCCTGACCCATAATTTCTTTGATTGCAGAAGCTGGAAGCGTTTTTAAACCTGGTTCGTCACCAACGGTAAACAACAATCCTTTTTGGCCTCTTTTTTCGAATGCATCGGTTTTGGTATGAAAGGCTGCGAAATACCACGCTAAAAGATAACTTTCGCCAGCGTTTCCTCCGCCTCCGCCTTCGATATACGTTCTCGTTAACCACATATCTAATTCTTCGTCCCCAGATTCAAATTGTCCCACTTGAAACGGATATCTGTCACATTCGTGATCCCCTATTCCTAAGAACAAAAGTGCCGGATCTGGAACACCGCCTTGAATGATTCCTCCCATTAATTTTGGCAATCCTTCTTTAATTAGTTCATGTGGAATATGTCCCATACTTCCTGTAACGTCCAAACCTAAAATGATTGGAACTGTATTTGGATGCACTTCAGAATCTCTGGCTTCTCTCACAATCACTCCGTTCGGATTCATCGATTCGTGAGCCACTCTTAATGCATTTTGTGTAAAAATTTCGCCAGCTGATTTACTAGCATAACCTACTTTTTTTGCTCTGCTTTCGCGAGCACCGAAATCATATCTTGTTCCTCCCATGACTAAAATGTTTTACCAAATAAATATTCAAATCTCTTTTTTGTTACTTCAAACTGGATGTTTAAATTTCTAATCGTCAGTGAAAGTTCCATGTCTTTCTGTACAAAAGCCTCCGGCTGAAAATCGGCAAATGTTAAACTGTTTTTATCCAGCGGACTAATATCAATCAGTCCTTCTTGTTCTCTTTCGAGTCTTTTGATTTTTAATTCGATATCTTCGACTCTTCTTCTGTAAATTAATTCAGAATCTTCGCCAATTACTTTGGCTCTGTCTTCTCTAATCTGATCATTGTTTCTTTTTAAAGATTCAATAAATCTTGGTTTTAAATCATCACTCATAACTTTTTTGGTTGTTTTTAAGGTTGTTTCAGGTTTTCTTTGTTTCAAGTTTCAGGTTCTCTTTAGAACGTGAAACTTGGTCCCGAAGCTTCGGGATAAACCTGAAACGGTTAATAGCTTTTATTTTTTTAGATTCCAGCAACTTGAAACCTGAAACTTGAAACTTTTTAAACTAAAGTATTTAATCCAATTACCTGAACGTTTTCTCCTTCAAAATCTTTAAAAGAGTTGGTTGTGAAAATTCCGTCGAAGCAGTTTAAAACTTCAAAACCTTTATTGAAAATTCCGTGGCTTACTGCTAAGTATAATTTTCCGGCATTTTTCTTTTTTAGTTCTTCGGCTAATCCTACGAAAGTTCCTCCTCCGTCACAGATATCGTCTACAATTAAACAATCCATTCCTTCTAAATCATCATTGTAAACTTTAAAACCAGATAGTTTTCCCGTTTTTACATCACGGCTTTTACTACATTCTACAACCTCAACACCACCTAAAAACTCAGATACTTTGTAGATTTTCTTTAAAGCGCCTCCGTCTGGAGAAATCAATTTTACATCACTGCCAATTCTATTTATAACTTCTTTAATAAAAGTGTAGTTCGGAATTACTGTACTGTTATTTAAAAGCGCTGGAGTTACTTCTGAATGCGCATCAAAAACATAAACTTTATTCAACTGCATGGCGTTGATAATATCGGCATACACTTTTACAGACAGCGGTTCACCTGGAATCATAACACGATCTTGTCTTGCAGCCGGAAAATACGGAATAAACAATTCGATAATTTTTACATCCATTCTGCGAAGCGCATCAACCGTAACACATAATAATCCTAAATCATTGAATGAATTCAATCTATGTGTAATAGTTACTTTTCTGTTTGGATCAAAATCTGGTGCGATTTTAATGTGTGGCTCTCCTCCAGAGAAAGTAAAACTTTGAAATTTGACTTCTTCCTGATTTTGAAAAGGAGCGAATTTTGGGTCGAGATTTAGTATCATAGTTTTTAGGTTTGCGTTAATTATACGCAAATGTAGAATTTAATTTTGAATAAACAATTTATTTTGTGTAAAAATTACGCAAACTTTATTTCGAAGTGAAAGCCCTCTTCAGTTAACTCTTTATATTTCAATTTATTAAATCGAAATAATTTTGCCGGACGGCCGGTTTTTATTGGCGAATAATTTTCTGTTTCTTCGACAATTCCGAAACTGAGGATTTTTTTTCGGAAGTTTCGGCGCTCGATTTCTTTTTCTAAAATGGTGCAATAAAGGTTTTCGAGTTCCGAAAAAAGGAATTCTTTTGGAAGCAGGTCAAAACCAATCGGCTCATAAGTCAGCTTGGCTTTTAAACGTTCTTCTGCTTTTTTAAGAATGTTATTGTGATCAAATGCGAGTTTCGGAACTTCATTAATTTTAAACCATTGCACTTTTTCAGCATCCGAATCGGCTTTTATTTCTAGTTTCGAAGGATCGACCAAAGCAAAATATGCCACAGAAACTACACGGTTTCTTGGATCTCTATTTACATCATCGCCAAATGTGAATAATTGTTCGAAATAATCAACATCAACATTGGTTTCTTCTTTCAACTCTCGTTTTACAGCATCTTTCAAAGGTTCATCATTTTTTACCAATCCGCCCGGAAGTGCCCAATACGATTCTGCTGAACCAAATTTCTGCTGAATCAAAAGCACATACAATTGACTGTTCTGATACCCAAATACAATGGCATCAACAGCAACTCTAATATTTTGTAGATTTTCCATAATCATACTATTTAAAAAGGAGGTCGCCACGAATTCACTAATTTTCAGTATTTTATCTTTAGAATATCTAAAAATTTAATTCGTGAATTGCTTCGCCCGTTCGCTATCGCTCGGGTTGTGGCTAAAAACATTTACAATCTATTTCCAAAAAACAATTTGAGTTCTTTTTCAATAACATCAAAAATTGATTTGACATTATTATTTTTTGGAGATAACAAATACACAAATTCCTCCGGAACGTGAAAACTGTTCCATACTAACTGCAGTTTATTTTCTTTGATATAATTCCTTGCGTTACAATTCCAAGTTACTGCAACACCTTCATTTTTCGCTAAAAGTCTAAGCATTTCAGATTCTGACGGAATAATGTAATTCGGAACCATCGATGGTCGTTTTTTATTAAAAGCATGCAGCCAGAATAATTTTATATGTGGAATTCTCGCATCATGGCTATACCATTTTTGTTCGTTAAGCCATTTTTCTATTTCGGTATAATTATCTGCTTTTAATTTTGAGCGAAAGTCAGTTATATCCAAACTTGTCGGTGCAACCATTATGAGTTTAATTTTGCCGACAATTTCATAAGTGGTATCAAACGTGTCAAATCTTTTTGTGGTGATAGCGAAATCTAATTTTTTAGCATCGACCAAAGCAAAAAGTTCGTCATTTTCTGCAAAAGTAAAATCGATTAAATCAAATTTTGAAATCAAGAGATTTCCAACGCAGTCAAAAAGATGTTTAGAAATTCCGACTGAAATTAATCGGTTGGCATCTTCTGCCTTTGCGCGAAAACCGGTTTCGACACTTTCAAGACGATCAAGCGCATCTATTATCAAATTATTCAGTAACTTAGCGTATTCGGTTGGTTCAACGCCTTTTGACTTTCTATTGAATAATTTGTTTCCAACATGAGCTTCGAGCATTGAAATCTGCTGACTAACGGCAGGCTGGCTCATAAACAGCTCTTTTGCAGCAACCGAAAAATTTCCATTTTTATATACTGCTTTAAAGGTTCTGTACCATTCGAGATTTACCATGATATAAATTAGTTTATAACAAACATAGTTTATTTTATTTTTACTGATATCACATAAGACGTAAATTTGTTAAAAATTTTAAATCTTATGAAGAAAATAGCATTACTCGCAATAATTGCATTTACAGCTGTAAGCACATCAGCTTTGGCTCAAAAATCAAATAAAAAAGGTATGAAAAAAGTATTATTTGTCGTAACCAGCAATGATAAACTGGGCAACACAGGAGAAAAAACCGGATTCTGGTCAGAAGAATTTGCTGCACCTTATTATGAATTATTAGATCAGGGCGTTGAAATTACAATTGCGTCTCCGCTGGGAGGACAACCGCCAATTGATCCAAAAAGTGCTGATCCCTCTTCGGCAACAGAAGACACCAAACGTTTTGACGCTGATAAAGTTTTACAGGAAAAATTAAAACACACTTTAAAACTTTCGACAGTAAATCAAAAAGATTATGATGCAGTTTTTTATCCAGGAGGCCACGGTCCGCTTTGGGATTTAGTTCAGGATCAAAATTCAATTGCTTTAATCGAATCTTTTTACACGCACAATAAACCTGTCGCTTTTGTTTGTCACGCTCCAGCTGTTTTGAAAAACGTAAAAGTAAACGGCGAATATTTAGTAAAAGGCAAAAAAATAACTGGTTTTACTAATGACGAAGAAGAAGCAGTTGGTTTAACTAAAGTGGTTCCGTTTTTATTAGAAGACGCTTTAGCATCAAACGGAGGCGTTTTCTCTAAAGGACCAAACTGGGCGCCTTACGCCGTAGAAGACGGACTTTTAATAACTGGTCAAAATCCAGCTTCATCTAAATTAGTCGCAGGAAAATTATTGAAAAAATTAAATTAAATATAGGGACAAAGTAACAAAGGTTCAAAGCAACAAAGATAAGAAAGCTTTGAACCTTTGTTACTTAGAACCTTAGTACCTAAAATAAAAAAATCATGCTCAACTTTGAATTATACAATCCGACGAATTTAATCTTCGGAAAAGGACAAATAGAAAAACTTTCGACTTTAGTTCCAAAAGATGCAAAAGTACTTTTGGCTTACGGCGGTGGAAGTATCTTTAAAAACGGAATTTACGATCAGGTAATTTCGGCTTTAAAAAGTTTTGAAATTGTGGAGTTTGGCGGTATTGAACCGAATCCAAGATTTGAAACTTTAATGAAAGCTGTTGATGTTATTAAAGCAGAAAAAATCGATTTTATTCTGGCTGTCGGCGGAGGATCTGTTATTGATGGTGTGAAATTTATTTCGGCAGCTGTTAATTTTGAAGGAAATCCAATTGATATTCTTCAAAAAAGAATCCTGATTAAAGAAAACGCAATGCCTTTTGGAACTGTTTTAACTCTTCCAGCAACGGGAAGTGAAATGAATTCTGGATATGTGGTTACGATTGAAGCCACTCAGGAAAAATTATCTTCTGGCGGAAGTGCTTTATTTCCTCAATTCTCCATCTGTGACCCAACGGTTATTGCTTCTTTGCCAAAAAGACAAATTGAAAATGGTGTTGTAGATGCTTTCACGCACGTTATGGAACAGTATTTAACGTATCCTACAGATGCTTTTCTTCAGGATAGAATTGCTGAAGGTGTTCTGCAAACGTTAATTGAAGTCGGTCCTGGAATTGTAAAAAATCCAACCGATTATACTTTGGCTTCCAACTTTATGTGGAGCTGTACAATGGCTTTAAACGGATTAATCCAAAAAGGAGTTCCAAGTGATTGGGCAACGCATATGATTGGTCACGAATTGACAGCTCTTTATGAAATTGATCACGCCAGAACTTTGGCGATTATCGGTCCAAGTTTATATACGGTAATGTTTGATTCTAAAAAAGAAAAACTGGCGCAGTACGGAAGAAGAATTTTCAATTTAACAGGTTCTGATGAAGTAGTTGCAAAAGAAGCGATCAATAAAACGGTTGAGTTTTTCCACACAATGGGAATGGATACTAAACTTTCGCAATACACAGAGGATTACTCGAAAACAGCAGATTTTATCGTAAACCGTTTCGAAGAAAGAAACTGGAGAGGTCTTGGCGAAAAACAATTGGTAACTTTAGATAAAGTAAGATCTATTGTGGAGCTTTCTTATTAGTATAATAAGTGTTCAGATTTTTAGTGTTCAGTGAAAGGTTTTATCTAATATTTTAAACTGAACACTAAAAACCTGAACACTGCAAACTAAAAAAAGGCGTTCTTAAAATATTTAGGAACGCCTTTTTAAAATACTAAAACAAAACTAACTAACTCAAATCTTGATAAATTCATTAAAATTCTAATTTATAAAGACTTACAACGTATTGTTTTGTGTTTTATTGTTTGAATTTGAAAATATTTTTTTGATTTAAAAAATTGAGCGCAAAAGTTATTTATTTATTAAAACTTTCATTCATTTTCTTTTCGAGTGTTTTCTGCAGAATTTCAATCTCTTTTCCAATATTTTTAAAGTCTACATTGGCTTTTTCTCCTAAAACTTTTCCATCTAGAAATGATTTTAAGTTATAAAGATTGCCTCCGCTTTTTAGTATCGCGATTCCAGTATCCGGTTTTTTATCCTTCCTAAACCATAAAGCACTTACTATTTCTGTTTCTTCATTTCGGCTTAGTAAACTTTCTAGTTTTTTGTCTTCAGAAAAAGTTACGGCTATATTATTGAAATTCTTTTCAATGCTTTCATCTTCATTAATACTTGAAATAAATAAATTTTTGATGATTTCCAATTCCTGACTGTGTTCATTTTCATAATTTCTATTTTCTTCTTCAACGCTTATAATTTGTGCTTTCACAGTATTATCTGATTCATAATACAAAACATTACCAGATGTATTTGGCAGTACATTTTCAATTTCTGATGAAGATTTTATTATAGTGTTTTTTCCAATAATGAGTTTACTGCTGTTTTTACTGCCTTGCTTTTCTATTATAATTTGAGCAGTTTTTTTCCTATTCATTACTGTTACTTCAATAACATTGTTTTTTAGTTCGAAATGAAAACGATTAAAATAATGCATCGCAAACAAATCAAAATCAAAACTTTGCAGAACGCCATCTTTCCAGTTTTTAGTAACAAATTGTTTTTCTAATTTTATATATTCCGGGCCGTCAATAATTTTTCCGTCTTTATACGTCGATTTTATATTGTAATTTGGATATTGATACTTTTCGAGATTTTCTAAATAATTATTGGAATATTGAAATTTGATAATTCCATTTTCATAATAATCAACATGATTAAATTCGTTAAAATCTGTTGCAAAATAACCTGAAAACGGTTTGTCATTTTTATAAATTCCGGTATAAGAATCTTGTCTGTCTGAAGTAATTAAAAAAGACTGATTGATGATTTTAGTCCTTTTTCCGTTCTCAAAGTATATTCTTTTTTGAATGTTGTTTTCATTTTTTTTATCGTATTCGCTTCTATAATATATTTCTTCTGTAATATTTCCTTTTTTATAAATCGTACTTTTTTGTTTTTCAACTAATTCTCCTTCATATGGTACATCATTTTTATAATCTATTTTACCAATAATTTCACGATTATCATAAAAAACAGTTTCTCCATTTTTGATATCATCTTTGCAAGTATACGTTTTTACAGGATCGTCCAGATAATAATTAAAGATTTTCTGCACGCCGTTTTTCTTGTATGAAGTAACATTTATTAATTCGTTCTGATCATTTTTATTTTTGATAACAAACGATCCGTTAAAAGGTTTTCCATCTGTATAAATTCCTTTTGCCACACTATTTCCCGATTCGTCTTTTACGATAACTTCACCTTGTTTAACACCTTTAATATAGTTTTGATTGATGACTAAATCGCTGGCAAATTTTTCATCAAAATTACCTTCAAAAGGCTGCCCATTTTGATATACTCGTTTTGCTTTTACCGTTCCGTCTGCATTATATTCTATTTGATCGCCTTTTAATTCTCCATCCAAATATTTTTCTGTTTTGAGAACTTTTCCATTTGGAAAATATTGAACAGCTTCACCACTCTTTTGTCCGTCTTTATAACTTGTTTTAGATTTAAGTGCCACTGCAAATTTGTTCTGAAAATAATAGTCGTACAAAATACCATTTGAAATCTCACGGCCGTATTGCACAAAATCATTTTCATTTATTGTTTGCAAAATCTTTCCGGATTTATCGTAATTAATTTGTTTAAAAGACTCGTTATAATCATTTATTATGTCATACCAAATTTCCTGAGCCAGCTGCTTTGAGTTAATCCAAAAAATCTTTTTCTTAATTATTTGTCTTTTTTTAGCCGAATTGTTTTCATCGCGCATAATGATGCCTTCGGTTGTTTTAATAGGTTCTTCTTTTCCTGCGTCACTGTCTGAACGGTTCATTCTGTAATCATCCCAATTTACCACTTCTTCAAAATCACCGTTTACAGGTTTTCCATATTCATATTTTCCTTTCATTAATACAAATCCATCTTCATGGTAAATGATGGTTTCACCGTGTTTTCTTCCGTTTTTGTACTGAATGGTTTTAAATTTTTTACCGCTTGGATAATAATATACCAAATCAGAAACAGTCGAAAAATTATAAAACTGATAGGAAGAAGAATCAAAACCATTTTCATCAAACCAAATAACATCTCCCACATAATCAGACTCGCTGTTTTGAGGAGAGTATCCCTGAAATTGAGGTGTTTTGTTTATGTAGAAATCTTCAATTAAAACCAAACTGCCAACCGTTTTAGAAGGCATGATTCTGTAAAATGAAGCATTTTCTTTAGTTGTAGTTTTCCAATTGGCGTCGAAATAAAGTGGTTCCATTTTTTGTGAGTAAGAAAATGTGGTTGCGAAAACAACAAAAATGATCAAAAATTTACGTTTCATAATTGAGAGAAATTTCTCAAAAATACTGTTTTTTGAATAATTTTAGTTTCTAAAACTAAAAATATATTATGAGATTGAGCTCTTTTAATTTAAAAGAAAACCCTCTGCACATACTTTGGCAAATTTCTTAAATCAGATTTTGCTTTATTAGCACATTATTAAGTACTTTTGTTTTAAATTAATAAAATAATGAGCGAAAAGTTAAAATTTGCAGTAATTGGAGGAGGAAGCTGGGCAACGGCAATTGCAAAAATGTTATGCGTTAATCTTTCAGAAATTGCGTGGTATATGCGTAATGAGTCTGCAATCGAACATCTTCAAAAATACAAGCACAATCCTAATTATTTAAGTTCAGTTGAATTTGATACCAGCAAACTTAAATTAACCAGTAATATAAACGAGGCAATCGAATATGCAGACTATATTATCTTTGCTATTCCTTCTGCTTTCCTTGATTCCGAATTGAAAAACATGACGGTTTCATTATCTGATAAAATTATTTTTTCGGCAATTAAAGGTATTGTTCCGGAGACAAGTTTAATTGTTGGTGAGCATTTTCACATTCAATACGATATTCCATATTATAACATTGGTGTAATTACCGGACCTTGCCATGCCGAAGAAGTCGCATTAGAAAGACTTTCTTATTTAACGATTGCGTGTGGAGATCCTGAAAAAGCTTGTATTGTAGCAAAATCTCTTTCTGGAAATTACATCAAAGCAAAAATTTCAGACGATATTATTGGTACAGAATATGCGGCAATGCTTAAAAACATATATTCTATCGCTGCCGGAATTGCTCACGGTTTGGGTTATGGCGATAACTTTCAGTCGGTTTTAATGAGTAATGCCATTCGCGAAATGAAGAAATTCATTCGCAAAGTGCATAAAATGAAACGTAACATTAATGATTCGGCTTATCTGGGCGATTTATTGGTTACAGGATATTCGGTTTTCTCAAGAAACAGAATGTTCGGAAACATGATTGGTAAAGGTTATACCGTAAAAAGTGCCATGATGGAAATGAGTATGGTTGCCGAAGGTTATTATGCTACAAAAAGTGCTTATAAATTAAATCAGGGTTACGGAGCTAAAACGCCAATTATTGATGCCGTTTATGCTGTTTTATATGAAGGAAAAGATGCAAAATCGGTTTTTAGAAAACTAACGGAATCTTTGGATTAGATTTTTAAAATAGAAGAAAGAAGCAAGAAAATAGACTTTTGCTACACATAAAAAAGAGCCAAACTGAATTTCAGCCTTGGCTCTTTCTCTTTATTCTATTTTCTAAACGCTATTTCTTTCTTCCTGCTTCTTTCGCTAACTCTCTAAACATTATTCTTTTTCTCCATTTCCAAAAGCCATTTTTTTCGCCACAAACCGCCTCCATATCCTGTAAGTTCGCCATTTGAACCTACAACACGATGACACGGAATCAGTATCGAAATTCTATTTGCGCCATTTGCATTAGCCACAGCTCTTATTGCTTCTGGTTTATTGATGTTTATCGATTGTTGTTTATAGGATCGTACATCGCCATAAGGGATTTTTTGTAATGCCGTCCAGACTTCATTTTGAAAATCAGATCCAGGAGAGAAAATCGGCACTGTAAAAACCTTTCTTCTGCCTTCAAAATATTCTTTTAACTGTTCTTCCAGAATTTCAAAATGTACATTATCGCCCTGCATGATTACAGCATTCAATGTTTTGGCTAATGATTTGAATTCGGTTTCGAGCATTTTTCTGTCTGTAAATTCAAGCAGGCAGATTCCTTCTTTTACACCACAGACGTACATTGTGCCCAACGGAGTTTCTATTCTTTTAAGATCAATTATATTTTGCGCTTTGCTGTTTTTGGGAGAAACACCAAATATCGATTTAAAAGAATCATTAAAACCGCTCAAAGATTCATATCCCGTATCAAAAGCTGTTGCAGTGATACTTTCACCTTCTTTTATCTTTTTGAAAGCACTGTTAATACGAAACATTCTTTGGTAAGCCTGAAATGTGATGTTGTGATTTTTTAAAAACCAGCGTCTCATTTTACTGGGTTCAATGCCGCGTTGAATTAAATCTGAATCTTTGAATTTCAGTGATGGATTTTCTGAAAGCTCTCTCAGGATTTCTTTTATAAAATCGGGTGTTTCGTTATATTTTTCTAATGGAAAACAAACTTTACAAGGTCGGTATCCTTTTAAAATCGCTTCTTTTGAACTCGTAAAAAATTCGACATTTTCTCTTTTCGGTTTTCTCGCTGTACAAGTTGGTCTGCAGAATATACCCGTTGTTTTAACCGCAGTAAAAAAAACACCTTCAAAAGAAGTGTCTTTATTTATTGCTGCCTGATACATTATATCGTCTGTAAGTTCCATAAATTATTTATTCAAAAATGGGAGAAAAAATCTTCTTTTCAATTACGCTCAACATGATTTCTTCCAATTCTTTGTTTAGAAAACTATGTACAAAATTCCCCATACTAATACGCTTTACTCCTAATTCGTTTAGCTTTTCAAAGTTAGGAAGATTAGGCATGCACATAACATTTACAGGAAGTTCTGTTGCTTTGCAGATTTCTTCTATATCAGCTTCATTTGAAATACATGGAAAAAAAATGCCGTCAATACCCGTTGTTTGATATTGCTCTAATCTGTCTTTAGCTTCTTCCAGAGCATTTGGCAATCCTAAAAGAAATACATCAGAACGCACATTTATAAACATATTGATGTTTTTCTTTTTCAAACTTTCTACGATTGATTTTAATTTTGAAGTAAAAAATTCTGTTTCTGTTATTTCTCTTTTTGAATTAACAACAACCGAATCTTCAATATTAATTCCAACAACTCCAATTTCATGTAATCGTATAATATTAGTCTTTATCTCTTCCTCATTCTCTCCATAACCGGCTTCTAAATCTACACTTAACGGAATCTTTACAGCCGATTTTATCCTTTTAATCATAAAAAAATAATCTTCGAAAGGCATATTTTCTCCATCTTCATATCCTAAATCTGAGGCAATTGCAGCGCTTGAAGTTCCAAGGGCTTTAAAACCTAATTTTTCATATTGTAAAGCACTTTGCACATTCCAAACATTTCCTAATAATAAAGGCATTTCGTTGTGATGCAGTTTTCTAAATTCTTCAATTTTTGTTGTCATATTTTATTCGTTTCGTTTTTACAAAAGTACTTTTGAGACCAAATCTTCTGCAACCGAAAAATTGACAACTATTTTTTTATAAAAAAAATCACGACCTAAATAAGTCGTGATTTCTAATATTTTCTGTGATTTGTTTATTTCACCATTATCCCTTCAACAAACAAAATCGGCACTTCTTCCGTTTTATTTTCGTCAAGTGAATTGGCTTTAAAAATGAATTTCTTATCATACAACGTATTTCCGATAAAGAAAGTCACCATAAATTCATTGTTTAATACTAAAAGGCTTTTCTCTACCAATTCTATTTTCACTACAGAAACCGTTGGAACCTCAACAAATGCGTGGCGCAGAATCGACGTTTTTTTCATTTCACCGTCTATTGTTCCAAAAGCTTTCGAAACCACCATTACGCTGTCTAAGTTAAAATCGCTGTCGTTTACTAAGTAAGCGTACCATACTTTTTCCATAAAATCGTCGCTCCATTCCTGCACTGCGGCAAGAAATACGTTTTCGACTTCTGGAATAATTATATCTTTTTTCATTTTTATTAAATTTTAAAAACCTTTGTCAAAGCCTGAACTTCAACAAAGGTTTGTTATTATAAATGATTCAAGACTCAGAATAATCTAAAATCTAAAATCTATCCCGAGGCTTCGGGACTAAAATTATATATTCGCTTTGAATTGCTCTAAGAAACGAACATCATTTTCGTAGAACATTCTAATGTCACCAATTTGGTATAAAAGCATCGCAATACGCTCTACTCCCATTCCGAAAGCAAATCCGTTGTACTCGTCTGGATTGATATCACAGTTTTTCAAAACGTTTGGATCTACCATTCCGCATCCTCCAATTTCTAACCAGCCCGTTCCTTTTGTGATTCTATAATCGGTTTCTGTTTTTAGTCCCCAATAAATATCAATTTCAGCACTTGGTTCTGTAAATGGAAAATAAGACGGACGAAGACGAATTTTAGATTTCCCGAACATTTCTTTAGTGAAATAAAGTAACGTTTGTTTCAAATCGGCGAAAGAAACATCTTTGTCAATGTACAATCCTTCCACTTGATGGAAAATACAATGCGAACGAGATGAAATCGCTTCGTTACGGAAAACACGTCCCGGAGAAATTGTACGAATTGGCGGTTTATGATTTTCCATATAACGCACCTGAACAGATGATGTATGCGTACGCAATAAAACATCTGGGTTTGTCTGAATGAAAAACGTATCCTGCATATCACGCGCCGGGTGATATTCCGGTAAGTTTAATGCCGTAAAGTTATGCCAGTCGTCTTCGATTTCCGGACCTTCAGAAACGTTGAATCCAATATTCGCAAAAATATCGATGATTTGATTTTTAACTATAGAAATAGGATGACGTGAACCAATAAGTACTGGTTCTGCCGCACGTGTTAAATCTCCAAAAACACCTTTTGTCTCTTCTTTGCTTTCAAGCTCTTCCTGAATTGCTCTTACTTTTTCTTCAGCAACAGCTTTTAAAGTATTGATTACTTGTCCAAAATCTTTTTTCTGGTCGTTCGGAATATTTTTAAACTCATTAAAAAGTTCTTTTAATAAACCTTTACTACCTAAATATTTAATACGGAATTGTTCTAAAGATTCTTTGTTTTTATCATTAAAGGCTTTGGCTTCCTCTATATGTTGTTTTATCTTATCTATCATTTTCCTTCAATAATTGAGATTACAAATTTAAGTAATTTGTTTCAAGTTTAATGTCTAAAGTTTAAAGTTTCCTTTATTATAAAGAGTTACATCTAATTTGAGTTTTAAAGAATTAAAAAAACTGTTTCTATTAAAAAAGAAAGTCGACAACACCGAGTTCTTTTTGACTCAAAAAAATACTGTTTAAAATTATTTCACTTGGCTTATTTTGGCTTCAATATTTCTAACTCTTTCAAGCCAATAATCGATTCCTTCCTGATTTTTAACAACTTCTTTTTTATAATTTGAAGATACTCTGCTTAATTCAAACCAGTTTTTATTGGAATCCTTTTCTTTCTCTTTTTTCGTCGAAGGTTCTATTCTGTTTCTCCAAAAATCGAGATTTTTAAAATAAGTCTCTTTTATGTCTTCAAAATATTCAATCAGTTTATCTTTCGAATTCGGAATGTAACCTGGTCCGCTGCAACCACAGGAATGAAAAGTAATTCCAACAGAATATAAACTTTTAATGTGTTCCCACTTTTTTAAATCGTCTTTTTTAGGCGATTCAAAATCAAGTCCCATGTCTGCCATTAATTCTGCACATTGCGGACATTTGGCTTCAAATCCTGATTCTCCTTTTTTAATATCCTTAAAAAGTCTTCTTTTAAATGTTTTATGACATTTAAAACAGGCATAATGAGGTTTATAGGATGTCATTGCGTATCGACACATTTCTTTCTAGTTATCAGTGGTCAGTTTTTTAGTGATCAGAATAGTGCTCGGTTTACAGTTATAGTGTTTAGTACTAACTACTGGACACTAAAAAACCGACCACTGAAAACTACTCAATCAGTTTTCTTTCTAAAAAATAATTTACAATCGCTTCTTTCATTAAAACCGATTGTTCACCTGCTTTTAACGGTGGCAGCTGCTCTTTTACTTTATAATGAGGCCAGCCTTCATCATCAAAATATTCAAATTCATAAAATCCGTAGGGTTCTAATAATCGGCAGATTGCTATATGCATTAAATTTAGTTTCTCGTCTTTCTTGTATTCACGATGAACTTTTCCGTATTCCTGAACTCCGATTAGGTAAATTATGGCATCTAAATCTAAATCTTCGCCTTGCGAAAATTGATCAGAAAGTATATCAACGAGCTTTTCCCATCGCTCTTTTAATTGTGTATCTCTGGACATTTTAATTTATGATTTTAGATTTTAGATTTTAGATTGCGAAGTGATTTAATGATTATTTGATCTGAAATTGGCAATCTGGAGTCTAAAACATGAATTGGCAAAGATACATACTCTTTCCATAAATTGCATATATATGCTATCTAGTTGTTTTTTCAACACATAGAATCATAGGATTTAGATTGTGTAGAAAAGAATTTTGAAAAAGCCTGCTTTCACACATAGCCTATGTGGATTGAAATTAGTGAAACGCCTTTTTTAGCCAATCTAAATCCTATGATTCTATGTGTTTAAAAATTTCATCCCAAAGAAAAACCTTTGTCTCTTTGTCTCTCTGAACCTCTGTCACTCAAAAAAAATCTATCTTTGCCCTTCATTAAACACCAAACCAAAACATGAGTTTTTTTGATATTATCGTTTCCGTACTTTTATGTTATAGTTTATACAAAGGCATCAAAAACGGACTTTTTGTAGAAGTCGCTTCTTTTATTTCTTTGCTTTTAGGAATTTATCTTGCCATTAAATTTTCATCTTTAATGACGGGAATGATTTCAAAACATGTTTCGTGGAATCCGACCAATATTCAAATCACCGCTTTTATCCTGACTTTTATTCTTGTAATAATTGGTGTTTATTTCTTAGCGAAAATCCTAACCGGAATTGCCGATTTTGCCATGTTGGGATGGCTGAATAAATTGGGTGGCGGATTTTTCAGGATTTTAAAAACCATTTTGATCTTGAGCATTTTTATTGCTTTGTTCGAAAAAATAAACTTCAATAATACTTTTGCGAAAAAGGAAACCTTAGATTCTTATGTTTTTTATAATCCGATAAAGAAAGTTGCAGCTTTTGTGTATCCGTCTATCGAAAAATGGTACGAAAGTTTTAAAGAGGAGCATTTACAAAAACCCGAGGAAAAAGAAAATCCAGAGAAAGAATAAATCTCAAAGGGTGAAATATTAATAAAATTAATTTTCGCAAACACAGAAGCTTCGGAGAAGCTAAATATTTGTAGAAAAAAAATATTGATATTACAAAAAAGCTCCAGCGGAGCGACATATTTAGATTGTGAATCAATTTATATGTCGCTCCGCTGGAGCTCTTCTTTCTTGGCGGGTTATTATTTTCTACAAATATTGAGCTTCTCCGAAGCTTAAAAAACAATCTCTTTATTCTCTCCTTTCTTCAAAACAATTTCCTGTTTTTTATCTCCAAAAATCAACGTTGTTTTTCCTCCTTTTTTAGAAGAAACAATCAATTTTTGCAGTTTTTTATTGCTCCAATTCATTTCAATTTCAAATCCACCGCGAGCACAAAGTCCTTTTACAGAACCTTCTTCCCAAGCGTCTGGCAAAGCAGGCAATAATCTGATTTCGTTTTCATCTGATTGAACAAGCATTTCTGCAACAGCAGATGCACCTCCAAAATTACCATCAATTTGAAACGGTGGATGCGCGTCGAATAAATTTGGATACGTTCCTCCTCCACGTCTTGGCTTTTCGGTTTTCTTTCCGTCGGGATCTACGTAACGCAGTAATTCGCGGAACATTTTATAAGCGCGGTTTCCATCCCAAAGTCTTGCCCAAAGATTGATTCTCCAGCCTTTTGACCATCCTGTGGTTTCGTCCCCTTTTATTTCTAAAGTTTTCTTTGATGCTTCCGCTAAATCTGGAGTTTTAACGGGCATAATATGATTTCCAGGGAAAAGTCCAAACAACTGCGATTGATGACGATGTTTCGGGTCATTATCATCCCAGTCAAAATACCATTCCTGCAGATTTCCTTTTTTTCCAATTTGATACGGATGCAGTTTGGCTAATGCCGTTTCTAATTTTTCTCTAAAAGCTGCGTCAGTATTTAGAATTTGCGAAGCTTTTATCGTTTTATCAAAACATTCACGAATCATGGCTAAATCGGCTGTTCCTCCGTATAAAGTTGCCCCGACAAATCCGTCTGAAAGTTTATATTGATTTTCCGGTGAAGTCGAAGGCGATGTAATTAAGTTTCCGTTTTTATCGGTTACGAGCCAGTTCAGACAGAATTGCGCTGCGCCTTTCATTAAAGAATATCCTTCTTTTTTTAAATAGTCTTTGTCTTGTGTAAAAATATAATGCTCCCAAATATGTGTACTTAACCAAGCACCTGCCATTGGCCAACACGCCCACATCGGATCTTCTTTTCCGAATTGTCCAACAGGATTTGTCATTGCCCAAATGTCTGAATTATGCGCTGCTGCCCAGCCTTCGTTTACGCCATAGAAAGTTTTGGCTGTTACTTTCCCGGTTACCGAAAGATTTTTGATAAAGCTCAAAAGCGATTCGTGCATTTCTGAAAGATTGGTGTTTTCTGCCAGCCAGTAATTTTCCTCCAAATTGATATTCATCGTATAATTACTGCTCCAAGGCGGACTCAAATGTGGATTCCATAATCCTTGTAAATTAGCTGGAACACCCAAGGTTCTAGATGAACTTATCAATAAATATCTTCCATAATTAAAATATAGAATTTCGAGATTTTTATCTTCTTTTCCGTCGGCATAACGCAGTAAACGTTCGTCTGTTGGTAAGTCTGGCGCAGTTGTTTTTCCGAGGTTTAAATTGACACGATTATAGAATTTCTGATAATCGGCAATATGTCTTTCTTCTAGTTTATTGAAGGTTTTTGCAATTGCATTGTTCAGGTTTTGCCAAGCTATTGTCACATTATCCAAACCTTCTGTTGCTGGATTTTTGTCGAAACCATTAAAACTTGTCGCAACCGAAATGTAAATTATAACTTCTGAGGCATTTTTTACCGTTAATGTTGAACTGTTATTGCTTACTTTCCCTTCGGTATTTTTGACTTGAAGTAAAGTCGTAAATCTTGTTCCTCTTTCTGGAATCTGAAGGTATTTTGGCTGTACAGTATAACCCGCATTTTCATGAATAGGCGCGTTGCCCGTCATCATCATGGTATTATTTCGGATTTCAAGATTTGATTTTAAAAGGCTTTTTAAATTAACATCAAAATTTAAAGCGCCTTTTTGACTGCTGGTAAATTTGATAGCCATAATCTGATCGGGTGCCGAAACAAAATATTCACGGGTAAATTTTACACCGTCTAATTCGTAACTCACTTTGGTTACAGCGTTCGAAATATCCAATTCTCTGTAATAATTCGTCGCTTTTCCTTTTTCTGCATTGCTTATTTCTAAAGTTGCTAAAGGCGCGTACGATTCAGAATTTTTTCCCTGAAGTTTTTTATTTAATTCTTCGGCCAGTTTGTAGTTTTCGTTTTGTAATGCTTCTCGAATTGCTGGAATGTTTTTGTACGCTTCCGGATTCATATTGGCATTTACAGGTTCGCCCGACCAAAGTGTAATGTCGTTCAAATAAATTTTCTCTGAGTTTACGCCTCCAAAAACCGTCGCACCCATTTTTCCATTTCCTGAAACTAAACTTTCTTCAAAAAATTCTGCGGGTTGTTTGTACCACAATTTTTGAGTGGATTGTGCTTTTCCATAGAATGAAGTTAGAAGTAAAATGAAAAAAGTTTTTTTTATGATTTTTGGATTCATGGGGTGTATTTTTAATTTACTGACCATATGTTCCGATGGAACATGTAATTAGTTTTATCTAACATTATTACCAACGAATTGTTTCTAACGGAACAGTCCTTTACAGTTTTGAGTTGCGTGAGGGATAGGAGCTGGCTACCGAAGTAGCGCGGATAGCCCGACCGCGTCCCGATAAGCGGGCGAATAAGCGCAAAGAATATTTGCCCGCTTATTGGGATGGGGTCACGCCCAAATATTACTTACTCACTTTGTAAATTTCGTTTGCTGTGACCATTTCCCAATTATCGGTTCTGAATGGCGATGCTGGGAATTTTTCTTTGTTAAACAAATTGATATTCGTGTCGTCGTCTGCCCAACCGTAATGAACAGCAACTGGATTTTGAACCTTTTCGCTCGAAACGATGATTTTATTGTCTTTAATTATCGCTTTCGCGGCATGAAAAACTTTGTCTGTTCCAGCGATTTCGAAACCTTTTAATTCATCGTTATTTGGCGTTGATAATCCTGTTCCTGTATTCTCGAAAGTCACAATGATTTGATTTCCTTTTATTTCCTGAGATTTGTAAGTTGGCCCACTGTGAACTTGTTTTTTGCCGTAAATATTGTTCATTGCAATTGCTGCCAAACGTAAACCAATATCTTGTTTGTTTGTTGGATGAATGTCTTTTGCATTTCCGATATCGGTTGTAACGGCCATTCCTGTATTTGGTAATTTTAAAGTTTCGGATTGTGCTTCGCGAAGTTCTGCCCAACGGCTTCCTTTTTGGCTGTTGCCACCAAATTCGTCGAAAGTAGATAACTGCACAAAATAGAATGGAAAATCGCCTTGTTTGAATTTGCTTCTCCAATCGGTTATCATTAATGGAAATGCCGTTTTGTATTGTTTAGCTCTCCAAACATTGGCTTCGCCCTGATACCATAAAACGCCTTGAATTGCATACGGAACGAGCGGATTTACCATGGCGTTGTACAATAACGAAGGATAACTGTTTGGCGAAACTTCGATTCTCACTTTTATGACGTTGAATTTCCAAAGTCCGTCAAGCGGAAAATTTGAATCTTTAAAATCGATTTTTAAATCTTCCGGATCGCCGTAAATTCCGCCGCCGCCGCTATAATCGGTAATTCTAACAGCGATTACGTTTGTTCCTTCTTTCAGTACATTTGCCGGAATTTTATAAATTCTTTTTGCATCCCAAAGATTATTGGTTCCAACTTCTACTCCGTTTACATAGGTTTTATCTTCGTCGTCCACTTTTGCTAAATGCAAAATAGCTTCTTTTTTAGCTTGCTCAGCTGTTAAAATAATGGTTTTACGCATCCAGACAATTCCGTCTATATTTCCGATTTGCTGGTTTTCCCAAAGTGAAGGCACTTTTATTTCAGGCCAGTTTTTGTCTTGGAAATTTGGATTTTTAAACTGCTCTTCGTTTTCCATTGAAACATCAAATCCCTGCACTTTTTTGAGATTGTCTAAAACCGATTTTTTATACGTTTCAAAAATCGCATTGATATCTACACTTGGAACATTCGCGATCATCGATTTGAATTCGTCGCTTTTTTCGAAAGCTTCACGGCTTGTCCATGTTTCAACGTTTGTGCCGCCCCAAGATGTATTGATGATTCCGATTGGAATTTTTAGTTCTGAATATAATTTTCTGGCGAAGTAATAGCCAACTGCAGTGAAGTTGCCTACATTTTGTTTATTGGCTTCTTCCCATTTTCCTTGTTTTAAATCGTCTTTTGGTGTGCCGCTCAAATCTTGCGCAACACCAAAATGACGAATCATTGGATAATTAGCATCTGCAATTTCTTTTTCAGCATTCATGGTTTTGATGACCTGAAATTCCATGTTCGATTGTCCGCTGCAAATCCAAACTTCACCAACCAAAACATTTTTGATGGTGATGGTATTTTTTCCTTTTATAATTAATTCAAATGGTCCGCCAGCTTTTTCTGCACTTAAACTTAGCATCCATTTTCCGTTTTTATCGGCTGTTGTTTTTTTAATTTGTTTGTTAAAATCCACTTCGATATTTTCATTCGCATCAGCAAAACCCCAAATCGGAATTTGTTTGTTGCGCTGCAATACCATTCCGTCAGAAAACAGCAAAGGCATTCGCACTTCAGCATTAGCTATAACACTAAATACCAACAAAATAAAAACAATTAACTTTTTCATTTTTCTATTTATTAAATGATTTAAACCATATAAGTGATATAAGCTATTTTAAGTTTATGATTTACATCGTACTTAAATTTGCTTATATCACTTATATGGTTTTCAAAAAGATTTTTACAGCAATCCTTCTTTTAAAGCGGTTAAAGCTTTGGTATCAAAAACGGTATTATCGTCTCTGTTAAAAATTCCGAAACCATTATTTCCTTTGCTTCCTTCATCCCAATAAAAAGGTAATAATCCGTTTGCTTTTGCTGTTTTTACCACCGTTTTTAAATAATACGCTCTCGAGTTCAAATGTAAAGTTAAAGCATCTCCCGTTAAGGTCGTTCTTCTGATTGCTCCAAATTCTCCCAAAAGAACCGGAATTCCTTTGTCTACAAATTGCGTTTTCATTAATTTGAAGTTCTTTTCTAAATCTGCTTCTTCTCCCCAAGTTGCATTTCGCTCAGTATCGGTTGTAGATTGAAAACCAGCTCCCCAATAGTAAAACATTTTTCCCCAAGTTTCGTCTTTGGTTAAACCAGCGAAATTCCAAGGTGAATAATAATGTACCTCAACCATCATTCGGCTTGCCAATTTATCGGTTGGCAATGTAGTCATTAATTTGTTTGTTTTTTCGATATCGGTTGTTGGCCCTTGAACTACCAAAGTTCTGTACGCATTTTTTCCTCCTGTCGAACGAACTGCATCAATAAAAGTTTGGTGATAGGAATTTAAAACTGCCATTTGAGCGAAGTCTTCAACCGCTGGTTCGTTGGCGCTTGCAAAAAGTAAATGCTCATCAAAACCTCTCAAGTGCGTTGCAATTTGTTCCCAAAAAGCTTTTTGTTTAGCATTATTTTCTTCTTTTTTGGCTTCGGTAATATTGTTTTCTAACCAGCCGCCGTCCCAGTGAATATTCACCAAAACATACATATCATTATCTACACAATATTGAATCACTTCTTTTACGCGATTTAACCAATCGGTTTTGATTTTTGCTGTAGCGGCATTTTCTAGGTTTTGATTCCATGAACACGGAATTCTTACAGCATTAAATCCGTTTGCTTTTACAGCATCAATTAAGGCTTTAGTTACTCTTGGATTTCCCCAAGCGGTTTCGCCTCCTGTTGCTTCTAAAGTGTTTCCGATATTCCAGCCCAATTTGATTTTTGCTGCCAATTGAACTGCCGTACTTGCCATTCCGGTTTGATCTGCTGCAATTGGGTTGGTATTATAACTCGGATATAATCCTGCAACGACAGTACCTCCAGCTTGAGAAACTTGTATTGTTACCGATTTTGATTCATTAGAACTTAAAGTAAGAACGGCTGTTCTTGCTGTTTTTTCTGCATTTTCTAATGCTGTTATCTTAACGATAATTGTTCCTTTTGTTCCTGCAGACTGACTTACTTTTATCCAGCTCGCTGAACTTGCTAATGACCATGCCGTTGCATCTGAAGTAATTGTAACATCGACAGCATTTTCTTTACTTTCAAAATCAACTTTTGCTGTGCTTGCTGTTAAAGTTTTTACAGTAGTTTCCTGAGAAGTTTCTTTATCCGAACTGCACGCCAAAACTCCTAAAAAAGCAAAACTTAATACTATACTTAAAGTATAATCTTTTAGTGACTTTCTCATCTTATTTGATTGTTACAGCAATTTCTTTTTTAATATCTCTAGAAGAAGTTCCTACTTTAAGGGTATATTTTCCTGGCTCAACAACCCATTTTTTTGAAGTAACATCGTAATATGCTAATTCTTTTACAGGAACTTTAATTGTAACTGTTTCTGAACTTCCTGCACTAACTGCAGCTTTTTTGAAACCTTTTAGTTCTTTTGCCGCACGCGTAACTTTAGAATCTGATTTTGAAGTATAAACCTGAACTACTTCTTTCCCGTCTACTTTTCCAGTGTTTTTAACATCAACAGAAACTTCGATTACGTCGTTTTGTGCATAATCTGTTTTGTTTGTTTTTGCATTTTCTAAAGCAAAAGTCGTGTATGATAATCCGTAACCAAAAGGATATAACGGCGCTACATTTTTAGTATCAAACCAACGGTAGCCAATTAAAAGTCCTTCAGCATAATTTACCGTTTTGTCTCCAGGGAAACTGTTTGTTGCATGTGCAGGAGAATCTTGAATTTTCTTAGGCATTGTCCAAGGTAATTTTCCTGACGGATTTACTTTTCCTAAAATAACATCGGCTAAAGCATTTCCACCTTCAGAACCGTTGAACCAGCTCCACACTAAAGCAGAAGATTTTTGGCTGACTTCATTAATATCAAATGGAGCTCCGGCAATCATCACCACAATTGTTTTTGGATTAACCGCCAATACTTTTTTAATCAATTCTCCTTGTCCGAAAGGTAAATGTAAATCTCTTCTGTCTGAAGCTTCTGTTTCGTAATCACGGTTTGAACCCGCAAAAATGATTGCAACATCTGAGTTTTTAGCTGCTTCTACTGCTTCCTGAACTTTTGCATCGTCCAATTTGTCGATTGTAACTGGTCCTGTAGAAGTAATATTTCCTAAGTTTCCTTTGTTTTCTTCGTCGTAACGCTCTAAATATCCTTCAGCATAATTGATTTTTACTGAAGAAGGCAGTCTATTTTTAAGACCTTCAAGCGGTGTAACTTCTCTTTTTGTTTTTACACCCGCACCAAATCCGCCAAGAGCGTTTTTCTTTGTCGCGTTGTTCCCAATAACGGCAATCGATTTTACTCCGTCTAATTTTAGCGGCAACGCATTGTTTTCATTTTTTAATAAAACAATAGCTTCTGCAGCAATATCGTAAGCATCTTTGTAGTGCGCTTCTGTTGCGATGCTTCCTTTTGCACGCGTTCCGCCGCCCATTGCTTTGATATGGAATAAACCACGTAAAATACGTTTTACATGAAGATCAATTTCTTTTTCTGAAACTTCTCCCGATTTTACCGCAGCAATTAATTTATCGGCTAAGAAAAATTCGTTAAATGGTTTTGGAGTTCCCATTTCAATATCCAAACCGCTTTTCAAAGATTTTGCTGTTGAATGTACCGCAGCCCAATCTGAAACTACAATTCCTTTGAATCCCCATTCATCACGAAGAATTTTGTTAAGCATATAATCGTTCTCACATAAATATTCTCCTCTGAATTTATTGTAAGCCCCCATAATGCTGTACGCTTTACCTTCTTTCACAGTTGCCTCAAAAGCTGGAAGGTAAATTTCGCGAAGCGTACGCTCATCAATCTGAACATCAACAAAATCACGATTCGTTTCCTGATTGTTTGCTGCATAGTGTTTTACGCAAGCCATAACATCTTTTTCCTGTAAACCAACGACCAAAGGCACTGCGATTTTTTTATTCAAAAACGGATCTTCAGACATGTATTCGTAGGTTCTTCCTCCAAGTGGTGTTCTTACCATATTGATCGCTGGCGAAAGCAACATGTCTTTGTCTCTAGCACGTAATTCTTCTCCTAAACTGGTTCCGAAAGTATGCGCCATCTCTGCATTAAAAGTGGCTGCCAAAGCTCCTCCCGCTGGATAATAAGTTGCAAAATCATTTGTCCATCCTGCCGGCGCCCAATTGTCTCTTGAAATTTCTTCACGAACTCCTAACGGTCCATCAGCCATTTTTAATTCTGGAATTCCTAAACGTTTTACACCTGCATTCGCAAACATACTATTCCCGTGAAGCATTCCGATCTTTTCTTCTAAAGTCATCTGCGAAATCAGTTTGTCGATTTCAGCATCATGTTCTGTTCCGATTTCTTTTCCAACGTATTCTTCAGTTTGATCTGAAGATGAAGCTGTAGTTTGAGCATCGTTTTTACAAGAAGTAAAAAACGCAAAAACCAAAGCCGCCGAAAGGTATATCATTTTGTTTTTCATAGATAGTTAGATGTTTTATATTTAAAGAACTGATCCTCAAATTCTCTTTAAATACCGTTAATAATATTTATGTTGTTTGTGGTTTTTGTATTAATTATTGTTTTATTAAATTCAGAAAAACAACGTCATTTTCATTGATTTTAAAGTCTTTACTAAAAGTTCCTTTCGCATCAATTGTGATTTTTTCTGTTGCAATTGGATCTCCGTTATTTTTCTTTTTCATGGCATTCACTTGTTCACGCGTTAACTGACTTGGTTTATTCAAAGCCAAATAGTCGGCATAAACATCATTTACTTTATAACCTACTTTATAGATTTCTAAAGTATATTTTCCTTTCTGCAATCCGTCAACTTCAACTTTCACGATTCCTTTTTCTTTTGATGGAAGATCCTGAACATAATACGTCTGATTCCAAACTTTTTCGCCGGGATGTGTATTGGTAAAATCCCAAAGCAAAATCTGTACATCGCCTTTTGCATTTTTAGTTGTCCATGAAGTTTTATCCGAATTTTGAAGTTCTGTTTCTCCCAATTTGTTTAAAAACTGATAAGAGAAATATGCAGGCTTTTTAATTCCTTGTGTATTCAACAATCCGAAACCACCATGAAAAGGCGTAAATCTTGGTCCCGGTTCTTCAAAAATATCCGTGAAAACCCAATATGACATTGAAGTCGCGGCATTACCCACTTGTTTTAATTTCTGCAAAATATAAGCTGCCGAATGATAACTATCGTGAATTGGATCTGCAGGCGTGTAAGATGAACTCCATTCTGTATAATGCAATTCTAAATTTGGTTTAGCCGAATTGGTGATTTGCTTACGCGAATTAATAACGTCACCGCCAATACTGTTTTCATCTGGACTCAAAACGGTTCCCGAAGTTCCGAATTCATCTAAATATCCTTGATTTACTCCGTACGTATGCGTTGAAACAAAATCCATTGGCACATTGTTTTTAGCACAAAAATCAATAGTTTCTGGAACCCAACCTGCGCCTGCCGTAGCTGGTCCGCCAACTTTATATGCTTTGTTGACCGCTTTTACACCGCGCGCCGCATAATCGTATAATTTGAAATATTCTGCCTGAGTTCCTGTCCAGAATCCTGGCGAAAGATTCGGTTCGTTCCAAACTTCAAAATACCAAGTTTTTACTTCATCAACTCCGTATCTTTCTGTAAAATGCTGGGTTAGATTTTTAATTAAATCTTCCCATTTTTTATAATCTTTTGGAGGTGTAACATTTCCTTTCCACCAAAAAATCGTTTCTGGTCCGCTTGCCAGTGCATTCGGCATAAAACCTAATTCAACAAAAGGTTTCATTTTCAAACTCAGAATATAATCGAACAAAACATCAACATATTGATAATTGTATTCTGGATTTCCTTTTGAGTCTTCGCGATAAACCGCCATATCATCAGACAATAAACCATGAAAACGAATGTATTTAAAATCGCATTCCTTTTTTGTCAATGCCAGTTGCTGCTGCCAGTCGGCTCTCAAACCTTCGTTTGCTCTTCCTGCACCGATGCATTCTTTAAACATGGTGTTTAATTTTCCCGCCGGTTGATTATAATCAACTTTTATTGTTCGGTTTTGTCCAATCAAATTGATGGAACTGATTAAAACTGCTGCTATTAAAAGTTTTTTCATCTGGAAATGGTTTGTTTTTTTACCACAAATTGCACAAATTATCACAAATTTAATTAGCGAAAATTTGTGAAATTTGTGGTTACAATTTTTTAAATCTTACCGCACCACCGCCGGCACCACCTAAATTCAATTGTAATTTATCTGATGCTTTTACGGTTTTCTTAGAAATCGCAACTCCTTCTGGATTGTGTTTTTGATCTGTTCCTTCCGCATCTACATAAATCTGTGCTTCATAAGTTGCATTTGGATCTAAGAATGATAATGAAACCTCCACTTTTCTTGGTTTTTCATTCGTCAAAGTTCCTAAATACCAATCCGCACTTTTTTTGTCTTTTCTTGCTGTTGTGATGTATTCACCAATTTTTCCTTCTACGATTTTAGTGTCTTCCCAATCTGTCGGAACGTCTTTTAAGAATTGTAATGCTGGTTTTCCTTCGTAATTTTCAGGAAGATCAGCCAGCATTTGAATTGGAGAATAAAGGACTACATATAATGCCAATTGCTGTCCAACTGTTCCCTGAATTCTTTTTCCTGGATAACCTTGTTTTACCTCAACATCAAAAATTCCAGGTGTGAAATCCATTGGTCCAGAAAGTAATCTTGTAAATGGAATAATACTCAAATGGTTTGGCGGATTTCCTTCGCTCCAAGCGTTATATTCCTGACCGCGCGCAGCTTCTCTCGAAACCATATTCGGATAGGTTCTTCTTTCTCCCGTATCTTTAATTGATTCGTGGTATAAAACCGCTAAATCATATTGAGCCGCTTTTTCTAAAATGTATCTGAAATAATTCACTCCAAATTGTCCGAAATGCATTTGTTTCATATTTAATTTTGAACCTACGTGACCGATTTTTACGGTATGAATTCCAAGTTTTTTGTATAAAGCAAAACCTTCGTCAACTTCTTTTAAATAGTTAATTAAGTTTGAACCTGTTTCGTGGTATCCGATTAATTCTACGTTTTTGCTTTTTCCGTAAGCGACTACTTTATCTAAATCAAAATTATCTGCACTTTTCGTGAAGCTGAACATGTGCATACGGTTTTCGTACCAAGCTGGCGTCCAACCTTTGTTCCATCCTTCGATTAGTAAATGATTGAAACCTTCTTTTGCAGTAAAATCGATATATTCTTTTGCATGTTGAGTTGTTGCGCCTTGTTTGTCACTTTCCCAGAAAGTATATTTCCCAATGTGCATTCCCCACCAGATTCCTAAATATTTGTATGGTTTGAAATAAGATGCTGTGTTTTTTAATTTATCTGGTTCGTTCAGATTTAAAATCAAGTAAGAAGTAATCAATTCTCCCGGATTTTCTCCAATTTGAATCGTTCTCCATGAAGATGTAAACGAATCTTTTACACGAACTTTAACTCCGTCAGCCCAAGGCACTAAATCTGATTTTAATTCTGTTCCTTTTGTGTTAACCAACGTCATACTAGCAAAATCATACAGATTTGCTTCGTGAAAACTTAAAGCCAAACCGCTTTTGCTTTCGATTGTAAGCGGAGTCAAAACTGTATCTAAAGTACTTACTGGCGCATCTTTAAATAAATATTCGTCACGGTCTGGACGGTTGGCCGGAATCCACCATGCTTTTCCGTCTTCTTTTAGGTTGAAAGTTGTTTTTTCATCCATGATGAAAATACTGTCTTTCACATTTTGTTTTGGATAAACGTATCTAAAAGCCACTCCATCATCAAAAGCTCTAAACTGAATTTGCAATTTTCTTTTGTTCCCCGTTTTTTGCTGTAAATCGACTACCAATTGGTTGTAGTGATTTCTGATATTTTTCTTTTCTCCCCATGCTTGTTCCCAAGTTTCATCAAAAGTGGAAGTTTTGGCTCCTTTGATTTCGAAATTGGTACTTAAATCTTCATTTCCTTTTAGTAAAAATCCCATTTCTGATGGTGAGATCACTTCGGTTTTTCCGTGTGAAACGCCATATTTTGGAGCATTTTTTACTAACTCAAATTTGATTTTATTCTGACCGTTTGGTGAAGCCAGTTCGTAAGCATTTTTTGTTTTCTGACTGTATCCGATGGTAATCGAAAGCAGTACGGCTGGGAGAATTAGATAGTTTTTCATGTTTTTTGGAATTATGTTTTTTTAGCCACGAATTCACGAATTTTATTAATTAAATCTTTGGCTAGATTATTTTAAACACATAGAATCATAGTTTATTGGAATCTTAAAAAAGGCGTTTCACTTGTTTAAATTCATCCCGAAGCTTCCGGACTATGTCTCTATGTGTTTATTTTTTTACCACAAATTGCACAAATTATCACAAATTTTAATTTGCGGAAATTTGTGTAATTTGTGGTTATACTTTTTTTCGCCACGAATTATAAAAAATTAAATTCGTGAATTCGTGGCTAACTTTTTTTACTTAATCCACTCCGTTTTGAAAGTGGTTTTTCCGTTTAATGGATTTGTGTTGACTTCGAAATTGTTTCCGTTTTTGGTTACTTTGATTTCTTGTAAAGCGTCTCCGTTTGGAAGATAAACTTTCGCGGAAGCGGTATTTGTTTTATCACTTGCAAAAACTTTCAAAGTCAGTTTGCTCCAATCCATATCTTTTGTGGACTGTGCTAAACCGATATGCGGAATTGCAGTTCCGTCTTTAACCAAAATAATAATCGGAATTTCGCCTGCTTTGATTTTATGCCAGCCCGATTGGTATACTTTTTTAGTTTGATAATCAATCCATGTCCCTTCTGGAAGATACACGTCTCTTTCTTCAACTTCTTCAAAAAGCGGTGCAACCAACATACTTGAACCAAATAAATATTGGTTGTCGATTAACCAAGCTCCTGGATCGTTTGGATATTCTACAAATAAAGCACGCATCATTGGCAATCCTTTTTCTGAACTTTCTTTGGCTTGCGCGTAGATATATGGCATTAATTCGTAACGCATATTATCTGCTTTTCTAAATCCTTCTAAGAAATCTTTGCTGTACAACCAAGGTTCGCGAGGCGGTTCTCCGTGGCTTCTTACGTGCGAAGTCAACATTCCGAACGGTGTCCATCTTCTGTAAATATTCTCAGGCGATTTAGTAGCGAAACCTCCAACATCGTGACTCCAGAAGCTGAATCCAGAAAGACCTAATGAAAGTCCGCCGCGTAATTCTGCAGACATAGCGCCGTTTGTTGTTTCAGAATCTCCTCCCCAATGCAATGGGTAACGTTGCGATCCTGCCCATGTACTTCTTGCCCAGATTAACGTATACCCTTTTTCTTTCTGCGTAATTTCGGCAACGGCTTTGTTGTAACGTAATGGATATAAATTATGCTCGTAGAAACCTGTTCTTCCAGAATGGTAAATTCCGTCTGGCGGTGCTGCTTCTCCAAAATCTACTTTGAAAACGGCAACGCCTTCATCAAATAATTTTTTCAATTTCCCTTGGTACCATGAAATAGTTTCTGGATTTGAGAAATCTAAAACAGCATCTTCGTAAGGAAGATTTCCTTTTCTGTCTCTTACCGCCAAATTCTTGTCCATAATTTCTGGGAACAAGGTGTTTTTTGGAGTGAAATATGGTAATTGCCATAAACAAACCTGGAAACCGTCTTTCTTTAAATCAGACATCATTTTTGTTGCGTCTGGGAAACGGGATTTTGCAAACTCGTAATTGTTTCTCCAATCTACATCAAACCAACCTGTATCAAAGTGAATTACGTCGGTTGGGATTTTGTATTTTCTTAAATCTCTGGCAACGTCACGTCCTTCTTTTTCTGAGAAATAGGTAATACGGCTCATCCAAAAACCAAATGACCAAAGTGGAGGCATGGCAGCTTTTCCTGTCAAATTAGTGTATTGATCTAAAACGTCTTTTGGTTCTCCAATAAAGAAAAACAAATCGGCTTCGTCATCTCCAATATACATTTCGTTTGCACTTGAGAAATACTTTCCAAAGTCAACTGTAATTGGCGTTGAATGATGCATGAAAACTCCGTAACCACGACTGCTCATATAAAACGGAATCGGTTTGTACATCGTTTCATTTTGGATTCCGTTGGCGTCATCTGTCCATAAAACTACTTTTTGACCGCGTTTGTTGAATTGTGTGAATGATTCTCCACAGCCAAATATTTTTTCGTCTGGTTCTAAACTAAACGCTGCGCCCATGCTTCTAGAGTAATCGCTGTTTCTTCGAACATAAGAAAACGGAAGTGTCGGTGTATAGGTATTTTTAAAATCGGTATCGTGAAGTGTACTTGTCAGCAATTTTCCTTTTTCATCATAGATTTTTACGTGCCACGGTTTTGTCAAAATTTCGACTCTTCCGTGTTTGCTTGTATAGCTGTGACCGCCTTCGATTTTAGCATATTTCCATAATTCAGGATGATTTGGCGCCACGCCATCAACCAACATTAAAGACTCTTTTTGAGGATGAAATTGCGGTCCAGAAGTCGTTTTAATTCTAACCGTTCTATCAGAAACAAACTGAATTTCGAACGGCAAAACCGGAGATTCTGCGTATTCTGTTGTTGGGAATTCGTTTGCTTTTTCTACATCAGGTTTCATCATCATGTTATTGAAAGCCTGACGTGTTTTGTAATTGTATCTCAAATATTTGATTGTTCCTTTTCCTGTCGCAGGATCAAAAGATGCCAATTCATCAGCAAAATAAAAAGTGTTCAGATAGTTCTGAAAATCTTTGCTGATATCGATCGGAGCGTTTAATACATCTGCATTCTGAATTTGTGCAGAAACATTTGGAACTGTCAGAAGTCCAAAAGCACAAACCGAGAACAAGGTTTTTAAATGTGATTTTTTCATTGGTTGTTTTTTTATTTTTTCATCCTGCAAGGTTTTCAAAACCTTGTAGGTTTAATTTTTTAGTATTTAGAAAATTCTTGAACACATAGAAACATAGTTTTTCTTTGTGTTGAAAGGCATTTCATTTGTTTAAATACACATAAGCTCTATGTGTTAGAAACTAGTTTCTTTCTATTCCCTTTTTTTAAGAAACAAAATATCTATGTTTCTATGTGTTTCATTTTTTTACCACAAATTCCGCAAATTATCACAAATTAAAATTCGCATGAATTCGTGTAATTTGTGGTTATATTTACTTTTTAATCTATGCGTTAAATTCATACCTACAAGGTTTTGTCCCGAAGCCTCGGGATTGCAGGAACATGAATTAGAAAGCTTATTCTGCTGTAATTACAATTGCAGCTTCTTTTAATCCGTTTGCTTTTGCGGTTAATTCTAATCTTCCTGTTTTTTTCGAAGATTGAATGATCACTAAACATTTTCCAGCCAAAGCTGTATGTTTATTTCCTTTAAACGATTCATGACTTACTGGATCGCCGCTTGAAACACCGACAATTTTTCCGTCTCCTTTTAAAGAGAAATTAATTTCGTTATTGGCATTTGGTGCTAAAGTTCCTTTATCATCTAAAATATCTACTGTCACAAAAGACAGATCGTTTCCGTCGGCTTTTATTGAAGCTCTGTCGGCAGTTAATTTTAATTGCGAAGGATTTCCAGCGGTTTTGATTTCTTTTTCTAAAACTACTTTTCCGCCTTTACGGGAAATCGCTTTTAATGTTCCTGCTTCAAAAGGAATTCTCCACATTACATGCAAATCGTCTCCTTTTTTAGCTCTCTTTCCAACTGATTTTCCGTTTACGAAAAGTTCGACTTCATCGGCATTATTGTAATACGCCCAAACATCAACCGTTTGTCCGGGTTTCCAGTTCCAATGTGGGAATACGTGAAGAACATCTTTATTCGTCCATTCGCTTTGGTACATATAATACACGTCTTTCGGGAAACCGGCTAAATCAACAATTCCGAAATACGAACTTACCGACGGCCATTCGTACGGCGTTGGTTCTCCGATATAATCGAAACCTGTCCAAACGAACATTCCGGCTAAAAAATCGTGTTTTTTAATGACTTTCCAAGTTGCTTCGTGTGTTGAACCCCAAGGCGTCTGCACTTGATCGTAAGCCGAAACGGTATTTCCTGGATTTCCTTCTGTGAATTTAAGATCCCATCTTACCGGCCATTTTTTGATTGTATCTGAAACGGCATCATAATATCCTCTTGTTTGTAAACCTGAAGTCGTTTCGGTTGCAATGAAAGGTGTATTTGGGAAATTTTTTAAATGATGTTCGAATGTCTGATGCGCATAATTGTATCCGATTAAATCTAAAACTCCAGATCCAGCAAGCGGATTAATTGACACATTTTTTTTCTCAAATTGTAAAGTTACGGCATCAATATTCATATTTACCGGCGGATTCATTCCTGCTGTAATTGGTCTTGTTTTATCGTATTGACGGGTTATTGCTGCTAATTCTTTTGCGATTTCAATACCAGTTTCATTCCACTGCTCTGGGATTTCGTTTCCGATACTCCACATAAAAATACTGGCGTGATTACGGTCGCGCAACAATTGATCAATTAGATCTTGTTTGTGCCATTTGTCCCAATCGTTTGCATAATCGTATTTGGTTTTGTTTTGTTTCCACATGTCAAAAGCTTCGTCCATGACAATGAAACCCATTTTATCGCAAAGCTCTAAAAGCTCTGGAGCGGGTGGATTGTGAGAAGTTCTGATTCCGTTTACACCCATTTCTTTCAAGATTTCCAACTGACGTTCAATGGCACGCGTATTGATTGCAGAACCCAACGGACCTAAATCGTGATGCATACAAACTCCTTTTATTTTGACTTGTTTTCCATTCAAAATAAAACCTTTGTTCAGATCAAATTTAAAATCTCTAATTCCGAAAGTCGTTTTATATTGATCGATGATTTTATCGTCAAGCGAAATTTCGGTAACTGCCGTATACAATTCCGGATTTTCATCTGACCATAAAATTGGACTTTCAACTTCGGCTGATTGATTTAAAATTTGATTTCCGTTTGTGTTGATTGTTATATCCTGAGTAACTGATGTTACTTTTTTGTCTTCTTTAAAAATAGTAGTCGTTACTGTTGCTTTTTTATTTTCAGCATATTGATTTTGAATAGTCGTTTCAAAACTTACTAAAGCTTTCTCTGTCGTAACTTTTGGAGTTGTAATGTAAGTTCCCCATTGTCCCACATGAAGTTTATCTGTCGTTTCGATCCAGACATTTCTAAAAATTCCTGAACCCGAATACCAGCGTGAATTTGGTTGTTTTGAATTGTCAACCTTAACAATAATTTCGTTGTTTTTATCTCCGTAGTTTAAGTATTTGGAGATTTCATATTGAAAACCAATATAACCGTTTGGGCGTTTTCCTAAATAATGTCCGTTTACCCAGACTTCGCTGTTTCTGTAAACGCCGTCAAAAGTAATTGAAGTAATTTTTGTGCTGTCTGCTTCAGCAACTTTAAATGTTTTTTTATACCAGCCTAAACCTCCGTTAAGTGAACCTCCACCGTAACCTGCCGGGCTTTTTTCATCAAACTTCCCTTCGATACTCCAATCGTGCGGTAAATCTAAGGTTTCCCATTCAAATGTAGTTCCAATAGTGTCTTTATATGTTAAACTATCACTTAAGTGAAAACTCCAATCTTCATTAAAAGAAACTTTTCGGTTACTAAATTTCTCATCGGCTCCTTTTTTGCAAGCTGTGAGTAACAACAGGCTGACAAAGAGTAATCCTAATTTTTTATATGCAGTCGGCTTAAACATAGTGCTTTAAATTTTAATAACCTGAAAGCAGTTTTTAGGCTGCTTTCAAGTTATTAGTTAATTAAAATTTATTTCATTTTTTAAGGAATTATATAGTGGAACACAAACCATTCATCTTTGCCAGCATCATAAGAAGTTCCAAACCAAATACCTTTTGTAAGATAATCACTATTGTAAGCTTTCACGACTTTAATAATATTGGTTGTTGGGTTCATCCAGCTTCCTGAATTTTGAATAAGCACATTACTTCCTAAATTAATTTCGTTCTCAGCTTCATTAATCGTAAATAAACCAGTAGTTACAACACCATCCTGACTTCTTGTATAATTAAGTTTACCTCCAAATTGATCAAAACGAATCCAAGAGTTACCTGCAGCCGCTGCCCAATCGTCATTCCAGCCCCAGTTGTAAGAACTTGTAGCATCAACAGTCCAGCCTTTTCCTTTACCTAACCAGTCAACTGGATTTCCATTTCCGTCTAAAGCCCAAACTCTACCTGTACCAGCACCGCCCGTAAGCATTTTTAATAACTCGCCAGAAGCAAAAGTTGGATCAAAACCTTCGTCATATGTTGGTCCTGTAACAGGCGGTACATAATTGTCTGCATATTCTTTAGAAACAAAGTTCCAGATATACCACCACGGACCTTCGCTGTTGGTTCTCATTATCGCAATTCGTAACTGATTTTCAGTAAGTTTTAAGATTTTGATATTGTTATTCCAATTACTTGCATTTGCAATGTAATTATCTGGTCTTAAAATTGTTGCTCCTGTAGTGGTTAAAGTATGGGTATTAATATCTAAGAAATAAGTACCGCTTTCTTTAAGAGTTCCGTCGGCTTCATTTACTTTCATAAATGGCCCTCCGTCAAGGCTGAATGTCATAGTTCTTCCCCAATGCATATCAGCATCTGTACTTGAATTTGCATTTCCTTCTGGTTCCCAGTTTGGCGTAAAATTATTCCATTCTTGTGTAGCGCTTGGATCTGCATAAGACATTGCTCCAAGAGCCATACCATATTTACCATTGTCAGCAATCCATACTTTTTGTTTTCCTACTCCTCCTGATAATGCTGTCCAAAGCGGATCATTTACATAATTTAAATTATCCTGAGTTACAATTACAGTTACTGGGTCAAGCTCTACAATTCCTCCACCAGTAAGAGCAGAGATTTTTATTGTATAACTTCCTTTAAAAGCGTATTGTACAGTTTGTACTGCTTTGTCCGATTTTCCTGTTACATAATCCCAGTTTAATACAACGCCTGGTGTTGTATTTTTTAAGATTACCGTATTTCCTCCTGGATCTTTTGCTAAATCCTGAGTAATTTCAAAATGGATATCCGATTTATCAATCGCGCCATCTAGAGAGTAGCTGTCCGGCGAACAAGATGATACCAGCATTGCCAGCATCAATAATGAGGTGATGAATGATTTTATATTTTTCATTTTCATATGTTTTTAGTTAAAATTACCAGCCGGCATTTTGTTTCAGCACTCCGCTAGACAATGTAATCTGCGTATTCGGAATTTGCTGTAATCCTTTTGTCGCTTGGATTTTTGCTGCAGAAATAGTTTTAGTAACTGGAGCTCCTCCGCTAAGAAGCTGCGTAGTCTCGGCAATTGTAGTCGAAGCTTTTCCAACTCCCTGACGTAATAAATCCCAATATCTAACTCCTTCTAATGCAAATTCTAAATGTCTTTCGTTCATAATATTATCATTATTCACCGCCAAAGAAGTAAAGTTTGTTTTATAAGCTCTTCTTCTTACTTCATCAAAATAAGCTTGTGCATTTCCGCTTCCTAATTCGGCAGCCATTAATAATACGTCAGCATATCTTAACACCACATAATCTTGAAACTGGCTGATATCCCAAAACTGACTTCCCATTGTTAATGGAAGATCTTTTCCGTCTTTGTCTACCATTGGAGAATATTTTTTGTTGTAGTAACCCGTGTATTCTCTTTGGTTATTTAATTTATCAAATGGAATTTTCTCTTCTGTAATTCCGATTACAGTTGCCGTACGTCTTGTATCGTTAGCCGCGAAAGCATTGTATAATTTAGAATTTACAGTTACACCCCAGCCGCGTCCGTAAGGATAAGATGAGAATTCTCTCATTCCGAACATTACCAGCCAATGGTTACCATCGGTGTTTCCGTTATAGTCACTTGTATAAGTGTATTTTATAGAGAATACAAATTCTTTATTATTTTCTCCTGCATATTTGTCTACTGAAGCTGCTGGCCAAAGTGTAGAAAAATCATCCACTAAAGCATGTCCGCTCCCTGCTACAACATCTTCTAAGTGTTGTAATGCTTGTGCTTTTGTAACGACACCAACTAAATCCGATTTTCCGTAATATCCTGTGTAATACAAGTAAACACGTCCAAGCAAAGATTTTGCTGCCCATTTAGTCGCATGTCCGCTTGTTGTTGCGCTGTATGGCACTGAAGGTAAATTATTTGCTGCAAAAACTAAATCTTCTGCAATCACTTTATACACATCATCTGGATTTGCCTGTGGAATATTTTCTGTTGAAGGTGCTGTCAAAAGTGGAATATTCCCCCATAAACGTACCATTTCAAAATACAAATAAGCTCTGATAAATTTTGTTTCAGACTCATAGGTATTTCTCAAAGTCGTATCTCCTTCCCAATTAATCTGATCCATTTTTTGTAAAAGAACATTACAACGGTAAAGCGCTTTGTAGTAAGCAATCCAGTTACCATTCAACATATCAACATCTGATGGAGAACGTGAAATATCAAATTCATCCACCGCTGCGTAATTGTATCCATCAGAATTTCCGGTTCCACCAAAACAATCATCCGACATAATTTCACTCACCACAGGAACTCCCATTCCCGAAGCTCCAGTCGCTACTTGCATTCCGTCATAACATCCAACTAATGCAGTAAAAGCATCGTCTTTTGTTTTGTAAAAATTGGTATCTGTCTGCTGCGTCAAAGGTTCAGTTTCTAGACTGCAAGAACCTAGAGAAAATAAACTCAAACAGAAAATATATAAATAAGTATTTTTCATTTTTTTAATATTAAAGTTTAACATTTAATCCCATCATGAATGTTCTTGGTCTTGGGTAGTAACCTACGTCAACACCTGATGAAAACTTTTGGTCAGTATTTGATGAACCGAATCCGATTTCAGGATCCATACCATCGTATTTTGTAAATGTGTAAAGGTTTAAGACTGAGAAATAAAGTCTAAACTGACTTGCAAAAAATGGTTTTGAGTGTTTCATTTTTGCCAAATCAAATCCTAATGTCACGGTATTAATTCTTAAGAAATCCCCATCTTGAACATACAAATCTGAAAATTGAGTAAAGTTTCTATTGTCTTCTGTTACTCTAGGTGTTGTATTAGAAGAACCTTCACCATGCCATCGTCCTAAAATTGCCGATGTGTAGTTTCCGTAAGCTCCTGCTTGATTTCTATATGATTGCACGATTTGGTTTCCGGCTACACCATTCGCGTTAAGCGAAAAATCAAAAGCTTTGTAACTTGCAGATAAAGAGAATCCATAAGTAAAGTCTGGATTTGGGTTTCCGATACTTGTTTTGTCTGAAGAATCAATTTTATCGTCTCCGTTTGTGTTTACATAAATAAGATCTCCAGGCACTGCGTTTGGTTGTAGTACTACCCCGCTTGCTGATTTATAATTATCAATCTGCGCTTGATTTTGGAAAACACCTCCTGTTTTGTATCCCCAGAAATATCCTAACGGATGTCCGTTTTCTGCTCTATAGAATTCTCCTGCATTGTCATAAAGTTCATTATTCAAACCGTGAACAATTCCGTCTGAAGTAGGGATTTTTCCAACTGTATTTTTATTGTAAGCACCATTTGCAGTAATGCTGTAATTAAAATCGCCAATTTTATTTTGATAATTCAAACTCAATTCTGCTCCTTTGTTAACCACATCACCCCCATTAATAAACGGCGGATTCGCGCCTGCAGTAGCCAAGATTGGAGCTAAAATTAACCAGTCTTTGTTTGTTTTTTTGTAGACGTCAAAGTTTACACTTAATGCATTATCTAAAAATCTTGCATCAAAACCAAGGTCAATCTGCTCAGAAGTTTCCCATTTTAAATCAGGGTTTGCCAGATTTTCAAGGTAAGCACCTGGAGTAAGAATTCCTTCTTCGTTACCAAAAGTGTAGTTTGTAGTGTTTGATTTTACTAATGCTAAGTATTGGAAAGGTCGAATACTTTGGTTACCAACTTGTCCCCAGCTTCCTCTAAATTTAAGGAAATTGAATACTTTAGATTCTTTTAAAAATCCTTCGTTCGATACAATCCATCCTGCAGAAACAGATGGAAAATAACCCCATTGATTTCCTGGTGCAAATTTCGAAGAACCGTCTGCTCTCAGCGTAGCATTTAATAAATAAGTTTCTTTGTAGTTGTAATTTAACCTTCCGAAGTAAGACATTAATTTGTTTTCGAACTTACTTCCTTTCATGCTCATTCTTGCACCATCTTTATTTGTAGTGTTATCCAGCCAAGCATGCTCTAAGTCATTAAAAACAGAATCAGCATTTGCTGCTTCGATAGAAGTTATATTATACGTGATGAAAGAAGAACCTGCCAATGCTTCAAAATGATGATTTTCTCCAACATTGAATTTGTAAGTCAATAAGTTATCCCAGTTAATGCTTCTGCTTTTGTTCATGTTTTGATTTACTCTGTCAAAAGCATTATTCGCATAAATTGACAATCTGTAAATTGGAGTATAAGAATGTCCTTCATTTACATTATAGTCAAGACCTAAAGTAGTTTTGAAAGTTAAATTCTTAATCGGCTCAATCTGTAAATAAACATTTCCTAATAATTTCTGGCTGTCACTTTCATTTTGATTGTTGTAAACCATCATCGCATAAGGGTTTGATACACCTGTCAACCAAGGCTCTGTACTGTTTGTTGTATCAAAATAATTTCCGTTTGCATCATACATTGGTAATAATGGCGTTGCTTGGAAAGCACTTCTCAAAGAGTTGTTGTATTGATTACCAACTCCAATTCCGTTTTTATCCACATGAGCAAAACTCAAATTCTCACCTATTGTTACTACATCTTTGTATAATTTATGTTCTGAGTTGAATCTGAAATTGTATCGCTGATAATTCGATAAATCTTTTCCTCCAACGACCCCTTCTTGTCCTAAGTAAGACAATGAAGTAGAATAAACAGAAGTTTCTGAACCGCCAGAAGCGCCAAAAGCAAAGTTTTTAGTCGCTGCATTTTCAGTCAGCATTTTGTCCATCCAGTTAGTTCCAGATCCTAAAGCTGCAATTTGATCATTCGTAAAATATGGATTTTTACCTGAATTTACAGCAGCTTCGTTTAATATTGTTGCATATTCTCTCGAATCTAGTAAATCTACTTTTCTGGCTACAGACTGTACTCCATAATATTGATCGAATGTAATTTGGCCTGTTGCACCGCGTTTTCCTTTTTTTGTTGTAACCAATACAACCCCGTTTGAAGCCTGCGAACCGTAAATCGCAGCCGAAGCAGCATCTTTTAAAACAGAAATAGATTCGATATCTGAGTTATTCAAATACGAAATATCGCCTGTCAAAATTCCGTCAACAACATAAAGTGGATTACTTCCTGCCGTAGAACCCACACCTCTGATTACGACATTCAAACTCTCGCCAGGCTGTCCTGAAGTAGATGTAATTTGAAGTCCCGCAGCCTGACCCTGAAGTGCCTGAAGCGCATTTGTAGTATTTGTTTTTGTTAAACTCTCTCCGCTAACCTGCGTTACAGCATTGGTTACCAATGTTTTCTTTTGAGAGCCATACCCAATAACAACCACTTCTTTAAGTTCTGCTGTTTCTTCCTGTAAAGTAACACTTATCGTTTTTTGAGTTCCTACGGTTACTTTTTGAGTTTTAAATCCAATAAAAGTAAACACAAGCACGTCGCCCGTTTTTGCTTCTATTTTATAATTTCCATCAAAATCAGTGGCGGCACCAATTTTAGTTCCTTCTACTGCAACAGTTGCTCCGGGAATTCCCATTCCGTCAACAGCCGATGTTACATTTCCACTTACAGATCTGGATTGTGCCTGCGCATAACCCGTCTGTAACATAAATAAGCTAAACAACAGTGTCGTACAAAACGATAAAACTGTTGTTTTAATACAATCTTTGCTTTTCATAGTTAATAAGAGTTGGTTTAAATTTAAGTTAGTTACGGTTTTATTGATTAAAGAGTAAGTTTCACATCAAATGGTTTGAGGGCCGGTTGTTTGATTATTTCAAAAGATAATCGACGGCTTTTTTACGCATAAAAAAAGAGTTTTTCAAAAACTTATAGTCATCATGAACTTATCTTATGGTAAATTTGACTACAAGTGTAAAACTTTTTTTCTATTTTAGCAAAATATTAAGGTTATTTTTTTTTGATTCTGATTTATAGCAAGTACTTTTTATCAATACTATAACAAGTCTTACTAACGAGAAATAAAAGTTTCAGAAAAAACTTCCAATTACAGATTTGAATATCAAGCAATTAAAGAGAATATAATTTTAAGATGCTTTTTTAGTAAAATTTAAATCTTTGATTTTCAATTTTTTGCTTTGTTAAAAAAATATTAAGTAACCAAAAAAGACAGTTATGCATTTTATTTGTTTAATTTGTCAAAATATATTTCGCACATGGATAAAAAAGTAGATGCCGAGTCTGTTGCTAAAAGCGAACAAAATGCAATGAATGCAATAACCATTGACTGTGTAGTTTTTGGTTTTGATGAAGGAAGTCTGGAAGTGCTTTTGGTTCAGCACGCAGAAGGGATCAGTAAAGGAAAATGGGGACTTCCCGGCGGATGGATTTATAAAAAAGAGAGTACAGACGATGCTGCGCATCGTTTATTAAATGAACTTACCGGACTGGACAATATTTACCTGGAACAACTTAAAGCTTTTGGTGACCCTGATCGTTTTCCGCTTCGACGTGTTATAACTATTGGATATTATGCTCTTGTAAAAAGAGAAGATTATAATATTAAAGCAGGTTTTACGGCTTCAGACGCGAAGTGGTATAAAATCAACAGCATTCCTGATTTAATTTACGATCACAACGAAATTTTATCCTACAGCATAAAAAATCTTCGCAATCGCGTGCGTCAGGCACCTATTGGTTTTAATCTTCTGCCGGAAAAATTTACTTTACTGCAGTTAATGCATCTTTATGAAGAAATTCTGGGTGTTGAAATGGACAAATCAAATTTTAGAAGAAAAATTCTGCACATGAAATTATTAGTACAGCTCGACGAAAAACAACAGGATGTTTCGCACAGAGCCGCAAAACTATATAAATTCGATCCCGATATTTATAACAAACTGACTGAAAAAGGATTCAATTTCGAATTTTAAAAAAAGCTTACAATAGCATAATAATGGCATTATCATCTAAAAAAGATTCAAAAGTAAACAGCTGTATTGCTGAAAATACAACAGTCCAAGAAATTGACGGTATTTCGATTGACTGCGTTATTTTTGGTTTTAAAAAAGGAAGTCTTGAAGTGCTTTTGGTACAACATGCGGGAGGTGAAAGTGAAGGAAGCTGGGGACTGCTTGGGGGCTGGATGAAAAGAGCAGAAAGTGCTGACGACGCTGCCCAAAGAATCCTTTATGAACTTACAAGTTTAGACAATATTTATCTGGAGCAGCTAAAAGCATTTACAAATCCAAGCCGTGTTTTAGACCGCCGTATTGTAACAATAGGATATTACACGCTTGTAAATCAGGAAGATTATGACGTAAAAGCCAGTTTAGATGTTCGAGAAGCTAAATGGTGTAAGATTAATGAAATTCCAAATTTAATTTTTGACCATAATGAAATTCTCAATTTTAGTTTACAACAGCTTCAAAACCGCGTGCGTCAGGCGCCAATTGGTTTTAATCTTCTGCCGGAAAAATTTACTTTACTGCAATTAATGCAGTTATATGAAGAAATCTTGGGTATTGAATTAGACAAATCAAATTTTAGACGAAAAATTCTGCATATGAAATTATTAGTGCAGCTCGACGAAAAACAACAAGATGTGTCACACAGGGCCGCAAAACTTTATAAATTTGATCCTGATATTTATAAAAAACTCACCGAAAAAGGATTCAACTTTGAGTTCTAAAAACTGAAAGAGGCATCCAATTGATGCCTCTTTTTTTTAATGCTATTCTTTTTATTACAAACACGTCAAAACGCAAGTGTAACCATCGAGCATAGGATAAGAACTGCCCTGACAGCCTGTAGCCACTAAACCATATCCCGAAGCACAAATGCTTTTAGGAACTGTAAATCGGCCAACAGGTGTTACACCTCCTGTAATATTTTTCATTTCATCATTTGATAGTCTGCCAAATTTTTCTGCAAGCTGCATGGTTTGTTTTTTCATAATCGTTGGGTTTAATTAGTAAATAGTAAAAACTCGTTTTATATTATTTTCGAAGATTCATCGTTTGCACAGATAAATTCTAAAAACAATACCTAAAACCAGAAGCCAATCAATCTTATGGTTATATTGACTACAAGTATAATCATATTTAATCAAACCGACAATTATTCGCACAAAATTCACAAATAATCAGTAAATAATGATTTTGTATGTTTTTTATGAAATCCCAGTGCCTAGAAGTTTAATTTATAAAAACATTCTTGAGATTTTTGAATGGAAGCTAAAACAGGATTTTCAAAAAAGAAAACAGTTTAGATTCTGAAAAACAGCTTTTTGGATTCAAATTTCAAAATCTTGCAGCTAAATTCCAGAATCCAAAACTTTGCGCTATCTTTGCTCCCTGATAACATGCATTAAAACAATTGTTTTGGCATGATTTGTACCAAAAAATACTTAACTCGATTAGAGAACCGATATATTAAAATGAAGAAGATACGTAATTTTTGCATTATTGCACACATTGACCACGGTAAGAGTACATTAGCAGACAGGCTTTTGGGCGCAACACAAACCGTTACAGCTCGTGAAGAAAAGGCTCAATTGCTTGACAACATGGATCTGGAGCGCGAACGTGGAATTACCATTAAGAGTCATGCCATTCAAATGGAATACAAATACAAAGGCGAAGAATATATCTTAAACTTAATTGATACTCCGGGCCACGTAGATTTCTCATACGAAGTTTCGCGATCTATTGCTGCCTGCGAAGGTGCGCTTTTGATTGTTGACGCGGCACAAAGTATTCAGGCGCAAACTATTTCTAACTTATATTTAGCTCTTGAAAATGATCTGGAAATTATTCCGGTTTTAAATAAAGTTGATTTACCAAGTGCTAACCCAGAAGAAGTAAGCGACGATATTATCGATTTATTAGGTTGTAAATTAGAAGATATTATTCACGCTTCAGGAAAAACTGGTTTTGGTGTTGAAAATATCTTAGCTGCTATTATCGAAAAAATTCCAGCTCCAAAAGGAAATCCTGAAGAGCCTTTACAAGCTTTGATCTTCGATTCTGTTTACAATCCGTTTCGTGGAATTGAGGTAATCTTTAGAGTTGTAAACGGTGAGATCAAAAAAGGCCAGAAAATTAAATTCATGGCGACTGATAATGAATATTTTGCTGATGAAATTGGAACTTTAAAATTAAATCAGGTTCCTAAAAATGTAGTTTCGGCAGGAGATGTTGGTTATTTGATTTCAGGAATTAAAGAAGCCCGCGAAGTAAAAGTGGGTGATACAATTACTGATGCAAAAGTGCCAACAACCAATATGATTACCGGTTTTGAGGATGTAAAACCAATGGTATTTGCCGGAATTTATCCTGTTGATACAGAAGATTACGAAGATTTACGTTCTTCAATGGAGAAATTACAATTGAATGATGCTTCATTGGTGTTTTCTCCGGAAAGTTCTGCTGCTTTAGGTTTCGGTTTCCGTTGCGGATTCTTAGGAATGCTTCACATGGAAATTATTCAGGAACGTTTAGAGCGTGAGTTCGATATGACGGTAATTACAACTGTACCTAACGTTTCGTATTTGGCTTACACTAAAAAACATCCAGAAACTGCTTTAGTAGTAAACAACCCTTCAGATTTACCGGAACCTTCAAAACTAGACCGAGTTGAAGAGCCTTTTATTAAAGCAACAATTATTACAAAAGCTGATTTTGTTGGAAACGTAATGAGTTTATGTATTGAAAAACGTGGTTTAATTACCAACCAAACATACTTAACCACAGAACGTGTTGAATTAAACTTTGACATGCCTTTGGCGGAAATCGTATTCGATTTTTATGATCGTTTAAAAACGGTTTCTAAAGGTTATGCTTCTTTCGATTATTCTCCAATTGGAATGCGTACTTCTAAACTGGTTAAGCTTGACGTTCTTTTGAATGCACAAACTGTTGATGCTCTTTCTGCATTGATTCACGAAGACAACGCTTATAACATCGGTAAAAAAATGACCGAGAAATTACGTGAACTAATCCCAAGACAGCAATTTGATATTCCAATTCAGGCAGCAATTGGAGCTAAGATTATCGCTCGTGAAACTATTAAAGCGCTTCGTAAAGACGTTACCGCAAAATGTTATGGTGGAGATATTTCGCGTAAGCGTAAACTTCTTGAAAAACAGAAAAAAGGTAAAAAACGTATGCGTCAGGTAGGAAACGTTGAGATTCCTCAAGAAGCGTTTATGGCTGTTTTGAAACTGAATGACTAATTTTTCTTTTTAGAAATAGAATATATATGAAACCCAATGACGAAAGTTGTTGGGTTTTTTATTTGATTATCTGGAAAGTATTTAATTTGAAATATTGTTAAATCATAAAAACATTTAATACTATTTTATTTATATGCAAAAAATTGTAATAGCTTTACCGCCAAAAAAAAGCATTTGATACAAAGCAAAATGACTTTTAAGTTTAACTACTAAATATATTCTATGATAAGAACATTACTTAAATTTTTTCCAATACTTTTTCTTTTATTACCGCTTTTTTCACTTGCTGAAATCAATAAAGATTGCTCAAGTTTTAACCCTTTATCTGTTAAAAAAAATCATAACTGCTATCAAGCTGATACAGAAGCTCCAAGTGCTCCAAAAAATCTCGTTGCTTCACAAACGTTTGGTACTACAACTGACTTATCTTGGACAGAATCGACAGATAATGTAGGTGTAACAGCATACGAAATTTACAGCGGTGCAAACTTAATAGCCACAATAAATGGACCAGCAAATTGGTATAGAGTCACTAAATTAGATAATATAACAAATTATACTTTTACGATTAAAGCAAAAGATGCTGCTGGTAATATTTCTGCTTCAAGCAATCAAGTTTCTATTACTACTTTAGATAGTACAAGACCAACTCCTCCAAGCAATCTAACAGCTTCTGAACTAACAGGAACATCTGTAATTTTTACTTGGTCTCCATCGACTGATAATGTGGGAGTTGTAAAATATGAAATTAAAGATCTTTACAGATCATGGGGTACAACTGACAGAAATACCACTTCTTTTAAAGTAACAGGATTACAACAGGCAATGACATATCAATTTTCTGTTATTGCAATTGATGCCGCAAATAACAAATCTTTGTCCTCTAATTTTGTCCCAATAAAGGCTTTGGACATTACGCCTCCAACGACACCATCAAATATTAAAGTAACTAACGCCACAGAAACTTCAATTAGTTTAACATGGGATCAGTCAAAAGATACTGAAGGAAGTGTGACTTATGATATTTATAAAGGAGGAAATGTATTAATACAATCAACAACCAGTGCTAAAGCAATTATAACTGATTTAATTCCAAACAACTCTTATTTATTTACTATAAAAGCAAGAGATGAAGCGGGTAATATAGCTACAAGTTTTCCTGTCCTTTGTGAAACTGTTGACACTTTACCTCCATCAGCACCAACAAATTTCAAGATTTCAAATATTACTGAAAAGTCAGCCGAGTTATCTTGGAATCCTTCAAGCGACAACAGAGAAGTAGTTTCATACAGCATCGATTATGGCGACAATACTTTTCCTTCAACCACTACAAAGACAAGCTTTATCATTAATTTGTCTCCAAATAACACTTATAACCTAAGTGTTAAAGCAGTAGACGGATATGGAAATCTTTCTGAGAAAAGTAATACGGTCTCTTTTACAACTGCTCCGAACCCCCCTGAATATTGTAAATCTGTAACATCTGGAACAAATTTGGGTGGAATAGGACAAGTCCGATTCGGGGCCATAAATGATTTTAATACTAATTCTAATTATTCTACAGTCTTAATAAAAGGAGAAACATATGCAATAAACATAACTCCGGCATGGCAAACTACAATAGGATTTAGTGCTGGTTATTATGTATGGATTGATTACAATGGTGATAAAATTTTTAACTATTCAGATGAATTTGTCTGGAGTAAATATTTTGGCGATTACAGAGAACCAGTAATAGGAACTTTTAAGATCCCTGAACAAGTTCTTACCGGAAATACAACCCTGAGAGTAGTAATGGATTTAGGAGGTAATTCGGGGCCTTGCAACGACGGTGAAGTTGGATATACTTATGGAGGATCAAGAGATTTTATTGTAAACATCGTAGATTCAGTTAAAAATCCAAATGCTCCTCAAGCACCAATAGACTTAAAATCCTCCGATGTAAGCTGGACAACAGCCAATTTATCATGGACAGCCAATCAGCAAGATACTAATGATCTCATTTATGAAATTTATGAAGGTCCTACATTAATTGGAACTTCAAATACAACTAATTTTTCTGTTGAAAAACTAGAACAGGCTACAATGTATTTATTTACGGTAAAATCTAAAAATAAAAATGGAAATCTTTCTGTTTCAAGTAATCCTGTTTTGGTCACAACCTTAAAAGCTAACGTTCCTCCTACTACACCAACAAATCTTTCTGCTTCAGAAACCACATATTACTCTACTGTTCTTTCTTGGGATGCCTCTACAAATGCTTCTAATGATGTTTTTTATAAAGTTTATAAAGGTAATTCTGTAATTGCCACCGTAACTGGCACTACAGTATCCATTGAAAGGCTTTATGGCAGCACAAACTATAACTTCAAAGTACAGGCAATAGATACAGGAAAAAATGCATCAGGCTTTAGTAATATTATTTCTGTATTAACTTTAAAAGATAAAATAGCCCCAACAGCACCTACAAACTTAAAGGTAGAAAACATAGCAACAACAACTGCTACTCTATCTTGGACCGCTTCAGAAGATTTAGGAAGTATAGAAAAATATCGTATTTTTCAAGATTCTAAAGAAATTGGCTATGTAAATTACAACAACACCTCTTATAATCTTAAAAACTTGATAGATGGTACAGAATACAAGTTTACTGTAAAAGCAGAAGATAAAAGTGGAAATTTTTCTATCGAAAGTAATACTATTTCTTTCACAACAATTGCAATACCTAGATATTGCACACCTTCCAAAATAGAAGAAAAAAACGATTATATCACCAAACTTGAACTCGGTACCATAAAACAATCGATTCCTATTTCAGGTGCTTATGCTAATCATACCGATCTTTCAACGACGCTAAATCCAGGACAAGAGAACACTATTTCTGTTAGTGTTTCAAAATATTATTCTGAAAAAGTACCAAGCACTTTAGCCGTTTTAATTGATTTAAATGGAGATTATGATTTTGATGATGATGGTGAAGTGATATGGACCACATCAGTAACAGAATCTTATGTGCCTTTAATAAAAAATTTCACTATTCCTGTTACTTCAAAGAAAGGAAGGACAATTATGAGGGTTATTATAAAACCAAATGGAATTCCTGAAGCTTGTGAATCAATAAAGAACGGACAAATTGTAGATTATAGAATAGAAATAAACAGACCAATAATAGAATTTGAAGCTCCAACAATGCCGACAGATCTTGTTGCTTTAAACACAACAACATCAACAACAGAACTGTCTTGGACTGCATCTACAGATAATATCGCGGTTACTGAGTATGAAATATACGAAGGAACTACATTGATTGGAACAACAACTTTGACTAATTTTACTGTTAAATCCTTAAGTGCAAAAACTGCTTATTCTTTTAGTGTTAAAGCAAAAGATTATGCTCAAAATGTTTCTAAAATGAGTACTCCAATTTCAGTTACTACAACTGAAACTCTTTCTGTTGATGATCATGGAACTTTAGAAAAAGCGTATTATATCTTGTATCCAAATCCAACAACCAATTATCTTTTAATAAAGCGATCTACAAATAACCCAATTACTTTCAAAATAAGTAATGTACAAGGACAAAATGTTATACAAGGACGTTATAATGAAAACAACATTGATGTTAGTAAATTAAGTTCAGGGATTTATTTTATTGAATTAAATGATGGAGAGAAAAAAGTAATTAAAAAATTTATAAAAAACTAACATTTGTCAATCTTTAAAACCCAATAACTTTCGTTATTGGGTTTTTTATTTATCTGGCTCTGACGTGTAAAATTTTACAGGATAAAACCTATAAAAAAAGCTAAATATTAACTTGATAACTTAAGTTTTAACGCATTTGGTCGGATAGAAAGTTAATTTTAAGATAAAAACATAATTTTAATCTTACAACAAATTAAAAATGTAAGATTATGAAAACCAAATTTTCTGTTTTTTTAGCGCTTTTCACATTTTATTTTGCAAGCGCTCAACAAAGTGAAGTAGATTCTGAAATGAATTCAGCAAAAGGCGTAACCTTTCAAAATGGAGATATGATTTTAGAAGGTTCTATTAAAATCAGCACCGGAGGCGAAAATGATTATTATGGATTTAGTCCAAAGTTTGGCTATTTTTTGAATGATAAATTCGCTGTAGGGGCAAAAATAGATTACTCTAGTAATAAAGAAGAAACAACAGGTATAAAAACCAATGTTTTTGGAGTTGGAGCTTTTGCACGTTACTACTTTTTAGAACTAGATAAAAAACGTTTTAAAGCTTATGCAGAAGCTGGTTTAGGTTATGGAAGAAACAAAATCGAAACACCGCTGGTGGGAAGTGATACTGACAACAGTTTAACGGCCGACATTAATGTAGGATTAAACTATTTTGTTACCAAAAATATCGCAGTAACTTTTGTTCTTGCAAATGTTTTGGCTTACAACAGTGTATCTCCGGAAAATGGCCCTTCTTCAGATACTTTTCAGTTAAATATTAATTTATTTGAAAATATTTTCGATCAGCCGCAGTTTGGAGTTTTGTATAGATTCTAAATACTTTTTGATTAAATAAAACGAAAAGCTGTCTCAATTTGGGACAGCTTTTTTATTTCATTAAACATTCAACTTTGTATCTTTGAATCTCTGTATTTTTAAATTTTTAAAAGAAAAATGGACGAAACCCCAAAACGATTTGATCGCATAGTTGCCATTCTGATTCAGCTGCAATCTAAAAAAATTGTAAAAGCTCAGGAATTGGCGGATCGTTTTGAATGCAGTTTAAGAACCATTTACAGAGACATTCGAACCCTCGAAGCTTCGGGTGTTCCTATTTACAGTGAAGCCGGTGTGGGTTATGCTTTAATGGAAGGATATCGATTACCGCCCGTAATGTTTACCCGCGAAGAAGTGAGCAGTTTTATTGCTGCTGAAAAACTAATGCAGAAATTTACCGATCCGTCTTTGGGCACACATTATGCATCGGCAATGTACAAGCTGAAATCTGTTTTAAGAAGCAATGACAAAGATTATCTTTCGAACATTGAATCGAGAATTGTAATGCAGGATGCAGAACCGATGTTTAATGACAGTTCTCCAAAAACATTAGAGGTTCTTTTTGAAGGAATAGCCGAGAAAAAACAAATTCTGTTAACGTATAAAACTTTTGATAAAGAAGAAACAACACAGCGAAATCTGGAGCCCGTAGGCGTTTTTCACGATAATAATAACTGGTATTTTCTGGGGTACTGTCACCTTAGAAAAGATTACAGGCAGTTTAGAACCGACAGGATTCAGGAAATAAAAAAAACGGATCTTGATTTTACAATTGAACATGATTCTCTGGAAACATATTTAACCAAAAACGAAACATTTCCAACAACAAAAGTCCGGATTTTGGTACAGAAAAAAATCGCAAGATATTTAGCTACTGAAAGAAAGTACCATGGTTTTATTTCTCAAAAAGAAATAGGCGACGAAATCGAAATGACATTTATGTCTCATAGTCTTCAGGATGGTTTTCCGCGCTGGTTTTTAATGTTTGGCGACTATGCTAAAATTCTGGAGCCCGAATCTCTAAAAACGAGAGTTTTAGAATTATTAGAAATCAATAAAAAAAGGCTTTTATAAAAAAAACTCCTGAGAGAAAATCTTCAGGAGTTTTTTTGTTTTATTTCTGTTTTACTACATTATAAAAATTATAATCAGTGTTTGAGGCATCTGTAATTCCAACATTTCTTCCCATGGTTACAATCTGGCCTCTGTGATAGGTTCCATGATTAATAACCTGAATTAAATAGTCGGCAATTGGCAGTTCGCATTCAAACCACGGATTTGTAATTTTAACTTCCTGAACTAAATCTTCTTCTGTTATTGAGTTAATAAGATGTTTCAATTTTGTAGATGAATTGAGCAGACCTGCAAATATTTCTTCTTTCGACAAATCTTCAAAACTTTCCTTTTCTGTCATGGGAGTTTGAGAAATAACAGAAAACCAATACGCTTCGGTAGACCAGATATGATCGAGCGTTTTCATAATATTTGAAAAACTTGAAGACACTTCTGCATAAAGCAGTTCATCTGATTTCGGCGAAAGCCAGTTTACAAACTGCTGATTTACCCATAAATTATAATCTGCATAATTAGACATTATCTTTTTTAAACTCATAACGGTTAGTTTTAGATTAGTTTTATAAAGTTATAATTTTAAAATCATACTATTGTCTTTCCCAGAAAAATGGCGGTTCAATGTTTAAAGCTCTTAAATATACATAAGCCTGTCCGCGATGATGCACTTCATTATCTATAAAATATAAGATGTTTTGAATGATTGGAAATTCATACTGACCAAAAAGATTAAAAGTCTGGCTAAAATCTTCAATCGATAATTGTTCCCAGTATTTATTGATTTCTTCTGTTGCCTCATCCCATTTTTCAAGATACTGTGCTTTAAAAATCAGTTTTTCTGTTCCTTCAGTATAAGGCTGCGCGTCACGATTTACGATTCCTTTTAATGCCGGAGCCGCAATTGCTAAAAGTTCATCAACTAATTTTGCAAAAGGTCGCATACCTCCTATTGAAAATTCGAAGAAATCTTTTTCTGGAAACAATTCGATTAAACGACGTGTAAGCGCGCGGTGACCCTGCCAGTGTTTTAATAAATCTTCTGAAGTAATTACTTGTTGTGCTTCTAACGTTTTCATAATTTTTATGTTTTAAATTTCTATACGTCAAAATTAAAATGGGCCGGTGACAACAGTTTGTCAGCAGGAAAAAATAAATTTTAAAATTTATTTTTTCCTGCCGTAGAGACGCACTGCAGTGCGTCTGCACAAAGAGAATCCACAAAAAATTAATAATATTAGAATACGTTACGTAGACGCACAACAGTGCGTCTCTACAGATATAGGTGACGTTTATAAAATCCTTTGTACCTTTGCAACTTAGAAACTTAGTTCCTTATAAAAAAACCTTTGCAACTTAAAAAAATGATTGAAGATAAAAATCCGCAGCGCACCAGTATATCACAATTAGGCGAATTTGGCTTAATTGACCATTTAACCCGAAATTTTGATGTAACACAGGAATCTACTTTAAAAAGTATTGGCGACGATGCTGCTGTTCTTGATTTTAAAGATAAAAAAGCAGTTATTTCTACCGATTTACTAATTGAAGGCGTTCATTTTGATCTGGCTTATATGCCGTTAAAGCATTTAGGATATAAAGCCGTTGTGGTAAATGTATCTGATATTTGCGCTATGAACGCGAAACCAACTCAAATTACGGTTTCTGTAGCCGTTTCTAACCGTTTTCCGTTAGAAGCTTTAGAGGAATTATTTGAAGGAATTACGCATGCTGCAAAAGAATATAAAGTAGATGTTATTGGTGGTGATACCACCTCATCTCAAAAAGGATTAATTATAAGCATTACTGCAATTGGTGAAGCTAATGAAGATGAAATCACTTATCGCAACGGTGCAAAACATACCGATTTATTAGTTGTAACCGGAGATATTGGCGCTGCTTATATGGGATTACAGGTTTTGGAACGTGAAAAACAGGTTTTTCAGGTAAATCCAAACAATCAGCCGGATTTAGATCCTTATACATATTTGGTCGAAAGACAATTAAAACCAGAAGCAAGAACTGATGTTCGAACGCTCTTGCATGCTCTTGAAATTAAACCAACTTCGATGATTGATATTTCTGACGGGTTATCATCAGAGATTATTCATATCTGCAAACAGTCTAAAGTGGGCTGTAATTTATATGAAGATAAACTTCCGTTAGATCCGCAGTTTATTTCGACTTGTGAAGAATTTAATATCGACAGTACAACGGTTGCCATTAATGGCGGCGAAGATTATGAACTTCTTTTTACTATTGATATTAATGATTTTGATAAAATAAAAGGAAACCCAAACTTTTCAATCATTGGCCACATGGCAGATGAAAGCGAAGGAATTCATCTTGTAACTCGTGCCAATACAAAAATTGCTTTAAAAGCACGTGGATGGGATGCGCTTTCTGAATAAATTTTAAAAAATTTCAAAATAAAAATTCCAAATTCCAACGATATGAATAGCTGTTTGGAATTTGGAATTTTTATTTTGGGATTTAACTTTAAAAAAGTCCTTTACTTTTAGCTTCTTTTACCAAATCTTCATCAGAACCTGAACGTACTTTAAGCAGTTCTTTGAGACTTACTCTTCGCTTTTCAATTTCGGTTAGAGAAATGGGAATATATTGCGGCATATCCGGCACGAGAGTTCCTTTTGATAAATGAAATAAAATTTGTTTGTCAAACTCATCTATTTCTATTGAATTATGAGGTGACTGATTGAGCATTTTAACTACCGACTGACTGTAGTATTTTTGGTTATTCATTACTTTATCAAAAGCCAGAAGAAGTTCATCAAAAGTAAGATCGTTTTTGATTATTAATCCATTTGGATTAATAGTTCTTATGATTGTTTTTATTTTAAGCAGTTCTGTGTACATTGTCAAGAGAATGATCTTGCAATGCGGCATTTTTTTCATAATTAATTTTGCAATGTCCTCTCCCGAAAAAAGATTTTTTTCTTCATAAGCCGGCATGCTGATATCCAGAAAAGCAATTTCAAACTCCGGTGTGTTTTTATCTTCTAATAATTCATAAGCTGATCTGCAGTCGTGAGCCTGTGCAATTTCAAACTCATATTCTTTTGGTTTGTAGCGGGTAATAGCATTTTTATATCCTTCGATAATAAAAGGATGATCGTCTACAATTAAGATGTTGGGCTTAATTAATTCCGAAATTGGGGCTTTGAAATTAAATGTCATTTTTTTGCAGGTTAATTTTTTGATCAATTGGGACTTTTACCACAAGAAGCGTCCCTTCTCCTTTTGCAGATTTTATGTTAACGGTACCTTTACATTCTGCCGCTCTGTATTCGATATTATGCAGTCCAATACCATTTTTGGTGCGTTTTACATTAAATCCAACGCCGTCATCTAAAATAGACAAAACCAAATGATCAATTTCGCTTTTAAACTCCACTTTAATTGTGTCTGCATTAGCATATTTATTACAATTTTGAAGCGCTTCCTGAATAATGCGATACAAATTAATCTTTACAATATTGTTTACAAGCTCCCATTTTATATGAGAATCAAACGAGGTTTCTAATTTAGATGGATAGGTATTTTTCTGATTTTCAAATAACTTATTTAAAATTACTACAAAATTATTAATTAGTTCAGATTTTTCTCTATTTAAGTCGTGTGAAATTTCCCTAATGTCTTCTTCAATATGTTTTAACTCTGCTAAATATTTTTTTCTTTTTGAAGCAGCTTCGGCTTCATCAATTTTATCTAAACTGTCTAAACTGATTCTCACTCCAAACATACGGCCTAAAACTCCGTCGTGTAATTCCTGGGCTACTTTTTTCTTTTCTTTAATTCGCGTTGATTCAATTTCGTTTTGCTGCGAAATCATCAAGTTGTAAATATCTTCATTTGCAATTTGCTGTTGCTGTTTAAAAAGCAATTCTCTATTTCTTGCCTGCTGTGTTTTGTATACATAAAAAAACAAACCTATGAGTGTACAAATACTGAAAACATAAATCAGGGTTTTATTTTTTTCCTGTAAATTGGAGTTTTGATCTTTTATTTCATTAGTTTCATATTCAATACGAGAGAATTTTTCGCCCATATTTCGTTCTGCTTTTAGCAATTTATCATTTAAAAGAATGTATTCTTTTGAATATTTAGAGGCATTTTTGGGATCAACAATAGCAATTTGCTTGAGAGCGTCTAGTGTATTTCTTACTTTATTTGCGGTTCTTGAGACGTTTAAGGCTTGTTTTGAAAGTTGAACCGCTCGCAAGGTATCTTTTTTAAATGCATAATATTCAGATAAGTGAATTTTGCTTATTATAATACCTGATTCTTGTTTTAAGCTATCCCTAATTTTTAATGCATCATAAAACTGCTCTGGCAATTCTGTAAAATCTTTTGATTTAAATTTAGACACAGCCAAATTATCTAAAAGCATGGCATACAAATTTGTATTTCCATTATACAAGTCTTTTTCGTCTAAACCTCTGCGTAAATATTCTTTTGCTTTATTAAAATTATTCATCCTTAAATAAACAAAGCCAATATTATTTAACGAAATTGCTTTTAACTGAAGATCTGCAGGAATTGATTTGTCATCAAGAATAATTAATGCTTTATTATGATATTCGAGTGACTTTTCATACTCCTCGCGTTCGTTATATATAATTCCCAGTAAATTGTAACTGTCATAAATATCTCTTGCTGCATTTTTTTTATCTTTTAATATTTTAAGAGCTTTAAAAACGGTTATCTCACTTTCAAAAAAATCTCCTTCGGTTAACTGTAAATCAGCTTTTGTTAATAAAGTTTTCGCTAAGCGAAAATCATCATTGATTTTTAAATATATTTTCTCAGCCCGAAAATAATTTAAAAAAGCACTGTCTGAAACAGTCTGTGATTGATAATAATCGCCTAAATAAGTATATGACTTGGCAATATTGACAGAGTCTTTGCTGTTTATTGATTTTTCTAAAAGCAATTTTGATACATCTTTAAATGAAGACCAATCGCTCATATTATAATAACGGTTAGCAACCTTAAAAAGATTTACTTTTTTAATAGAATCGTCTTTTTGATTCTTTACAATATCAAATGCTTTCTTATTATACTTTTGTTTGTATTGAAAAGGAAGATCTATATTATTGGCTAAAGAAAAATAAATAGAGAGGCTGTCTTCTGAAGGATTTAAAGATAAATCTTTCTCTTTCTTTTTTTTATTTGTACATGCAAATAAAATAAGAAGTAAAAATAATGATATCAGCAGGTGTCTTTTCAATTTATACTTTTGATTTTCACCAAAAATACTAAAACTATAAACACAAAAAAAAAGCTGCCAAAAAACTGACAACTTTTTTCTTATATTAATTTATTTATGGGAATTAATCTAACTTTATTCTTGATTTTGATAATTGACTGTCAGAAGTAAAACCTTTAAATACATCTTTATTTGAGTTTGATTGATTAGATCCTGTATACTCATCTGTTTTTCTTCCATTTTTTCCATGTTGGCTTCCATCTGTATCTACACCAATATCAATAGTTTTGTCATTTGATAAATTAGATGCTACAGGATTTGCAAAAGAAGTTGCTACCATTACTAATGAGAATAATCCGAAAGTTAAAGCTGTTTTTTTCATGTTTTGAGGTGTTTTATTTTTTTATATTTATTTGGGGCTTGTGATTGTTTTTGGTGTTAATCACGGTGTAAAACTAAGCCCGAAATCAAAAAAAATTTATACGAAAAAATCAGTTTGTGGTAGATCGTACCCAATTGATAGTCAATGGATAGCAAATCAATGTAATCACTTAATTATTAGACTTCTAAGTAATTACCTTCGGAAAAATCAGTTATAATTAAATCAACATTTGATTTATAGGTTTTAGAAAAAGGAATCTTTTTCGTGGAGTTTTTTATGTAACACATTGAGTTTCCGTTATGAATCCTCGCAATGTAATTTCGATTGATAATATAACTGTTATGAATTCGAATAAACGGGTATGATAAAACCTGTTCAAAATGCTTTAAAGTTTTAAAAGCGGTTATCATTTCTCCTGAATTCAAATAAATATCGGTCGAATTATTATCGGCCTGAAAATAGCTGATATCATCTGCATTTAGGTAACGATGATCTCCATAAGATTTAATGCAGATTATAAGCGATTTTTCATCTATTTGACGCTCTTTTAATCCAGAAGTTACAACAAAAGGACTTTCTTTCTTAAAATGGGTTGTTTTTACTTCTGCTGCTTGTTTTTCTAATTTTAAAATTGTCATCAATAATTCAGCAGTAACAACAGGTTTTATCAAGTAATCAAAAACTCCGAATTTAATGGCATCAAATGCTAAGTCTTTTTTAGATGTTATAACAACAATTCGAGGCAGAACATTTAAAAACCGATGAAGTTCGTTAATAAACTGAAGAGATAAATTACTTGAAGACTTTTTAGGATCTATCTCTAAAAAAATAAGTGAAGGTTTATGCTCTAAAACCAAATCCAAGCCATCCTGATAATTTACTGCCGAAGCCAGAAAAGACAATTGCGAAAAACCCTCAGCAATTGTTTGAGTTTTCGAAATACTCTCGGCATCATCATCAATAATTATGTACGAGTACTTTTTCAATTTTTGGTCTGGTTGGTTTTTACGAATATAGGAGACTTTGCCTATTTAGACAATGTGTTTATTGGTATTTCGCAAAAAAAATTGATTTAGTTCTTTTATTGGTAATTAAATTTACGATTTTCATTGATTTAATTATTTCATTGTTAATAGATTACAACGAAATGTTAACACATAAGGATGAAATACAAAAATGATCGATGAAATGTATATTTTTTCCAAACTAAAAAATCCCAAATCTCATTAAAGAAATTTGGGATTTTGTATAGTATAAATATGTAAAAATTACATTTTCATTAACCAGTTTTTCATTGAAACTTCGTTTTCGATAATACCTCTTAATTCAGATATTTTAACGCGGTCTTGTTTCATTGTATCTCTGTGGCGAATAGTTACTGTTTCGTCTTCAAGAGTTTGGTGATCTACTGTAATACAGAAAGGTGTTCCTAAAGCATCTGCTCTTCTGTAACGACGTCCAACTGCATCTTTTTCATCATAAGCAACATTAAAGTCCCATTTTAAATCTTCGATGATTTTTTTGGCAACTTCCGGTAATCCGTCTTTTTTAACTAATGGTAATACAGTCGCTTTTGTTGGCGCTAAAACTGCCGGTAATTTTAAGACAGTTCTTTCTGATCCATCTTCTAAAGTTTCTTCTTTTAATGAAGTTGCAAAAACTGCCAAGAACATACGATCTAAACCAACTGAAGTTTCGACTACGTATGGCACATAGTTTTCATTTAATTCAGGATCAAAATATTGAAGTTTTCTTCCTGAATATTCTTCGTGTGCTTTTAAGTCAAAATCAGTACGAGAGTGAATTCCTTCTAATTCTTTGAAACCAAAAGGGAAATTGAATTCAATATCTGCAGCTGCATTTGCATAATGCGCTAATTTTTCGTGATCATGAAAACGGTAATTTTCTTTACCTAATCCTAAAGATAAATGCCAGTTCAAACGAGTTGTTTTCCAGTGCTCGTACCATTTCATTTCTTCTCCCGGACGCACAAAAAACTGCATTTCCATTTGTTCGAATTCACGCATACGGAAAATAAATTGTCTTGCTACAATTTCATTTCTGAAAGCTTTACCCGTTTGAGCAATTCCAAAAGGAACTTTCATACGGCCCGATTTCTGAACGTTTAAAAAGTTTACGAAAATACCCTGCGCTGTTTCAGGACGTAAATAAAGATCCATTGCATTTTCTGCAGAAGCTCCTAATTTAGTTCCAAACATTAAGTTGAACTGCTTAACGTCTGTCCAGTTTTTAGAACCCGTTTCAGGATCCGCGATTTCAAGTTCTTCGATTAAAGCTTTTACATCTTCCAGATCTCCGTTTCCTAAAGAACGTCCTAAACGTTCTCTGATTTCTTTTTCTCTCGCTAAATATTCAATTACACGAGCATTTGTAGTTACAAATTCTTGTTCGTTGAAGGCGTCGCCAAAACGAGCTTTTGCTTTATCAATTTCTTTTTGAGCTTTTTGGTGAATTTTTTCAGCAAAATCTTCAACTAAAACGTCAGCTCTATATCTTTTTTTAGAATCTTTATTATCAATTAACGGATCATTAAAAGCATCAACGTGGCCGGAAGCTTTCCAGGTTGTTGGGTGCATTAATATTGCAGCGTCAAGGCCCACAATATTCTCATTCATCTGAACCATTGATTTCCACCAATATTCGCGGATATTCTTTTTTAATTCGACACCGTTTTGTGCATAATCATAAACTGCACTTAAACCATCGTAAACTTCGCTTGACGGAAAAATAAATCCGTACTCTTTTGCGTGCGAAACCACATTCTTAAATATATCTTCTTGTTTTGCCATAGTAATGCAAAAATATAAAAAGTACTTATAAAAAAAAGAAAAATAAAAAAGATTGAAGCCGTATTTTGGCTATTTTTGTAACTAAATTCTTTCTATTTGTGTTTAATTTTATAATTGATCTGTTTTTTCCTAAAGTCTGCTCCGGATGCCGCTCTGTTTTAATGTCTAACGAAGTGGTTTTATGTACAAACTGCCGACATGAAATGCCTCTTACACAATATCATCTGGATTCAGAAAATCAAGCTGTCAAAAAGTTCTATGGAAAGATTGAAATAGAACATGCATCGGCGTTTTTATACTTCAATAAAAAAGGAATTGTGCAGGAGCTTATTCACAACTTGAAATACAAAGGCCACGAAGAAATTGGAACAGTTTTAGGCAATTGGCATGCCGAAGATTTAAAAGAATTAAAACTTGAAAAGGCTTTTGATGTTATAATTCCTGTTCCGCTTCATCCCAGAAAATTTAAAGAAAGAGGCTACAATCAAGTTACAACATTTGGAAAAGCTTTAGCCGAAAGTTTAGAAATTCCTTTTGATGATTCTATTTTATACCGAAAGAAATATTCTAAAACCCAATCTAAAAAGAATCTTTTAGGAAGAACTGAAAATATCGAAAATATATTTGATGTGCATTTAACGGCAGAAAATGAAAACAAACATTTTTTAATTGTTGATGATGTATTAACAACCGGTGCTACGCTCGAAGCTTGTTCTCGTGCGTTAGTAAAAATTCCGGGAGCCAAAATCAGCATTATCTGTATGGCAATGGCGAATTCTTAAAACACATTATTTTTAATAAAAAATTCCAAATTCCGATGTTTGAAGATTGGAATTTGGAATTTAAGTATTTGAAATTTGAAGATTCTTAATTTAAAATGATCTTCTTATCTGTTCTTTTATCTCCATCCATAATAGTTAGAAAATAAACTCCCGATGATGACCCTATTGGCAGTGTGATTTCTTTATTGAAATTATCTGCGTGTTCAAATGATTCTGAATAAATAGTTTTTCCTAAAACATCGCGAATGTATATCTGTGCACCGCCTTTTGACTGACTTTTGAATTGTACTGTAAAAGTTCCTTTATTTGGATTAGGATATGGTATCACTTCTTCTGTAACCGGAGTATCAACTCCCAAAGTAAAGGTTTGACTGCATATATTTAATGACGCTGTATTTATTGTTCCAAAACTTCCCACAACGGCATCACGAACTCTCAGCGTCCAGTTTCCTTCTGGGTCTTCTCCATTAAATACACTTAATGCATCTGCCGGAATAACAATTTGACTTGTCGTTGTTGAACATTGCAAGTTTGTTCCTGAATCATCAAATTGCAATGCCAGTGTAGAATTTGTACTCGCACATGCTTTATCGAATAATCGCACAACAGTTCCTTTTGGGCTTACGATTTGAATTTCAAGATCTGAAAATCTGGCATGAGTAACATTTACTGAAACATTTACATCAGAAACCGTTCCTGTTGAAGCCGGAACTGAAACATTGCGAGTTGTAAATGAAGTTCCGTATGGAATGGCAAAAGAACTTCCAAAACTATAATCGTTACAACTTGTAGTTGATGTGTAACCTATTGCAAATGCTTTTGTATTTAAAGCATAATAAATATTTGCCGTTGGCTCAATTAAAATCCTGCAGTTTGTTGCTGCTTCGATACCTTCAGGAACTAATACCGTTTCTGATCCATCATTGGGTGTAGCCGTTGCCAAAACAGTTGGAAAAGTCAATCCCCCATCTGTAGATAATTTGATATTTACAGTTGATGAACCTTGAAGTGTATTGGTATTATTAACGCTCCATGTAATATTTTGATATGCTCCTTGCTGCCAGCTCAAATTATCGGCATTTTGAGATGTTATTGCAAAAGGTCCTGCCGACGGTGTTACGGTTACTACCATTCCATCGGTATTTGTTTGTGCAATGCCTAAAGCACCGTTATTTCTTCCCGTTAAGGTAAAATTTAATGTTCTGGCAATTGAAGAAACAGATTCCCAAGTTGTTGTCAGTCTATTTTGAAGTACAGAACTGAAACTTGGCATATAACGAACCGGAGAACTTCCCGGAGCTATTGATCGAAACAATGGTCCGTTTGCTTTTGTTGCATAAGCAATACTGTTTGCTCCTGAAGTGTTTGTCGCACTATCATTTTCTTCCCATGTATAGGTTATATTCTCGGCACCAGAACCAGATCCTGTTAGAACAAACGCTGTACTCATTGGAATTGTAAAATCAGCACCCGCATTAATTACCGGCGGATTGTTAGCAATACTTGTACTTACAGGACAGCTTTTACCTGCAAGATTATTTTGTATTTGAAGAATACTGGCATATGCAAAATAATCATCTGAATTATCCTGAATATCATAATCATCTGTTACTCCAGCATATCCCATAATGGTAGAACCGCTTCCAGGCTCAACACTTACTCCTGTTCCTTCAATATCATAAGAAAATGTATGGTTGGCTCCCAATTGATGTCCGATTTCGTGAACCACAAAATCAACATCAAAAGTATCTCCTTCTGGTTTTGCGTTTGATGGCGAAGTATAACCACTTCCCTTTCCTATAACATTAGATGGTGTTGGACTTTGGCAGACACAACCAATACAGGCCGCATTACCGCCTCCGCCAGAAGCGCCAAACAAATGTCCAATATCATAATTTGCATCTCCAATTACGTTAGTTAAGGTGCTTTGAACTTCTTTACTCCAAAAATCATTGCCGTCTGTATCTGTAGAAGTTCCTTTGCTTGCATTAGAATAAGGATCTGTAGAAGCATCTGTATAAATTACAGCATCTGTATTGGCAATTAAAATTAACTGTAATGCTAAATCTCTGTTTAAAATTCCGTTTACTCGGGTTAATGTAGCATTCATTCCTGCTAAAGCACCCGTTTTTGTACCTCCAAAATAGGCAGTATATTCTCCTGTACACGACAATGCTAAACGCATGGTTTTAAAAACTTTGTCGTTTGAAGTTGTTTTTGCTGTTTTTGAAGTACTGGCATTTTGCAAAACCAAATCGGCAGTTTTACAGGATAATTTAGCTTTTGAAAATTCACTTTTAGAAGAAAACAAAACATATTCTGTTTTATTATCTGGGTTTTCTTCTATAAATTCTGTCGCTTTATCAGCACGAAAAACCATTGTTTGCAAACCGTTTGGTGAAAAACTGAAATGTATTACAGCCGATTTATCATCTAAACCATTTCCTGTATACGATCTTATTTCAGGATATTTTGCCTGAAGTTCAGGATCAAAATTAGAAGATTCCCAAACCTGAAATCTTTCGAGTGTTCCGTCTGAATTAGGTATTGTAATTTCTGACCTGTTACTTTTTGAGTTTTTAGCCGTTGATGCAGAAAGCTTTGCTTTAAAAAAATCTGTATTTAGTTTATAATACAATTTCTCAGAATCGCTGCTGTTGTTCTGCTTTTTTAAAGTTGAAGCAGAACCAGATCGCTGCCATAAATCATCACTTTGGGCATGAAGTTCTACACAACAAAATATAAACATTAAAAAAAGTAGTTGTTTTTTCATACTTACAGAGGCTTTTATATACATCAAAATTAGTTGATTTAAATCAAATTCTTACATGTAAACGACAATTAACGTTTTTTAGTCGACGAATTAAATGTTTTTTCGACAAAAGAAAGAGAATCTTCTTAAAAAATCAATTCGTCGAAGCACAAAATTTAAAATAGATAGTATAAATTTGCAGCATCTTAAATAATTTGTTTTGAAGCTCTTTCATTCTATAAACGATTTCCGTTCGACCAAGAAAACAATTTTAACTCTTGGAACTTTTGACGGCGTACATATTGGTCATAAAAAAATTCTGGAAAGAATTACTGAAAATACCGAAAATGGAAAGTATGAAAGTTTAGTGCTTACTTTTTTCCCGCATCCAAGAATGGTCCTGCAGGAAAAATCAGAAATAAAGCTTTTAAACACAATTTCTGAAAAAACAAAACTTTTAGAAGCTACAGGAATTGAAAATCTGGTTATTCATCCTTTCGACGAAAGCTTTTCAAGATTAACTGCCGAAGAGTTTGTTCATTCAATTTTAGTAGATCAGTTTCATATTCAAAAAATAATTATTGGTCATGACCATCGTTTTGGCAGAAACAGAACCGCTAATATTGATAATTTAATTGCTTTTGGAATTGATTATGGTTTTGAAGTAGAACAAATTTCTGCAGAAGAAATTCAGGATGTTTCTGTAAGTTCTACCAAAATTAGAAAAGCACTTAATGAAGGAAATATGGTTTTGGCCAATGAATATCTTGGCTATGATTATTTTTTAACCGGCGAAATTGTAAAAGGAAAACAATTAGGAAGAACTATTGGATTTCCAACTGCTAATATTCAAATTGAAGAAGAATACAAACTAATTCCAAAAAATGGTGTTTACGTTGTTCGTACTTTAATCAACGAAAAAGAAGTTTTTGGAATGATGAATATTGGTTTTAACCCTACTGTAAATGGTCAGAAACAAACTATTGAAGTTAACCTTTTTGATTTTGATGCCGATATTTACGGAAAAAAAATTGAAGTCTCATTATTGCAATATCTTCGCGAAGAGCAAAAATTTGGCTCTATTGATTTATTAAAAGCGCAGTTAAATCAGGACAAACAGAATGCTTTGGCATTTATGAGCAAACTTTAATAAAGGTTTCAAAAAAGCACTTTTATTTCTTTTTAGAACATCGTAGTTATTTTTTTAGTAAATTTGATATAGAACTCTGTTTTTCAAATATTTACTATTAACTTCTTTAAAAATAACCACTATGAAATTACCTAAAGAAATAACAAACGGTTTTTTAATATTCCTTGGAATTGGGATTTATTTTTTATTGATGAACCTATTAGGTTTAGCAGATTTATTCTACCTGCGTACTCTTAACGTATTTTTTATATTTTACGGTGTAAACAGGACCATGCAGATGAATCTTCACGAAGGGGAAACAAGTTTTGTATCTAACGCCGTCTCTGCTATGGCAACTTCTGTTGTTGGGGTAGCTATGAGCGTTTTTGGATTATTAGTTTACAGTTATGCCCGAGGCGGTGATGCTTATGTCGAAACATTATCAAAAACGTTTATGTTTGGAGGAAATCCTTCAGTGCCAACTTATTGCATCTGCCTGCTTTTTGAGGGACTTGCATCTTCGGTAATTGTTACTTTAATGATGATGTTGTATTGGAACAACAAATACGCTGCCGATTAATTAATTTGAAATAAAACAACTATATTAAGCGTTCTAAAATCATATAATTATAAATTTTTATGATTTTAGAACGCTTATTTTATGAAATTATTTAACAAATATTCATTTACAACACTCTGTGTCGTTGGTTCGAAAATTTAATTACATTTGAAGCTTCAAAAACAATGTATCCATGAGCATTACTACAAAACACAATTGGACAAAAGACGAAATAATCGCAATTTATAACAAGCCTTTGATGGATTTGCTTTATGAAGCAGCAACAATTCATAGACAACAACATGATCCAAACGTGGTTCAGGTATCTACTCTTCTTTCTATAAAAACCGGCGGATGTCCGGAAGACTGCGGCTATTGTCCGCAGGCTGCAAGGTACAACACAGGCGTAGAAGGAAATGATTTAATGAGCGTAAGTCAGGTAAAAGCTCAGGCTTTGCGAGCTAAATCTAACGGATCTTCTCGCGTATGTATGGGAGCAGCCTGGAGAAATGTAAAAGATGGTGAAGAATTTGATCAGGTTTTGGAAATGGTGCGTACGATAAACAAACTTGATATGGAGGTTTGCTGTACTTTAGGAATGCTTACCGAAAATCAGGCACAGCGTTTAGCCGAAGCTGGCTTATATGCATACAACCATAATTTAGATACTTCTGAAGAATATTATAAGGATGTAATTTCGACACGTGGTTTTGAAGACCGTTTACAAACTATCGAAAATGTTCGCAAAACAAATGTAACAGTTTGCAGCGGCGGTATTATTGGAATGGGAGAAAGCATCGAAGACAGAGCCGGAATGCTTGTTGCGCTTTCAACCTTAAATCCGCAGCCAGAATCTGTTCCAATTAATGCACTTGTTGCCGTTGAAGGAACTCCGCTTGAGGAAGAAAAACCAGTAGAAATCTGGGAGATGATTCGCATGGTTGCCACTACCCGAATTGTAATGCCGGAAACTCAGGTTCGTTTATCTGCCGGAAGAACGAATATGTCCCGCGAAGGTCAAGCCATGTGCTTTTTTGCAGGAGCTAATTCAATTTTTGCCGGTGATAAATTACTTACTACTCCAAATCCTGATGTTAACGAAGACATGAAAATGTTTGAGACTCTAGGAATGGTGGCTCAAAAACCATTTATTAAAATAATGCAGCCAAAAACAGTTGAAGCAATAGATTCTCAATTTACTACATTAGGAGAAAAACCAAAATGGTCAAGACCGGGACATACCATTGAAAGAAACGTTGAAGCTTCGATTAAATCAAAAATTTAATTAATAGAGCTCAAAAATCTCGATAAATATTTTTAAATTGCTTATGACACAGAGTTATAAGCAATTTTTTTATATATAAAAATGAAGTTAAAAGAAATAGAAAGGGTTAAAAAGATCTCTAAAGATGATTTTGTTTCCCAATATGTGAAAAAACAAATTCCAGTAGTTGTTGAAGAACTAACCGAAGACTGGCCGGCTTATGAGAAATGGAAACTATCTTACATAAATAAAATCGCCGGTGATATTACAGTTCCTTTGTATGATGACAGACCCGTAAATCATGAAGAGGGTTTTAACGAAGCTCATACGAAAATGAAAATGAGTGACTATATCAATTTATTAGAATCAAAACCAACCAATTATCGCATTTTTCTTTATAATCTAATGAAAGAAGTACCGGTGCTGAAAAATGACTTTTTATGGCCGGATATTGGTTTGAAATTAGTAAAACAATTGCCTATGCTTTTTTTTGGCGGACAAAACGCCAAAGTTTTTATGCATTTTGATATTGACTATTCTAATATTCTGCATTTTCATTTTCATGGAGAAAAGCAATGCATGATATTCCCTCCTGATCAATCAAAGTATATGTATAAAGTACCTCATGCTTTGATTTCAAGAGAAGACATCGATTTTGATAATCCTGATTATGATAAATTTCCGGCTCTTGAAAATGCTGAAGGTTATATCACTAATCTAAAACACGGAGAAATGCTGTATATGCCTGAAGGATACTGGCATTATATGAAATATTTAACCCCGGGGTTTTCTATGAGTCTGCGTGCTTTTCCTAAAAGTATTACTAATTTATCTAAAGCGGCTTATAATGTATTAATCATGCGCCATTTCGATATCATGATGCGAAAGTTTAAAGGCCAAAAATGGATTGATTACAAAAACGAAAAAGCGATTCAGAATACGAATCTTAATCTTCGAAAGAGCGCTTAAACAAAATCCTTATCTAAAAAAAAACGAGCTGCAGTGTTAAATTGCAGCTCGTTTTTTTATTGAATATCATTTAATTAAAAAATAATTTTCTTGGTTATCATATTTCCATTTTCTAAAGTTACTTTTACTATTAAAACCTGATTTCCTGATTGAAAATTTGAAATCTGCAATTCTGTGTTTTCTACTTTTTTATTGTTGTAAAGCAGTTTTCCTGAAACATCAAAAATTGAAACTTCCCTCATTATGTTGGTTGAAGAATTTAATTGTATTGTTTTATCTTTTACAGAAACATAGAAACCATTATTTTGTCCTTCAAAATCATCTGTTCCTAAAGTTGTATTAGCATATTTTAAAACAAATCTTTCCGGAAACTTTCCAATAGCTGTAGTAAATTTGTAATTACTAGTCTGCAGATTATGAATCTTATTAGCAACCTTATCTTCAAGATAGATTTCCTGATTGCTTAAAACACCATCTGTTCTGTCAATTGATATTGAAAATTCTCCCTGAATAGTAGATTCATAGCCAAGCGGAATAACATCTGAATTATTAAAAGGTAATGCACGTCCTTGAATAGATAAATTTTGACCTTCATTTATACTGTAAAAATCCAGATAACGATTACCATTAAAAGAAAGTGCATCGTAATTTTGATCCCATGAATTAGTAGCTCCCTCAATATATCCAATTAATAATTGTTTAAAAGCCCCTTCTGTATTCGTTAAATTTAGCCAGACTCTATGTCTTTCTAAATTAATTTTTGCGGTATTATTAGTTTTATAAAACTGGCTGTTATTACCAGGAACCCTCATATTATTATTAAAAACAACTGGAGAAGTAGTTTTAGATTTTGCAAAGAAAGCCTGACCTGCGGCTATATAACCTAAAGGAGCAGTCTGATTTCCCGGACTTGTAGCACCTGTTCCAGTACCTGTACTTCCTGTCATATTATAAGTAGCATAATCTGAAGAGTTATATTTGTATTTACCACTTCCATCACCTGCCGGCGCTGTATTGTGAGTCCAAAAATATAAAGTCCCATATAAATTTGCAGTGTTATCAAGTATAAATTGATCTGCATACACTGCTGAAGGATATGGATTTCCAATTAAATGAAATCTCTCTGCAGTGACTAAAGGAACTGAAATTGGACCATTGTTAGGAACTCCAACAAATGAAACGAGTTGGGTCGCTGGTGTTACGATATCGAAATCCTGTGGTCCTCTAATACTGTACCCCTGACCAGGCACCATTTCAACATTTCCTCCAAAATGAATCACCCAGCTTGCATTAGGATTATAGCTCGTATATTTATCTGCTAAAGTATTTGGAGACAAATCATGCATTGTAAAAGGAATTGGTGCTCTAACTACTGGTGATGACCAATACGTATAATCGTATCTTCTTGTTGTTGTATTTCTTTTGTAAATAATATTTCCTGTATTGACAGCATTAGTAGTCTGTAATAAGCTTGAATTATTTTCAAAAGTCAATGTCCCTCCATTATTAGTAACAGCATTAGTTATTGTTAATGTATGATTAGAATTTACAGTAACATTTACACCCGGATCTACCATACAAGAACAACCGCTTAAGCTACCCGTTGTTGAATAATTTCCAGAAAATCTAATTGCATCTGTCAATACAGGTTCACTACCTTTTGACCAGACAGTTCCATTCCAGGTATTAGTAACCGGAGCCAGAATTTCTATTGCTGCAGTAGGATTTGAAGGGCAGAGTGAATTTTCATGAATTGTAAAAGTATAGGTTCCCGGCGCTAGGTTAGTAATCGTAAAGTTAGGTCCTGAACCTGTATAGGTTTGCGACACTGTTCCGTTACTTTGTGTAATTGTCCAGCTAGCCGGATTCAACAATCCATTTAAGGTTATACTTCCAGTTGGATTAACACAAGTTGGCTGAACTATTGTTCCTGTAGTAGGAGTTGCTGGTTTTGGAATTACTGTAATTACTGCCGAACCACCTGTAAATCCAGAATTTCGAATACAACTGTTGGCTCCCGTAACGGAAACTAAAGCATATGTAGTCGTTCCTGTAACCGGAGTAGTAAACGGTGTAAAAGCTGTACCGCTTACAACACCCGTTGCTGTTCTGTTTGTTCCGCCGTTTTCTGTATACACTATAGTATAAGGACCAGTTCCTGCACTTGCCGTGAAAGTTAACTGACCGGCACCTGATCCGCATAATGGACTGACTGCACTTAAAGTTCCCTGTGGTAAAGGATTCACTGTGATCGTTGCTGATCCGCCTGTAAAACCTGTATTCCTAACACAGCTATTTGCTCCCGTAACGGAAACTAAGGCATAGGTGGTTGTTCCTGTAACCGGAGTAGTAAATGGTGTAAAAGCCGTACCGCTCACAACTCCCGTTGCTGTTCTGTTTGTTCCACCATTTTCTGTATATACAACAGTATAAGGACCAGTTCCTGCACTTGCGGTGAAAGTCAACTGACCGGCACCTGATCCGCACAAAGGACTAACCGCACTTAAGGTTCCCTGCGGTAAAGGATTCACTGTGATCGTTGCTGAAGCCCCCGTAAAACCTGTAGTTCGAAGACAGGAATTAGCATCAGTAACTGATACCAACGTGTAATTTGTAGTCGCTGTAACCGGAGTAGTAAATGGTGTAAAAGCTGTACCGCTTACAACTCCCGTTGCTGTTCTGTTTGTTCCGCCGTTTTCTGTATATACAACAGTATAAGGACCAGTTCCGGCTGTAGCTGTAAAAGTAAGCTGGCCGGCTCCCGATCCGCATAAAGGACTAACCGCACTTAAGGTTCCCTGCGGTAAAGGATTCACTGTGATCGTTGTTGAAGTTCCCGCAAAACCTGTAGTTCGAAGACAGGAATTAGCATCAGTAACTGATACCAGCGTGTAATTCGTAGTCGCTGTAACCGGAGTAGTAAATGGTGTAAAAGCTGTACCGCTTACAACTCCCGTTGCTGTTCTGTTTGTTCCACCATTTTCTGTATATACAACAGTATAAGGACCAGTTCCTGCACTTGCGGTGAAAGTCAACTGACCAGCACCTGATCCGCATAAAGGACTAACCGCACTTAAGGTTCCCTGTGGCAAAGGATTTACTGTAATTGTAGCTGAAGCTCCTGTAAAACCTGTATTCCTAACACAGCTATTTGCTCCCGTAACGGAAACTAAAGCATATGTGGTTGTTCCTGTAACCGGAGTAGTAAATGGTGTAAAAGCCGTACCGCTCACAACTCCCGTTGCTGTTCTGTTTACTCCACCGTTTTCTGTGTATACAACTGTGTAAGGACCTGTTCCAGCTGTCGCTGTAAAAGTAAGCTGGCCGGCTCCCGATCCGCATAAAGGACTAACCGCACTTAAAGTTCCCTGTGGTAAAGGATTTACAGTAATTGTTGCTGAAGGCCCAGTAAAACCTGTATTTCTAACACAGGTATTTGCTCCCGTTACTGAAACCAGTGTGTAAGTCGTTGTACCTGTAACCGGAGTTGTAAAAGTATTAAACGGCGTACCACTCACAACATTATTGACAGTACGATCTGCGGTTCCGTCATTATAAACTATTGTATAAGGGCCAGCTCCCGCACTTGCCGTAAAAGTTAACTGACCAGCACCTGTTGCACAAAATGGTCCATTAGCTGTTAAACTTCCCTGTGGCAAAGGATTTACGGTAATTGTTGCTGAAGCTCCTGTAAAACCTGTATTCCTAACACAGGTATTTGCTCCCGTTACCGAAACAAGAGTATAGGTTGTTGTACCTGTAACAGGAGTTGTAAAGGTATTAAATGGAGTACCACTCACAACACCTGTAGCAGTACGATCTGCGGTTCCGTCATTATAAACTACTGTGTAAGGACCAGTTCCTGCACTTGCAGTGAAAGTCAGTTGACCAGCGCCTGTTGCACAAAATGGTCCATTAGCTGTTAAACTTCCCTGCGGTAAAGGATTTACCGTAATTGTTGCTGATGCTCCTGTAAAAGCTGTATTCCTAACACAGGTATTTGCTCCCGTTACTGAAACCAGTGTATACGTTGTTGTACCTGTAACCGGAGTAGTGAACACAGCAAATGGAGTACCACTCGTAACATTCGATGCTGTTCGATTAGCTGTACCATCATTATAAACAACTGTATATGGACCTGTTCCTGCACTTGCCGTAAAAGTTAATTGCCCAGCGCCCGTTACACAAAATGGTCCGTTAGCGGTCAAACTTCCCTGAGGTAAAGGATTCACCGTAATTGTTGCTGATGCTCCTGTAAAAGCTGTATTCCTAACACAAGTATTTGCTCCTGTTACCGACACCAGTGTATAAGTCGTCGTACCTGTAACTGGAGTTGTAAAAGTATTGAATGGAGTACCACTAACCACATTATTAACCGTACGATCTGCGGTTCCGTCATTATAAACTACTGTGTACGGCCCTGTTCCTGCACTTGCTGTAAAAGTCAGCTGACCAGCACCTGTTGCACAAAATGGTCCATTGGCGGTCAAACTTCCCTGTGGTAAAGGATTTACCGTAATTGTTGCTGAAGCTCCTGTAAAAGCTGTATTCCTAACACAGGTATTAGCTCCAGTAACTGAAACTAATGTATATGTTGTTGTACCTGTAATCGGAGTTGTAAAAGTATTGAATGGAGTACCGCTTACAACACCTGTAGCGGTACGATTTGCCGTGCCGTCATTATAAACTACTGTGTATGGCCCCGTTCCTGCACTTGCCGTGAAAGTCAGCTGACTAGCACCTGTTGCACAAAATGGTCCGTTGGCCGTCAAACTTCCCTGCGGTAAAGGATTTACTGTAATTATTGCTGAAGGTCCTGTAAAGCCTGTATTCCTAACACAGGTATTTGCTCCCGTTACCGAAACAAGAGTATAGGTCGTAGTAGCTGTAACCGGAGTTGTAAAGGTATTGAATGGAGTACCGCTCACGACACCTGTTACGGTGCGATCCGCGGTTCCGTCATTATAAACTACTGTATAAGGACCAGTTCCTGCACTTGCCGTAAAAGTCAGCTGGCCGGCACCTGTAACACAAAATGGTCCGTTTGCGGTTAAATTTCCCTGAGGTAAAGGATTTACTGTTACAATTGCTTCCGATGAAATGGCCTCAGCACAAGTTCCGTTAGCTACAACTGCCCTGAATCGTATAGTTTGCGTTAATGCTGTAAAAACATAAGCCGTAGATGTAGTACTTGCAATATCTACCCAAGTTGTAAAAGGAGCTATTGCATACTGCCATCTTAGAACCGTACCTGTATGTCCGGATAATGTTAAAGTAGCACTGTTACCACCGCTGCAAATTGTACTTCCACCCGAAATTGATCCTCCAACGCTTAGAGCTGAGACTATAACATTTGCTGAATTATTTCCTGAATTAACCGTTGATACACAATCTTGTGAACGTATAGACACTATGGTAACAGTGCTTGTTCCAACTGTAGTAAAACCAACTGCTGTAAAAGTTGCCGTTCCAGCAGTGCTCACAGTCATAGTTGCCGTAAGATTTGTACCAGTAGGATTCGTACGGTTGTATGTAACTGTATAAGTTCCAACTGGAAGATTAGCTGCCGGTCCCGTCAAAGTCACTAATGAAGTTCCTGTGCTAACGCAAGCTCCTGCTGCCGAAGTAGAATTAATACTGTAAGTTGGACAAGTGTAGCCAATAATTACTCGTCCAGCACCACCCGCACCTCCTGCTCTAACTTCTCCTGCATTAGTAATTATTCCGCCACTTCCTCCTCCGCCTGGTATCCCGCCTGGGTTTCCATTTTCGTTGACTCCACCAACTACACTAGTATGACTTGCCCCTCCATTGGTAAAACCTGGAGAATTCCCTCCTGCTCCAGATGTAAATAATGCAGCTAACCCAGATGTAAATCCTTGTCCTCCATTTCCTCCAGCAGTTACTGTACCAGCACCTGTAGATCCGCCCGCTCCTCCTGCATAGCTAGCATTTCCTGTTGTATTGGCTAAACCTCCTGAACCACCAGACGCATTAATAAATGATTGAAATCCTGAAATAGTTGAAGAATTTCCTGCAGTACCATTTGCTCCTGCCGTTCCAGAAACAGCAGTCGCAACTAAAGCAGATATAGTAGTTCCAGGGACAACTGTAATAGTAGCTGTGGCACGTGCTCCTGCTCCACCTCCAGATCCAGATCGTCCTTGAAGTGTGGGTAAGTTCGAAGCTCCACCTCCGGATCCACCGCCACCCCAAGCCTGAATATTCATTGAAGTTAGACCATTGGGAACTATGACTGAATTGTTTGTGTCAAATGTGTGAGTAATTGTAGCCTGTCCATACATAAAATTAGATAAAAAGAACAGGAAGACTGGAAGAAATATTTTATAAGATATAGCTTTAAGATAATTCAATTGAAAAGCTATTAAAGATCGATTAAAATGTTGAAAATTGCGGGGCGTCGAAAGTAATTTTTTTTTCATTGGTGGTATTTTAAAATTAATAATCGAATTCTATCTTACACGAAATTTTTAAAACTTCAGGCAGATAAAAAAACTGAAACTTGGGATTTCAGCTCTAAATTTTTAAGAGTAAAACGAAATAAATGATAGGCTTAAATTTGCTTTTAAACGACATTTTAAGACTTAGGTCGATTAAAGCTTACTACAAGGTACGATTTTATTTACAATATTTTTTTGACGCAAAAGTTAAAATTAAAATTTTAACACTCTCATTATCAATATCGTAGTTTGAAAATAAAAATGTTAATCTATGAAATCGCCCGAAAACACTAGGTTTAATGAAAGAAAATACATCAAATTTTTAATTGTAGCTGAAGAAAAGTAAGTGTAAAAATCCAATCTAAATTTTAGTTTTTTAGATTCAGAAGGATTAAAAAATGATCTTTTTTACTTCAAAATGATCGTTTTCCAAAATAATTTTAATTAATAAAATTTGATTTGCGACCTTCAAATCTCGAATTTCAAATTTAGTGGAGCAGAGATTTTTATTCTGATAAAGTAATTCTCCCTTAATATCAAAAACGTAAACAGCTTTAAGATTTTTTTCTACAGTTGTTATATCAATTATTTTGTTTTTTACTGAAACTGATATTTTCTCTTTATTATTCTTAAAATCCGAAACATCTAAATTTTCATTTCTAAAATGAAGTTCAAATCTTTCTAAAAAAGTTCCTTTATCACTATTAAATGTGTAATTATTTTGTTGCAGGTTACAAATGTTTCCATTTATCTTATCAAATAAATAGATTTCTTTTTGGCTCATTTCTCCATCGGCATGATCGATTGAAATAGTAATATCATCTGACTCAGCAATTCTATATCCCAAATAGATTACATCCGAATCTTTGAAAGGTAATGTTTGACCCTGAATAACTAATTTTCTATTTTCATTAATGCTATAAAAATCAGCATACTGGTTTCCATTAATTGATTCTGCGTCATATCGCAAATCAGAGTTTGTATTTTCATCTATATAACCAACTAAAATTTGCTTAAAAACCCCTTTTTCATTCGTGAGATTCAGCCAAATTCTGTGTTTATTCAACTCATTTGACTTTTTAAAATTTTCATCTTTTGAAGGTTTATAAAAGATATTATTGTGACCTGTTATTCGCATAGAATTATTAAATTCTACAGTTCCAGAAGTGTTACTTCTTATAAAAAATGCCTGCCCCGATGCAATTTTACCATCTGGGACTGTTTCTTCATCTCCTGCTGATTTTGCTTTAGTACTAATCCCGCCAATTACATTATAAACAGCATAATCATCTGAACTGTATTTAAAATTAACTATTGGTGTGTTATGAGTCCAAAAATATAATGCTCCGTAAGTTTTTAAGTTATTTACCGTTAGAAAAGTATCTGCATCGATTGCTGAAGGATATGGATTTCCTATTAAACTGAATAATCCTGGGGCAACTAAATTAAACTCAACTTTACCATTATTGGGTATTCCTTTAAATACACCTTCAAAAATCGATGGCTGTTCTATTGAATAATCCTGCGGACCTCTTATTGAATATCCTTTACCAATAATCATTGTATTTGAAGGCAGATCAATATCCCACTTTTTTAATTCTGTGTTATAGGAAGTAAATTTATCAGATAAGGTATTGGGAGAAAAATCAATTAATTTTTGGTTTTGAACCGGAGAAGACCAATATGTATAATCATAACGTACAATAGGTTTTGTTTTTCTTTTTAAATAGATAATTCCTGTATTTATGATATCATCGTCTGATTGATACAAACTTGCTCCATCTTCTAAAATAAGAGTTCCTAAACCTGAGTACGAAAACTCCATTCCCAGTGTATTTTGATTTAATAATGTTACCGTTTTACCCCTGTCTATATTACAGCTGCAGACATTTGAAGAAACCAGACTTGGAAAGTTTTCTTTAAAAAATATTTCTTTCCCCCCGGAAGGATATCCATTAGACCAAGAAGTTCCATTCCAGATTGTTGATTCTAAACAAAGTTTGAGACGAGCAATTCTGTGTTTAGAAATTCCGGAAATTGAGTTAAAATCACCTCCAATTATTAATCTATAATCAGCTGTAGAACTCATGGCGTAGAGATTTTTATTTAAACGAGCATCAAATGACGGATCAAAATCACCAGATTGTAAAAGTCTGACCAATCTTGATACTGCAGTATTTTTGAAAGTTCCCGTAAATGTACCTCCAGCCAAAATACGATCATCTGGCTGCACTAAAATAGAACGAACATCTCCTTTACTAAATCCAGTTCCTGATTCAAAACTTGTATCTAAACTTCCATTTGAATTCAATCGAAGAATTCGTTTTTGAGAAGCATTATTAAAAGTTACAAAAGTACCTCCAACAATTATTTTATTGTCTGATTGCAATGCAAGTGTGTATACTATTTTATCAAATCCTGCACCAATATTAAACTCAGAATCAAAACTTCCATCAGTGTTTAATCGCACTAAACGAGAACAAGTTCTTCCGTTAAATGTCGTAAATTTTCCTCCCACTAAAATCTTACCATCAGGCTGAATTAAAACATCCTGAATAAGAGCGTCTGTAATAAGATTAACATTAAAAGATGGATCTCGCGATCCGTCTGGTAAAAGCCTGACAATTCTGGCGGGAGAAGAAGCATTATTAAATCGGTCAAAACTTCCGGCTATAATAATTTTTTGATCTGACTGAATCGCTATTACATTTACTTGTGCATTAAATCCAGAACCAATATTAAAAGTATTATCTAGAGACCCGTCTGGTAATATTCTTGCTATGCGATTACATATTATATCATTATATTTTGTAAAATTTCCTCCAAAAATAATTTTACCATCGTTCTGCTTTATTGCAGTTGTTACTGAATTATTAGCTCCAGTTTGTTCTATATTGAAAGTTTTATCTAACGTTCCATCTTCTAAAAGTCTGGCAATTCTTGAAACAGGATTGTTATTGTATTTTGTGAATTTACCAAATACCATTTCCTTTTTATTTTCGAGAACTATAACTTTTAAAACCGAATTATCAAATCCAATACCAGCTGAAAGATAACTTACATCCAATTCTCCAGCATCGTTTACCTTAGCAAGCCTTCCTTGATTTTGTCCGTCAAAAACAGAAAATGATCCTCCTATATACCAAGATCCTTCCAAATCATTGGCAACTGCCAGAACAGAATTATTTCCTGGTCCCAGATCAGTATCAAAATCATTTTTTATAGTTCCATCAGGATTTAATAAAACAACTCTGTTTACATCAATTCCATTGTAAAATCCGGTGAAAGATCCACCTGCCATAAGATTCCCGAGATTATCTCTTTTGATAATCTGTACTACACCCTGAGAAAAACCGGTTCCTGTAAAATTTAAATCACGAGTACCATCTTCATTAAGGCGAATTATTTTATTTGCTGTAACGCCATTAAATAATGTAAAGCTTCCTCCCAGAACAATTTTATTATCTGGTTGGACTTCAATCGCATTTACATTATCATTAAACCCCTCACCAATATTAAAAGTGGTATCTGGGCTTCCGTTAGAATCTAAGCGTATTATTTTATTACTCAAAAATCCATTAAATGATGTAAAATTACCCGTTACTAAAACTTTTCCGTCAGCCAATATTCTTGCATTGGTAATATTTACAGAAGATCCGGAACCAGTTGCAAACGAAGTATCTAAAGTACCATTTGGCAATATACGTGCAATACGATTTACTGTAACATTATTATACTTTGTAAAACTCCCAACGATTATTATTTTCCCATCAGGCTGTAAAGCTATATCATAAATAATTCCTGTAGTGGCACCTATAGATGTATTGAATGAAGCATCGTATGTTCCATCACTATTTAAACGAATTAATCTTCCTACACTATTTCCATTAAAAGCCGTAAAATTACCCGCTGCAATAATTTTACCATCAGGCAGAACTGCGCAAGCATATACGTTTCCTGTAAAGCCAGTCCCTGTATTAAAGGTTTCATCGATTGTTCCGTCAGGAAATAAGCGCGTTAAGTGCGAAGAGACATTTCCATTAAGACTTGTATATTCTCCGCCAACTAATAACTTTTGATCTAACTGCAGGTAAAGAGCATGGACTGTTGCGTCAAATCCATCTCCTTTTAATCCATCGTCAATTGGATTAAATGTTATATCAACTTTACCTTGCTGGGAAAAAATGTAAGCCGGAGAAAATGAACCAATAAAAAAAAGCGTATAAATGAGAGTTTTAATCAAAATGAAAATTTGTTAATTTTGTAAGAATTAACCGAAATTAAATTTCTTTTTACAAAACTGCAATACCCACTTTTGGTGATTTTTAATAAATAAAAAAATCCATTTGTCTTGATTGACAAATGGATTTTTTGTTTGGTTTAAGAAGTATTTTTTTTATTTGAAAATCACTTTTCTGTTTACTTCGGCATTGTTTTCAAGAGAAACTTTTACAAGCA